>MDTA01212836.1_pt1 | contig 116617 bp, 118 predicted proteins | sample 811151 | NCBI WGS metagenome assembly MDTA01 (sample SAMN05326648, study PRJNA326480) | marine metagenome | isolation source: seawater | place: Indian Ocean: South | collected 2010 | reverse complement strand
TAGCCCAATTAAGAATAAAGTTAAATTAACTTATTACTTAGGCTCAGGAACAGGTGGTAACAATACTGAATCTTTCTTTAAGCAAACTGGAAATACAGACGATCATATTCATGCATATAGAATCGATTTTACTCCCTTTGGAAAATACAAATATAAGCAAGGTGATTTAAAAGGAAGTGATTTAAAAATTGGTCTAGGTGCAGCATATGTTCAATGGAATAATTTAAGTGTTAACGCTGGCTATGAGGTTCAAAATGATGCAGGTAACGATTTTGTCAAAGGTAAACTTGATGATATTCTCGATAAATTAGAAATAGCTTTTGATAATTCTGGTCAAACAACAGCTGCTTCAACTGACTTTGATGTTAGCGCTATGACATACGATTTTAGAGCTAAAATGAAAGGATTTGCATTCGAGTATAATTATTCAATCATTACGGGTAAAGACCAGGAAAATGCAGGAGTTGGAAAGGCTTCAACAGATTTTCATAGATATCAACTATCATATACTACGCCAAGCGGGTGGATGATTGGATATAGGCACTCTATTCTGGACGAATCAACAGGTGATAATACAACAAATTCAACTGGTGATAATTTTACTGAAAAAGCGTATGGTATTTCAAAATACTTTGTGGGTCATAACTTAAAATTACAGGCTACTTATATTGACTTAGTCGAACAAAAGACAGGTGCTGATGCCGAAGACGATATTTGGATGCTCCAAGCGCAATTGAAATTTTAATTAAATTTTGGGCAGAGAAAGAAAAAACCTTCTCTGTCCTACCCTTTAATAAAATAATATGTTATAAAAAATATTAAGGAGAAATAATTCATGAGATTATTCAAACTGTTTATTCTAACTCTTGTTATTTGTGGCTCTTTTCAAGGATGTTCTTGGCTTTCTCAAAAATGGGAAGAAAGACCAACTTGGATGGGTGGTGAAGAAGAGGAGCAAGCAAAACAAGTTCCTAGCGAATAAGTTTTGAAATAAATTTTTTTAATTCACGTATATAATATCATCTATGAACGATGATTTTATTTCTGATATTTCATTACTCTTAGGGGACAGAATTTCTTTTGCTGAAGTGGTTAGATCTAACTATTCTAAGGGTGAGGATATCTTCGATCCTGTTTTACCAGATGCTGTTGTATTTCCAAATTCAACCGAAGAAGTTTCATCCATATTAAAAATTTGTAATAAATATAAAATTCCAGTGATTCCTTTTGGGGCTGGTACTTCCTTAGAAGGCCAGGTCGTAGGCATTGAAAAAGGCATAACAATGAGTATGGAAAATATGAATAAAATTTTAGAGGTGAACCCCGATGATTTTGACTGTATGGTTCAAACTTATGTTACTAGAATTAAGCTTAATGAATATCTAAAAGACCAGGGAGTATTCTTTCCCATTGACCCAGGTGCTGACGCAACAATTGGAGGTATGTGTTCGACATCGGCTTCAGGAACTATGGCGGTAAAGTATGGAACTATGAAAACTGCAACAATAGGATTGACTGTGGTTTTACCTACCGGCGAGATAATCACTACTGGCTCAAGAGCAAAAAAAACCTCATCCGGCTATAATTTAACAAATTTATTTATCGGTTCAGAAGGAACTTTAGGAGTAATCACTGAAATTAGACTGAGGCTAAATCCGATTCCTGAAAATATAGTAAGTGGAATTTGTCATTTTAATAATTTAGAGGATGCGGTTAATACTGTTAAAGATATTGTACAAATTGGTGTAGAAGTAGCGAGAGTTGAATTACTTAATAAGGACCAGATGGAAATTAGTATCAATTTTTCTAAACTTAAAAATTTAAAAATAACCCCAACTCTTTTTTTTGAATTTCATGGAAGTGATGCCTCAAATAATGAATCTGTTAATTCTGTTTCTGAAATTTGTAAAAATAATTTGGGATTTGATTTTCATTATTCTTCAGATCTTAAAAAAAGGAATGAGCTTTGGAAAGCAAGACATGATGTCTACTGGTCAGTGAAAGCATTAAAACCAAACGCCAGAGTATATGCAACTGACGCATGTGTTCCAATAACAAAGTTAGTTGATTGTATTAAATTTGCTGAAACTGAGATTTCCAAAGATGGTCTAAGAGCTCCAATAGTTGGCCATGTTGGAGATGGGAATTTTCATGTAACAATCTTGTATGATCCCGAAATTCCCGAGGATCTGATCAAAATAAGGGAATTTAGTGATAAATTGGTCAGAAAATCCTTAGAATTGGGAGGAACAGCTACTGGTGAACATGGAATTGGCCTAAATAAGAAAAAATATCTCCAAAATGAGCATAAAAATAGCCTTTTTTTGATGAAAAACATTAAAAAAACTATAGATCCTAACAATATTATGAATCCTGGTAAAATCTTTGATATTTAACTGCTGATTATAAGTCCCCTAAGATAATAGAAAACTTAAAAAAACTTAATAAAAACTTAATAAAAACCTTGACTTAAGGGCATAAAATACGATAATGTTGAGTAACTTTACAAGGAGGTAAAGGATTATGCGTATTACAAAATATGTATTAGCATTGGTATTTGCCATTGGTTTAGCAATCCCATCTTTTGCGGTTGAATTAAGCCTTGGTGGATTTCCAAGTTTTATGCGTTTTCGTTGGAGAACGTTAACTAATGCTACTGCTCATCACGTAACTAACGGTGATACTTCTGTTCTTGGTTCAAGTTCTGACGGTGAACAAATTCACTTTGCAGATATGACTTTAAGACTTACTCCACAATTAGTTTTAAGTGATGCAGTAACAATTAGAGCATCCGTTGATGTTTTAAGTAACGTAATCGCTGGTGGTGCAAACTCAGGGCTCTTCGGTGCAACTGAGAACAACTCTGGTGGTGTAGTTATGTCAGACATCAGTACTGCTGACAGATTTAATGGTACATTGCTATTTGATGGCGATGCTGTTGATGAAGACAACGGTAGCTTTAAAGTTAAATTCCTTCATGCTGACATCAATTTAGGTGAATATGGATTCTTAAGAATCGGTAGACAGCCTTTTGATTTTGGTCTTGGAATTTATGCTAACGGTGGACACGACCCTTATGATGACCAAGGTTTTAATATTGATCGTGTGTTATGGTTAAAAGGCTTTGACACTGCATTTGGTGCAACAACACTTGTGTTAGTTTCTGACTACATTTCAGGTGGTGGTGACTCAGGCGCAGATAGACAAGCTGATGAAGATATTTCTGTATTTGAAGGACAAGGTCAAACAGTTGACTATTTAGCAGCTGCTGTGATCGTAGGTAATGGACCAAGTACTTATGGTGCTTACTTATTCCCTAAAATCAGACAGAAAAACTTAACTGGTGCAAATGAGTCTTCTTTAGACATGAACTTTGTTCTTTATGAAGCTTATTATACTTACAATGGTTCAGATGTGTTCTTTGGAACAGACTGGGCTGGTGGTTATGGTACTCTAAAAGCAGAGTCTAGCACTGGTAAAGCAAGTACTTTAAATATCGATAAAACAAACTACTTCTGGGTTACTCAACTTCGTTTGAAAAACCTAGCTAGTGGTATTTCAGATATCGGTTTTGAGTATGGTGTTTCTCCTGGTGATGAATTCACTTCTGGTACAGACGATTACCAAGGTGGAGTTATCAGAGGTAACACTGCATATGAAGTAGATAACTTATTATTCAAACATGTTATCCCAACTCTATATGGCTCAGAAGGTTCTGTAATTAACTCTAAGTATTTCAAAGTTGATGCAAATATGCCTATGGGCGCAACATCAAACTTAAATCTTAAAGTTGTAATGGCTTGGGCTGCAGAAACTGATGATCAGCAATTTAATGATATCAGTAATGCTGCTGGTACTATCCAAGATATCGCAGGATACTGGGGTACAGTATATGAAGCTATTTACAGCACTGACTTAACTGCTGGTGTTGAATTATCATTAATCGGTACTTACATTGATGCTGGAAACGGTCTGAAAGACGCTATGTCTGATGCTGCTGACGGTACTTCTGTAAGATCTGATGCTGAAGGTTCAATCTATGGTTTCCAAACTAGATTGTTAATCTTTATTGATGATTTCTTCAAAGCACCTGCTGCTAAGTAATTAATTAGAATTAATTAATTATTGGGAGTCCTAGAAATAGGACTCCCTTTTTTTTTATAATCTGATAAATTAATAACATGAGGTTAATTTTATTATTCTTTTTTGTAATATATTGCCCAGCCAGTGCAATAACATTAGATAATGCGATAAATTATGCATTAATGAATAATAAAGAAATAAAAATTTCATCCCTCAATATTCAGGATAAGTTAGGTCTTTTAAAAAATCAGGAAAGTATTTATGATATAAACTTCTCTGCTGGTTTAGACTATCAAGATCTTAAAACACCTTCTACGTCTGCTTTCGCTGCAAATGATAAGATAAATGAGACTATAACAAATTATTCCTTAGGATTTAACGGATATCTGCCGTCAGGAACAAATTACTATATTACACCTTTTAAATTAAAGAAGATTGAATCTGATCTTGGAACAAACTCCATGAGTCCGAAATGGGAATCCACATTTGAAATTGGATTATCTCAAAATATATTCAAGGATTTTGGAAATAGCATAAACAATTCATTGATTTTTGTTTCTAAAAATAATTCAAAAATATCTAAGATAGAATTTGAAAAGATAGTTTCAAAAACTATTTTAAATGTAAAGAGAAATTTTTATGGTTCATTGCTAGCCAAGAAAAAAATTGCTCTTGCTGATGCATCACTAAACTTAGCTAAGGACTTAGTAGTTAAAAATGAATATCAAGTTGAAGCTGGAACATTACCTAAAATTTCGTTGCTCCAAGCAAAAGCTGCTGTGGCATTCAGACAGGTAGAATTAATTAAAGCAGAAAATGAATATGAGTCTTCGATAGATAATTTAAAAATCTCAATGTCGATGCCACTTGATGAAGATTTAGTTGTAGACGGGGGAATAATCAAAACAGATGAAAGCCTTTCTGACCTAGATAAAGTTAGTCAAATTGCTTTTAATAATAGACCTGAGATTAAGCAAAGTAAATTAAAAATCAAAAGTTCAAAGCAAATGGTTGAATATTATAAAAATCAACTACTTCCAGATTTTAATCTTGAAGCTTCACTTGGTTATGCAGGACTTGGAGGTAAGGAAAGTTCAAATTATTCGTCTGCAATTTTAGGTCCTCCTTCAATAGATTCTAAATATGATAGTGGATTAAATGATTCTATAAATAATTTATCCTCTGGTCAAAATCTAAGCTGGAAGATAGGTGCATCTATTAATATACCGTTAGGAAACATTAAGGGTAAAGGTGAATTAAAATCTGCAAAAGCAAAAATGCAAATAGATTCCATTAAACTCGAACAGCTTTTAGATCTTGTTACATTAGAAGCTAGATCTTCATGGAGAGATGTAATCACAAATCTCAAAAATATTGATGCGGCGAAAATTGGACTTGATCTTCAAAAAGAAATTCTTGAAAACGAAGAAGAAAGATTTAATATAGGTTTATCAAAAACTACTGATGTTTTAGAAGCCCAAGCAGAATTGATTGAAGCTGAATTGGTTTATAACAAATCCTTAGCTGATTATAATATTTCTATAAATGAACATAAGTTTTCATTAGGAACACTTTTAAAAGACAAAAAAATAATTTTAGATGATTAATTAATGTTTGAAGTGTCTGACACCAACAAAAATCATTGCGATACCATGTTCATCACAGGCTTCAATTACTTCTTCGTCTCTAATTGACCCGCCCGGCTGAACAATTGCCTTGATTCCAGCTTTTGCTGCGGCATCTATACCATCCCTAAATGGAAAAAAAGCATCAGAAGCTAATACAGAGCCTTCAGTGCCATAGTGTTCTTCACCTTTAATAGTGGCTAATTGAACTGAATTTACTCTATTCATTTGTCCTGCACCAATTCCAACAGTTTTATTATCACGAGCAAAAACAATAGAATTTGATTTTACATTTTTACAAATTTTCCATGCAAGTTTTAAGGTACTAATTTGATCAACAGTTGGCTCAATCTTGGTTGCAACTTTATAATCGTCAAAATCTTCATCTGATGTATCATCTGAGTCTTGATAGAGAACACCACCGACCACCTTTTTTATATCTTTTGATTTAGTAGAGCTTGCTACTATTTCAGGTGATTTCAAAACCCTAAGATTCTGTTTTTTTGACAATATTTCAAGAGCTTCATCGTCATAATCAGGAGCTATAAGCACTTCGATGAAAGTTTTTGAAATTTCATCGGCTACTTCTTTGGAAACTTTTTTATTAAATGCGACAATGCCACCAAATGCACTTACAGGATCACAATCTCTTGCATCAATATATGCTTGTAATTGATTATCATGTATTGCTGCACCACACGGATTATTATGTTTCACAATTACACAAGCATTTTCTTTAAATTCTTTAACTGTTTCGAAACAAGAATCTGCATCATATATATTGTTCAATGAAAGTTCTTTGCCCTGTAATTGCTTAGAGTTTGCTACACAAGCTTCGTTTATGTCTTTCTGAACAAAGAAAGAGGCATTTTGATGAGGGTTTTCACCATATCTCAAATCATATGCTTTTTCATAATGCAATGTCAAAGTATCTGGCATCTCATTTTTAGAATTATCGGTATTTAAAATTCCTAGATGGTTTGAAATAGAAGCATCATAGTTTGAAACGTAAGAAAATGCTTTTTTTGCCAGTGAATAGTTTAGCTCTTTATCAACCAATAATTCATTATTTTGAATATTATTAATAATTTTCTCATAATCACTTACATCAACTATGACAGAAACATCTTGAAAATTTTTTGCTGCAGCTCTAACTATTGTAGGACCACCAATATCAATATTTTCTATGGTCTCTTGAAAAGAAACACCATCTTTCTTAATAGTTTCCTCAAATGGATAAAAATTTACAACAACCAAATCGATTAATTCAATATCATTTTTTTTAGCATCTTCAATATGAGATGTATTATCTCTTATAGCTAATATGCCACCGTGAACCTTAGGATGAAGGGTTTTAACCCTGCCATCAAGCATTTCGGGAAATCCTGTTAAATCAGATACATCTTTTACATCTAGGCCAGCATCTCTTAAATATCTTGCGGTACCGCCGCTTGAAATAATTTCTACTCCACAATCATTTAATTTTTTTGCAAATACGTCCAATCCAGACTTATCCCAAACACTTATTAATGCTCTATTTATTTTTTTCATTGGAATACATATATTCTATTCTAATATTGGCAATTTTAAAAGATATTATTAATTCTCTTGCCATTGTTATTTTATTGTATTAAATGTTTATTTATATGGATTTTAAATACAAAAATCTAGGCACTGAAAAATCATATGATTTTAGTGCTGATTCAAATATAGTTGATATTTTTTTACATAATCATGAAGACATATTTAAATCTCTAAAAAAAAATACTAAAAAAATAAATAATGCTTCTAATCTGTTATTTCAAACTTATACTAATGGCGGCAGAATCTTTTTTGTTGGAGCTGGAACTAGTGGAAGACTTGGAGTAGTTGAAGCTGCAGAAATGCCACCTACATTTGGAGTTAATCCTAATGATTTCATTGGCTTAATTGCTGGAGGAAATAGAGCCTTGGTAAAAGCTGTTGAAGGAGCAGAAGATCAATCAAAATTAGCAATTCAGGATTTAAAAAAACATAATTTTAAAAGTAGAGATTTGTTGATTGCAATATCGGCTAGTGGAACTTCTGAATATGTATTATCTGCTATAAGAAAAACATCAAAAGCTAAGGCTAAGTCAATTTTTTTGACCTGTAATAAGATAAAAAATAAAATTTCAGATATTGATATAGTTTTAAATGTAGGCCCTGAAGTAATTGCAGGATCAACAAGGTTAAAATCAGGAACTGTTACTAAAATTGCATTAAACATTATTACAACTTCTGCTATGATGAAGGCTAATCATACGTTAAATGGCTTGATGATTGATATAAAGCCAACAACTAAAAAACTAAAGGCAAGATCTGTTAACAATTTATCTCAATTATTAAATCTACCAGACTCTAAATGTGAAAAACTTTTAAGAAACTCTAATTGGAATATACGAGTTGCAATTATTATGAGCAAAATGAATTTAAAATATATTGAAGCGAAAAGGATTTCTAAAAAAATAAATATCAAGGATTTATTAAAATGAAGGTCATAGGAGTTAATTCCGGTACGTCAATAGATTCTCTTGATATAGGTTTTTTCAAGATTTCCAAAAACAATATCAAATTTATATGTGGACAAGACATTAAATATCCAAATATATTGAGCAATCAAATAAGAAGCCTTGGTCCTAACTCAACAATTTTAAATGTTGATAATATTTCAATCAAACTTGGTGAGTTTGTTGGAAGAAAAATAAATATTTTTTTAAAATCAAATAATATTAATGCTGAATTAATTGGTATGCATGGACAAACCATTCATCATGCAAATGATATTAAAAGTACGACAACAATTCAGATAACAGAGGCTGACTCTGTAGCTCTCCTGACAGGATTAAATGTTGCACATGATTTTAGAAAAAAAGATGTAGTATGTGGTGGAACAGCTGCACCATTTGTACCTATCTTAGATCATATATTGTTTAAATCTATTAAAAGGCCTTTTATTGCTCAGAATTTAGGTGGAATAGCAAATACAACGTTAGTTCACAAGAGCTTTAATAAGACGATTGGGTACGATTCCGGACCAGCCAATTCTCTAATAGATAAAGTAGTTTATAAGTATTCTGATGGTAAATATTTATTTGACAAAAATGGAGAAATGGCGAGTAAGGGCAAAATTTACAAGCCATTATTGGATAAAATTTTATCAAATAATTATTTTAGGAGAAAGCCACCAAAATCAACAGGAAATATTGAATTTGGAATTCAATATGTAAATGATTTAATTTCTTATTGCAAAATAAAGAGGCTTGATGTTAAAGATATTTTGGCAACTCTTACTGAAGTGACTGTTGAAAGCATCTCTCAATCTTATGAGCAATTTATATTAAAAAATAATAAGGTTAATAAAGTCATATTATCAGGTGGCGGGACAAAAAATGGTTTTTTGATTGAAAGACTTAAGAAAAGATTACCCATGATTGATTTTGCGATATCAGATGAATCAGGTATGCCATCTAGGTTTAAAGAGTGTGCGTTATTTGCATATTTAGCATATTTAAGAATTAATAATATTAAAATTGATTTAAGAAATATTACTGGATCAAAGCATAAATCTATATTAGGAAAAATATCATCTGGATGAATGAGCTATCAAATTTAATAATTCCAAGAGTGAACATAAATTCACAAAATTCCATACAGGATGCAATCAATCTGGCCGAGACATTTAAATTTGATTCATTCATATTATTTTCAAGTGATGAAGTAAAGTTCGAAAAGAAAAAGCCATTTCCCTTATCCAGAATGGCAGACCTAAAAAAAGAGTTGAATAAAGTAATACCTAATTTTTATTTTTATATTGATGCTGAACGAGGCTTTGGGCATAGGTGTTCCGAAGGATTCTTGTGGGAGGATGACTTTGATTCAGTTGATTCGAATAGCTTGTTGAATATTTTTAATAAAATTAATTCTGAACTAAAAGAAAATGGAATTTTTTGTAACTTAGCTCCTGTTGTTGATATAAATCCTAAAAATGAAAAAATTTTAAATAATAGAACTTTAGGTTCTTCGGTAAATTCAATAATTAAAAATGTTCGAATTTTTATAGATTCGTGTTCGTATAATCTAATACATCCATGTTTGAAACATTTTCCAGGGCATGGTGCGCTTGAGGGAGACACTCATATTAATCTTTCAGTCTCTACTGAGAATTTAAAAAATTTAAATGAACTGCATCTTGCTACGTTTAGACCATTTTTGAATCAGACCCCATTAGTTATGGTTAATCATGGTTGGTATAAATCATTTGATGAAGAAATTCTGCCAGCATCTTTATCAAAAAATATAATATCATCCCTTTTAAAAGATCAATATAATTTTAAAGGATTAGTAATAGCTGATTCAATTAGGATGAAAGCACTTTCGGATAACTACGAAGAAAGTTATATTTTAGAAAGTTTTTTTAATGCCGGTGGAGACCTACTTTTAGATCCTTATGATCCAGCTGAATGTTTGAGACAACTTAAACTAATTTATGAAAATAATCATAAATCTTTTGATAAAAAAATTCATAAAGTTTTGAAATTAAAAAAAAGCGGTTCTTATGAATAATATTTCCAGCCTAGATATATTGTTAGTTTCTATATATTTAATTTCGACCATATTACTAAGTATTTATATGAATAAATCTCCAATCCAAAGTGTTGATTCATATTTTGTTTCAAAAAGAAATAGCTCATGGTGGCTACTTGGTACATCTATGGTTGCTACAACTCTATCAATTGATACACCAATTGTTGTTATAGGATGGATTTATTCTCCAGGACTATGGAAAAACTGGTTTTGGTGGTCTTTTTTATTTACCCATTGCATTATAATTTTTTATTTTTCACGATATTGGCGTAGAGTAGGGGTTCTAACTGATAATGAACTCATAGAGCATAGGTATTCTGGAAAAGAATCTTTATTTCTTAGATATTTCAAAGCTTTTTATTTTTCAATTTTTTTTAACTTGATAATTTCAGCTTGGATTATAAGTGCTTTTATAAAAATCTTTACTGTTATTTTGGGTGACATTTCATATGCTCTACTCTTTGTTTCGACTATGATTGCAATTTTCTATACAACATTGTCTGGTATTAGAGGAGTTATGTTGAATGATTTTATTCAATATTTTATTGCATTCGCAGGTTCAATTATTTTAGCGTTTGCAGTAATTAATTCTGAGATAATTGGTGGATTTTCTAATTATTTTCAACTTGTAAAAGATTTACCAACTGATAAAACATCTTTTTTCCCTGGACTTTTTAATATGGATGATTTTTTAACTTTTTTAGCATATGTCTCAGTAGTTTGGTGGACATCTCATAATGCTGATGGCGGGGGATATATAATTCAAAGATTATGTACTGCTAAGTCAGAGAAAGATGGTGTTTTGGGAACAATATGGTTTATTTTAAATCATTATGTTTTAAGGCTAATTCCATGGCTATTTATTGGCTTTGCTTCTCTATTGATTTTTAAAGAATCAAACAACATAGATTCTGAGACTATTTTTCCAATTTTAATTAATGATTATTTGGGGGCGGGATTTATGGGAATTATATTGATCTCTTTAATAGCGGCTTATATGTCAACAATTAGCACGCAAGTAAATTGGGGATCATCATACTTTGTTAATGATATATACAAACAATTAAAAAATGAAAGAAATGAAAAAAAATTAGTATTCGTTGGAAGAGTTTTTTCTATTGCATTTTTATTATGCGCTTTATTGCTTGGATTAAGTATCGATAATATAGGTAAAGTTTGGATATTTTTATGGAGTGTAAGCTCGGGATTAGGTTTTTTCTTAATTGCTAGATGGTTTTATTGGAGGATTAATGCATGGTCTGAAATAATTGCAATTTTTACCTCTATATTACTATCAATATTTTTCTTGCTATTAGACTATACAGGTTTAAAAGAAATTTCATTTTTTAATAAACTGATCATTATACCCATATCAATTTTGATGGGTTTTATTGCAACTTTCTTAACCAAGCCAACTGATATTAATATTTTAAAAACTTTTTATAACAAGGTTAATCCTGATGGAAATTGGTCAATTGTAAAAACCGGGAAAAGTCAAAACAACACAAAAAATATATTAAATTCATTTATATTCTCGGCAAATATTATTATACTGCTTTATTCAATTATTTGCTTTTCTTTAGGCAGATTCATGGAGTTCTATATATATTTAGCTTTTGGAATTATAATTCTTATTTATATGTTGAAAAAGTTAGACAGTGAATGAAGAACCACAGCCACACTGAGCAGTGGCATTTGGATTATCAATTCCAAATCCTGTGCCATTGAGTCCATCAGAAAAATTAAGAGTACCACCTTTGATATGGCCTAAGCTAAACTTATCAATTACGACTTTAACTTGATTTTCTTCAAAAACTTCATCGGAACCATCAATTTCATTATCAAAACCCATTTCATACTCAAAACCAGAGCACCCACCAGGAACCACCCTAATTCTTAAAAACATAGTCTTATCTTCTTCTTCACTTAATAGCCTAGATATTTCATTTACGGCCTTTTCGCTAACATTAAACATACATATATATTAATGAATTTTTTTTTCTTATCAATATCACTGATAATAGGAGATTATGATATATTAGCTATATGTCAGTAATGAAGCTAATTTATGATACAACATTAAACTCACCTGATTTATTTTATGCATCTAAATTTAATGCGCCAGATCCAATAATTTTCTTTGAATTTAGAACAAAAAAATATCTAGTTCTTAATGATTTAGAATATGATAGAGCGTTAAACGAATCTGGAGTTGATAAAGTTTTAAGGCTAAATGATTTTATAAATAAAAATGGCAAAAATTCTATTGAAAATATTATTAATAAAATCATTAAAAAAATGAATCCAAGTGAAATATTAGTGCCTTATAACTTTCCATCATATATTTTTCAAAAAATCCCAAAACGAATAAAAAAAGTTGTTTTTGATAGCAATGTTTTTTATAAGAAAAGACTTATAAAAACTGAATTAGAGATTTCTAATATCAAATCTGTAATGAGAGATACAGAAAAAGTTATGAAGGAGATTGTGAATATAATAAAATATTCAAAGGTAAGAAATAATAATTTAATACATAATGGCAAGACACTTACTTCTGAATTTTTAATAAATTATTGTCAAAGAGAATTATTGAAGTATTCCTTAGTATGTCCAGACTGCATTATTGCTAGTGGTGCCGATTCATCACAGCCGCATAATCACGGCTCTGGACCAATAAAACACTCTACTCCAATTGTCATAGATATTTTTCCTAAAAGCCTAGTAACTGGATATTACGGAGATATAACTAGGACTTTTTGCAAAGGAAGCCCAAGTAAAGAATTGAATAATATGTATAGAGCAGTATTAAAAGGGCAAAAAATAGGTTTGAAATTTCTTAGATCAGGTGTAAACGGTAAAAGTATACATTCGAAAATAGAAGAAGAATTTAATAGGCTTGAGTTTCCTACTTCATATATTAATAATAGAGCTTCTGGCTTTATTCATTCAACTGGTCATGGATTAGGTTTGGAAATTCATGAGCCACCAAGAATATCAAAAAACTCTGAAATATTGAAAAACAATAATGTTGTAACTGTCGAACCAGGACTATATTATCCCAAAATAGGTGGAATAAGAATTGAAGATACGGTTGTCGTCAAAAAGACAGGAATACAGAATTTAACTAAATTTCCAAAATTTTTTAAGCTTTAACATGTACGATATAGAGAAACTTATAGAAATAACACAAAAACTAAGATCCGAAGATGGCTGCCCTTGGGATAAAAGCCTTACTCTAAAATCTTTGAGGACATATATAATCGAAGAGTCATATGAACTTATTGCTGCTATAGAAAGCAATGATTTAAAAAATATCAAAGAAGAGGCTGGAGATTTATTATTGCAAATAATTTTCATCTCCAATATTTGTGAAGAGAATAATGATTTTAGCTTTTATGATGTTCTTCAAAATTTAGCAGAAAAATTAATCAGAAGACATACACATGTTTTTGGTGATAAAGTTGCAAAGTCTGAGGAAGATGCAATCAAAATTTGGAATGAGCAAAAGCAAAAAGAATCAAATGAATCATTTTTTATTTCGAATACTCCTACAAAAAGAGCCCTTAAAACATCTTCCTTTAACGCAAAGAAAGGATTAGAGTTTTCTTCAATTGATGAAATTTTAAATAAGATGGAGGAAGAAATACAAGAATTTAAAGTGGCCAATAAAAAAAATGATTTTGATAATATAGAAGAGGAGCTAGGTGATATATTATTTACGTGCATTAATTTATGTAGATTTAATAAAATTGACCCTGATGTTGCTCTATCAAGAAGTCTTAACAAATTTAATAAAAGATCTAAGAAATTTTTCGAGATATTTGATGGTAATGAAGATCCAAATAAACTTTGGAGCAAGGCTAAATCAATTGTTGATGAGACTAAAGATTAAATCATGTCCGTCATGAATAACATTATTTGAATTCTCAACTATTTTTTCTGAAAAAGATTTAAAAGTGTGATTTTGAAGGTTTATACCTTTTTGATAAATTAGATATGGTACATATTCATAGCTGTGGGTTCTGAGTTCAATTGGTGTAGGGTGGTCTGATACTATGCATAGTCTATATTCAGAAAAATTTAAGTCTAGTCCTTTTATTAAGGGTTTTAAAACTTTGGAATCTAGATCCTCAATTGCTTTAATCTTCTTTTTTATATCTCCCTCGTGGCCGGTTTCATCTGGTGCCTCAATATGTAGCATTAGAAATTGATTATTTAATAGAGATTTAACACTTGCATCAACTTTTCCTTTATAGTTAGTATCTAGATAGCCAGTTGCGCCAGGAACATCAATAACATTTAATTTTGCGCATTTACCAATTCCCTTAACTAGGTCTACAGCTGATATAACCGATCCACTATATCCTGTTAATTCTTTAAAGCTTGGTAAAATAGTTTTTTTGCCTTCTCCCCACAACCAAATATCTGATAGTTTTTCGGTTTTAAATTGAGGATTTTGAATTTTAAAATTTTCAATACTTACCTTAACTTTATTCATAATCGAAATGATATCTTTACTGTCATCACCAGTTGGCAAAAACTCTTTTATATTCTTATCTAATATGTCATGAGGTGGTGTAGTTTTAATTTTAGGAGTTTTATTTTTACAAACTAGTATATGTCTATAGCTGACACCGGGATATAATTCATATTCTTTATTATCGACAAAATTTTTAAGAAAATTTATAACTTTATGAGCCTTACTGGTTGCAATATGACCAGCTGAATAGTCCTCCATAAAATTATTCGATTGTTCATTCGTTATATTAACAAGGTTACACCTAAAAGTTGTATCATTATCTCCAAGGTTTATTCCCATGCTTTCAGCTTCTAGTGGTGATCTGCCCGTAAAATATTTTCTTGGATCATATCCTAGCACGCTCAAGTTTCCAACATCGCTTCCAGATTTGAAACCTTTAGGAATATGATTAACGGATCCAACCTCGGATGTTTGTAATATTTTATCTAGAGTGGGGGTGTTTGCTACCTCTAAAGGGGTTTTATTATCTAATTCTTTTAATGGTCGATCAGGCATACCGTCTGCCTGTAAAATAATAAATTTCATCAAAATAGCTCTAATTTTTCTTTCAAATCCATCAATTGTCTTTCAGCTTGAAAAGAACTTCTAACCATTGGACCACAATCAGCAATCAAAATGGAAGTTGAACATTCGGCAAATTTTTTAAAATCCTCAAACTCTTGTAAGGAATAATATTTTGTAACATTTATGTGATTGGGAGTTGGTTGGAGGTATTGACCTATATTAATAATTTTACATCCAGAATTTGATAGATCTTTAATACATTCTTTTACTTCTTCATTTGTTTCACTCAAACCAATCATAATTCCCGATTTAGTTATAATATCGGAGTTATTCTTAAAATATTTTAAGAGCCTAAGTGATCTTTCATAGTCTGCCTGGGGCCTGACTGCCCTTTTGGTATCAACACCAGTATTTTGTTTTAACTTATATAGTCTTTTAACAGTTTCAATATTATGATTTAAGACATTAGGATTAGAATCAATTATTAAGTCATAAGCTTCATTTTTTCCTAAGAAATCAGGAATTAGTGCTTCTATATCAATATCGAGTTTTAATTTTTTAATCTCTTTAATGGAATTCGCAAAAATTGATGCACTCTCTAAATTTTTATCATCTCTATTAACTGATGTAAGAACTATGTGTTCAATTTTATTATTATTTCTTTTTAAATTTTCAATACCTCTAGCTAATCTTTTCGGCTCCAAGTGATCTATCGCACCTCCAAAACCAGTTTTAACAGCACAAAATCCGCAACTTCTTGTACAAGTATCACCGAGTATCATAAATGTTAAAGTTCCTTTACTCCAACATTCTCCCAGATTTGGACACTTAGCTTCTTCACATACTGTGTGAAGATTATTCTTTTTGGCCAACTTTCTTAGATTGATATAATTTTTACCAGATGGTATTTTAGACTTTATCCATTTTGGTTTATGAATCAATTTTCTTTACCTCTGAATTCTGATTTGTTTCCAGGGCTGTTATTTTCTTTTGTAATTCTCCAATTTTAATACTTTTTCTTATAGTGCCAATACCTATAGAAATCAAACATATTAATACACCTAAAAAGAAGGATATAATTATTAACACTGAATTAGGCATGTCTTTATTGTTAAATTTATAAAAAAACAGATCTAATGAAAGTATAAATTCAGCTAAAAAAACTTCTTGATTTTGAAAAACAAAAATAACACATAATACAAAAAGTAAAGAAATTAAAGTTGCTCTAATCATATATCGAAAGTTTAACACATATATATATTACGGGGTATATAAGTATAGAATTTTTTTAAAAAATATGGATTCAAAATTATTTATACCAATAGATTCAGGAATTATATTATCCAATAATTTCTTCTTTTTTTTAGGATAAACATCAAGCTTCATGTCTTGCACACCTATTTTGTTTAAAATAAACTTTTTTGCAGAGCTTAATCCACCAATCTCATCTACTAATTTTAGTCTTTTAGCTTCTAGACCAGTAAACACTTGACCTTGAGAAACATTATCGACCTCAACATCTGTCAGTCCTCTTTCTTTCTTAACAATCTCTTTAAACTGTTCATGTATGTCAATTAGAAGATTGTTAAGCATCTTTCTTTCATTTTCATTTAATGGTCTAGTTGGACTGCCAGAATCTTTATATTCTCCACTCTTTAAAATTTCAATGTTGAATTTAAGAAATTCTAGCAGTTTTGAGGCATCATAATATTGGCTTATTACTCCTATGCTTCCAGTAATTGAACCTGCATTGGCATAAATATTATCTGCCCCGCAGGCTATCAAGTATCCACCAGAGGCTCCAACGTCAATAATACTGGCGACGACTGGAATTTTGATACTGATATCTTTTAATGAGCTATATACTTCTTGTGAAGACCCAACAGTTCCTCCAGGGGAATCTATTCTAACTATTAGACCTTTTATTTTTTCATCTTTTGATATTTCATCCAAAGATTTTAAATAAGTTTTAGGATTGTCTATTACACCATTAATTTCCAACACAGCAATTCTATCTGAGCTTATGAAACCGCTAAAAGTTCCAATGAAAAAAAGTAATAATACGGACCCAATAATAAAATATTTTAGTTTCATGATGTTTTTAATTTATTTCTTATTATATCACCAATTTTAACCTCAAACTTACCTTGTGTTTTGTTAAAATTGTCAATATCTTTCTTCTCTAAATTCTTTTCATATTTATAGTTATTTAAAATAATTATATTGTTTCTTTCATCATACCTTTCTACAAGACCCGAAATTTTATTTGTAGTCTGACATTTTTGAAGTCCTGCATCACTAACTAATTTTTTTGGGAAAATTACCTTATAATTTTCACCTTTCTCGATCAAAATATCATTTTCATCAATTTCAAGGACCATTACATCCTCTATTAATTTATTTTTTTTATATTTCTTTTTTAATAGTACCCAAGGGTTTTCTTTAATATCTTTAATACTTACTTTTAATAAATCTTTTTTGTTCGATAATTTTAATATCTTGCATATATACTTTTCATGTAAATTAAGACTTAATTTACTTTTATCCCATGAAATATCATTTTTATTTATTATTATATTCAAACCATCATGTGTTTTTCCAAAATAGTTGTCTTTATGCTCTTTTGAAAAAATAGCTTCAACAGACCTGTTACCTAAATTAAAAAAATTTTCCTCTGGACTAGGTTGAGTTGTTTTTATCGAGCCACTAATACGACCATTTTTTAAATCAATATTTGTTATTTTAAATATCTCGGTTCTGTTAATTGAAAAAAAATCTTTATTGTATTTTTTCCAGCTACATTCACTAGCTGGTATAAAAACATCAAAAATTTTATTGAATTGAATAAAAACCCCAAAATCTTTTATAGATATAACTTTACCTTCTAGACTTTTATTTTCATCTTTGGATGAAATTAATTTCTTTAAAACATCATCCTCAAATTTCTCAATTTCAAGATCTACATTTTTATTTTCATAGCTAAAAGTTCTTACTATGAAAATATATTCTGAATTTTTAGTAAATATGGAATTCAAATTCTTTTTATTACTTAATGTGACATGTTTTCTATTTATTTTTAGCTCATAACCATAAAAATTTAATGTTAAGTTCTCTTCATCACTACTTATAACTTTCCCTTTAATTTTTTTTCCAAGCTCTAAACTATCAAAAAACTGTTTCTCAATTTGGTCATCTAGTTTTTTTAAAGATAATTTATATTTATTACTATCAATTATTAAGCATCTTATTATTTCATTTTTATTATAAAATTTTTTAAACTTTTCAATATCAATTTCACTTTTAGGAATAAATCCTTCAATTACGATATCCTTGCCTAGATTAACCAATATATTTTCATTACTTTTTGCGATAAATTTTCCTTCAACTATTTCATTATCTTTAAACTTTTTATTTAAGAGATTTAACTCATTATTTCTTCTAATTATTAATGTTGATAGGAGTGGAAAAGAGAAAGATTCATCTTTAAATTCGGCTTGTATTTCAGTTTTTTTGTTAAAACTTTTTATTTCAGAATCAGAGAATTCATCAATATTAATTCTACCCTCTGATTTATAACCAAATTCTACATAGAGATATTCATTATCATGTCTTGAATAAGTACATATTACTTTATCACCAATCTTGGGTATTTTGATTTCAATATCTTTAATGTCAGGCTGATTCATCAATTTACCATCATTAATTTATCTATAGTTTCTTTAATTATCCAAGGTGGTGTAGATGCTCCTGCACTTATACCGACTGTTTTATTTGCAAAATCAACTTTTAACTTAAGAAGTTGTTCAAATGTTTCTACCTGATAGGTGGATTTATTAATCTCTCTACAAAGTTTTGCAATTTCTTTTGTATTTGAACTATTTTTACCACCTATCACAATCATAACATCAACATCTTTTGCAATTTCTTTTGCCTCTAGTTGTTTGTTATGAATATCATCACATAGAGTATCAATAACTTTTAAATCAATATTCTTATCTTTTTTGAGCTTATCTACAACATCCCAAAAATTTTCAAAAGGAATAGTTGTTTGTGCAACAATTCCAATTTTATTTATATTTTTATCTATTTTGTTTAGCTCATCGACAGATTTTATTATTATTAGATTTTGATTACCATAACTTTTTGCTCCAATAATCTCTGGATGGTTCTTATCTCCCACAATTACAACATAATATCCATCATCTGTAAGAGCTCTAATTGCAAACTGTAATCTCTTAACAATTGGACAAGTCATATCTATAACATTTTGATTGTAACTATTTAGCTCTGATTCTTCACTGGTTGTTATACCATGTGCTCTAATGATTATCTTTCCTTTTTTATTTTCTATTTTATCTATAACTTCAAGTCCATTTTCTTCTAGTTTTTCAATGCTTTGAGGGTTATGAATTAAAGGTCCATAAGAATATACTTTCGTTCCTTTCTCTAATTCACTTTCAGCAGTTGAAACTGCATTTTCCACACCAAAACAGACACCAGCACTATCAGCCAATATTATTTTTATTGCCATTATTTTACCCTCTTGTGGACTTCTTCAACTACTTCATCTATAGAAAGTGAAGTTGTATCTATGATTACAGCATCATCGGCTGGATGAAGAGGGCATATGTCTCTAGTTTTATCCAGGTTATCTCTTTGATTTATCTCTTCTAGAATACGATCTTTATTGAATTTCATTCCTAACATTTTGGTTAGCTGTTGAGATCTCCTTTCTGCTCTTACCTCTGGATCTGCATCTAAATAAAATTTAAAGTCTGCATTAGGAAAAACATATGTTCCCATATCTCTACCCTCAGCAATATAATCCTTATTCCTGACGAGACGCTTTTGCATTTCTCTTAATACACCTCTAACTATTTCTATTGATGCATATTCGGATGCAAGTTTAGAGATTTCATTAGTCCTAATATCTTCTGTAACATCATCTGCATTCAGCATAACTCTATCTTCTCCATTATCATCTTTAATGAATTGTATATGGATGTCTATAATTAAGCGTTTTAATCTTATATCATCATCACACTTAATTCCTTTAAGATCGGCAAAAAGCGCCAAGGCCCTGTACATAGCACCAGAGTCAAGATATTGAATTCCAAGCCTGGAGGAAATAATTTTTGCTACTGTACCTTTACCAACACCTGATGGCCCATCAATTGTAATCAACATATTTATATATTCTTTCTGAATTGCTCAAAAATTTCAAAAAAATTTGGGAACGATATCCTAACACATTCATGATTAAGAATTTCAACTTCATTTGAACATCTAGTAGATGCTATAGCTAGCATCATTGCAATCCTATGGTCGTTATGACTTTCAACTTTTCCCCCTATTAGACTATCAACTCCATCAATAGAAATATCATCATTAGATTCCGATACTTTTGCTCCCAATTTTTTTAATTCATTGACAATTGTTTTAATTCTATCTGATTCTTTGAATCTTAATTCTGTCGCTCCATACACATTAGATTTTCCCTCCGCTAAGCTCATCGCTAAACATAAAATTGGAATTTCATCTATAACAAGTGGGATATCTGATTCATTTATATCGATACAATTCAAATCACTAGATTTTACATTTATATCAGCAACTAACTCACCGCTCATAACTCTTTTGTTGTTAAAAGAAATATTTGCACCCATTTTTTTTAATATATCAATATATTTCACTCTTGTTGGATTTATGCATATATTCTCAATATTGATATCTGAATTTTTATTTATCAGCGCACCAACAATATAGAATGCGGCACTTGAAGGGTCATTAGGAACATCGATCTGATCGCTAATTATTTTTGGGTCAGGAATTATTGTTAATATGTTTTTATCTATTTTTATGTTTTCAGTAAAGTAGTTAAGCATTATTTCGGTATGATCTCTACTTGGAACCTCTATTTTAATTTTAAGCTCTTCACTAGCTGTTAGACCAGCCAATATTAATGCAGATTTAACCTGAGCCGAAGGACTAGAAATAATTATCTCACCACCATTTATTTTAGATGGTGATATTTTAATTGGCATTTTTCCATTATTAGTAGAAATATTTGCACCTAACTGATTCAGAGGTATTTGTACTCTATCCATAGGGCGATTTCTTAACGAATCATCTCCCTCAAGAACTGTTGAAAATTCTTGGCCAGACAATAAACCACATAGTAATCTTGCAGTAGTACCTGAATTGCCACAATCTATAGTCTCAGGTGATTGAATATATTCACGAATACCAGTACCCCTGGTAAAAATTTTTCCATTATTTTCAGCAAACATAACACCTATTGCACCAACAGAATACATTGTTGTTTTTACATCATCAGATAAAAGTAGATTGTTAATTTTCGTCATTTCTTTATTAAAAGTAGATAATATTACAGCTCTATGCGAAATAGACTTATCAGGAGGTATGCTAATTTCACCTTGAAAAATATAATTTGAATTATTAATTAAATATCCAGACATTTAAATCCTCAGTTAGATATAATAACCTTAATAGCTAAAATGAGTAGACCCATAAAAAAAATTCTTATCATCGGCATTGGTGGCGGTGCTGATATAATTGGAACTATTCCAAGTAAGGTATATTTTGAAAAAAAGGGCGTTAAGTGTTATCTAGCCGGGCTTCCTTGGGAAAGATATTCTATTGATCCATATCCTGGCCCTAGGACTTTCGAATCAATAACTAATTTGAAAAGGATTAACTCAACTTTGGGCCTTGTGGATAAAAATACTTGTACATTTGATGGCCTCTATTTTAGTGAATCAAAAACTGCAAAATATATTTCTAATAAAATCTATTTATTAAATATTTTTAACTCATTCAGTAATATTTGTGATGATTTAGTTTCATTTTGCTCAAAACAAAATATTGATTGTATTTTAGGTGTTGATGTTGGAGGAGATATATTAGCGAAAGGAGATGAAAAAGGCCTTGCTAGCCCACTTGCTGACTCTATTATGCTAAGTATCTTATATAAAATATCTAATAAAATTCAAACTTATATTGGTATGTTAGGTTTTGGTAGTGATGGAGAATTAAGTCATTCTGAACTAACCTCAAGTCTTTCGAATATTTCAAAAAAAAATGGCTTAATAAAATCCTTTGGGATTAATTTAGATTCTTATAAAATTATGAAGAAGTTGATTTCAAATATTGAAACCGATGCAAGTAGGATACCAATTCTTTCGTATGAAGGTAAGTTTGGATTAACTCCAATACGAAGAGGCAGAATACAAGTTGACGTTCATCCTCTATGTCAGATAACGTTTGTTTTAAATACCAAGATACTATATAAAAACATCTCAAAAATTTCGCAACTAATTTCTAAAACTGACAATTTCTTTGATGCTAATGAAATTTTATTAAAAAATAATTATCCATCTGAATTTAATTATGAAAATAAAAAACATAAAGAATCTATTTCATTAAGAAATAAAGAATGAACGGTATTGTCACCAAGGACATCACAGTAGACACAAAAACAATCGATGCTACCCTATCAGGGCTTTTATCATATTTATCTGCAAGTATATAATTAAAAACAGCAGATGGCATGGAGTACTGAATTATAAAAACTTTAACCAATAAGTTGTCTATATTGAATAGATTGCAAACAATTAAACTTATTATAAATCCATAGCTTAATCTTATAGCACTAAGGAACATGTCACTTTTTAAATTAATTATTTTTGTTTCTGATAGTTTGTGACCTAGACTGAACATCATAAGTGGGATGCATGTAGTCCCTATTAAATCTAAAGAAATATTTAAAGGTTTATAAACTTCTACTTCAAAATTATTTAAAGTTAGTGCTAAAGCTACAGTATAAATGAGTGGAATCTTAAAAACTTCTTTTATATTTGAAATTCCGTTTATAAATAAAATTCCGAATGAACAATGAAGAAAAAAAACAATGGTTGTAAATAAAATAGCATAATCAAAAGCTGCATCACCGAATGCAAAGAGCACTACTGGTAAGCCTAGATTTGCAGTATTAGGGAAAATGATGGGATTTAGGAAAACTTTTGGATCTTTTTTGAATGTCCTAAGAAGAAAGTATGTTATGGGTACTCCAATCAATACAAGTAAAGTTCCAATATAAACAATATTCAAAATTTCAATAAATTGAACTCTGTCTTCTGTTAATGATGTAAAAATAAGACAAGGTGTGGATAAATATAATAGAATTATATTTACTGGCTTCATATTAACATTTGTCATTTTTCCAAAAAAGTATCCAACTGATACAACAGCTATTACTGGAAACATAACTTCAAAAACTTTAATCCAAAGTTCCATAAGATAGTTTAAACACATTTCTGATTGATATAGAAATACCTTTTGTTATAATCAGAATATGTGGTTATTGAAAACTAATTCTAGTTGGATATCTATTTTACCTCGGTTGATATTAGCTCTTACATTTATACCAGCTGGCTGGACTAAGCTCACTGATTTCCAATCTAAAGCTTTATCATGGCAATTGAATTTTGGATTTGAATATTGGCAAACAGGTATAGCTGTATTTGTTGAATTTTTTGGAGGCATGGCAATTTTATTAGGACTTCTTACCAGACCCGCAGCTTTTGGTATCATTATTGTGATGTTGGTTGGAATTTGGGTAGCTCATTTAGATAATGGATTTTATCCCACATATGATACATATGGTTATCAGTTGTGTCTTATAGGATTAGCCTATGTATTGACTATAGTTGGTGGCGGAAACCTCTCATTAGATAAGAGACTTTTTTAGCTTCATTTATTAATTCTTTTCTTTATAAGTTCAACAGCCGGTTGGTCAAATGGGTTTACACCTAGCCTTAAAGCTATTATTGATACAGTTATTTCAAAAATTATAAATAAAACTCCAAGATAATTTTCATCAAGATTTTTAGAGGATATCTCAATATATGGAACTCCAACCTCTTTAAGAGCCCCTATAGTTGCGATTTGTTCAATTTTTGAAAGTTCATTTAATTTACTTTCAAAAATATTATTATCAAAGTTAAAAAAAGACAAAGTTTTGTCTTTTGGTCCATCTAATACTAGTTGTAGTTGAGAATGTTGATCTTTAGGTCCAAGATAACTTATTGGTGTTAAGGCAACAGGATAATCACCAACATTCTTCTTTCCTAAACTTTCACCAAAAAGTTGCATTATCCATTCGGAAAAAGACGATAGTCTGCTTGAATAAGGCATGAAGCAACTAATATTTTTACCATTTTGATAATTATTGAGATAAAAATTAATTAAGCCCGATGATATTTGAAATGAATTCTTTGTCTCGTTGATATAAAAGTTTAGTGCGCTATTTTTAATCTCTGTCCAATTACATCCCACTAAATCAAGTGGCAAAAAAGTTGAAAGACTTAAGACCGAAAATCTACCACCCAAATTATTATTTAGCAATGAATAGCTAATGTTATTTTTATCAGCAATTTCTCTCATTTTTGATTTAGAATCTTGAGTCATAAAATGAAAATTATTTTTATTATATCCTTCTTCTAACATATATTGCAGAATGGATAAAACCTCAAAAGTATTTCCTGATTTACTAACAAATAAGAATAAAGTATTTTCCTTATTTACCTGCGACATTACAAGGTTGAATGTTTCGGTCTCAAGATTATCAATAAAGAATATTTTTTTTAGATTTCTTTCATGATAGAGAGCATTATAAATTGATTTTGTACCTAGACTAGAACCACCAAAGCCAATTAAAACTATTTGATCAAAGTCTTTAAAATTAATTTTATCAATATTATCTTTTAAATTTAGCTCAATATTAATTTCCTGAATAAATTCCGTATTTTTTAAAAAAGCTATTTCATCATCTGAGAGTATAGATGAATATTTTGAATCTATATTGAAAGAAATATTTTTATAATTTACCATCTTAAAACTGCCGAGCCCCAAGCAAAACCCGCACCAAAAACAGAGAATAAAATATTATCACCTTTCTTTATTTTTGATTCTTTCAATGCTTCATGTAATGCAATAAGAACAGATGCAGATGAAGTATTTCCATATTTATCTATATTTACAAAACATTTTTCAAGCGGTAAATCCAACCTTTCCCTAGCAGCTTCTATTATTCTCATATTAGCTTGATGAGGAATGAAAAGGTCTATATCAGATGGCTTAAGATTTGCAGCATTAATTGCTTCAAGAGAATTAGATTGAATTACTTTTACTGCTTCTTTAAATACCTCTTTTCCTTCCATTTTTAAAAACCTATATCCATTTATGTCTTTTGCACCACCACCAGGTACATACAATAATTCCGCTTCTTTTCCACTTGAGCCTAAACAAACCGATAGGATTCCAGGTTCATTACTTGTTTCAATAACAACTGCACCGGCTCCATCACCAAAAAGTATACAAGTCCCTCTATCTTTGTAGTCGACTATACTTGATAAATATTCTGCACCCACAACAAGTAGTTTTTTTGATTGTCCATTCTCAACTAAAGCTTTAGCTATATTTAAACAATATATAAACCCTGAGCAACCGGCAGATAAATCAAAAGCAAAAATATTTCTTGTTTGTAATTTATCTTGCAATAAGCACGCGACTGATGGAGTAATATAATCTGGAGTAACAGTTGCAACAATTATTCCATCTATATCTTTTGGGTCAGTATTGGAATTATTTAATGCACCAATACATGCTTCATAACACATATCGGATGTAGATTTATCACTATCAAGAAGGCGTCTCTCTGATATTCCGGTCCTTGCTTTGATCCATTCATCCGATGTATCAACTAATGATTCTAAGTCTTCATTTGTGAGAAGTTTGTCAGGGACATAAATTCCCGTTCCTGTAATCTTAGCATAGCTCAAATTTATGTATCCCTATTGATGTTTATTATTTTAAATTATTTATAAAAGTCAATTGTTAAAGTTTTTAAGTTCATTATCTAAGGACTCCTTTAAACGGTATGAATTAATATCAATTTGAAAATATTCATATTGAGAGGATGTCTTACATAGGAGAATAAACTTAGCATCTTTATTATTTACAAATTTCCTAAATTCGTCTACTTCATCTTGATTATTCATTGAGATTAGATGGGATAAGCTCTCGATCTCAAATTGATTTTTATAAAACATAATTTTTAGCTCAATTGTTGGAAATTCTCCTTGCATTACCGAATTAAATTCAATTTGTATTTTGAAATCCATAATTTTTATTTCATTTTTAATATTTGAAAAATCTTTTTTGAATACTAGGTATTTTTCACTATTCAAAGTTACAACTTTAGATCCCTCACCAATAAATTCAAAAAGTTTTATAAGTTTAGCCTCATCAATTAATAAACTTGATTTTTTTCCTATCATTAATGTACAATTGTATAAGTTACACTTTTAGATATCAAGGAGGAGTGTTAATGACAGCTATAGCTATTGCCTTAGGAATGATTGCATTATTTTGGATAGCATCAACGAATTTTGGTGCAGATTCAGATTCAGGAGCAGCTGAAGCAGCTCCGAGTGGTGAAACACAAAGACCTGCATCTGAATCGTTAACTGATGGTACTCCACCGTCAGCTGATGGTTCCAGTGATCAATCAGAGTTCCAATCCGCTAAGGGTTAAAATTTGAAACTATCCTGTAAAAGATTCAAAGTGAATAAAGTTTTGTAAATTTATTATTGAGTCAGGTAAAGGATCATATTCATAGTTCGCTGGACTTATAGTCCTTGCCATTATTTTTATGCCCTCAATTATTCTTGTTCCTGGTCGAGTAAAATAAGAGTCTGCATCAACTACATAAACATTTCCTGAATTAAAAGCTGGAATTTTATTAAGTTCTTTATTATTTAATAAAATATCAATTTCATTTAATGTTTTTTCAACATTATATCCGCAAGGCATAATAAACATATAGTTTGGAGCAAATTCTAGAATTTTATTAAATTCTAATTTTTCTGATTTTATCCCAGGATTATTATTGATACTCGTTCCACCAGAAAATTGAATCATTTCTGGAACCCAGTGACCTGCAGAATATACAGGATCAATCCATTCCATCGCAAAAACTCGAGGTTTATCTATAATTTTGTTTGTTTTATTTGAAATTAATTCAAGTTCGTTTATAAATTCTTTCTTAATTTCTTCTCCTTTTTTACTAATATCTAATTTTTTTGCAAGCGACAAAATTGCTTCAGGTATATCGACAAGGGTTTTTGGTGAAAAATCAATTATTTTATCTCCAAAATTAATGATTTTAATATCATTTTTTGAAGCGGCACATACTTCGCAAGTATCTTGCAAAATTATAAAATCAGGGTCAAGTGCTCTAATTGATTCTTCATCAATAACATATGGGGATGTTCCACTTTGAATCAAATTTGAAATTTCTTCATCAATTTGAATGTTAGTCTTATCACTTAAATCTAACCTAACCCTAGAGACTACTTTTTTATTTTCAATCTCAATTGGAAAATTACATTCCTCAGAAATACCAACTATATTTTTTGATAAACCTAAATCACATAAGACTTCAGTTGCAGCAGGAAGCAAAGATACAATTCTCATAAAATAAATTTATCAGATTATTAATAAAAAGGGAGCTCTATTTCTAGAGCTCGATATTTATATACTTTTTATACCAGAATTAATCAATGAGTTTTAAGAATTCATATCTAGAATATTAGATATTGTCCAAGCTGTCGATGCAGTTAATTGAAGATAATCCCCAAAACCGTTAAGCCCATAAAAAAAAGTAGATACCATCCATGATAAGCTAGCAACTAATTGTAAAATTTTACTTATATTAATTTTTTTCATTAGGCCTCTCCTGAATAGTTTAAACTAATTAGTTGTTTCATATCTATAACCAAACATAATTGTTCTGCCTGGAGAAATGAAGTTTAGAATCTCTTCTCTTTTATCATTAAATAAGTTTGTAACACTAATAAATACTTTACTTTGATTTGAACTGTTTTTATCAATTAAATAATCACAATAAGTTCCAAAGTCCCAGAAAGAATCATTATATAACCTTGTAGATGAATTTTGATAATCCCATCTACCACCAGTATAAGTTGTATCTATTGAGACAAATAGATTATTATGTTTTTTACTTAATATTGCACCGCCAGAAGTTTTAGGTCTTCTTAAAAGTACCTCATCATCCTGCCAATTAGCGTAGTTCCAAGAGTTTTGCTGAACAGTATTATTAACGTTTACTGCTTTAGTTTCTAAATACGTCAGCCAATATTTAAAAGATAATTCCTCTGGAAATTTGATCAATCCTGCAATTTCTAATCCTTGAGATTGAGCCTCATCTAAATTTCTGTAACTTGGACTCCCACTACTTCTATATGCAATCATATTATCTGTTTCACTTTTAAACGCAGTAAACGAAAGTGCATATAAATTGTTTTCAAAATCTACTCCGACTTCATACGATTTACTTTTTTCAGCTTCTAATCCAGATGCACTATATGTTTCATATATCCCTGGATATTTAATGCCCTCACTATAGCCTCCTCTAATCTTCGTATTTGTATTAATATATTTTGATATAAAAATAGTAGGACTACTTGTTGAGCCATGATATTCATGATCATCATTTCTTATGGCAAAATCCATAAATAGTGACTCATTAAAATTTATAGAAGTCATTAAATAAATTGAATCTATATATGTATTGTGATCGTAATCAGTTGCAAATGAACTGGCATTTTCATGATAGTTGCTTGTTTCGTCTAGATACTCATATCCAACTTTCGTATTAATAGAAGCAGAGCCTAAGAGCAAGTTATTTAATTCATAATAATAATTATAAGTCTTTTTCTTTTCCCACCAATCTACATTTCCACTACCGGCATCTCTAGTTGCTCTTTTATTAAAGAAGTATGAAAAATCAAAACCGATTTTATTATTTTCATAAAATTCATAGTTTGTTGATATTGATCTAGAGTTTAGATGTCTCCAATCTCTTTGAGTACCAGAAGTAGAGCTATAAGCACCTACGGAGCCACTACTATTGGTTGGATATCTTACTGTGGCCCATCTATCCGATACCATAGTTTGAATGAAAAGCTTTTCATCAAGCGCAGATATATTTATACCTGCATCTAATGATTTGTTATTATAAGAATCATTAAAAATTCTGAATCCATCATCATCAACACGTTCAAAGGATAGAGTATATCCAACATTTATATCATTTTGATTACCATTAATAGGTCCACTGAATGAAATTGATTGTTCATTTACTAATAACAACCCACCATCTGTTTGTCCTGTATCATCTTCTTTGAAACTTTGATTAAATCCAAAAGAGGTGCTAAAGGAAATCTCACTTTTATCCGTTGGTTTTTTTGTATTTATAATTATTACTGATCCTATTGCTGATGAGCCAAAGAAGCCAGCCATAGGACCTCTAAGAACCTCTATAGATTCTATATTATTTATAGGTAAAAATTCAAAATTAAATGAACCACCAACGTCATTTTGCTTAACTCCATTGACTATAACAAGATTGTGATCAGATTCGTTACCACGTGAAAAAATACTTATCAAACCACCTCTTCCTCCAGACTGTTTAACTGATAGACCCGGAACTAATTTAAGCAGATCTCCTACACTCTGTGCGCCAGATGTTTTAATTTCATATTCTGTTATTACTGTTGTTGACCCACCAAATTTCTGGGTTTTTATTGTTGTATTCCCTATAGTTTTTGGAGCTTTTATTTCAATATCTTCAGAATTAGATACATTGATAATAAAAAATAAAAAAAATAAAACCTTAAAAAAAATGTTCATAGTAACTCTCCTTTAAGCTACTCCGAACGATTAAATAAAAAAACTTTTTGATATAAAAAAGTATCTTTCCTTTAACCACGAAGAAAAATAATTATTTTTAGTGGCAGGTCTTCTGACTTAAGGCCTTCATCTGCACCTTCCCGTTATTTAAACAGTGGATTATTGCAAAGAAGTTTTTAAATGCCTATTACAGCAGCGGGTCTGTGACGGACTTACACCGTACTTCCCTATTAAACTCTTGCGAGTACCATGAATGAATTATCTATGTAAACTTATTTTATGTCAAACAAGAAAACTATAACTACTTTTGGAGGAGGCGTAGGTGCAGGAAAGTTTTTAAGAGGACTTTATAATTTTAATAAAGAGTTTGATTTAAGATTTATTGTTAATACCTCTGATGATATTGATATATATGATGTTAGAGTAAGTCCTGATATTGATTCTGTTCTTTATTGGATTTCAGGAATAGTCGATAAAGAAAGAGGTTGGGGATTAAAAAATGATAACTTTGAAATGGTTAATAGTAATAAATCATATTGGTTTAATTTAGGGGATAAAGATTTAGAATATAATAAATTAAAGAAAAAATTGCTTGATCAAGGTCTTAAGTTAAATGAATTTATAAAAATAAAAATGGACCAATTAGAAATAAATAATATTTCCATTTTCCCAATGACAAACGATAAGGTAGAAACCTATTTGAATTTAGATATAGGTGATGCTCATATACAAGAATTTTTGATAAAATATAAAATGAAACCAAAAATTAATGATATCAAATTTAGGGGTATTCAGGATGCAAAACCGTTATCGGAAGTCCTTTCTTCAATTGAATCTAGCGATATGATAATTTTTTGTCCTAGCAATCCGTTTATTAGTATTGATCCAATAATAAATTTGAAAGGGGTTAGAGATCAAATAGAAAAGTCTAAAGCAATAAAAATAGCTATTTCACCAATTGTGAATGGTATAGCTTTTCAGGGACCAATATTAAAATTTTTTGAATTAAATAGCTTGCCTCCATCTGTTGAAGGAGTTGCAGAATATTATAAAAATTTAGCCCAATATATTGTTATTGATAAAAGTGATTATGACTATAAGGGTAAAATAGAAAAAATTGGACTACTTCCAGTTTTTGATAATATCAAAATGGTAAATGATAATGTATCAATTAATCTTGCAACAACCATTACAAAAATATTATATTAAATCATGGGAAAATTAGAATTAATACCTTTAGTAAAACTTCCAATTGTATGGAAAGGATGTGATATTGGAGATTTATTAATTAAATCAATGGAAAACAATAAATTTAATTTAAGAAAAAATGATTTAATCGTTATTGCTCATAAGATAGTCTCTATATCTGAAGGAAGAATTGTTAAGCTTTCAGATGTTAAAATTTCATCTAAAGCAAAAAAAATATCAAAAAAAACAAATAAATCAGCTGAGATTATTCAATTGATTATTAATGAATCCGATAAAATTCTTAAAGTTGAGAAAGATTTTATACTTACAAAAGATAAGAATGGTATAGTTGCTGCGAATGCAGGTGTAGACCAGTCTAATCTTAAGGATAGAAATCAAGCCTTGTTACTCCCTAAAAATCCTGATAAATCTGCAAAAGAAATATCAATGAAATTAAGTAAAAAATTTAAGAAATTAATACCTGTAATCATATCTGATAGTGTTGGCAGGCCTTGGAGAAATGGATTAACTCAAATAGCTATTGGAAGTTACGGGCTCAAGGCTTTGGTTAAATATAGCAAAGATTTTCATGGAAACGAGCTCTTTGATACTGATGTTCCCGTATCAGATGAGCTTTCATCAGCTGCTGGACTTTTAATGATCAAAGACAAAGGTATTCCAGTAGTAATCATAAGGGGGTATAATTATATTTCTAATAAGAGGGGAGCAAAAGGCTTAATTAGGCCTGATAATGAAAATGTCTTTATTTGAAATTTATAATGATTTTGCAAATGATAAAAATATTTCTGATCTTTTAAGATCTCATTCAATTCCTTTAACTAAATTTGAATCAATAGATAAAGAATATTTACGAATTCTTGATAGCTACTTGGAAAGCCGAGAAATATCAAGAAATGATATAATGGTGCTAACTTCAATGCCAATACAGAATGTTTCTATCTTAATGTCTGTTGCTAATTACATTAGAGAGACATCCAAGGGTAATCTCATAAGTTTTTCTAAAAACGTTTTTATTCCTTTAACCCAACTGTGTAGAGATCAATGCTCATATTGTACTTTTAAATATGAACCTGGTGAAGGCCCATTACTTGTTACACCAGATGAAGTATTAAAATCTGCAAAAAAGGCCGTTGAGCTTGGATGCACTGAGCTACTATTTGTTTCTGGCGATAAGCCCGAAAAGAAATATGAGGTTTATCGTGACAAATTAAAATCTATGGGCTATTCATCAACAGCTGATTATATGATCTCTATGAGTGAAATTTGCTTAGAAGAAAATATTTTTCCGCATTCTAATTTAGGTATAGCAAACCAAGATGAATTAATGAGATTTAGAAATTCCAATCCAAGCATGGGCCTGATGCTAGAAAATATAAGTGAACGATTGATGGATCCCGGAATGGCACATTACAGATGTCCAGATAAATATCCCAAAGCAAGAATCAAAACCATATGCTCTGCAGGCGAGCTAAATATACCTTGGACTTCAGGAATATTAATAGGTATTGGTGAGAACTGGGATGAAAGAGTCGATTCTATACTTGAACTAAATAGGATAAATAATCTTTATGGACATATTCAAGAAATAATTATTCAGAATTTTAATCCTAAGCCCGGTATTAAAATGGAAGGCCAACCAGCGCCAACAGATTTGGATATGATTAAGACAGTTTCTATATCAAGATTGATTATGTCAAAAAATGTCAATATTCAAGTACCACCAAATTTAAATTCTAAAACTTATATGCTTCATGTTTTTTCGGGAGTTAATGATCTTGGAGGAGTTTCACCTATTACTATTGACTATGTAAACCCTGAGTCTCCTTGGCCTCAGATAGATCTAATGAAGACAACTATCTCAGAATTTGGTTTTAATTTAAGGGAAAGACTTCCTGTCTATCCTGAATATCTTTCAAGTGAGTATATCGAAAATCATATTTATGAAAGAGCAAAAAAATTTATTGATAATTCTGGGTTTGTCACGGAGAGTTAATTTAGATTATGGATAGTGAATTAAAAGACATAATAAATAAAATTGAAGATAATAGGACCAAAGGACTTGATTCTACTATGTTAAAGTCTTCATCTGACATTTCGAAAATTATTGAAAAACCTTTTATAAACCAAGAGATTACCGAGGAAGAGGCTGAAAAATTATTTTTAATTGATAATATTGATGAGTTGTCATCATTGGTTATTGCAGCAGATAAAGCGCGTAAAGAGGACATTGGAGATGATGTTACTTATGTTGTAAATAGAAATATAAACTTCACTAACATCTGTAATACATATTGTGGATTTTGTAATTTTATGGCTCCAGAGGGTGATCCTAGAGCTTACTTTCTGACAATGGATGAGATAAAAGAAAAAGTTCATGAAGCAAGAGAAAATGGCGCAACAGAAGTTTGTATGCAGGGTGGCATGCATCCTGATATTGATGGAAATTTCTATGTTGAGATCATAAAAAGTGTCAAAGAAGCTGTACCAGATATGCATACTCATTGTTTCTCCCCTTTTGAGGTTCACTACGGAGCTGGCACACTTAATATTCCTATCAGAGATTTTGTGTCAATGCTTAAAGATGTTGGGCATGGAACGTTTCCTGGAACAGCAGCTGAAATTTTAAGTGAAGATGTAAGAAAGATAATTGCACCTGGCAAAATCACGACAGATCAATGGGTAGATACAATTAAGGAAATTCATCGAGCTGGAATGAAGACAACCTCAACAATAATGTATGGTCATGTTGATAAACCTTTTCACTGGGCCAGGCACTTTGAGGTGATAAGGCAAATTCAAAAAGAAACAAATGGAATTACAGAATTTGTTCCATTGAGATTTATACCATGGGATACTAGATTATTTAAGAAAGGTATTTCCAGAGAGGGCCCAACAGACTTAGATCAGTTAAAAATGTATGCAGTATCAAGACTATTTTTTAGAGGTATTATTAAAAATATTCAAGTTTCATGGGTGAAGCAAGGCCCTGAATTTGCACAATATTGTCTTACTGCTGGGGCTAATGACTTTGGTGGAACACTTATGGAAGAAAAAATAACCACAGCGGCCGGTGGTAAATATGGCCAATATTTTCCTCCTGAAGAATTTAGAAGATTAACCTTTGAAATAAACAGAAGACCTATAGAAAGATCAACCTCATATGACTATTTGAAAGTATTTGAAAATTAATCATATAGTTTATTCTTTTTAAATGAATTTATTCAGTAAAATAAATCGGGACATTAATGCGGTTTTTGATAGAGACCCAGCAGCAAGGAATATTTTTGAGGTCTTTTTAACTTATCCCGGTTTTCATGCAATTATGTGGCATCGAATATCTCACCTATTGTGGAATATAAAGTTAAAGCTTATTGCAAGACTAATTTCAAACATTCTTAGAACTTTAACTGGGATTGAGATTCATCCTGGTGCCAAAATAAAAAGTGGTTTTTTTATTGATCATGGAATGGGTGTCGTTATTGGTGAAACAACAGAGATTGGGCAGAATGTAACAATATATCAGGGTGTTACTTTAGGTGGTATTAGTTCAAATAAAGGTAAAAGACACCCAACGATTTCAGATAATGTAATTATTGGTGCTGGAAGTAAGATACTAGGACCACTAAATATTGGAAAAAATACAAAAATTGGTGCCAATTCGGTAGTTATTGATAGTATCCCTGAAAATTCAACGGTTGTTGGGATTCCGGGTAGAGTCGTAAACAAAGATTTTACATCTAATGGTCCAGATTTATATCATAATAAACTTCCTGATCCAACTGGCGAAGATATGCTAAATATTAATAAAAAAATTGATGAGCTAATAGAGAAAATAGAGAAGCTATAATCCTAAATCTTCTGGGAACCCTAATAATAAATTCATATTTTGTACGGCCTGTCCCGAAGCCCCTTTGATTAGATTATCAACAACAGATGTAATTATAAAATTTTTACTGTTTGGCAGTTTTTTCAAACCAATTATACAATTATTTGTATTCACGACATCTTTTATAGATGGAAGATCATTGTTTAATATTTTTATAAATTTTTTATTTTTATAAAATTCTTTAAAATATTTTCTGATCTTATTCTCTGATTGGGTTACTTTAAAATTTATATAAATATTTGAAAGTATGCCTCTGGTTATTGGTAAAAGGTGTGGAACCATATCAATGTTTAAGCTTATTTTATAATTCTTTTTCAACAAATTTTGAATTTCTGGTGTATGTCTATGATCGCCAACATTATAAAGACTAAGGTTTTCATTAGCCTCGTTGAAAATGTGTTCAAGTTTTGAACTTTTTCCTGCTCCAGAAACACCAGATTTCGTATCTATAATTACTTCATTATTAATAAGAGTACATATGGGAGCTAAAGCAAGAGCAATAGATGTTGCATAGCAACCAGGATTTGCGATATTTTTATTTTTATCAAGCTCTTTGGAGTTTAATTCTGGAAGAATATATTGAAAATTTTTATAAACATTAATATCCCTATTTCCCCTATACCATTTTTTATTAAGATTTGCAGGGAGTCTGAAATCAGCACTTAAATCAATCACCATTATATTTTTATTAAATTTATACTTTTTATAATTCTTAGATAATTCTCCATGAGGCAAACAGCTGAATACTAAATGGATATTTTTAGTTGAAGATATTTGACTATTATGTTTAATTACCAAATCACTATAATTTTTCAAACCACTGAATAAATTTTTAGCTTTTGCTTTATTTAAACTATTTGATCCTATAAATTTTATTACTACACCTGGGTGCAAATCAAGAATTTTTAACAACTCAATACCGGTATATCCAGTTGAACCAAGAATAGCAACATTTAGTTTGTCCATAAATTGACAATATCACGTTATTTAAAATTCTTCAATCGTTGAAATCCAAAGTTAAAAAGGTAATATTTAAAAACTTAGTTGCTAGGAGGTTTTTTATGTCTATAAGGGTTGGTATAAATGGATTTGGAAGAATTGGACGACAAGTTTTAAGAATATCTTTAGAAAGAAATGATATTGATGTTGTTGCAATCAATGATATAGCTGATTTAAATACTTGTTCTCAACTTTTGAAATTCGATTCTGTTTTTGGCCAATTAAACAAGGATGTTAAAACTAATAAAAATAGTTTAGATATAGATGGCAAGAGCATAAGGTTTTTCTCTGAAATGTCTCCTGACAACATAGACTGGAATTCAGAAAAATGCGATATTGTTATTGAATCTACTGGAATTTTTACCACTCAAGATAAAGCATCCTCGCATCTGGGCGGAACAGTAAAAAAAGTAGTAATATCCGCGCCTGCTAGCGGAGATATTGATTTAACGACGGTGATGGGTGCCAATGATAATATTTATGATTCATCTAAACACAATATTGTATCAAATGCTTCATGCACTACAAATTGTTTAGCAATGGTAGTTAAAGTTTTAAGAGATAGTTTTGGATTGATTAATGGACATATGACCACAGTTCATTCATACACTAATGATCAACGAATAGTTGATTCTCCTCATAAAGATATAAGAAGAGCTCGAGCTGGTGCTTTATCAATGATACCCACAAGCACTGGAGCTACAAAAGCAATTGAAGAAATTTTTCCTGATCTAAAAGGAAATCTCTCTGCAATATCAGTTAGAGTTCCCACACCAAATGTTTCAATGGTAGATTTTGTTGCGAACATAGAAAAAAGTGCAAAAGTTGATGATATTCATGATGCTTTCATATCAGCTTCTGAAAATGAATTAAAAGGATATTTAGGTATAGCACATGATGGAGCTGTATCAATTGATCTCTTAGGAAATAAAAATTCTGCAATATATGATCCATTTGGAACAAGTGTAATTTCCGAAAATTTTATAAAAATTGTTGCTTGGTATGATAACGAGTATGGCTATTCATCTCGTGTAATAGATTTAGCAGTAAAAATTGGAAGCCAGCTTTGAGTATAAAGAAAGTTATATCTGACTATCCCAAAGATTTTTTTAATGGAAAAAAAGTATTTATTAGAGTCGATTTTAATGTTCCTATAAATAATGAACAAAACATAATTCGCGAGGATTATAGAATAAGAAGGGCTATACCAACAATTGATTTCCTTATAGATTCTGGTGCCAAAGTTATTTTAGGCTCACACCTTGGACGTCCTAAGGGAATAGTGAACGATGATTTGTCTTTAAGGATTGTATCTGAAAGATTATCTGAGTTAATGGGAAAGAAGGTTTTTTTCTGTGATGATTTTAAAGATAAAGATTGGATAAATAAAGTTGACCTTCTACCTAATGGCTCAATAGTTTTGTTAGAAAACCTGAGATTTTATAAAGAAGAAACTGACAATGATGAATCTTTTTCCGAGCTACTTTCTTCTTTTTGTGACATATATGTTAATGAGGCATTTGGAACATCTCATAGAGCTCATGCATCAACCTACGGTATGGCAAAAAATTTTGATACTAAACTTGCCGGGTTTCTTGTTAACAAAGAGCTACAATTTATTTCAGAAATGTTGTCGAAAACAAACAAACCTTTTGTTGTTATAATAGGCGGTTCAAAAATTAAAGATAAAATTTCCGCTATGTCTAAATTATTAGATAGAGCTGATAAGATAATAATAGCCGGTGGTGCTGCTTATACTTTTATTAAAGCCAATGGTGGTGATATTGGCAATTATATTTTTGAAGCCGAGATGATTGAGTGGTCTAGGAAAGTTTATACCGAATATTCAGACAAAATCGTATTACCAGTTGATCATTTAGTATCTGAATCTATTGAAAAAACTAACTCTTGCTTAATTGTTGATGATAATATTCCTGACGGGTACCAGGCATTTGATATTGGTCCTAAGACCATAGATTTGTTTAATTCAATTATTAAGGGACCTGGATCTATTTTTTGGAATGGTCCAATGGGTGTATTCGAGGTAGAAAAATATTCCTCTGGAACCATTCATGTTGCAAGAGCTGTTGCTTTAGCTACATGGAGAGGCGCAACCTCCGTTGTAGGCGGTGGTGAAACAATCGCTGCCTTAAGAAAGGCTGAGGTTCTGGAGTCAGAGATATCACATATGTCGACTGGTGGTGGTGCACTCTTAGAATATATTGGTGGTTCTAGTTTGCCAGGTATAGAAATTCTTGATTAATATTTTATAATTCAATAATGTCTAAATCCCGACCTTCAAATGATACTTCCTGGATAGAATCACTTTTAGGCCATGAATCGGAAAATCTTCTTTCACATGAATGTAAAACCATAAGTAAAGACTTAATATCAAAACCAGGCAAAGATTATGTCGATAGAGTTTTGTCATTAACTGATAGACCTAATTCAGTATTAAAGAACTTCCAAAATTTAATCAACAGCGGAAGATTAAAAGGCACGGGGTATTTGTCTATTTTGCCTGTTGATCAAGGTGTAGAACATTCTGCTGGTGCTTCTTTTGCACCAAATCCTATATACTTCGATCCCGAAAATTTAGTTAAGTTGGCTATTGAAGGTGGGTGTAGTGCTATCACTTCAACTTTAGGAGTTTTAGGGTCGGTTTCCAGAAAATATTCACATAAAATCCCCTTTATAGTTAAATTAAATCATAATCAATTTCTATCTTACCCAAATGAGTATGACCAAATACCTTTTGCATCCGTTGATCAAGCCTTTCAGTTAGGAGCAATAGGTGTAGGAGCGACAATATATTTTGGGTCTGAGGAAAGTTCAAGGCAAATTCAAGAAGTATCGCAAATGTTTGAATATGCTCATTCTCTTGGACTAGTTACAATCTTGTGGGCTTATTTAAGGAATTCGGCTTTTAAGAAAGATACAAAAGATTATCATGTAGCCGCAGATTTAACTGGACAAGCAAATCATCTAGCTGCAACAATCCAAGCAGATATAGTTAAACAAAAGATTGCAGAAACTAATGGAGGTTTTGTTGATTTAAATTTCGGCAAAACTCATAAAAAAGTTTATTCTGATTTAACATCTGATAATCCTATAGATCTAAATAGGTACCAACTAGTTAACTGTCATGCAGGAAGATCGGGATTGATTAATTCTGGCGGCCCATCAGGTGAAAATGATATTGCTCAAGCGGTTAAAACGGCAATAATTAATAAAAGATCTGGTGGTATGGGCTTAATCACTGGTAGGAAAGCTTTCCAAAAAACTATGAAAGATGGGATTGAAATTCTTAATACGGTTCAAGATGTCTACTTAAACAAAAAAATTACTATAGCCTAGTTAAATAATCTACTTTTTAAAAACTTATTAATTTGTTTGACCATTTCTGGAGATCCTATAAAAATTGGCGACTTCTGATGTATTGTTTTTGGCACTACATCTAAGATTCTTTTTTTTCCGTCGGTTGCTAAACCGCCTGCTTGTTCAATTATGAATGACATAGGATTACATTCATATAATAATCTCAACTTACCACTGGAAGCACTTTTAGATTTTGAATAAATGAATAATCCGCCCTTTAATAAACTGCGATGTATATCAGCAACCATTGAACCCACATATCTTAATGAATACGGTCTTCCAGATTTCTCATGATTTTGCTCACACCACCTAATGTATTCTTGAACTGATAAAGGAAATTCATAAAAATTTCCTTGATTTACTGAGTACATCCTACCTTTTTTTGGTATTTTTATATCTTTATGAGATAAATAAAATTCTTGAACCACAGGATCAAGTGTAAATGCATCAACACCTTTACCTACAGTTAATACATAAATTGTAGATGATCCATATATAATATAGCCCGCGGCAACTTGCCTACTTCCAACTTGTAAAAAATCTTTAGAAAAAGTTTTGTCACTTACAGTAGGTCTTTTAAGTACTGAAAAAATTGTCCCAACAGGGACATTAACATCAATATTGGTTGAGCCATCTAATGGATCTATACAAACTAGATACTTGGAGCTCCTTGATACCTCATTGTTAAAAATTAAAACTTTATCCTTTTCCTCTGAAACAATACCAGCACAATTTCCCCCGTTCTCTAAGGATTTAATGAAAAGATTATTTGCAACAATATCTAACTTTTTTACCTCTTCCCCATGAGTATTTTTTTTACCTGATAGATCTCCAATAGTGTTATTTAAAGTTGCACTGTTCAACTCTTTAGCAACCTGTCTCGCCGCAAGTTTAATATCTTTGAGCAATGCAATTAGTTCTCTGTTTTTATCACCGCTAAGTTTATCTTTTAGTAAATATTGATAAGCTGTAAGTTTCTCTTTAATCTTCATTTTTAAACGAATTACATCCTTTTATTTTATGTATTAATTAAATCATGTAATAAATTAAAAGTATACGTATCTATATTAAAAAATTTATTTAATGTAGCTAAAAATATATACCCAACTAAAATACCTGTTGATGAACCCACAATAAACCCAACTATATGATTAATTATATTTAGACCAAAGCTTGAGATTAATTTGTCTAATAATGAGAATATAGTTTTTATTGAGATATAAGTAAATGCGAATAAAATTATAGATGCAAGGAATTCTGCACCGTAGCCGCTATAAAAATTAAATTCTTCATTAAAATATAAAAATATTTTTTTTGAATTCATATAAGCAATAAAGGTTGGTAGCAATATAATCAATATTTTGGAAAGACCCTTTATGAATCCAGTAAACAAGCCCATGATAGAGAAAGATATTAAGATGCCTATAAAAATATAATCATAAATCATCATATCTTTATATTTTATATTATTTTTTTAATATTTTGACTTAATACTTATATCTGATAATTTAAAAAAATGAATTCAACTGATATTTTAGAGCTTTTGAAGAAGGATTTAAACAAAATTGAAATTATTTTAAGAAAATCTATAAAATCTGAAGTAATAACTTCACAACAAATTTCAAGCCATATTGTCTTAAAAGCCGGTAAAAGATTTAGACCAATTCTTTTATTACTGAGTTATTTGGTATTTAAAAAAAGGTCTAATCTCAACGTTATCAATGCTGCAGCTGCAGTAGAAATATTACATAATGCCTCTCTTTTACATGATGACATTGTTGATAATTCTTCGATGAGAAGGGGTCAAAAAACATCAAATTTAATTTGGGGTGACCATGCAAGTGTTTTAGCAGGTGATTTTCTTCTCTCTAAATCTTTATGGTTAATAAATCAAACTAAAAGCCAACTAGTTATGGATTCTGTAACAAATGCAGCCTCTGAACTAGCTAATGGTCAAATAATGGATTTAACATTATCAAAAAGTTTTGATGATTTCTCAATTAAAAACTACTTTAAGATGATTTCTCTCAAGACCGGCTCATTATTATCGTCATGTTCTGAGGTTGGAGCAATATTAGCTCAGGCTAATAAAAAAGAAATTACTTCAATGAAAGATTTTGGAAAAAATTTAGGAATATCTTTCCAAATTGTTGATGATTTACTTGATTTTATTGGTGTAAGTGAAAGTCTTGGCAAGAAAACAATGCAGGATTTGAAAGATGGAAAGGTTACATTACCTCTAATAATTGCTGTGAATTCGACGACTATTACTAATCGAAAAAAAGCTAAAATTATTTTAAAAAATAGAAAATTTGATAGAAAGAGTATGGATTTTCTGTATAATCTTATAATTCGTGAAGGTGCTTTAGAAAAAACAAAAAAAGAGGCAGAAAAGTATTCAAGAAAAGCCATTGGTAATATGAAGTGTCTTGACGAATCAGTCTATAAGATTGCATTAGAATTTTTGTTAATTGGAAACTTAACGAGGATTAATTAAATGGATAAAAAAAATTGGCTTGATAAATTTCAAGATAAATTAAAAGAGAGAAAAAATAATTTTTCTACTTCATCTGGAATAAAAATTGATAGATTTTTTACATTAAATGATATTGATAAAAAAACTGAGGATAAAAATTCTTTGCCAGGACAATTTCCTTTTGTTCGTGGTGTACAGCCAACAATGTATCGAGGCAGATTTTGGACTATGCGACAGTATGCAGGATTCGGATCAGCAAAAGAAACAAATAATAGATTTAAATATCTTCTAGATAAGGGTCAAACTGGTCTTAGTGTCGCTTTTGATTTGCCTACTCAAATGGGTTATGACTCTGATAGTAATATTAGTAAAGGTGAAGTAGGTAAAGTTGGGGTAGCAATTGATTCGTTAGAAGACATGGAAATTTTACTCGAAGGTATTCCTCTTGATAAAGTATCTACATCAATGACTATAAATGCTACTGCACCAATGCTTCTGGCTATGTATATGATTACTGCTGAAAAGCAAGGTGTAAGTGCTGATAAAATAATGGGTACCGTACAAAATGATTTACTTAAAGAGTTTATCGCAAGAGGAACATATGCTTTTCCTCCTGAGCCTTCTGTCAAAATAACAGTTGATTTAATGGAGTATTGTAAAGATAACGTTCCAAAGTGGAATCCTATAAGTGTTAGTGGCTATCATATACGTGAAGCTGGTTCAACTGCTGTACAAGAACTTTCTTTCATGCTTGCTGATGCTATAGAATATCTTGAGATAGCAAAATCTAGAAATATTGATATTGAAAAAATTTGTCAAAGAGTTTCTTTCTTTTTTGCAGTACATAATAATTTTTTTGAAGAGATTGCAAAATATAGAGCTGCAAGAAGGATTTGGTCAAATATTTTGAAGGATAAGTTTGATGTTCAGAATGAAAGTGCTTGTAAATTTAGAGTTCATTCTCAAACAGGCGGTGTAACCCTTACTGCACAACAGCCATTAAATAATGTTGTAAGGGTTTCAATGCAAGCTCTTGCGGCAGTTCTTGGTGGTACTCAATCACTACACACTAATTCATTTGACGAAGCCCTTGGTCTTCCAACTGAAGAATCTGCTACTATAGCATTAAGAACTCAGCAAATAATAGCTTATGAGTCTGAGGTTGCTGATTCGATTGACCCTTTAGCGGGATCTTATTACATAGAATATTTAACAGATGAGATAGAGAAGAAAGTTTATGAATACCTAGATAAAATAAGCGAAAAAGGTGGAATGATTAAGTGTATTGAAGATAATTTTATTCAAGGTGAAATTGAAAATTCCGCATTTGATTTTCAAATAGAGCTTGAAAATCAAGATAGAGTTGTTGTCGGAGTCAATGATTTTAAAGCTTCAGAGGAAAAAGAGATGCCGATTCAAGAAATCGATCCCATGTTAGAAAAAGATCAAATAAATCGTTTGAGTAATTTAAGAAAAAATCGAGATAATGAATTGGTTGAAAAATGTTTAATAAACTTAACAAAAGCAGCTGAAAATAACCATAATATTATGCCTTATATAGTGGAAGCTGTGAGAACATATTGTACAATCGGAGAAATGACCTCAGCATTGGAGAAAGTTTATGGAAGATTTAAGGGTAATTAATATTTTTGCTCATTAAAATGGCATTTTCATTTGATCTAACATAATATTTTTTCCTTATACCATCTACTACAAATCCCTTTTTTTTATATAAATCTATTGCAATTAAATTTGACTCTCTAACTTCTAAATAGATTTTTTTAAGTGAATTTTTAACCGCAAAAGAATAAACATTAGAGATTAAATTAGAAGCTATTCCTTTTTTTTGATAATTCCTAATCGTAGCGATTTTTAAAATTTCAATAAATTCATCATTAAATTTGCAGAGACAATAACTAATAATATCCCCAGTATTTTCTATGATAAAATTTAAACTATCGTCATTTTTAAATTGAGAGTTTATTTGTTTTATATTCCAACTATCTACAAAATAAGTTCTTTCTATCTTTTCAATTTTTAATATGTCATCTTTATGATAACTATTTTTACTTTCTACTATCTTTCCATTATCTAATTCTAAAAATTTATTCACATTTTATATTATAATAGATTAGATATGAAAAAAGCATTGGTAGTTTTGAGTGGAGGTCAAGATTCTACAACCTGCCTTTTTTGGGCTATGAAAAAAGGTTATGAATGTTCGGCTATAACCTTTAATTATAATCAGCTTCATTCTTTAGAAGTTGAATCCTCAAAAAAAGTTGCTACGATGGCAAACCTTAAAAATCATATAATTTTAGACTTAGGTTCAATTTTCGATGGTGATTCACCACTAACAAATTTCAATAAAAAACTTGAACTCAATGATAGCCTTTCCAAATTTAGCGATGGTATGCAAAAGACTTTTATTCCATCGAGAAATATTGTTTTTTTATCTTTAGCCTCAAATTATGCATATTCTATTGGAGCAGAATATTTAGTTACAGGAATTTGCCAAACAGATTATGCTGGATATCCAGATTGTAGAGGTGAATTTATCCAATCATTAGAGCAAACAATATCATTAGGATTAGATAAAAAAATTGAAATACTTACACCATTATTAGACTTAAAAAAGTACGAAATAGTTAATCTTGCTTTTGAACTAGGTAAAGAATGTTGGAATGCATTAGCATATACTCATACTTCATATTGTGGAAAATTTCCACCAAGTGGTAAAGATCATGCTTCATTATTAAGGGCCAGGGGCTTTGAGGAGGCGGGTCTACCTGATCCATTAATACTAAGAGCTTATGAGGAGGGATTGGTAGATTTGCCAAAAACTAAAAATTATGAAAGCCAAAATAAATGAAATATTTTTCTCAATACAGGGGGAAGGGGTTTTAATTGGAACACCCACTATATTCATAAGGCTTTATGGATGCAACTTAAGATGTTCATGGTGTGATTCAATGTATTCTGTTGAAGGGGATGATTTTAAAGAGCTATCAATTTCAAATATTATTAAAGAAACACAAAAATACAGGTGTGATAATATTTGCATAACTGGTGGTGAACCACTACTACAATTTGATTTCGTTACATTATTAACTGAAAAGTTACTTAAAGTAGAAAAAAAAATCATTTTAGAAACCGCAGGGCATATAAGTCCTCCAAAAATTTATCAAAATATTAATACTATAGTTAGTATGGATTGCAAATGCCCCTCGTCTAAAATGGAGGGTAAAAGTAATAAAAAAAATTTATTAAATCTTAGTAAAAAAGATCAAATTAAATTTGTAATCAAAGACGAAACAGATTATTTGTATGCAAAGAAATTAACAGAGAATAATAATTTTAATGCGAATATAATTTTTCAACCAGTCTGGGGTTCAAATCCAGGAATAATTGCTGATAAAGTATTAAAAGATAATTTAGATGTAAGAGTATTACCACAAATTCATAAAAATTTTTGGGGTGATATAAAAGGTAAATAATGTTTATTCTTTCCAATTAGATAATTTTTTTAAGCTCTCAAAAGAATATATTCCTGTTTCATGTCCATCAGCCCATTTGAATTTTAGGGCATAAGTTCCGACTCTATCGATAGAAATTAATTCATAACATTCTTTATTTTTCAATTGTATCTTTTTTTTAAAACCTTTCTCGGCAGCTTTACATGTTGCACAAGGACATGCATTTCTAATATCTCTGAGAAGTAAATATCCTATATTATCCTTATCCCATTCAATGGATATTAAGCTGTCATTTAATATTTCAAAGTTTCCGATATTTTCTGTCATGATACAATTAAAAATGATTAAAAGTATATTACAAGAATATATATTGAATTCTAATAATATTGCAATAATTATTGAAAAAAATATTTACAGAGATGGGGAAATTGAGAAAATGTTTGATTTTGAAAAAAGACCTCATATGTCGGAATATAGAAACTCTAGCGAAATTAGAGACTACTTTCATAAGTATACAAAAAAAAATCTAAAAAAAAATTTTCCTTTTAAGCCTAATAATATATATAAGAAGATTCTAAAATTAGATACAAGTTCATCGGTAAGGGGAATAATTAATATGAATATTGACGGCATTTTAAAATTAAACGGCGCAAAAAATGTCATTGATTTAGAGGGGAATTTGAATTGGTTATATTGCTCACAATGTGGAATGGAAACTTCTATGGAATCTTTTGCAAATAATCAAGATGATGTATTGTGTAGTAATTGTAAAGATAATTCATTAAAGATAAATCTTCCATTTAATGGACAAGAACCATCTCAATGGGATCTTAAGGATTGCTGGGTCTTGCTCAACTCGTGTGATTTATTGATTTTGTTAGTTGAAAATTTCATCTCACCTATAACTTTTTCTTATATAGAGCTAGTTAAGAATAGACTTGATAGGATAATAATTACAGGAAATTTAATAGATTTTACAATGGGAAATACACCCGAATTCTTTTCCGATTCTCATTATATCTGCTCAAACAATGATTTTTTAGATATACTCTTAGAGTTAACCACAAAGAGAAATAATTAAAATGAAAATAAGATTAGTAAGTTATTCAAAACCAACTATAGAGTTTGAGAAGGAGGGTATCAAAGATTTACAGGAGCTTGTTGCTTTTTGCGCAAGAGTATCTAATCCTTCAAATCAAAATAATCAAGAAACTTCAAAGAAGTTAATTAACTATTTAATTAAAAATAAGCACTGGTCACCGCTTGAAATGGTTACTGCATGCATAGAAATAGAAACTACTAGAGATATTGCTAGACAGATTCTTAGACACCGATCATTTAGCTTCCAAGAATTTAGCCAAAGATATGCAGATCCCACTAAAGATTTGTCATTTGTTCTTAGAGAAGCACGAATGCAAGATGTTAAGAATCGTCAAAATTCCATAGACACTGATGATATGAGCCTTAAAAAAGAATGGGATGCAAAGCAACAGAAGTTGATAGACTTGTCTTTGGAGACATACAAATGGGCTATTGATAATGGTATTGCAAAAGAACAGGCTAGATCTGTTCTACCCGAAGGTAATACTGTGAGTAGGATGTACATGAATGGAACTCTAAGAAGTTGGGTTCATTATATTGAATTGAGAAGTTCTAATGGGACTCAAAAAGAACATATGGAAATAGCAAAGCACATAGCTAAAATTATAAGCGATATATTTCCAATGATAGAAGATTTTTCAAACTAATTAAATATTTACTAATTCTATTCCTAGACTTTCTAGCTTATTCATACAGTTTTTATCAATAACTCCTGTTGATATAAACCTCTTAATATTTTTACCGAAGAGAATCTTTACTGATTCTTCAGTATAATTTTCTTGATCAATAATTCTTTGGATATTATTTGAATCAATAAATAGATTAGTGGGTAAAGTTTCTTTTAAATTATTTGATAACTCAGACCAGTTTAAGAAGTTAGCAAATTTTTTTTTATTTATAATCATTAAAGGGCATATTTTTAATGAAAATAAATCTTTTTTTTGATAAAAAATATTTGAAAACTCTCTATCAGATATATCGGATACTATTTTTTCTAATTTTGATATAGTTTCTAAATTATGATTTTCATCACGATCAAAAAAAAGGTTAGAGCTAAAATCATTATTTAATACATGGTCTAATTTAGCTTGATCTATTTTATTTCTACCCAGCAACCCAAATTTGATTAATGATTTAAAGGATAAAATATTAGGACTTTCTATATTATGATCATTTTCAATATCCATAACTATTAGAAGTATATTGCTTAAGTTATTGATATTTATCGAATCCTCTATTCTATCTAAAATTATAATGTCATAGTCTTCTTGGTTATTTTTAAATGAATTAGGATCATAATTGCTAAAAATTATTGATGAATTTGCGCCTAATAAGCAATAAGTTATTATTGTATTGTCTAGTGATGATGAAGCTAGATTTAAAACTTTTTTCTTAGTTAAATTTTTATTTAATAAATAATTAAGTGAATATTCAAAGGAATTTATTATATCAAGATAAGTATGCTGCTTCCAATTCATCCCATCAAGAAATTGATATGCTAGCTTTTGACCATTTTTTCTTAAATTTGCTGTTAATGAAATTAAATTATTCATGGATTTATAAAAAATGAATTTTGTCTATACTATACATTAATGATATTTATAAACAATTAAGTTAAATGATTAATATTTCTGATAATATAAAAAAATCAAAGCCTTATAATTCTGTAAAATCAATTATTAAAAGTTTATTAGATGCAGGATGTGAAAGTTATATTGTTGGTGGAGCTGTTAGAGATTTAGCCTTAAATATAATTCCCAAGGAGTACGATATTTGCACTTCTGCGACACCTGAGCAAATAAAAAATATTTTTAAAAGGACTAAGTTAGTAGGCCAAAGTTTTGGTGTTTCAATTGTTGTACATAATGATATAGCGTTTGAGCTTGCAACTTTTCGTCAAGAATTTGATTATTCGGATGGAAGACATCCAGATAAAGTCGAATACACTCTGGATGTTCGTGATGATATAAAAAGAAGAGATTTTACAGTTAATGGACTACTCTTAAATCCATTAAATGAAGAGTTGATTGATCATTGTGGTGGAATATCAGATTTAGAAAATAAGAGAATTAGAACAATTGGAAATCCAAATGAAAGATTCAATGAAGATCACTTAAGGATTTTGAGGGCTATCAGATTTTCTAATCATCTAAATTTTCATATTGATGATGATACAAAGAAAGCAATGACCAAAGCTTATAAAAGTATCATCAATATTAGTATTGAGCGTGTTAGAGATGAAATAACAAAAATTTTATCAGGTAACAATCCTGGTAATGGATTAAAGCTATTAGATTATTTTGGAATATTGGAACTTTTCTTACCTGAGGTTTTAATGATGAAAAATGTAGATCAACCAAAAGATTTTCATCCAGAGGGCGATGTATTTATTCATACTTGCCTAGTTTTAGATAAATTAGCCCAGTCTGATCCATTAAATAGTATTGAAGTAATTTATGGAGCCTTATTTCATGATATTGGAAAGCCTGATACTTTCGAAAAAACAGATAGGATAAGATTTAATAGACATGAATATGTAGGAGCTATAAAAGCTGAAAACATATGTAAAAGATTAAAGTTTTCAAAGAAACAAACAGATTCTATTGTATCACTAGTTAAAGAGCATATGAAGTTTGGGAATGTTATGAATATGAAAAAAAGTACTTTTAAAAGATTTATTTCAATGGATAGCTTTGATGACCATTTAAAACTTCATAAAGCAGATTGTCTTGGTAGCCATGGAGATTTAAGCCTTCTAGAATTTACCTTAAATGAAATGAAAAATTTAGAAAATGAGCCTACTCTTCCAAAACCATTTATTAACGGTGATGATTTAATAAATTTAGGTATTAAGCCTGGTCCACATTATAAGTTAATTTTAAATCAAATTTTTGATGAGCAGCTAGAAGGTCATATAAAGTCGAGGGATGATGCATTAAATAAATTAAAGGAAATTTTAAATAATGATTAAAAATAGAAGGTTGGTAACAAATTCATATGGTGATTTAAAAAACATAAGAATTCAAAATTTTGATATCCCTAAAGTTAAATCAAATGAAGTCTTAATTGAAGTACATTGTGCCGGGGTAAGTTTTGCTGATATTCTGGCATATGAAGGTAACTATCAAGACAATCCTGACCTACCTTTTGTTGCAGGATTAGAGGTCTCAGGTGTAATCAAATCCATAGGGAGTAAAGTTACCTCTTTTAAAGAGGGGCAAAGTGTTATCGCTTTATCAAAGTGGGGAGGATTTTCAGAATTTATAGCCGTTGATGAAAGTTTTGTTTTGAACAAATCTGAACATATTCCCCATGATATTGGATCAAGCATGATTATTAATTATGGAACATCTTTTTATACCATAGTAGAAAGATTAAAGTGCAAAAAAGGTGATAAAATTCTTATATTGGGGGCATCTGGTGGCATTGGAATAGCTGCGATAGAAATTTCTAAGGCTATTGGGTGTGAAGTTATTGCGGTTGCATCATCCCATGAAAAGCTAAAAGAATGTAAGAAATATGGTGCAGATGTACTAATCTTGAAGGAAAGAGGTGTATCATTAAAAGAAATTCTTAAAAAAAATTTAGATTATAAAGTTGATGTCATTATTGATTCAATAGGCGGACAGGATACTCTAGATAGCTTAAGTTTTTTAAGTTGGGAGGGTTCACTTGTTCCCATGGGCTTTGCATCAAACAAGATAGCTAACATACCAGCTAACTTAATACTGCTAAAGAATATTTCTATTGTTGGAGTTTTTTGGGGACCTTTTGCTAAAGGTAATAAAGGATTTACGCTTGATTCGATTCATAAAATAAATGAGTTTTATGAAAATAAATTAATCAATATATCCAAACCCACCTTATATAGCTTTGAAGAATATAGGCTAGCTTTTGATGCAATTAAAAAGAGAAAATCTGTAGGAAAGCTTTCTATATACACTAGCAAATACGATATGGATAAAAATTAGGGAGATAATTAATAATATACCTCCCGAATTTTTTAAATTTTACTCTGAAGTAAGAATGTTATAGCTAGGGCATAGATTACAAGAGACTCTATTAGAGCCAAACCAATAATCATTGGTGTTTGAATCTGTCCAGCAGCACCAGGATTTCTTCCTATTGCATTAAGTGCGGCATCCATAGTTTTACCTTGACCTATCGCACCACCAGCAGCAGCTAACCCTATACCTAATCCAGCACCAAGAGCTAAACCTGACACAGCTTCTCCACTTGCAGCAGCATATACTTCAGGTGATATTAGAAGCATGACTGAAAGAACTGAAAAAGCATAAAGTGAAATTTTTCTCATTTTGGTCCTCCTTTGTTATTATCTTTAATGATCATGACTCGTAGAGAGTGATATATAAATACTTGATAGAATTGTGAAAATAAAGGCTTGCAAGAAAGATACAAAAACCCCTAAGCCAATAAATATTGCAGGAATTATATATGGAGTTAGATTAGAAAAAATTTGTAGTACTAGGTGGTCTCCAAACATATTCCAAAATAATCTTAGTGATAAAGATGCTGGCCTAACCAAATGACTTACAACTTCAATTATTATCATTAGAGGGGCTAAATATATAATAGGTCCCATAAAATGTTTCAGGTATCCCCAACCATGCTCTCTAAAACCCATATAATTATATACAATGAAAATTACTGAAGCGCATGCTAATGTCGAATTTAAATTTTGAGTAGCAGGGTAAAAACCAGGAAATACTCCTAACAAATTTGAAAAAAATATGAAGAAAAATGAACCACCTAAAAGAGGCAGAAGCTTTTTAGCTTTCTCCTCACTACCAAAAATATCGGTTAAAAGTTTTAATAAAAAGTCCAGAGTCAAAAATTCAAATAAATTAGCAAGTCCAAATTTGGGACTAGGAATTAACGATTTTTCTGCTGTTGATTGCGACCTAACTCTTAGTGAAACCAAAACTAGAAAAGTAACAACTAATAGTGATCCTATCACATGATCATATTCATTGACACCAATTAGCTCTGTCCATTGAGCATGCTCTAAAGCTGCACCCATAACTATTTATCCTGTATAAGTAAAATAAACACAATTAAAATTACACTAAAACCAGTCAAAAATCCAATCAAGTCTAATGATAAATATTCTATTAAAAGAATTGTTGTTAAAGCTATTAAAGATATTTTTAAAAGTGTCGATAAAAAAACGAAAAATTTACCTTTTTTATGAGTTAAAAACATATTTGTTACTATTTTTATACCTATACAATTGGCGAAAGATACTATTGATCCATAAAAAGCACCCTCTACAAATGCACTCTTGGTAATCATAAAAGTAAAATAGAATATCACCATTAATGCTGAACCTATATAAAGAAATTTATTCAAAATACTATCCTTTCTTAAACTTATTTAATATTTTAAACATTATTATAAAACCTGAAATACTTCCTAAAACAACTCCTGAAAGTGTAAAGGTTTGCTGAGTATTGAAAACATTATCTAAATAATCACCTATAAATAGTCCTGCTAGAATTGTACATGCAAGCTCTGAACCTACTAGAAAAAATTTAAACCAAGCATTATTCATTGGACTTTTAATTTGATTTCTCCAAATTCTTCAGAGCCTCTATACAAATTTCAGATGTTTTGTTTATATCATCATTTGAATGTGCTGAGGATACAAATACGGTTTCAAATTGAGAAGGTGGAAACAATACGCCTTTATCAAGAATGTATCTAAAAAAATTTCCAAATTGTTTAAAATCACATTTTTTTACGTCATCAAAGTTTTTAGGATTTTTATCGGTAAAAAAAATTGTTAGCATTGACCCTAGTTGAGTTATAGCTATATTTTTTATTTCAGTCAGAATATTCTCTTTTAATCTCAAAGCTTTTGATTCAATATCGCTATATAGCTTTTTATTTTCATGTATTAACAGATTTAAAGTTGATAATCCTGCTGAGACAGCAATTGGGTTACCTGATAGGGTTCCGGCATGATATACACCGCCTAGAGGTGATATTGTCTCCATGATTTCTTGCTTGCCCCCAAAAGCGCCAATTGGAAAACCCCCTCCAATAATTTTTCCAATACAAGACATATCTGGCTTTATATTTAAAAGCTGCTCAGCACCACCTAAGGATGCTCTAAAACCTGTTATAACTTCATCAAAAATTAAAACTATTTTATCTTCATTGCAAATTTCCCTTATCTCTTTTATAAATCCCTCTTCAGGTAGGACTAGTCCCATGTTCGCTGGAATAGGTTCCATAATAATGGCTGCTATTTCATCTTTATTTTTGTGCACGATATCTTTCAATTGATTTAAATTATTAAAATCTGCTACCAAAGTATTTTTAATAGAGTCTTTAGGAACTCCTTTTGAAAAAGGCTCACCAAATGTTGATGCGCCAGAACCTGCTGAGACTAACAAATGATCAATATGGCCATGATAGCATCCTTCAAATTTTATAACTTTATCTTTAGCGGTAAACCCTCTAGCAGCCCTTATGGCACTCATAGTTGCCTCTGTTCCAGAACTTGTGAGTCGGAGCATTTCCATGGAAGGCATGAGTTCAGAAATTATTTTTGCAAGCTTAACTTCTTTGACATGGCAAGCACCATAAGTTGTACCTAAATCTAGGGCCTCTTTCGCAGCATTAATTATTTCCTTTCTCCCATGTCCAAAAATCAAAGGACCGAAAGATGATATATAGTCTATGTACATATTATCATCAATGTCTTCAATATATGGTCCAAATGATCGCTTTACGAATCTTGGAACCTCATTAACTGCATTAAAAGACCTTACAGGGCTATTAACTCCACCCGGCATGTATTTCATAGCTTGTTTAAAAACATTTTTTGAGTTTTTTACATTTTTCATAAATTTTTCAAATTATGAATTATATTATATCAGTGTATGGAAAAGATTAACATTTTATCACCTGCAAAAATAAATTTATCTTTAGATGTTATATCAAAAAGAAGTGATAACTTTCATAATATAAAATCTTATGTTCAAATAATTGATTTATATGATGAGATATCAATCCATGTTTTAAACAGTTCAAATGATATTAAAATAGAATGCTCAAATAAAAAAATAAGAAATGAAACTAATTTAGCTTATATTGCAGCCTATAAATTTATGGAAACCTTTAAAATTAATAAAGGCGTGAGTATCAATATTAAGAAAAATATACCATTAGGATCCGGAATGGGAGGAGGTAGTAGTAATGCCGCTGCTATACTAGTTGGCTTGAGTAAAATTTTTACAATTGATAATTTTAATAAGATTATTGAAATAGGAGAAAGTATAGGTTCTGATGTCCCACTATTTTTATTTTGTAGATCTTCAATAATAAAGAACAAGGGAGAATCAATTGAGCTTATTAAATCGCCACCAAAATTAAATTTTTTATTAATTATGCAAGACTTAGAGATATCATCTAAAAAGTCATTTAGAAAGTGGGAAGAGAATAAGGACTATATAAGAAGTTTTCATTTAAAAAATAAATATAAGCAAATTACAATTGATAACAATGTAGTAGAAATTAAAAATGACTTTTATCCATTAGCATTAAAATTTTATCCTCAATTTAATGTAGTTTCACAAATTATTACTTCATCGGGAATAGATAACCATTCTTTAACCGGAACAGGTTCTACAATTTTTTCGATTATCCCTAATGAGCTTGATGTAGATGACATAACTACATATTTGGAATCAGCTAACAACTTAAAAATATCTTTAAATTCATCTATTGAAGGGTGGAGATTCCAAATAGATTGAATTTATAAAAAATACCTGTATCCTCATCAACTATATATTTTATTTTTGGCCCGTCGTCTAATGGCAGGACTCTTGGTTTTGGTCCAAGCAATGGAGGTTCGAATCCTTCCGGGCCAGTTTCTTCTTCACTTTATAAGATGAAAATAGTATAATAGAGCACGATATTTGATTAAATGCAATATGGGGATATTTAAATGAGTTCTGATGAATTTCAAGAGTATAATGAGCAACAGCCAGCCGCAGATTCTGATCTAGATGATAAGGCTCTACTTGAAGAGTACCAAAAAACAACATTGAGAAATGTTGGCTCAAAAACAAAGAAGAAAGATTGGGTTCCTGATGAGCAGTACAGACTTTTATATGTTTATTTTAAAGATATGTCTTTAGAACCTTTATTGAAATCTAAACAGGAAGTAGAAGTTTCAGCAAAGATTAAAAAATCCGAATTATTAGCTGAAAATTTTAAAAAAATGTTAGAAAATGTAGAATCTTCATCGATTACAGCATCACAAAAGAAAAAGTTAGTAAGTCTCAAGGGTGGTAAAAAAAGAAGGGTTGCTGAGGTTGAGGGATATATTAAAGCATATACAAATTTGGCAAATAATTTAAAAGAAAGATTTGTTAAAGCAAACCTAAGGCTTGTTGTGAGTATAGCAAAAAGATATATAGGTAGGGGATTAGCCTTACAGGATTTAATTCAAGAAGGAAATGTTGGTTTAATGAGAGCTGTTGAAAGATTTGATCATACTAAAGGATTCAAATTTTCAACCTATGCTTCATGGTGGATTCACCAAGCAATTTCCAGAGCATTGCTAGATCAAACTAGAACAATTAGAGTGCCTGTTTATGTATTAGAGCAGGCTAGCAAAGTTTTTAAAGCAAGCACCGCACTTCAAAAAGATTTAGGAAGAAAGCCAACACCGAATGAAATTTCTGATAAAGTGGGTATTTCTGTTGATGGAGTAAAAAGAATTTTAGAATCAACTAATGAAGTGGTCCAACTTGATACCCCTGTATTTGATGGAGAAAAAGCAACTCTATTAGATTTTATTCCTGATGAGGGATCACCTGTTCCGGACAGAATTGTTGCAGAAAGTTCATTAACCGAAAGAATTAAAGGCGCACTTAAGGCTTTAACTCCAAGAGAAGAGGAAATTATCAAAATGAGGTTTGGTATCGATATGGAAAGTACTTATACCTTAGATGAGATCGGTAAAAAATTTGATTTGACTAGAGAAAGAATTAGGCAGATTGAGAAAAAGGCTTTAGAAAAACTTGCAAAGTCAGATGTTGGTGAGGTACTAAAAAGTTTCCTGGAATAATTAATGAATAAAATTAAATTTGGATTAGTTCCCCCGATGCCTGGTGCGGATTGTGAAGGCTTGATAGATTTTTCAATAAAAGCTGATAAATTAGGTTTTGATTCTCTTTGGTTCCCCGATCACCTTGCATTTATAGCACCAAGTCCTGCTTATGAAGCTTGGACAATAGCATCAGCTATTGCAAAACTTACTGATAATATTCTTATTGGAACAACCTCTGATCCTCACAGAAATCATCCTGCAGTATTTGCTCAGAGGCTTGCCACTGTTGATCATTTATCTAAAGGAAGAGTTGCTTTAGGATTAGGTGTTGGCGAATCAATGAACACTGATGCTTACGGTATTCCTTGGGATAACCCTTTTAAAAGAATGACAGAATCTATGGATATTATGAAATTATTATGGTCAACAAAAGATACCGTTGACTATAAGGGAGATTTTTTCCAGTTAAATAATGCATCACTTTTATTAAACTTATTTCAGGATAGAAAAAGCATTCCATTTTATTTTGCAACTCATACAGATAAAGGACTTGACCTTGTTGGAAGATTAGGGGATGGGTGGATGCCTTTAGATTTAACACCAGATTTATATAGGCATTATCTTGATAAGATTGAAAATTCTGCGAAGAATGTGGGTCGAAGTCTTGATGATATAGATTCAACAGTTTGGATTTTTACATCACTTGGTGAAAATCAAGACGAAGCTTATAAATCTCTAGAGCCTTATAGATATGTTTGTATAATGCAAGAACAGTTAAAAAAAGCAGGATATGATATTGATATTCCAGAGGAATATCAAGGCTTAAACTATTTTAATATCACTCCTACAGATGAAGTTAAAAAGCAAAAGTTTCGAGATCTTGGAAAATTCTTCCCTCGAGATGCTGTTATTGATTTTACAATTACTGGATCAAAAAAAGAATGTATAAAAAAAATAGAAAATTATATTGAGAAAGGTGTAAAACATTTTGTTTTATTTCATTATTTTAGCCCCGATCCTGATAAAGCCATGGATATATATGCGAAGGAAATTATTCCTTATTTTAATCCCTGATCTCTAAATCGGAAAAATCTATTATCCCCAGTTTTGAATAATTAAAGTTTTTTATCCTTTTGCTTTTTAAAAAAATTTGGTTTGACTCAAACATTGGCATTATTACACAATCATTATCTAATAATATTGTTTGAGCATAACTATAATATTTAGCTCTTTTTTCTGGGTTATCTTCAATTGAAGCTTTTGATATTAAAGTATCGTACTCATTGTTACACCACCCTGTTTCATTATTTCCACTTTTACAGGTAAATAGATTCATGAAGTTGTGCGGATCCGGATAATCGGCAGACCATCCTGCTCTATACATATTAGGTCTATCACTATCAAGTGCCGCAAGATAAACTTTCCATTCTAAACCTTGAATTTCTACATCAATGTTGATATTTTCTTTCCACATGCTTTGTAAGGTCTCTGCTATAAGTCTGTTATGACTAGATTCGGGGAATAAAAATGTTATTTTTTTATTTTTGTAAGTTTTATAGAATCCTTTTTTTTCAAGAATTTCCTTTGCCTTTTTTGGATTAAATTTATTTATAAATGATCTATTACCCAACATACCTTCTGGTATCCAAGAATCTGTAGCTTTTACAGTTTGCTGTAGAATGAGTTCAAATACTTCTTTTTCAATAGAGTATAAAAATGCTTTTCTTATTTCAGAATCATTGAATGGCCATGATGTGACATCAAAGCCTATATAATTATTTCTAAATTGATTTGATGTTCTTATTAAACCTTTAGATTTCAAATAAGGAATTTCCAAAAGAGGTATCCCTCCACCATCAAGAATATCAATCTGATTATTCTCAAACATTGCTAAAGATGAAGTTGAATTTTCGTTGATTATTATCTTTATTTTTTTGCCTTTTTTATTTTCGAAAGTCATAAAGCTGTTATTTTTTTTATCTTTTAATTTAAACTCACCTAGAGTTACAATATTTTCTTTTCTAGTCCAAGATTCTCCATATTTTTTAATTAAATCTTTCCTTATTGGAAAAGTAGACATGAAACTCATAAGGCTAGGAAAATAACTTTTCTTTTTTTCAAGAACAATTTTAATTGTATATTTATCTAATATTATAATCCCAACATCAGAAAATTGTTTTAATGAACCAGAGTTATACTTTTTTGCGTTTTTTATATCAAAAAGAAAATATGCATAATCAGCTGCAGTAGATGGGGTTAATAACCTTTCCCAAGAGTCTTTAAAGTGTTGAGCCTGTAATCCTACTCCATCAGACCAAAAAATATTTTTTTTTATTTTAAAGATAATTTCGCTTGTATCTTCTATAAAATACCATTCTTCCGCTAAATTATTTTTTAATCTTAATTCACTATCAAGCTTTGTTAATCCTCCCATAATATTATTAATTATCAAAAAAGAGGAACTGTCAGTTGCAAGATTCCAATCTAAAGTTCCTGGCTCATTTGACATGTTGATAATAATTTCATTATTTCCAAAAGAATAAGCATTGAGATTTAAAAGGATTATTAAGGATAGAAAAAATGTTTTGATAATGTTAAGAATTTTCTTCTTCATCTGCTTCAACAGTTACTAAGTGAGCTCCCAAGTCCACGGTATCACCATCTTTAACACTAACTTCAGTAATTTTACCATCAATAGCAGTTTTTAATTCACTTTCCATTTTCATTGCTTCAACAATTATAAGACCGTCGCCTTCAGATACTTGATCACCAATTTTTTTAAGAACTTTTACTACTCTACCCGGCATAGGCGCAGAAATCTTATCTACTCCTGAAGCATTATCTAGCGAGCTCTTATCCCTAGCTGATGGAATTTCGAATGAAAAAAGATCTCCTTTATAAAAAACCTCGATTAATTTACCTTCTTTTTTAAGAGCAATGGTACAAGTCTGACCATCTAAAATCATTGAATAAAGATTGGAGTCAATTTGAACTAACTCCGCATTGAAAGACTTGTCATCATTTTCAACTGTAAAAATACCCTTATTTTCAATGAGGTTAAAATTTAATAAATCTTTTCCAATTTTTAAGCTATATTTCATTTTTCAACCTTAAAACATAGAATTCCTTGATACGCTTGATCTTCTAGCAATGTACTTCCAAGGAGTAAATCTAGGATCCCTTTCAATATTTTTTGTATCAGAAGCCGTATGCAATGATATAATTCCAGCTATAGATGATATTAGCAAATTTTCTTTTGGGGTTTTTAATAATTTTTTATGTTTATCTATAAAGCCAGTGTCCAGTTTACCTGATATGAAATCTTTTTCTCTCATCAGCCTATTTAAAAAACCTAAGTTGGTTTTTAAACCTAAAACTATATATTCATCTAAAGCCCTTGCCATTCTATTTATGGCATCATTTCTATCTTTACCCCAAACTATTAACTTAGAAAGCATTGGATCATAAAAAGTTGTAACCTTGTAGCCATTAAAAAGCGAAGAATCATCTCTAACTCCTGGTCCTTGGGGAGATTTTGTATAATATGCAGTTCCAGGGGTTGGTATAAAATTATTTTCAGGGTCCTCAGCACAAATTCTACATTCAATTGCATGTCCATTAATAGAGACATCTTTTTGTTTAAAACTAAGAGGCTCACCAGCTGAAACTTTAATCATTTCTTTTACTATATCGATCCCAGTAATCATCTCAGTTATTGGATGCTCAACCTGTACTCTTGTATTCATTTCAAGAAAATAGAAATTTTCTTTTTGATCCATGATAAATTCCACAGTACCTGCACCCACATACGAAACTTTTTTTGCTAACTTTACTGCAATTTCACCCATTGTTTCTCTAGTTTTTTTGCTAACTCCTGGCGAAGGTGCTTCTTCTACAACTTTTTGATGCCTTCTCTGAATGGAGCATTCTCTCTCAAATAGATGAACAACATTTCCTTTTTTATCACCTAGTACTTGGATTTCTATATGCCTTGGCTCTTGAATAAATCTTTCAATAAATACAGCATCATTATTAAATGCAGATTTAGCCTCACTTTTTGCCATTTTTAATGAATTCTCAAAATCTGACATTTGATGAACCAACCTCATGCCTTTACCACCACCACCAGCAGAAGCTTTTATCATTAATGGAAAACCAATTTCTTCGGCTACTGATACTGCTTCTTCATCATTTACTTCACCCTCAGTTCCAGGGACAAGAGGAACTTTCGCAGATTTTGCTATTTCTCTTGAAGTTATTTTATCTCCCATAAGCCTTATAGCCTCAGCACTCGGTCCGATAAAATCTATCTTATTTTTAATACAATTTTCTGCAAATTCCGCATTTTCAGAAAGAAAACCATAGCCGGGATGAATTCCATCACACTTTGCTTTTTTTGCAACTTTAATAATATTCTCACCAATCAAGTAGCTTTCACTAGGCAGCGGGCCACCAATATTATATGCTTCATCTGCCATGTTTACGTGTAATGATCCTTTATCTGCATCTGAATAAACCGCAACAGTCTTAACGCCTAGTTCTTTACAAGCTCTGATAACTCTAATTGCAATTTCTCCTCTATTAGCTACAAGAATTTTTTTATACATAAATACCTCTTTATAAAGGGATGAGCCCATGTTTTTTTGGTGGATTATTTTGTCTTTTACCTTCTAGCATTTCAAAAGAGTTTGCAACTCTTAGTCTAGTATCCTCAGGCTTAATAACCTCATCAATATATCCTAAATTCGCAGCTCTATATGGATTAGCAAAAAGCTCCTTGTATTCTTCAACAAGCCTTGCTTTTTCTGCAACCGGGTCATCAGCATTTTGTATTTCCCTTTTATTTACAATATTAACAGCACCATCAGGTCCCATTACAGCAATTTCAGCAGTTGGAAAAGCTAAGTTGATATCACCTCTTAAATGCTTAGAAGACATAACATCATAAGCTCCACCATATGCTTTTCTTGTAATAACCGTGACACGTGGGACAGTTGCTTCACAGTAAGCATAAAGAAGTTTAGCTCCATGGAGAATTATTCCATTTAGTTCCTGATCAACTCCTGGGAGAAAGCCAGGAACATCTACTAGTGTAAGTAAAGGTATATTAAAGCAGTCGCAAAATCTAACAAATCTTGCCCCCTTGATAGATGATTTTATATCTAGAACACCAGCAAGAACGTTTGGTTGATTACCAACAACTCCAACAGTTTTTCCATTAATTCTAGCAAATCCTACTACAATATTTTGTGCATAATTTTCTGCAACTTCAAAAAAATATTCATTATCAACAATCGAGGATATTACCTCTTTCATATCGTAAGGTTTATTAGGATTTGTTGGAACAATATCACCTAATTTGTCAGTTTTTCTATCTATAGGATCGTCACATGGAATTGATGGAGGATCTTCCATATTATTTAATGGTAAAAATGTAAAGAGTTCTCTTAAAAGTCCCAAACAATCTTCATCATTTTCTGCAGCAAATTGTGCTACTCCACTTTCAGAAGTATGAATTACAGCACCACCCAGCTCTTCAGATGTAACTTCTTCATTTGTAACAGTCTTAACAACATCTGGACCCGTAATAAACATATAGCTAGTATTTTTTACCATAGCAATAAAATCCGTCATAGCTGGTGAGTAAACTGCACCACCCGCGCTAGGACCCATAATTGCTGAAATTTGGGGAATCACTCCGGAAGATTGAACATTTCTTAGAAAAATTTCAGCATAACCTGCAAGCCCTCTTACACCTTCTTGTATCCTTGCTCCACCAGAATCACTTAAACCAATAACAGGACAACCGACTTGCATTGCCATGTCCATTATTTTTGTTATCTTTCTGGCATGAGCTAATCCTAAAGCTCCACCAAAAACAGTGAAATCTTGTGCATATACAAAGACCTGCCTGCCATCAATTTTTCCATATCCTGTAATGACACCGTCACCAAGAAATTTTGTCTTGTCCATACCAAAGTTATAATTTTGATGTTCGACAAATTTATCAAGTTCCACGAAACTCGAATTATCTAAAAGAAGATTAATTCTTTCTCTAGCAGTCAACTTTCCTTGCTTGTGTTGTTTTTCAACTCTTGCCTCTCCACCCGCTTCTTCGGCCTTAGCTAATTTCTCTTCTAGAAATTTAATTTTCTCTTGCATTGTAATTTCTTCACTCATAAGAAACCTCTATTTTGATAAATAATCCAGTATTAATAAAAATATTTTAAAAAAACGATTATAAAAATATAATCTAAAGAGATATTTTTTCTAGTATTGAATTTAATTTATCTTCAAATGCTCTAATTTTAGTATTATTATGGACTATATAATCATATGATTTTACTTGATGCTCTATTGATTTTTGGATTCTAAGAATGTTAAATATTTCCTTTTCAGCTATATTATCTCTTCTTTTAACACGTTTGATAATATTATTTTTACTCGATTTAATGTAAATAATCTGATCTAGGAAAATCCCTATTTTAGTTTCTTTTGTAATTAGAGCACCTTCAAAAAAAATAATATAGTCATTTTTTGATTCATGTAGTTTTACGTAATATTTAACTTTGTTGAATATTTCTGGGTGAACAATTGAATTTAGCTTTTTCCTTTTAATTTCATCATTAAATATTATTTTCTTTATTTTATTTCTATTTAAATTTTTGTTTTTATATAAAATTTCGGGCCCAAAATATTTCACAATTTTTTTATAACAACTTTGACCAGGGTTCATAATCTCTCTGGATATTTTATCTAAATCATATGCAGGGTACTTATTTTTTTTAAAAAATTTGATAGCTAAACTTTTGCCAGAACCTATTTTTCCAGATATACCGATTTTTTTAATTCTGGGTTTTGACATTAACAATATTCCTTAATTCTTTCGATTACAATCTTTACACCCAAAATATCTAATATTTCAAATATTCCAGGTGATTTTTTACTCCCTGTGAGAATTATTCTCAATGGAAAGGCTAATTCTTTCATTTTTAAATTATGTAAATTTAAAAATTCATTAAAAGAATCTTTTATTTGTTCAACGGTTTTTGGAGAGGCATTATTATAAAAATTAGAAAAATTTGATAAGATTTCTTTTTGATCCTTGGTTACAGAATTTAGTAAATCTTCATTGATTAAAATTTTATGTGTCTCACAAAATTTTAAACTATCTCTAATTTGATTTATGTCACCACTTTTTTCTTTTATGTATGTTAAGGCCTTTTCGACATCTACATCAGGAATTAGGCTAATATCTAGTCGTTTTATAAGCTCACTATTAGGAATATTCTTTATATGTGAACTGTTTACCCATTTAAACTTTTCAATATCGAATACAGCTGGAGATTTATTCAAATTATCGATTGTAAATAATTCTTTCAGTTCATCAAGCGCAAAGATTTCTTGGTCACCATGAGACCAACCCAATCTGGTTAAGTAATTTATAATTGATATAGGCAGAAAGCCCTTATCTTTAAAGCTTTGGATAGATTCAGCACCATGTCTCTTACTTAATTTTGTTTTATCTTTTCCTAAAATCATAGAAACATGTGTAAACTCTGGAATGTTTTTTTTAAGAGCATTAAATATAAGAACTTGCTTAGGGGTATTGGATAAATGGTCTTCACCTCTAATTACATTAGTAATTCCCATTTCAATATCATCAATAGATGATGCAAAATTATATGTGGGGAATCCATCACTTTTTAAAATTATAAAATCATCTATATTTGAACTATTGATAGAAATTTTTCCACGGAGTGAATCCTTAAACTCAACTTCTTCATTATCAGGAGTTTTAAACCTTACTACGTATTCTTGATTGCTAGGCCTTTCAGTTTTATCTCTCCAGATTCTGGGATACCTATATATTTTATTTTCTAATTTTGCTTTTTCTTTTAGCAAATTTATTTCATCCTGCGAAGCATAACATCTATAAGCTTTTCCTTCAGAAATTAATAGGCTTGCAAATTTATCATAAATATCTAGTCTATCAGACTGTTTTATTGGGCCTTCATCCCAATCTATTCCAAGCCATGATAAGTTAGAAATAATTTCATTAAATGAATCATTTGTAGATCTTTCTTTATCAGTATCTTCAATTCTTAATATTAATTTACCTTTATTTTTTTTTGAAAAAAGATAGTTAAATATAGCAGTTCTAACAACACCAAGATGCAATGAACCTGTCGGGCTTGGGGCAAATCTTACTCTAATACTCATTTGAAAGTATATTATACTTTAATCTTCTAATAATTTGATTTAATTACAGCTATTTTTTTTAAAATGCACGATATATAAAAGAGTGTTAAAAAACAGGATAATATAACTTCTATATCATATAAATATATTTTAGAACCTAAATTATAATGAGAAAATATTAATATCCAGCTAATAACAGTACACAGCAATAAAATGTTCAAAAATTTACTTTTGATATTATTTTTAGCCAAACTTAAGTACAAAGATGAAAAAATTACTATTATACTTATTAAAGAAATTGTTCTGCTAGAGATATCAAAATCTAAATTATTTATAAAAATATAATCTAAGTATGAAAAAGGTAGTATGTAATCATGATTTGAAAGGAGGTATTTTGAATGAAGATATGTAATAGGACAAAAACCGATTCCACCAAATATTCCTACAATCGACCATGAAAACAATGTTATAAGTATTAGATACAAGCTAAATTTCTTTACAGGTTTATAGGTCCACCCAAGACAGTTGATTAAAATAACTGCAATATGAAGAATATTAAAAATTAAATCAATTTTATCAAAGTATAAAAGCATGGTCTTGATATATAATATATATAAAATTGCTATGAGTATATTAGGAATTGATTTTGGTTTAAAAAGAATAGGTTTGGCAATTACTGATGAACTTAATCTGACAACTAATCCTCTCGTTCAAATTAGTTATAAGAAGAACGATGATCATATTAATGAAATTATAAAAATTATAAATGAAAGAGCTATTAAGCTAATATTAGTTGGAGTTCCATATAAGGATGATGGACGACTAGCAATTCAAGATAATATAGAGGATTTTGCGTCCAAACTAATTAAGAGAACTTCTATAAAAGTTACTTTTTGGAATGAAAATTTTACCTCTAAGGAAGCTGAAGAATTATTAATATCAAAAAATTTTTCACGTAAAAAAAGAAAAGATTTAAAAGATATGCTTTCAGCTTGTAATATTATAGATAGTTATTTGAGGAGTTTAAAATAAATTATATAGAAACATCTCAGGGAAAAATCCACTTCAAGCTTTATAAAAAAAATAAAGCTAAATTCGTTACATTGATTGGTGGCCTGGGAAGCAATATTTCAAGCTGGGATAAGCAAGTTGAATACTATAAAAAACATTTTTCTATATTGGTATTTGATAATCTCGGTTCAGGCAAGAGTGATGAGCCAAGAAGTAAAAATTCTATGGAATTATTTGCAAGTAATACTTATGAGATTATTAAAAAACTCGAAATAAAAAAAACTCATATCATTGGAAAGTCTATGGGTGGAATGATTGCACAAGTATTTGCGTCAAAATATCATAGAGCTGTAGATAAAATGGTTTTAGCCTGTACCTCAGCATCTAGAGATAATATAGGTAAAGAAATAATAAAAATTGCTAGAAAGACCGCAAAGAATGTGGGTTTAAAAGAACTTTGGTTTAACGCTTTATTACTTGGTTATAGCAGGAAGTATGTCGTCAAAAATTTTAATTACTATAAAAAAACCAAAGTAGAAAATTCTGATAAAGAAGTTAATGGTTATCTAAAGCAATGTGATGCAATTGATAAATTAGATAATAAAAAATATTTAAAAAATATAAAATGTAAAACATTAATTATCTATGGCAAGAATGATTTAATTGTTGACCCTGCTAAATCTGTTGAAATAGCTAAAAATGTTTTAGATTCTCAAGTAATAAGTTTTCCAGGTGGCCATGGTTTTTGGAAAGAGCACGTAAAATTAGTAGATGAAGAGGTTGTTAATTTCTTAATTAATGGATGAAGAATCTTTATCCGGAATTTCAAGCTTACCCATTAAATAGTCAATTCTTGATTCAAGAACTTCTATAACTTTTGTAGCTCTTTTTGCCTCATCTAGTTCCTCTAATAAATACTGTCTCTCTGACGAGCTTGAAACTATAATTGAAGATAAAGAGTCAGTTAGTTTTGATAAAGATGAGCTAGAATCAACTTTTATTTTGTAATTATCATTGTAATCATCTAAGAGTAAGTTCCATTCGCCTACTAAATCAGTAATTCTTTTGAACAAAGGTTCACTATCTTCAGTGGTTTGGGATTTGATAATACCAATTTTAGCTTGTCTGTATGGTTTTGAATAAATAATCTCATTAATTTGGATTCTTGAAATACCATATAAAATAATATTTTTTCTGCCTTCATCTGCTTCCTCATTACTTATTATTCTTCCAATACAACCAACCTTAGAAATCGAAATATTATCATCCTTCTCATCATCATCCATTAATGTCATGCAAATTAAATTATGTGATGAAACCGAATCTTCAATCATTTGTTTATATCTTTCTTCAAAAATATGGAGTGGTATTACAGTATTAGGAAAAAAAACCATATTTCCCAAAGGAAATAGTGGGACAACTTCTTCTAAATTAGAGATTATTTTTTCTTCATCAAAATCTACATATAGACTTTTCATATTTTTATTATACCAAGATTGTAAAAATTAATTATAATTTCTTATGGACTCAGATTTATCAGATTCGTTTAACATGAATAAACTTTTGCTAGGCCCCGGACCTAGCAATGTCCCTAAAAGAGTTCTCACTGCATTATCTAATAATTGTATTAGCCATTTAGATCCCGATTTCTTTTCAATATTAGATGAAATTTCAGAAAATCTTAAATCTTTATTTAAAACCGAAAATGAAACTACTTTTGCAATTTCTGGAACAGGAAGTGCAGGTATGGAGGCAGCTTTTGCAAATCTTATTGATGAAGGTGATAAAGTTTTAGTTTTCAGCTGTGGTCTTTTTGGTGAGAGAATGGCTGAAGTAGCAGAAAGATATGGAGCAAATGTTGTAATTAAAAGTAAAGAATGGGGAGAGGTTTTTGAATACAACGAAATTATAAACTCTATAAAAGAATATGATGATTTGAAGATTGTATCAATTGTCCATGCAGAAACTTCAACAGGCGCCCATCAACCAATATCTGATATAGGAAATTTTTTAAAAAATAGAGATATAATTTTTTTGGTTGATTCTGTTACTTCTTTCACTGGCACGGAATTAAACATTGATGATTGGGGCATTGACGTTTGCTATTCTGGAACACAAAAATGTTTAAATGTTCCACCAGGACTTTCACCAATCACTTTCAGTGAAAAGGCATTAAGAAAAATACGAAACAGGAAACAAAAGGTAAAATCATGGTATTTAGATTTAAATTTATTAAAAAATTATTTAGGTGAAAAAAGAGTTTATCATCATACTGCACCAGTAAATATGTTATATGGTTTAAATGAGGGACTTAAAATTTGCCTTGAAGAAGGCCTGGAGAAAAGAATACTTAGACATAAAGATACTTCAGAATATTTCAATAGAATGTTGCATGAAACTGGATTAAAACTTTTTGTAAAAGATAATGTTTTCTCATTACCTATGCTAAAATCTATACAATTAGATAAAAAAATATCAGATGGAATTAGAATTGATATATTGAAAAAACATAAAATAGAGATAGGAGGAGGTCTGGGTCATACTAAAGGTTTGATTTGGAGAGTTGGATTTATGGGCTGCAACTCAAACAAAGAGAGTGTAGATGTATTTTTTGAAACTCTAAAAAATTATGTGTGACATATTTAGGAAATTAATTTGAACGAGAATTATATATATAAATTAGTAAAGCAAAAATTTCATAAAAAAAATAAGGCGTTTATTAATGGAATAGGTGATGATGCAGCAATATGGAAATTCGGTAAAAAACAAATTGCTATTTCTTGTGATTCACATATAGATGGAATACATTTCTCAGAAAAATTCATGAAACCTGAAGAAATTTCTTATAGAGCAGTATCTGTAGCGCTAAGCGATTTAGCTGCAATGGGAGCAAGTCCCTTATTTTATACTAATTCTCTAAATCTTAAGAAAGGCTTTTCGTCAAAAAAAATAAAAAAAATTTTTGATGGTTTTCATCAAGCCTCAAAAGATTACAAAATAGAATTGGTAGGCGGAAATATAGTAACTTCAAAATTTTTCTCATTAGATATTACAGTTGTAGGTGAAGTTAAAAGTAACTATATTCCTAGAGGTTCAACTAGTGGTGAGACTGTTTATGTTTCAGGAAACATTGGAAGCGCTAATGCTGGACTAAGATTATTAAAAAGAAAAGAAATAATTAAAGATGAAAATTACAAAGAACTATTAAATTCATATAAAAGACCCAAGCCAAAGATAGGGATTTCTAAAATCTTATCCTCCACAGGTCTCATATCATCAATGATTGATATAACTGATGGGTTATATTTAGATTTAAAACGCTTAATTAAATTCAAAAATAATAAGCTAGGTGCCACAATTGATTGGAATAAAATTCCAAAATTACATTCATTAAATTTATTTTTTACTCCAAGAATGATTCCAAAGATTGTTTTAGAGGGCGGAGATGATTTTGAACTTCTTTTCACAATCAAAAAAGGTTTCGATGATAAATTTCAAAGAATTTCAAAACTTAAAAAGATAAATGTTTTTCCAATTGGAAAAATAAATAACTCTGGTGTTATTTATATTGATATAGATGGAAATAAGAAGAAGATTAAGGAAGGAGGATATATCCATAAATTATAATGTATGAAAATCTAACTTTTATATCATTAATATTTGGGCTAATTCTGCTTTCGGGTTTTTTTTCAATAACTGAGAGTTCCATTTTTTCACTTCAAAGATACCAGATTGATCTAATAAAGAAGAAATCTAAAGTTGGGAAATTACTAGAATCTTTTATAAAAACTCCTTCATCTATAATAGCTACTATTTTGTTAGCAGATGAAATTTTAAATGTAACAATCACTAGTTTAATTTCCACTAAGCTTGATTCAACTTTAAAAGGAAGCGTTTCAGAAGAACTTATCTCAGTAATTGCGGTATTAGTGACTTCTATTGTTATTCTAATTTTTTGTGAAATAATTCCAAAAACTATAGGTGTAAAATTTTCGAGAACTTTATCAGTATATGTAGCAAGGCCTGTAGAATTTCTAAACCGAATCATGTTTCCACTAACACTTTTCTTCGATTTTATATCAAGAAAATTAGTTGATCTATTTAAAATTAAAAATGATGATGGACTTCTGTCATCATCAAGAACAAATATTACAAGTCTTATTGATATTGGTGAAGATGAAGGTTCAGTCAAAACTAGTGAAACTCAATTAATTGACAATTTTTTAAAGTTAGACAAGATTCCGTTATCTAAAATATTAACACCAGAACCTGATCTTTATATGATTGAAAAAGATACTCCAATTGCAAAAGTAATTGAAGAAAATATGAATTATGGATTTTCACGAATTCCTGTTTATGAGGGAGATTCCGATAATATTATAGGAATAGTTCATTCAAAAGATTTATTAAATCATACAGGGGAAAATATTACTCAACTACTTAGAGATCCTTTTTTTGTTCCTGTACAGAAAAAAGCTTTAACTCTTTTGAGAGAAATGCAATTAATGAGACTACATATCGCATTAGTTATTGATGAATACGGTAGGCTAAAAGGAATAGTAACTTTAGATGATATATTAGAAGAAATTTTTGGCGAAATAGAAGATGAAAAAGAAATTAGTGAAGAAAATATTTCATTTCAAAATAATCAAATTTATTTACTTGGCGGTACCAAAATAAAGGAGTTTAATCAAACATGTCTTTTTGCAGCTTTGAGAGAATCAGGTTTAGAGAGTTTATCAAATAATATTATCGAATCTCAAATTCCTGAGGATGAAGGAATTGAAACTGTAGGGGGCTACATTTTTACGAGACTTGGGAGATTACCCAAGGAAGGAGAATCCATAGATTGTGGAAAGATAGAATTAATAGTAGATAAAATATCTAATAATAGAATTACAAAAATATTGTTACGAAGAAAGGGTGAATATAATGATTAATTTTATAACTCTGCCTTTGATAACATTATTTTTACTTACTCTTCAAGCAATATTTGCAGGATCAGAAATAGCATTATTATCTTGTGATAAGTCTAAAATACGCTCTAAGGCTGATTCAGGTAGTTCTGCAGCTAAGCTAGTAATGAAGTCAATAAATAGAATAGAGGAGTATGTTTCTACTAGCTTGGTTGGTGAAAACTTATGTATTGTTATTAATACTGTTATAGTCTCAATCTTTATAAAAAGAAATTATCCTGACTATGATCCACATTTGATATCAGTAATAGTTCTTACACCGTTGATTGTTATTTTTGGACAAGTAGTACCTAAATCTATATTTCAAAAACAAAGTACATACCTTGTTCTAAAAACAATATATTTTTCTATTTTTTTTCGGTTAATTTTCAAGCCTTTACTCTTTATAGTTAGAATAATTACTGATGCAATTGTTAAGTTAATCGGTACCAAGAGTAAGTTAGTAACAAGAGAAGAGCTTATCCATGCACTTGAAGTGGAATCTTCCGTTGAAAATTCATCTGAAAGTTTTAGGGACAAAATTCTAAATAAGATATTTTTATTTCATAATATTAGAGTGAGAGATATTATGATTCCTCTAAGTAGAGTTGAATCAATATCATATGGCTCTTCTGTAGGACAAGCTAAGAAAATTATCAAAAAATCTGGCTTTTCCAGGTTGCCAGTATATAAAAACAAATTTAATAACATTATTGGATTTATACATTCATCTTATTTATTAGGAAAGCCTGATGATTACATAATAAATGAATTAATAGATAGTGGTTTTTATACAAATGAAAATAATCTAGTTTCTAACTTATTAAACGAAATCAGGAAATCTAAATCAAACTTAGTCATTGTGGGAGAAAAATCATCAGCATCCGGAATCGTAACTCTTGAGGACATTCTTGAAGAAGTAATAGGAGAAATTGAGGACGAGCATGATTAGAGCAAATTGAATTTTATTGACAATTCGTTTAACATCAAATTATGTCTAGAACTTCAACAATTGCACGTAAAACAAATGAAGTTGAGGTCACAGTTGATCTTAACTTAGATGGAAAAGGTATATATCAAATTGATACTGGCATACCTTTCTTCGATCATATGCTTGAGCAACTCTCAAAGCATGGACTTTTTGATATAAAGATATCAGCAAAGGGAGATACTGAAATTGATTATCATCATACAGTTGAAGATGTTGGCATTGCACTTGGAGAGGCATTTGATAAGGCCTTAGGTGATAAAAAATCAATAAATAGGTATGGGTCTTTTTCCGTACCTTTTGATGAAACCCTATCTTCTTCAAATATAGATTTAAGTGGAAGACCTTTTTTTATTTTTAATGCAGATATTCCTAATGGAAAAGTTGGAGAATTTGATATAGAGTTGACTAGAGAATTTTTTCAAAGTTTTACCAACAATATAAAAGCTAATATCCATATAGAAAATAAATACGGATCAAATAGTCATCATATAATAGAATCAATATTTAAATCTGTTGCTAGATCTTTAGATATTGCAACACAGATTGACTCACGTACTGATTCTATACCTTCAACCAAAGGTAATCTATGATTGCAGTTATTGACTATGGATTAGGGAATCTAAAATCAGTACATAAGGCTTTAAAACTACTTGGATTTGAATCGATCATAACAAATAATCAAAAAGATATTAATAATTCTAAATCTATTATATTTCCTGGTGTTGGATCTTTTGGAGATTGCATGAGAGAACTAGATCAAAGAAACTTAATTATTCCGATACAGAATTCAATAAAGTCAGGAAAGTTTTTCTTGGGAATTTGCCTTGGGCTTCAAATTTTATTTAATGAAAGTGAAGAGTCTCCTGGCGTTGAGGGATTAGGATTAATAAAAGGTAAAATATCTAAGATTGGTTTTAGTAATAATCTCAAGATACCACACATGGGTTGGAATAAAATTCATATTCAAAAAAGAGATCAAATTTTTGATGGCATTAATGAAAATTCATGGATGTATTTTGTTCATTCATATAAATACGATTTAGATAATAATATTACATTATCTAAATCCCATTACGGACAAGAATTTTCATCATCTATATGTAATGATAATATTTATGCTACACAGTTTCATCCCGAAAAGAGTAATGTTGATGGACTTAAAGTTTTGGATAATTTTGCAAAATTAGTTAATTAAGTTTTTGGTAAATATAAAAGCTCCTAAGAACTCTTTTGACATATCCATGGGTTTCCTTAAAAGGAATACTTTCTACATATTCATCAGTATCATAGTCTTTAAATCTTTTATTCCATTTCCTAACATTGTGTGGCCCAGCATTATATGAAGCAATGACTCTAATTAAATCTCCGTCAAAGTCTTTGAGAAGTTTTGATAAATAATAAGTTCCCAGCTTAATATTGTTATTAGCTATGAATGGATTTTTGGATTTCATCTTTAACTCTTTCTCTAATTGCTGTTTAGTTTTATCCATCAATTGCATTAACCCTTTGGCCCCAACTGGAGATAATGCATCTTTATCAAATAAGCTTTCTTCTCTCATTAGAGAATAGATGAGATTTAAATCCACATTATATTCTCTACTATTTTTCATAACTGCTTTTTCAAATGCTTTTGGATACTTATGATAATCATTAGAATTTACTTTATATGAGATTTTTACTAGTAAGTTATACTCCTTCTTAAAGAGCAAATAATCTAGCACTGGTTTGATTTCATTTTCATTAATATTTTTTATTAAATGATTTTGATAATCCTTAATAAAATTATCACCATCTCTAAGGTCTATTATCATTTGTGCTTTATGATTGAAATTTTTATTAATAACACCATCACTCTTTTCATAAGCTAAATTCTTAAGATCTTTTAATTTTAAGCTTGCCATATAAACATAATATCCACTTTCGTAACTATCATAAATTTTTCTATAAGTATTTTGTGATTCCTCAATGTTTCCAAGTTTTTCAAGACATCTCGCTTTCCAATACAAACCTTTTGATTTGAAATAAGAACTTTCAGCTTGTTCTAAATATGCAAATAAATTTAGTGCACTCCTATAATTTTCTAACATATATTCTGACCATGCAAGGCCCCAGTAAGAGTCATAAAGATATTTTTTTGACTTTGTTTTTATTAGCCAATCATAAACCTTCTTGGAGTCTAGAAAATTTTTATCAAATATAAATAATTTAGCCGAAAGATAGGCAACTTTATCATTTTTACTATAATTAGGAAATTTTAATAATATATTTTTTAATTCATTTGCAGAACTATTATTGTCATCAAACTTTTTTAAATTGTATAAGGCTATTCTATATTTTGCCTCTGCAATAGTTTCTAATTCTTTATTAGCACTTTTAGACCTATCTCTGTTACTAATATCATTTAATATTTTTAATCCTAAATTATCGTTGTTGTTAATTATGTACAATTGAGCTCTTAATATTCTTATTGAATCATTAAAGTGTTTATATTCTTTTCTAAACCTCTTATAGTCTCTAGAAGAAAATAGTTTTTTGAGCCTTTCGATTTTAAATTTTTTAGGGATTCCTTTATTAGAGCTTTGAATTTTTCTTTCGACAATTTTTATAAGTTTAAAATTTGGATATTTACTCCACAAATTCAAATATTCTCTAAAAGCTTTTGAATTTCTACCAAGCTCATCATGAGATATAGCTCTATAAAAAATTATATAAGGCATATTATATTTATTGTATTTATATTTCTTACTAATTTTCTTTATTTGTATATCTAGTTCGCTGTATTTTGATTCATTATACAATTTTGTAGCTAGTATTAATTCTACAGTTTTTAAAAATACTGAATTTTTATATTTATTTTCAAATTTATCAACAAACTTTCTTACGTTAGAAGAATCTAATTTTGATGATTCTAAATAAAATTTAAAAAAATCAAAAAATTCATCATGATTTTTGTATTCATTATAAGAAAGTTTAACATATTTTTTTGCAAGATCTTTTTCTCCCTTCTCATTATGGCATATGGCTTTACTTAGATTTGTTTCATAAGATTTACATTTATCTAATGCAAAAGCATTTAAATTAATAATTAGTAAAATAAATAAAAGAATTTTCTTTAAAAACATTAATTAAACTTCCTCTTTAAATAATTCCCTATATTCAAAAAACATATTGTTGATAAAAATATAATAATACAAGGATACAATATTAAATGAGGATAGCTCCTAAGACCTTGCCATCCTGTATTAGCCATCAATCCCCAGCTAATCTCAGGTGATGATATTCCAATTCCAAGAAAACTAAGTGTTGATTCTGCTAAAATTGAACTAGGTATTGTAAATGTAAAAGTTACTATTAATGGACCAATAAGATTTGGAAGCAATTCTTTAAACATAATATGAGATTTTGAAAATCCGGAAATTTTTGAATTTAATATAAAAGGCAAATTTTTTAATTCAATAACAGAAGCTCTTGATATCCTTGCAATTCTCATCCAACTCAATAATGATAAAGCAATAGTTATACCCAACAGGCCCTTGCCAAAAATTAAAACAAAAATTGAAACTAAAAGTAAATCTGGAATTGAATAAAATATATCCACTATTTTCATCATTACCTCATCTATAAAACCACCGTATATTCCTGATATTAATCCAAATATTGCCACAAGAATTAATGAAATTACCGAGCAAAACAAAGCAATACTCAGAGATATTTTTGATCCGTATATTATCCTACTTAATACATCTCTACCTAATTGATCTGTTCCAAAGTAATTTAATTCATTAGGACCTAGCAAAATTCTATCAAAATTCGTTTTTTGGGGAGAATACGGTGCAATGAATTCAGGAAATATTGCACAAATTAGCATAAATAAAAAAAATATTATAGATAAATAAAAACTTATAGAATTAATTTTTTTTTGGTTTTTTATATTCAACTTTAACTACCGTTTTTATTCCACCCCTAAGATTAAAATCCCCAACAATAATAGCTTTTTTTGGCATGCATGATTTTATAAAGTCATCCATAATTTTATTTGTTACATCCTCATGAAAAGATCCAATATCTCTATAAGATTGCAAGTATATTTTTAATGATTTGAGCTCAATACATTTTGCGTTAGGGGTATAAGTTATTCTAATTGTTGCAAAATCTGGTTGGCCAGTTTTTGGACAAAGTGATGTAAATTCTGGGCAAGTAATTTCAATCTCATAGTCCCTTTTTTTATTTGGATTAGGAAAGGTATCAATTAATGCCATAATTGTTATTTTAAACAAGAAAAATTTATCTACAAACTAATAATTTAAAAACTTTTTATTATTTTTTTGTATTCATTTATTGCTTTTTTTACTGAATGAGTGGATGTTCCGCCAAAAGATTTTTTTGATTCAACAGAATGTTTAATATTAACATGTTTATAGACATCATCTTCAATTTTTTTTGAAAATTTTTTATATTCCTTAATATTCAATTCATTTAATGTTGTCTGGTTTTTTTCGCAATGTGAAACAATATTTCCTGTTATTTTATGAGCATCTCTAAAAGGATATCCTTTATTAACAAGATAATCAGCCAAATCAGTTGCCGTTATAAAGCCAGATTCTAAATTTGAATTAATTCTTTTTTTATTAAATTTAATTGAATTAATCAAATCAGTAAATATTTCTATAGAATCCTGACATGTTTTGAATGAAGAGAACAGAGGTTCTTTGTCTTCTTGAAGGTCTCTGTTGTAGCTTGATGGCAAGCCTTTTAAATTGACCATAATATTATTTAAATTTCCATATACACTCCCACATTTACCTCTTATTAATTCTAAAATATCTGGATTTTTCTTTTGTGGCATAATGCTAGATCCAGTTGTGAAATCATCTCCGATTTCAATAAATCCAAATTCAAAACTATTCCATATAATTAAATCCTCACAGAATCTTGAGAAATGAGTCATGAGCAAACTACAGGCATATATTGAATCGGCAACAAAGTCTCTATCACTTACAGAATCTAAACTATTTCTTGAGACATATTTGAAGCCTAAATTCTTTGCAGTAAATTTTCTATCAATATTAAAAGAAGTTCCTGCTCCTGCGCAAGAACCTAATGGGTTAACATCTAATAAGTTAAAGGTATTTTTGAATCTTTCCAGATCTCTTAAAAACATTTCTATATAAGCATTTATTAAATGAGATGCCAAAATTGGCTGAGCTTTTTGCAAATGAGTATAAAAAGGGATTATTACTTCTATATTTTTTTCAGATTTTTGAATTAATGATTTTATAAGTTTAATGATTAAAAAGTTGATAACCTCAATATTATCTTTTGTATACATTCTCAAGTCCGTAACTACTTGATCATTTCTACTTCTAGCGGTATGAACCTGTTTACCAATGTCGCCTATTTTTTTAATGAGATTACTTTCAATATTCATATGAATATCTTCCAAAGAATGGTCAAATTTAAACTTATGTTGCTCGATTTCTTTTTCAATTTTATTTAAATTTTTTATTATTTTGGATGCATCAGAAGACTTTATTATTTTCTGATTTTCTAACATTTTTACATGAGCTATTGAGCCTTGAATATCTTTTTTATATAGTTCTTTATCCACATCGATTGATGAAGTAAATTTTTCCACTTTTTTATTGGTGGAAAGATTGAATCTTCCACCCCACAATTTCTTGCTCATCCTAAAATATAAAATATATAAACTTTTAAAACAAATTATTCTTATAATAGTTTGTAAAAATAATTGTTAAGAATTTTCAATATGTATTGTTCTTGTTGGGAAAGCAAAATCTATATTATTCTTTTCGAACTCCTCAAAGATCTTCATTCTTAGCTTATGATTTATCTCTATATATTCTGTGTGATCAGAACTTAATACATTATATACAAGCTCAAAATTAAGTGAAAAGTCAGCAAATTCAACCATGCTGGCCCTAACAAAATCTGTCGATTTCATTGAATTGACAATGTTTGTTAATAAGGGCTGTATTGAATTGAGTTTTTCATATGGAGTATTGTAAACAACACCTAACATAATAGTTGTTCTTCTCTTTTGCATCCTAGATTGATGATAGTTTCTTAGTCTACTATTCAGCAAATCTGAATTTGAAATTATTATTTCTTCTCCTGATAAGCTTTCAATTTTTGTACTTTTGATCCCAATGTTTTTTACAGTTCCCATATAATTGTCAATCACAATGTAATCTCCAATAGCAATTGGCTTATCAATCATTATTGTTAAAGACGCAAATAGGTCTCCCAATATACTTTGAGCGGCTAAAGCAATTGCCAGACCTCCTATACCAAGACCAGCAACTAAAGCGGTAATATTTACACCAAGATTGTCTAAAGCAAGTAAAAGGAAAATTGTCCAAATAACAAATCTCGCAAGTTTTGTTAGTCCAGAAATTGCAGTTACGCTGTGCATATCGTTTTCTGCTTCTCTTGTTGATTTATATTTTTCAAAGACTAAGCTTGAAATTGCAATAGCCCATTTTGTAAACTGCCACAAAAAAACAATTATAAATATTTGTTGAATTCTAAAAACTATTTGATCATCTAGTGAGATAAATTTAGAAGAAATAAATACAGCTAAGAAGAAAATAAAAAAATCTGATATTGAACCAATTGATGAAGTGATATAGTCATCAACTTTATTTGATGTTTTTTGAGAAAATCTTTCTAATTTTTTATATATAAAATTTTTTAAGATTTTTAATACTATAAAAATTGCTAAGAATGTAAGGATAAATATTCCCCAATCAAAGAGGACATTATTAAAAAAATCAGTTTTAATAATATTATTAAGTTTTTCTAGCATAAAAGTATTATAGAAGAAAAACTAAATTATTGATATATGCAACAAATTAAAGAATTTTATAACCCAATTACTTTAAAAGCCCAAAATATTAAAGTTCTTGTTACAGGAGCGACTGGTTACATAGGTGGTAGGCTCATACCACGTCTTCTTGCAAACAACATAGATGTTCGCGTGCTGGTTAGAGATAGTTCTAAAATTTCACATAAATCTTGGTATGATAAAGTAGAAATTCATGAAGGTGACCTTACAAAAATTGATACATTATCTGATTTAGCCAAAGATATTAGTCAAGCATATTACTTGATACATTCAATGTCAGATTCAAAAGAATATATAGAGCTCGATAGATTAGCGGCTAGAAACTTTGTTAAGTCTTGCCCAAGGATATCACATGTAATATATTTAGGTGGAATTTCCCCTGATGAATCTGAGATATCAGAACATCTTCAAAGTAGGATTGAGGTTGGAAAAATATTAAAAGATAATTTACCAACAACTGAATTGAGAGCCGGACCAATAATTGGATCTGGATCAGCCTCATTTGAAATGTTAAGGCATTTGTCAGAAAAGCTTCCTGTTATGATCACCCCAAAATGGATTAATAATACCGTTCGCCCAATAAGTGTTAGAGACGTTCTTAAATATTTAGTTTTATGTTTAGATAAAAGACCTTTAGATACAATGGATATAGGTACCTCACCAATGACTTTTAAAAATTTAATGCTTGAATATTGTAAATACAGAGGGTTAAGAAGATATATAATTCCTGTTCCTGTTCTTGCGCCAAGCCTGGCAGCAAAATGGATAAGTCTTGTAACACCTATAACCAACTCACTTGCAACTCCTATAATAAAGAGTGTTATAAACAATATATATGGTGATATATCCAAGTCTTTGAAGTATTTTCCTGAAATTCAGACTCTAAATTATTATGATTCTATAAAATCAGCTCTTGAAAAAACAAAAATGGAATTTACTGAAACATCATGGAATAGGCAAAAAATAAGTTTTGAATACAGACTTTCACAGCAAAAAGGGCGATTTGAAGAGATAAGAATTGCGAAAACAAAGGCATCTTGCTCAAAAATATTTAATGTTTTTAAATCTTTAGGCGGAAAAAATGGATGGAAGGCATGGAATTTCTTATGGAGTATTAGAAAAGGTATCGATAGGCTTATCGGTGGAAAAAAAATATCGGAGCCTGACAGAAACAATCTTCGTATTGGATCAGATTTTGATTGTTTTAAGATAGAAAAATTTGAAGATAATAAAAAAATTTTATTGAAAATGAATCTTAAAACTCCTGGTGAAGCATGGTTAAAATTTGAGGCAATAAATGATGTTTCTTTCTCTTATATTGTTATGACCGCAATTTTTGAACCCAAAGGTTTTTGGGGATATTTTTATTGGTATTCAATACTTCCACTTCATAAACTTATATTCAAAGATATGATGTTAGCAATAAAAAAAGATTGTGAAAACCCCTAATAAATAGGGTTTTTTTTTATAAATACAAATTCTTTTATAAAATATAATTTTTTTCTTGACTCACACAACATATAGTGGTTTAATCAAAATATAATCACAATATATTGTTGAATTGAACTTTAGATTATTGGAAGGCGTGATTATCCCTGGGGCAAGGAAATAGTTATAAAACCCTTTTTGCACCCCGTTAGAAGCTTTTCCTTGCCTCTAAAGAATCTCAGATGAAGGAGAGTATTTGCACATGAATCATATTGAAGAGCTTTTGGTTGTAAAGAGATCAGGAGAGGTCGTTAATTTTGATTTAGATAGAATTAGTAATGCAATTAAAGCCGCAATTGACGCGGGAGATGAAAAGTATGATGCGAATGCAATTTCTAACATCGTAGATTCTATTCATAAAGAAATTGATGAAAGATTTACCGAATTTTATCCGAACGTAGAGAATATACAGGATATAGTTGAAAAACATTTATTGAGATCAGACATGTTGTCTGTTGCAAGACGCTATATCATATATAGAGCAGAAAGATCTGCAGAAAGAGAAAAGCAAAAAGAAAATATTTCACGAAAAGCTGAATTAGGAAAACTTAAAGTAACTAAGAGAGACGGGACAACGGTCTTGTTTAATCCTCAGAAGGTTCGCGAAACAATCTATCGGGTTTGTCAAAAGTATCCAAATACAACTTCAGTAGATGCTATTGCCAAAGAATTAAGTAGAAATATTTTTGATGGAGCTACTACAAATGATATCGAGAAAGCTTTATTGCTTGCATCTACAGCTTTTATCGAAAGGGATCCTGATTACAGTAAAGTGTCTGCTGGTTTCTTTATGCAAAGATTATATAAAGAGGCCATAGGTATCTCAATTAATGAGAATACATTTTTAGATGAATATAGAAAAACTTTTAAAGATGGCATTAAGCTAGGGGTGGAAAACAAATATTTGGACTCTAAGTTATTAGATTTTGATTTGGAGAAGCTGGCTGATGCTTTAGATCCAGAGAGGGATGATTTATTTGAATATTTAGGTATCCAAACCCTCTATGAAAGATATTTGCAAAAACACGAAGATAAAAGATTCGAATTACCTCAATCCTTTTGGATGAGAGTTGCTATGGGACTTTCTTTTAATGAGAATAACAAAGAAGCCAGGGCAATAGAATTTTATAATGTTCTATCAAAGATGCATTTTGTTTCATCCACTCCAACCCTTTTTCATTCAGGAACTCCTCATCCTCAGCTAAGCTCTTGTTATTTGACAACAGTTGGTGATGATTTATCTCATATTTTTAAATGTATTGGTGACAATGCTCAACTTTCAAAATGGTCAGGGGGTCTAGGAAATGATTGGACCAATATTAGAGGTACTGGTTCACATATAAAAAGTACAAATGTTGAAAGCCAAGGCGTTATTCCTTTCCTAAAGATTGCAAATGACGTTACAGTAGCTATTAACAGAAGTGGTAAAAGAAGAGGTGCTACTTGTGCTTACCTTGAAACTTGGCACTTAGATATAGAAGATTTTCTAGATTTAAGAAGAAATACAGGGGATGATAGAAGAAGAACACATGATATGAATACCTCAAATTGGATCCCAGACTTATTTATGAAAAGAGTTGAATCTGATGAAGAATGGACTTTATTCTCACCAGAAGAAGTTTCTGATTTACATGATTTATTTGGTAAGAAATTCGAAGATGCATACTGTGAATATGAAACAAGAATAGATACTGGAGAGATAAAAAAATATAAAAAAGTTCCAGCAAAAGAGCTTTGGAAAAAAATGCTTACTAGATTGTTTGAAACAGGACATCCATGGATTACATTTAAAGACGCTTGCAATGTGAGGTCTCCACAAGACCACGTGGGTGTTGTCCATAGTTCAAATTTATGCACAGAAATAACATTGAATACTTCCCAAGATGAGACCGCAGTTTGCAATTTAGGTTCTATAAATTTGTCTAAGCATGTCACAAATGATCAAAAGCTGGATAAGAAGCTCTTAGAAAAAACTATATTTACTGCAATGAGAATGTTAGACAACGTTGTTGATTTAAATTTTTATCCAACTATAGAAGCTAAGAATTCGAATATGATGCACAGGCCAATAGGATTAGGCATTATGGGCCTTCAAGATGCTCTTTTTAAATTAGACCTTGCTTTTGACTCTCCTAAGGCTCTTAATTTTTCAGATCAATTAATGGAACAGATTTCATATCATGCAATTAGTGCTTCTTGTGCGCTTGCAACCGAAAGAGGAGCTTACCAATCTTTTAAAGGATCCAAATGGGAAAGAGGAATTTTCCCCCTCGACTCACTAACAATTCTTGAGGACGAAAGGGGAGAAAATATTGAAGTTAATAAGATTACATCTTTAGATTGGGAGACTTTAAAAAACAAAGTTAAGGAGAACGGTATGAGGAATTCAAATACTATGGCTATTGCTCCTACCGCAACTATTTCAAACATAGCAGGATGCTATCCTTGTATTGAACCTATTTATAAGAATATCTATGTTAAATCAAATATGAGTGGTGAGTTCACCGTTGTTAATAACTATTTGGTTAATGATCTCAAGTCAATGGGTTTGTGGTCTAAAGATATGCTAGACAAAATCAAATACTATGATGGCAATCTAGATTATATTGATGAAATTCCACAAAAACTTAAAGATAAATATAAAGAAGCATTCGCTATCGACCCTCAAGTCTTATTAAGACATACATCTGTTAGAGGCAAATGGATTGATCAGAGCCAATCTCACAATGTTTTCATGCAGGGCGTCTCAGGAAAAAAATTAAGCGAGATATATACAGCTGCATGGAAATTTGGTCTTAAAACCACCTACTATCTAAGAACTCTGGCAGCGAGCCAGATTGAAAAATCTACTTTAGATGCAAACAAATTTGGTTACACTCAAAAAAGAGAGTATCAAAAAATAGAAGAAAATAAAAACAATGAAGCTGTTGAAGCCACAAGTAACGAAAAGCCAGCGAGCGAAGTTGGAAGTGCTTGTAGTATATTGGACCCCGATTGTGAGGCTTGCCAGTAATTTAAGGAGCGTTAATTATGTCTATCATAGGATTAGATTCAAGGACTGACCCAAATAAAATTTTACCAATGACTTACAAATGGGCACGTCAACATTATAAGGATGGGGTTGCGAATAACTGGACCCCAGAAGAAATTTCCATGCAAAAGGATGTTGAGCAATGGAAATCGGATAAAGCGATTTCTGAGACAGAAAGGCGAATGATTTTGTGGAATTTAGGCTTTTTCTCAACTGCAGAGTCATTAACTGCTAATAATATTGTTTTAACGGTATATAAACATGTTACAAATCCTGAATCACGACAATATTTATTGCGACAAGCTTACGAAGAAGCAGTTCATACTGATACTTTTATTTATTGTTGTGACAGTTTGGGACTAGATCCAGATTATATATATTCAATGTATGAAACAATTCCATCAATTAAAGAAAAAGATGATTATGTTGTTGGTTTAACTAAATCAATCATGGACCCTAACTTTGAGATTAAGTCAAAAAAAGATATCGAAGTTTTTTTACATGATCTTGTTGGATATTACGTAATAATGGAAGGTATTTTCTTTTACGCTGGTTTCGCAATGATGCTTGCTCTTAAGAGACAGAATAAAATGGTTGGCATTGGCGAACAATTCGAATATATAATGAGGGATGAAAGTATTCACCTTGCTTTTGGTTGTGATTTAATAAATACAATTAAAGAGGAGAATGAAGGCGTCTGGACTCCTGATCTTCAAAAGAAAATAACCGACTTGATTGTTACTGCTGTTGACCAAGAAAAAAAATATGCTTTTGATGCATGTCCAAATGGTCTGCTTGGAATAAATCCTCAGCAATTTTGTGAATATGTAGAATATATTGCTGACAGAAGACTTGAAAGAATAGGCTTAGAAAAGTTATATGGTACGGAAAACCCATTCCCATGGATGTCACAGGCTGTAGATTTATCTAAAGAGAAAAATTTCTTTGAAACCAGAGTTACAGAGTATCAAACTGCTGGATCTCTTGATTGGGATTAAAAAAAATTAATTTTACCGGACTACTTTTGGCCTAATAATTATGTCTATTATATTAGATATCTTATATTTGTGTTATGTACTTTTTTTCTTAATTGCGAGTTCTGCTTTAATCTTTAGGAGGCTCCACGATTCAGGCATGTCGGGTTGGTGGTATGGAATACCATCGATTCTAGTTGTAATTTTCACCATAATTTTTTATTCACTCGGTTTGAACCCAGATTTAATAAGCTCCCCTGGATTTTTAAATAATTTACAAGGATTTGCAAAATTAATTTATTCTATTTTGATTATATCAATTATTGGTTTCTTAATAGTTTTTATAATGATGTTTTTTAAATCACAGAAAACCATAAACGTATGGGGCGAGTCTCCAACAAATTCTTTTGAATTCTTAGAAGCTAGTAAAAAGTACTTTACTAATTGGCTAGATTTTAAAACTAGAAGTAGAAGATCCGAATACTGGTGGACATGGATCACTTTGTTAATTATAAGCATATTAGAATATTTGTTTGTTGCGATTTTCTTTGATGATATTGTTTGAAAATTTAAAATATTTTTTTAGATTGCTATGAATTTGTCAAAAAAGGGTTTTAATATTATTCTTAATATATGAATAAGTTGATTATTATTTTACTTTGTTTATCTCTTATAGGATGTGGTACGAATATTTCCTGTGATTCATCAGATGTTGAGGAAACTTTAGAAGAATTAATCCAAACTAACGTTTTAAATAACGATTGGGAGCGTGGATATAGATTTGGTGAGGCTATGGGGTTGCCGTTGCTAACTGAAGAGAGATATTCTGGTTACTTAGATGGTACAGTAGAAATACCAACACCTAAATTAAAAATCAAAAATATTAGGGTTAAACAATATAATGAAAAGGTTGAGTATTACGGATGTGCAGCTGAATTAGAATATTCTTGGAATGATAGACTTGTTAAAAATTTACGACTTATAAAATATATTTCTTATTCAGTTGAAAAAACAACTGATGGAGATTTATATCTATCAAACTTAGTGGGGTTTTAGTATGAATTTTGATTGGAAATCTTTTAGAATGAATGAGCAGATAATTCTTGGATCCTTTGCAATTGCGGTTTTGTCAATGTTTCTTCCATGGGTTAATTTGGAGATTATGACTCTTAATGGATTCCAGCAACAAGGATATATCTTCTTAGTTGCTTTAATTTATCCTGTTATTTTTATTCTTAGAGGAGCAAAATATAATAGTTTAATTGCTCTAATTTTAGCGGTAATAACAGTCATCTTAACAATTTGGTTTATATCCACAAAAAGTCTTGAACTTTATGATGGCCAAAGTGTTAATGTTTCTGGCTCAGGTTTATGGCTATTCCTTATATGCATAATAGCATTCACTTTTTCTCTTTATAAAGAACTAGGAGAAGATGATGATTATGATTATGATGATGAAGAGGATTAAAATTTTATAGAATTTAGTTTGAATTATTTCTTAAAAGGATCTTCAACCTCTGGATGCCAAAGAGCAAAGTGCTTTTTATGATTTTCAGTATAAGAACCTTCAGGATAAAAATGATCATAAAAATCTAAATCTATATGATGATTTTGAACCATCATTCTGCAATACATGGAATCAGAAAAAGCAGGGAACCTACCATAAGTTTCATATAAATAAGTACAAATATCTTTAACAATTTCTATTTCTTTTTTGGAAGGCCTAGGGGTACTTTTTAAAACACCGGTTGGATCTTTATAGGGCATAAACTTTTCTTCCCAGTTTGACCATTTCATATCATTAAATGCTTCAACTGCTTCATTCATATTTGAATAATATGGAGGAGAATATGCTTCAAATAGTCCATCGAGTCCTACAGGAGCCTTGGAGACAGCTTCACCCCAATCTTCTTTTGATTCAACACATGTAAATCCTAGTCCTTTATAATTTTTATCCGCCCCTAGCATGTATCTACTTTGAAAACCACTAAACATCCAACCACCTAATCCTAAAATTTGTTGCGTTAAAGCAACGTTCTGACAAAACATTGGTTGCTCAGCAATATAACCATTTGCAAATCTTAATTCTGCTTCTATAAGTGGTACAGGCTTAGATGTATCTATGTAGCCATCATCTATCCACTTTTGTGTTCCTGCTGGCTTCATTTTTTTTAGCTCGTCTATAAAATGAAATCTGTGCCCATCACGCATATAGAAAAAAAGAATGTTAATCAGTCCTGCACTTAGGTCTGTGACAGGCATCATTAAAGTTGTACCTGCCTTATTAACACTCCACGTATTATGAATCGCAAGTCCTGGCGGCACTTGTGGTAAATCTGCTCTACCATCATGAATTTTAATCCTGGATTTTTTAAAAAGCTCGAGAATTTTTTCTATTTTTTTCTCCTTGGTCAATCCCTCAATTCCTTTAAGATCGGATGGTAATTGATCATGGAGCTTAACCAGATAAAGCCCATTATCGTTTGTATAGAACAGTTCTGTTCTATGTATATCTCCAAGAGATGCTATTGTTTTACTCATAAATTTGACTTCTAGATCTAGGCCTTTATGAGGAGGAAAATCTGAAAGATTTATATTTTTAATTCCTAATCCATTCCACACAAGTATTGCTTCTTCAATTTCACTCAAGGGAAAAGGCTTGTGTTTTGATTTATATTTTAGTGGACCTTCATCTATTTCGCCGCCCATAGCAAATCTTCTTGAACGTCTTTCATATAATGTATCTATGAAAGAATGATTAATAGCAAATTCTACACCAGGCGGAAGTTTTGACATATCTATATTTTAACTCAAAATAACTAAAGCTTGTATTATTAATATGAAAAATGAACTAAAGCAATATTTAAAAGATTTATCAATACTTAATGGAGAGTTTACTTTATCTTCTGGAGAAAAAAGTAACTACTATATTGATGCCAGAGTTTGTTCGTTGTCTTCTGCCCCACTAAACCTAATCTCTAAAATTTTTTATAATATCATTAAAGACAGAAGTATTAATTTTGTTGGCGGCCCAACCATTGGAGCGGACCCCATTGTTGGTGCAATTTTGATTCAATCTGCTTTGGACAATTATAATTTAAATGGATTTCTTGTAAGATCATCTGATAAAGAGCATGGAACAAAAAAATCTATTGAAGGGGTTAGCATAAAAGGTAAAAGCGTAATATTAGTTGAAGACGTTGTATCTACAGGTGGATCATTGATAAAAGCAATAGAAAAACTACGATCTCAAGATTCAAAGGTAAATTCTATATTATCAATAGTTGATAGAGAAATGGGTGCAGATTCAAAATTTTTAGATATGGGTATTGATTATTTGCCACTATTTCATATATCCGAACTAGTTTAATAAATTAAATCTTCTTTTAAAATCAATAAGAGTTAAATACAAACAAGGTATTAAAAATAAAGTTATAAAAGTTGCAATTACAAGACCAACACCTAAAGATATTGCCATTGGCGCAAGGTATGCAGCTTCACCCCTGGTTTCAAACATTAAAGTAAGTAGGCCCCCAAAGGTAGTAAGAGTCGTTAATATTACAGCCCTAAATCTATTCTTAGCTGAAATAAAAACTGCAAATCCATAAAGATTATTTTTTACACCTTTGTTTATGAAATTCATTAAGAGCAGACTGTCATTTATAACAACACCTATTAGTGCGACCATACCTATTAATCCAGTTATGGAAATAGGATCCCCTCTTAAAAGAATACCAAATGTCACACCTATCAAGCAGAAAGGGACAATAGACATTATTAACAGTGGCTGGATATATGATCTTAATATTGTTGCCAATATAAGATAAATTAATAAAATTGCAATTACTGAAGCTCTTTTTACACTATTCAAAGACTCTCTCGTATCTTGTTCTTCTCCGTCTAAAGCAATTTTATATCCAGGATAATCATCTTTAATATCATCATAAAATTTAAGCGATGAATTTATTACATCTCTTGGGGTTGTAATATCGCCATCCACTTCAGCTGTTACGCTCGCAGCCCTTTGTCTATTAAAGCGAGAAATAGTAAGAAGATCAGAGTTTAAGACTATATCCGTAAAATTACCGATTGGAACAAATTCTTGATTTTTATTTAAAACTAAGTGATTGGACAAGCTCATTACAGAGTTATTATTTTCTTCTAATTCATATTTTACTTTTATTATTGCTTTTTCATCATTAATTCTTGTCTCATCAATTTCTAATCCATCTATAAGAGCCCTAATTTCTCTTCCTACTGTTATAGTATTTAATCCATATTGCTGTGCTTTTTCCTCATTGATTCTCAAATTTGCCTGAGGTTTTCCATATGACAAATTATCGTTTACACCAAACACCCCATTCTGACTTTTTAAAAAATTCTTAAATTTAAATGATATTTCTGAAAGTATTTTGGTATCGTCTCCTATAATACGAATATCAACATCTTTTCCCTTTGGAGGCCCTGTAGTTTCCACAAATTCAATTGCAGATGGTCCAATTACATTTTCATCAACATATTTCTGAACTTTTTTCATTGATTGAAGTCCGTTCTCTTTTCTTTGCTCAAAATCTTTAAATTGTACTAGTATATTTGATACATGATCTCCAAACCCAGGTGGTTTCTTAGAAAAATCTACACCAACTGTAGTTAATGAATTATTTTTTAGGTTTATATTTGTATTATCATCAATAATTTTTTCAATTTCTTTTGATTTCATAAGGGTTGATTCAAGGCTGTAGCTAGTTGGGTTTTGGATTTTTACTAAATATTGATTTATATCTGAGGAGTATAGCAAAACAAATGGAATTTTATATAAAGCCCCAACACAAACAAAGAAAACAACTACAAAAATTCCAATTATTTTATATTTGACTCTTAATGCGGAAATTAAAACATAAAGATATTTTCTTCTAAATTTATCAAAATATTTTGAAAAAATTCCAACTTTCTCAGAAGTTCTTACAAACTCAGCACAGTGTGATGGAAGAATTGTAAGTGCTTCAACTAAAGAAAAAATAAGGGCAAAAATCGCAACAGTGGGAATGATAGATAAAAATATTCCTAAAGTTCCCTCAGCTAAAAGTATTGGAAAAAGTGATGCTATATTTGTAAGTACTGTAGCTATTACAGGCCAAGCAACCTCTTGGGCGCCCATTATTGCGGCCTTGGCAGGTTCAATTCCTTTTTGTATATACCGCTTAATATTTTCAACAACAATTATTGCATCATCAACAACAATGCCCAGCACCATAATCAATCCGAACATCGTTATTACATTTAAAGTATTGCCTGTATATTGCATTAGAATGAATGCACCAAAAAATGCGACAGGGAGCCCTAAAGCAGCTAAGAATGCTGATCTAAAGTCCAAGAACAAAGCTAAAACTATTAATACAGCAATTATTCCATATATCCCTGTTTTAATCATTGAATCAAATCTACCTTTAACCCAATATGATGAATCATTTGATATAAAAACCTTTATATTTTCTGGAGATGATTCAATAAATTTTTTTGTAATTTTTTTTATTTCTTCAACTGCTTCAATTGCATCTTTACCCTTTTGCTTTTCAATCCAAAACGAAACAGAGTCCATACTGTTTATTCTTGATAAGCTTAAATCATCTTGTTGTCCTAAATAGATATTGGCTATATCTTTTAATCTTAACGTAGTTCCATTAGATAAATTTTTTAAGGGAATTTGCTCGATGTCTTTTTTATCTTGAATTTTCCCTTCGGTACGAACAGTAAATTCTTGATCACCTAAGTTTACAGCACCCGCCGGTAAATCAACATTTTTATTTTTTATTTGATTTACAATAGTATCTAGCCTTATTTCATATTGAATTAATTTTTTTGGATCTATTTTTATCCAAAAAACTAAATCCCCATATCCCGAAACTATTAAACTTTCGACAGAATTTAATTTTTCTAATTTATTTTTTAAATCCCTTGCATAAAATCTTAATTCATTTTTATTTCCATCGCTTGCTATGGAAACATTAATCAGAGGAGCACTACCTTTTACTTCTTTAACTATAGGATCGTCTATATCATCTGGTAATTCATTTTTAATTTGTGATATTTCTGATCTGATTTCTTGGGCAATTCTATTGGTATCTTCGCCTGCTAAGAGTTCAGCAATAACAAATGATCGTGACTCACTTGATTCAGATTTAATATTTTTAATTCCGGATATTGAAGATATTTTATCCTCAATGGGTATTGTTATAAGTTTTTCAATATCTTCTGCGCTTGAATTTTCATATACGGTTGAGACGGTTACTTTTTCAAAACCAATAGAAGGAAATAATTCCTTAGGTAATCCAAAACCTATATATAAACCAAAAATAATTATTGTAGCCATAAGTAGATTAGCAAAAACAGGATTTTTGACTGAGTATTCGATGATTTTCATACTAATTTTTTAGCTCGACTGGTTGACCATCTTCAAGAGTGGATTGCCCTTCATATATAATTCTCAAATCTAGTTGATCATCATAATTCTTTATTGCGCAGTTTTTACTATCTATCCAAATTGGTTCAACAATTTTTTTATAAGCATAGCCTTCCATGTAGTAATAAATATAAAAAATATCTTTTTCGTTAATTACTGCTTTAGATGGAAATACAAAATAATTTGAAAACTCTTCTAATTCAAGTTGAACGTCAACTACTTCTCCAGGAATCATTATTTCACTATCATTATTTATTTCAAATTCAAGAACGTATGAAAAAACCTCTTTATTTAACTCTTTACTTACTCCAAGAAACTTAGCCTCATAAATTTCATTTTTATAATTTATTTTAATATCTTTCAAAGAAGAACTTATTTTTTTGATATCCTCAGACCTTAAACTAACCTTACCAATCAGCTTGTCAAAATTAGAAAATTGAACAATCTCACTTCCGGCAACTATTTTTTGACCTACATCAAAATAATACTTATTCACATAACCATCAAAAGGAGCACGAATATTTAAATTATCAAATTCCCAAAGTATTCTTTTATAAATAGACTCTCTATTGTCGTAATCAGATTTCGCTTTTCTGTACATATTCTCCTGTGATTGCAATTCGTTTTTGGAGATAATATCTTTTTCGAAAAGTGAAATTGAGTTTTTATAATTTTTTGTTTCTTCATCAAGTATTGCTTTAAAACCCGAAAGGCTATCCTTAACTTCCTTTAGTTGTAAAAGTTTTCTTGTATCTGTCATAGTGACTATCAGATCACCTTTTTTGATTTTTGAACCAATAGGGAACTTCTTTTCTTGTATAATACCGTCTACTTCTGCAACTATTGTTATTTCCTTTTCGCTATACAATTTAGCGAAAACATTAATTTTATTAGTGAAATTGCCCGGAAAAGCATCAAAAACTCTTACTTTAGCAAGATTTTGTTCTTTTTTGATATTATTTGCTATCCTATTGCCAAATTGAAAATAATATAAACTAAATATTACAGCAATTACTAATATTAAAACGATAGTAAAGTTCTTTTCTTTAAAGCGCATATTTACTTAAATATACATGATTTTGATATATAAAAATCTTGCATTTTACTAATTAAAAAACTATATTAGAAGAAACAGTAATATTATACATCTGTTTTATACAGGAGGCTTTTATGGCTGCATTAACAAAATCTCAAATAGCAAGTGCAATTGCTGAAAACTTAGGAATTTCTAAAGCTGATGCGAATAGATATTTAGAATCTTTTGCTGCATTGGCATGTTCCGAAGCTAAAAATAACGGATCATTTACACTACCAGGACTAGGAAAATTAGTTTTGGTGGACAGAAAAGCTAGGCAAGGGAGAAACCCTCAAACTGGTGAAGTAATTCAAATACCTGCAAAGAAGGTTGTTAAGTTTAGAGTTTCTAAGGCTTGTAAAGATTCTGTATTAGGATAATTTATAGGGGCAGAATTTTAAATTAGTTCTGCCTCATTTTTTCTACTTTATCAGCAATTTTTTCTGCTATTGTTTCTTTTGTTTGAAGACCTAATTTATCAATCTTCCCATCTGAACTAATTATAGTTGTAAAGTTAGATTTGCTTCCAAACCCACTTCCCTCTTTAGAGATATCATTAGCAACTATAAAATCTAAGTTTTTATTTTTTACCTTCTTTTTGGCATTTTGAATTACCTTATCAGTTTCAGCAGCGAAGCCTATTAAGATTTGATTTTTATTTCTTTTATCACCTATGAATTGTAAAACATCAGTATTCTTTTCAAGATCAAAATCAATTTTATTTTCATCTTTTTTAATTTTATCTTTTTTAATTTTTTTAAATTTATAGTCACCAACCGCCGCAACTTTTATTATTACAGAATATTTTTTGAGTTGTTTTGCGATTTCATTCTTCATTTCATCAGCTGTATTAATTCTAATGTAACTATCAAAATTACTTAAATCCACATCAGTATGACCAGCTACAATATTTACTTTTGCTCCTCTCATCTTAAATTCTTCTGCGATACATAAACCCATAATTCCAGATGATGGATTAGATATAAACCTTACAGGATCTAAAAATTCTCTAGTTGCGCCAGCAGTTATTAAAATATTTTCTTTTGATAACTTTTTGTTTTTAAATTTTTTTTTTAGAAAGTTTATAATATTCTGAACTTCGGCAAGTCGTCCTTTTCCTTCCCATCCACAGGCAAGCTCACCAGATTCTGGTTCAATAAAGATTACCCCATTCTTTTTAAGTTTTTTAATATTTTCTTGAATTATTTTATTTTCATACATATTCACATTCATAGCTGGGCATACAATTATGTCTACTTTAGTTGCGAGTAAAATATTTAATAATAAATTATCCGCTATACCATTTGCAAATTTAGAAATAAAGTTTGCAGTTGCTGGACAAATAATAATTAAATCTGACTTATCTGCTAAATCTATATGTGAAATTTTTTCATCACTTATATCATACATATCAGTTGAAACTTTATTGCCTGTAAGATATTGAAAAGTTAATGCAGATACAAATTTTTCTGCATTTGAAGTCATAACGACATTTACTTTAGCATCTTCTTTTAACATTAATCTTGAAAGTTCACATGCCTTATAAGCGGATATACCACCTGTAACACCAAGTAAAATATTTTTATTTTTCAAATTACTCATAACTATTTACCTTTATCAGTGATCGCCCCATGTGATGCAGAACTAACTAAAAGTGAATACTTATAAATAGCACCAGAAAGATGAGATCTTGTAGGCTGTTTCCATTTCTTTTTTCTTTTCTTTAATTCTGAAATACTTACTGCAATTTCAAGAGTCTTAGTCTTAGAGTCTATCTTAATTAAGTCACCATTTTTAATTAATGCAATTGGACCACCATCAAATGCTTCAGGGGTTATATGACCTACAACAAAACCATGAGTTCCTCCGGAAAATCGTCCATCTGTTATGAGTGCAACATCTGATCCTAGGCCTTGCCCCATTATTGCAGAGGTTGGTGCGAGCATTTCCCTCATTCCAGGACCACCCTTGGGACCTTCGTATCTAATTACTATTACAGCTCCTTTTTTTATTTTTCTATTTAATATTGCATTCATACATTCTTCTTCAGAATTAAAAACTGCAGCTTTTCCTTCAAAAGATAGGCCTTCTTTTCCACTAATTTTTGCTACCGATCCTTCAGGTGAAAGATTACCTTTCAAAATACATATGTGGCTATCTTTTTTTATAGGATTCTTAATGGGTTTAATAATATCATTACCTAAATTATCCTTTATACCTTTTAAATTTTCTTTTAAGGTCTTTCCAGTAACGGTCAAGCAATCACCATGTAATAAATTTGCATCATACAGTCTCTTTAATAGTGGGGGTAACCCTCCAATCTCACAAAATTTTGCCATCATATGTGTACCACTAGGTTTTAAATCAGCTAATACGGGAATTTTTTTTCCTAATCTATTAAAGTCCTCAATTTTTAATTTTACATTTGCAGCACTCGCCATTGCAAGTAAATGTAAAACGGCGTTCGTAGATCCACCGAGTGCAATTACAACGGTTATTGCATTCTCGAAAGCCTCTCTAGTCATTATATCCCTAGGCTTGATATCTTTTTTTATTAGTTCGATTAATTTTTTGCCGGCTTCTAAACAATCAGTTTTTTTATGCTTTGAAATAGCAATTTGAGTTGAACTGCCTGGCAAACTCATCCCCAGGGCCTCAATAGCAGAAGCCATTGTATTTGCTGTATACATCCCACCACATGATCCCGGCCCGGGTATTGCAGCTTCTTCAATTTTGTATAATTCATCTTTAGAAATTTCTTTATTTGAATATGCACCGACTGCTTCAAACACCGAAACTACATCAACAGGTTTTTTCTTGTAAATTCCTGGCATTATTGATCCACCATAGATAAAAATTGATGGCCTGTTAAGTCTAGCCATTGCAATAAGACATCCTGGCATATTCTTATCACATCCACCTATGGTTATCAGCCCATCAAAACCTTCTGCTCCACTAACCGTCTCAATAGAGTCAGCAATTACTTCTCTAGAAATAAGTGAATATTTCATTCCAGGTGTTCCCATGGATATACCATCAGAAACAGTGATAGTATTAAAGATAATAGACTTACCACCGTTTTTATTTATACCTTTTGTAGCTTCATCAGCTAGAGTATTGATATGCATATTGCATGGAGTAACCATCGCCCATGTAGAAGCTACACCGACGATAGGTTTTTTAAAATCAGAGTTAGTAAACCCTACAGCTCTAAGCATAGCTCTGTTTGGAGCTTTATCAGCCCCATTTGTCACATAAGATGAATACTTCTTTTTTGACATTATCCTAAAATAGCTTCTACTTCATTCCAATTTATTATATTCCAAAAAGATGCTATATAGTCTGGTCTCCTATTTTGATAATTTAAATAATAAGCATGTTCCCATACATCAATTCCAAGTATAGGTTTTAATCCTGATAATAATGGACTATCTTGGTTAGGAGTTGACGTCGTAACAAGATTGCCACCTTTGTCCTCACATAACCACCCCCATCCACTTCCAAATTGCTTAGTAGATTTCTCTGTAAAATCTGTTTTGAAAGCTTCGTAACTCCCAAAGTCTTTATTTATTCTATCAAGTAAACTTGAACTTGGTTCACCACCACAATTTGGACCTATAATTTTCCAAAATAGTGAGTGGTTATGATGTCCGCCTCCATGATTTCTTACTGCACCTCTTATGGATTCAGGAATATCATCTAGATTAATTAAAAGATCCTCTAAACTCTTATCAAAAAATTCAGGATATTGCTCAAGAGCATTATTAAGATTTGTTATATAAGTTTGATGATGCTTAGTGTGATGTATTTCCATAGTTTTTGCATCAATGTTTGGTTCTAACGAATTATAATCATAATTTAATTCGGGTAAAGAATGTGCCATTAAAAGCCTCCAATATTTTTAATTATTTTTAATAAATATACCTCACTCATATAATAAGTCCCTATAAATAATTTTTTAAAATAGAATACGAAATAATTTTATAAATTAATTTAGCAGCTGTGAAGTTATAAGAGTCAATCTTTTTTATTGGGGATAATTCATTAATATCAGCTCCAACAATATTAGAATTTTTACAAATTATTTTTAATATGTTTAGAGCTTGATACCAGCTTAAGCCACCAGGTTCTGGTGTACCAGTAGCAGGCATTATGCTGCTATCAAAAGCATCTAAATCAAAAGAAATATATATATTCTTGTCCTTAATAGAATTTTGGAGTTTTTTTAAATTCCAATTTTCATTATTTCTTGCCCAATAAATTTTAATTCTATCTTCATTTCCTCTAAAAAATTCAAATTCGTCTTTAGATATACTCCTTGTTCCGATAGATATAATATCTAGATTTCTATTATCTAAGCATCTTCTCATAGCGCATGCGTGGGAGTTTTTTTCATTTTGATAAGTGTTTCTTAAATCTGCATGAGCATCAAATTGAACAACTGTTAATTTCTTATATCTGTCTAAAATTGGCTTGATACAGAAAGAAGTAATACTATGTTCACCCCCAAGTATGATTGGAAGCTTATCTAGCTTAACAATACTATTGACAATATTTTCAAGATTCTTGAGTGCTTTAATATGTGAACTAGGAATTTTATCTATATCTAGTGTTAGCGGGTAAAAAAAATTACATGGCTCTATTTTTAATTCATCATCAAATAGCTCAATTTGGTGAGAGGCTTTTAATATTTCAGCTGGTCCTTTCGAAGTTCCTTTTCCGTATGAAGTAGTTTTCTCTAACCCATAAGGAACTATATAAACTTTTGATTTTTTATTACTTGGATTTTTAATCCCTAGGAAATTATTTTTATAATCTAAAAATTTAATTTTTTTCATTTTTCTTTAATAATATTATTGTTTTACATGCCATTGCCCTATCTTCACCAATAATACCCAAGCTCTCAGAGCTCGTTGCTTTTACTGATACAGCATCAACCTTAATACCAAGAATTTTTGCAATATTTTTCCTTATTTTATTTTTGTATCTTGATAGCCTTGGCTTTTCACATATTAAAGTGGAATCTAGATTAATAATTTCAAATGAATCTTTTTTCATTATTTTCATTATTTTTTTTAAAAAATATTCACTTCTTTTATTTTTATTTTTTATATCTTTATCACTAAAATGTTCACCAATGTCTCCCTTTGATAAAGCACCTAGGATTGAGTCACAAATTGTATGTATTATTATGTCTGCATCTGAGTGCCCTAACAGTCCATTTTTCTCAGAAATTTTAAGACCACCAAGATATAAAGGTCGATTAATAGATTTCTTATGAATATCGTATCCAATGCCAATTCTAAACATTTTATTTAATTAAGCTCCTAAAATTTTCTAAATCATTTCTAGTTGTTATTTTAAGATTAAATTTATCATATAAATACGATCTAATTTTATAACCATTCTCCTCCAACATTTGAGACTCATCTGTATAATTCATATTTCTATTGTTTTCATAACAATCAAGTAATGATTGTGTTTTGAAGATTTGTGGAGTTTGAGATAAAAATAAATTTTCTCGAGGTACTGTATTATTTATATTAAGTTTATCTATTCTTTTTATAGTGCTATCAATTTTCTCTACAGGAATTATTCCATCAAATCTTTTAATTAGTCTAATCATCTTAGAAAGATCATTAAAATTAAAGTTAGGCCTTACTGCATCATGAATAATCGTAAAAGCATTATTGCTTTTTGATTTATAAAATGCTTTCTTAACACTTTCAAACCTTGTTTTACCACCATTAATTATTTTAATATTTTTTAAAATACCAAATTTTTTTAACTTATCGGATATCAACTTTTCATTAATATCTTTATTTTTAGTAATAATTATTTCATCAATAAAGTTTAATTTCTCTATTCCAAGTAATGAATAAATAAATATTGGAATTGATTTAACTTCAAGATATTGTTTTGGTTTTTTTGAGCCTTTAAACCTAGTCCCCTTTCCACCTGAAGCTAAGATAAATGTTGATTTATTTTTAAGCATTATTTAATGCCAGATATTGAATTATCTTTATCCCTTAGATCCGCAACTTTAGAGAATATCATCCTCCCTGTTGGTGTTTGAATAACACTGGTAATTATTAAATTAACTACCTTATTAATATGTTTTTTACCGTTATCTATTACAACCATTGTTCCATCGTCCAAATAACCTACACCTTGATTCTCATCTTTTCCTTCTTTGATGACTTTAATATTCATATGCTCCCCTGGCAAAATTACTGGCCTTAGAGAATTTGCTAATTGATTAACATTTAAAACTTTAACTCCTTGCAGATTGGCAACTTTTGTTAGGTTAAAATCATTAGTTACTAGTTGACCTTTAAGCTCTTTAGCTAAACGTACAAGTTTCAAATCAACTTCTTTAATATTCGTAAAATCTCTATCTACGATCTTAACTTTTAAATTTTTTTGTTCTTGCATTTTTTTTAGTGTTTCCATGCCCCTCCTTCCTCTAACTTTTTTTAAATTATCATTAGAATCAGCTATCCATTGAAGCTCTCTTATTACAAACTGTGGAAGAATAATAGTTCCCTCTAAAAAGCCAACCTCAGAAACATCAGATATCCTACCATCTATTATTGCACTGGTATCAAGAATTTTTGCTAGAAAGAATTCATCGTTACTAGAATCAATTGGTTCAGGATTTGAACCTTTTTTTAAACCGACTGCAATACCAAGACATAGAATTGAAAGAAAAACTATTGGATATGTGTATGGTGGATACTTAATGCTTAGCCCTATAATTTCTGAAAAATATGCAAATGTTAGAAAAAATAAAAGCGAAGCACCAGTTCCAATTGTTGCACCTACAAGAGCTTTTGCGCTTAAATCACTAAATAATTTTTCAGAGTAATAAACAAAAAAGAAAGTTATTAAGCCACAAAATAAACCTATACCAACCGAATAAGGCAGTATTAGATTTCCTGCAGATTTCAAATTTGTAAGAGTAATATAAAAACCAGCTATTGAACTAATAATTGAAAAGATAATTCTTAACGGACTCATATGAAAATTATAAAGAATTCAACAATTATTAACAAGCAATTAGGCAATAACTTTAATAATCCTTTATCTTAACTCTTTATTAACTTGAAAATTTTGAATATAATTGATTTATCAAATGATAAAAAGATACTCTACTCCCGAAATGGTCGAAATTTGGTCCGATAAAAATAAATATCAGAAATGGATGGATGTTGAAATTGCTGTATGTGAAGCTTGGTCCCTAGAAGGAGTAGTTCCAAAAAAATCTTTAAATAAAATAAAGAAAAATGCAAATTTCAATGTTAAAAAAATTGAAAAAATTGAGAAAATTGTAAAGCATGATGTAATTGCCTTTACAACTAATCTTGCAGAATATATAGGTAAAGATTCAAGATATATACATCTTGGCTTAACATCCTCCGATGTGCTAGATACAGCTTTTTCTCTCCAGATCAAAGAATCAGGAGATTTAATTCTAAATGAATTTTCTAAATTCTTAATAACATTAAAAAAATTATCAAAAAAATATATTAAAACTCCTATGATGGGGAGATCACATGGAATTCATGCCGAAGTTACAACTTTTGGGCTTGTAGTCTCCAATTGGCTGGATGAAGCAAATAGAGCTAAAGATAGACTTGAAGCTTCGATCAAAAAATGTTCCATAGGTAAGCTTTCTGGAGCTGTAGGTACATATTCTAATATAAGCCCTAAAATTGAAAGCAGAGCTTGTAAAATATTAAAGTTAAAGCCCGCACCGATTTCTAGTCAGATAATAAACAGAGATTACTATGCTGACTTTTTTGTTTCATTAACTTTCATAGCATCCTGTATAGAAAGAATATCAATTAAAATAAGACATTTACAAAGAACCGAAGTGTTAGAAGTTGAAGAACCATTTACGAAAGGTCAAAAAGGTTCTTCCGCAATGCCTCATAAAAGAAATCCTATATTGTCCGAAAACCTTTCTGGTATTGCAAGATATGTAAGATCAAATTTATCAGCAATTTTTGAGAATATTCCTTTGTGGCATGAGCGAGATATAAGCCATTCTTCTGTTGAAAGAATAGTTGGACCTGACAATTGTATAGCAATTCATTTTATGATTAGAAGAGCGGATAATATGCTTAAGGGATTGAATGTATATCCTAAAAATATGTTGAAAAATATTTATATTACAAATGGAATTATTTTTTCTCAAAACGTATTAATCAAATTAATAGAAAAAGGTCTGACCAGAGAGGATTCATATAAGATTGTTCAACGACTAGCTCATCAAGCTTGGGATTCAGGTAAAAATTTTAAAGACCTGTTAAAGAGTGATAGCGAGGTATCAAATTTACTAAGTTCCAATGAAATAGATAAAGCTTTTCTATTTGATTCATTAAAGAAAAATGCTCAGTTTATACTTAAAAGGGTCTTGAATAAATGAAGAAAATTTTTTTCTTCTTAATAGCTTCTTTAATTTTTTTATCATGTGATTTTATAAATAATAAAGTTAATAATACTTCCGATATTTCAAGAGAAGAAGTATTAGAAAAATTTGAAAAAAATTTCCCACAATTTTTTGAAGAAAATATAGTTGATCTAACAAATTATAAAAAATCTAAAATTCAAGGTTTTCAAGAAGGAGCATTTGTTATCAAATCAACTGATGGTCCTCAAGTATTATATTTTTTAATATCTAATGATGGAAATTATTTTATTTTTAATCCTGAAATTATTGATGTTTCAGGTCCTAGTATGAATGAAAAAAAGCTTAATGAAATCGATTTAGATTCTACTCCTTATAGAGGCAATAAAGACTCAAAAATTGTAATAGTAGAATATTCTGATTTTCAATGTCCTGCATGTAAGTATGCTGCAGAAGAAATATTACCTGTTCTTAAAAGAGAGGAATATATTAATAAAATAGCTATCTATTATAAGCATATGCCATTAAGTTTTCATGATTGGGCTAAAAAGGCAGCAAGTTTTTCATCATGTATAAATATTAACTATGGAAATGAATCATTTTGGAAAGTTCATGATATTATTTTTAAAAATCAATCGATAATAACTTCTGATAAATTCATTGATAACTTAAGAATTATTATTGAAAAAAATTCAGAGGATGATTTTGCAATTTGTTATGATGAATACCAGAAAGACAAGTATCTAAGCAGAGTAGAAAAAAGTATTAAAGAAGCAAAGAAATTAGGATTGAATTCAACACCTTCTTTTGTAATTAATGGATATATAGTCAAAGGTGCAGATTTAGTCAAAATAATTGATGCTATCGAATACTTTTCAAGATAGTTTCTTCATAAAAAAATGAATATTATTAATGATATAAATTCTTTAATTTCTAATAACAATCTACTTTTACAAGATTGGTTAGAGGATAAAAATAGATTGGCTGAGCCTCCATTTTATACTTCTACAGATATAAGAGTTTCAGAAAAAAAAATTGCGGCTGTTGATACAAATATATTTCCAGCAGGATTTAATAATTTATCTGAAGATTTTATTAATATAGCTTCAGAAAATGTTGCAGAATTTTTTAATAAAAATGAATCAAAAATAGATAAAGTATTAATTATTCCCGAACTACATACTAGGAACCCATTCTACTGGGACAACGTACTAGCCTTGCAAAAAATCTTAGATAATTCTGGGGTTCAATCTAGAGTTGGTCTTATTGTTGAAGATGATTCTGAATTTACATTAGATTTCGATTCTTCCTCAGGTGTAAAAGTTAATGCATCAACTATCAGAAGAGATAAGAGTAAGGTGATGATTAAAGATTTTATTCCTGATTTGATTTTGATCAACAATGATTTTTCAAATTTTTTTCCAACTATTCTATCAAATATTTCTCAAGTCATAGTCCCACCAATAGAAGTTGGTTGGCATACAAGAAAGAAAAATATACATTTTCTTTTTTATAACGAATTAGTAGATGAAGTGTGTTCACTATTGAATATAGATTCTGATATCTTTAGCTTAAGAACAGAGCTAGTTGAAAAAGTTGATATTGATAACATTCAAGATAGGGCTAGGGTTGCTCAAATTGCTAATAAACAATTAGCTTTACTAAATAAAGATAATTTGAACTCAAAAGTTTTTATAAAAAATAATTCTGGCACATATGGAATGTCAGTTATGAGTATTGGTTCTGACAAAGATTTTATTGACCTTAACAGTGGTGGCAGAAAAAAAATGAAAATTTCTAAGGGAGGAATCATTTTGAAGGATTTAATAGTTCAGGAATCGGTGCCCACCATATATGGTAATAAAGAACCTGTATATTATCTTATTGATAATAAAGTTTCCGGTGCTTTCTACAGGGTTAACGATAATAAAAGTGAGTCTGAAAACTTAAATACTCGAGGAATGTATTTCGATAAAATAGACGTACTAGAACCGTCATTAGGATTAATTTCAAAAATAGGTGCTATTGCAACAGGATTGGAGATTAAGCACATTTTGAAAAATAAAAGTTAGGATACATCATCATTTAAAGCTTTATTATAAGCAATCAAAGCGTCTCTTCTAGCCAGAATTCCTACAATTTTGAGCGAACCAGTTTTAGAAACAACGGGTAGCATATCCCCTTTGTCCCAATGCTTTAATACTTCTAACATTGATTCTTCAGGAGTTACAGTGTTTACTTGGGTTGAGGCCAAATCTTTCATTATTATTACGTCTTTTAACTCTTCTTCTAAAACCCATCCTCTATAATCTTGAACACTTATTATTCCAGAAAGATTATCACTTTCGTCTATTAATGGAAAAGTGGTTAATTGTGTAGTTGGTAAGAATTCAATAAATTTACCTAATGTCATTTTTTCAGGAATGGTCACAACATCTTTTCTCATTATATCGCTAACTTTTATATTGCTTAATATATTTGATTCTTCATTTTGTACTATTTCAATGTTTTCTTTTTTCAAATAACATGATTCAAATGATCTACCAATTATTAATCTATATATTGAAGTACCAATAACTGAGCTTATCATTACCGGCAAAACAGCTTGATATGTTTGTGTGAGTTCGAAAGTAAAGAAAATTGAAGTAAGTGGAGCTTGGGTCATTGCAGCAAGAAATGTACCCATTCCAACAATCGAATAAGAGGTAGATAGCTCTCCAGGATAAATAAGATCAATAAAGAATAAGTTTTCTACACCATAACCAAAAAGAAAGCCGCAAACAGCACCTAGAAAAATTGATGGAGCAAAAATACCACCTGGCCATCCGCTACTTAGAGTAATGCTAGTTGCAATAGGTTTTAAAATTAAAATTCCAATAGCTATCCATAGCGTATATTCAGAAGATAAGGCTTTTTGTATAGCCGTATATCCATTACCTAGAATTTCTAATCCAATACCAAATGGAATAAATGCTATTAATCCTAGGAGGATCCCACCTACAATAGGCCTAACTTTCTGTTCAGGAAAAAAATTTTCAAACTTGTCTTCAATTATAAAGTGCATTTTAGTAAACAATGATGATATTAGCCCTATAACTAAGCCCATTAAAGCATATATAAGCAATTCGTTATAACTTAATAATAGAAAATCAATAGTATAAAAGATGTTGCTTTCAGCACTATAAAATCCTGCAACAACTGTAGCAGTTGCAGCTGATATTACAACGGGCAAGAAGCTTCTAATTTTAATATTTCTCAGAAGTGTAACCTCTTCAACAAATAAAACTCCGGTAATTGGAGCATTAAATGTAGCCGCTATTGCTCCCGCTATACCGCAAGCAATGAAGATTTTTAAGTCAGATTTTTTTATTCTTATTTTTTGACCAATAACACTTCCAATTGAACCACCTAGCTGAGCCATCGGTCCTTCTTGTCCAACAGATCCACCAAAGCCGAGCGATACAATTTGTGAGCCAGCTTTTAATAATGTTTCTTTTATTGATATAATTCCACTACCCTGAGAAACCGTATGAATGAAGTTATGAAACTTGTAACCTAAAATATCATTTTTTTTTGTGACATAAGTCATGAAAAAGAGAATTAATCCACCTATAAGAGTTCCAAAAATTACCATATTTTTTTCAGCTAATGGATTGAGGAAGAGGTCTGTAATTTTACTATAAAAAAAGTGAAAAATTACATTTGAAAATCCTGTACAAATACCAACAATAAATCCGATTAAAATAAAGTAGGTATATTGGTTATTCCAAAGTTCATTAATAGAATCTAAGAGCTTTCTTTTAGGCATTTACATATAAACCTTTATATCAAAAATCATAACTAGATAATAATTATTATCACAAATAAAATTATATTTTACCATGTTTGACTAGGCCTTTTTTTCATGAGAAAATTTAGTCGACTTAAGGGACTTTTTAATATGTCGATAGAGGATTCAAGTACTTATACATTAGGAAGCTTTTTCATTGCTTTGGCGAGCATTTTTATTGTGGGTAAAATTGTCAGCTCGTTATTTGTAAAATATAAGCAGCCCGAGGTTTTAGGAGAACTAATTGCAGGAGTTTTGTTAGGAATAGTTGGATTAATACCACTTTATGGCGAAGTTGGTTATCATTTTTTCCACCTTCTTGCTGAAGTTGGAGTTGCTATTTTGTTGTTCGAGATTGGTTTGGAAACCGACTTAAATGATTTAATTAAAGTAGGTCTGCCTTCTTTAATTGTAGCGGCAATTGGCGTAATTGCACCTTTCTTCCTTGGATATTATACAATTTATGTCCTAGCAGACTTAAATTTTATTAAATTTTCATCAGAGGGAAGTCTATTTTTGTTAGCTTTAACTGTAGCGGCCACGTTAACTGCAACTAGTGTCGGTATTACGGCAAGAGTATTGTCAGAATTAAAGAAATTGAATCAAACTGAATCAAAAATCATCTTGGGAGCTGCTGTAATCGACGATGTACTAGGCTTAATTATTTTGGCAGTAGTAAGTGGAATTATAGCATCAACTGGCGGTACAGGATCAGATTTTTCCATTAGCATTTCATCAATTATTTTAATATCTGCAAAAGCGTTTGGTTTCTTAATACTTGCCATAATAATTGGAAACCTTTTTACAAAGAGACTGTTTATCTTTGTTCATGGTCTTAAAGCAAGAGGAAGTCTGCTCCTGGGTGCGCTAGCTTATACCTTTATATTCGCATATCTTGCAAAACTTGCAGGTCTGGCACCGATTATTGGCGCATTTGCAGCAGGACTTCTTTTAGCAAAAACCCATCAAAAAGATTTAATTGAAGATCGCCTAAAGCCTGTTGCCGATGTCTTTATTCCCATATTTTTTATTATGGTGGGCTCTGCAGTTGATGTTAGTTCGTTTAACCCCTTTATTAAGGAAAATATTGCTGTTATAATTTTAGCCGTAGTTTTATTTATTGTCGCGATAATTGGAAAACTGGTAAGTGGCTTGGGAGCTTATAATTTAAATGTTAACAAGCTTGTAATTGGTATCGGAATGATCCCAAGAGGTGAGGTTGGATTAATTTTTGCTTCAATGGGTTTACTGTCGGGGGTTTTATCAAAGAGTGAATATTCTGCGGTAACTATAATGGTAATGCTGACAACATTTATAGCGCCGCCACTTTTGTATAAATTTTTTAGAGATTGATAATGAAAATTAATTTTTTTATATTTTTTCTGATATTCTCAAACTTTCTAAACGCTGCTGATTCATCAAATGTTTTAAGCGTCGACAAAACTTTTTTCTTTGAATTAATAATATATATATCTGTCTTGTTGCTATTAAATAAGTTTCTTTTCCAGCCCCTTTTAGAGTTGAAAGAAGACAGAGATGTTGAAAGTTCGGTCAGATTAGAAAGAGCGGATTCAATGTATGAGCAAGCAAAAGAACTAGAGGATGAATACGAGAAGAAGATAAATGAATTTAAGTCAGAAATTGATAAAACATCAACAGATAAGATTAATAATGCAAAATTATCTGCTGAAGATCTGATTAAAGAAGCAAAAAATAAATCATTGTTAAAAATAGAAGAGTCAAAAAAAGACCTTTCTTCTGCTCAAACCCTAAATAAAATCAAAGCTTTATCAATAGATGAAGTTAAAAGCGGTAATGATGATATATCTCAAAAGATTAAAGAAGTATCTTCAATTATCAGGGAAAGGATTAACTAATGGCTGAGGAAATTAATTTATTTGGACAGCTTAAATTTGCATCTCAACATTTATTAAATTTGGGTGTATTTTGTGGAATTTTATATTATTTTTTAAAAAAGCCCGTTTCAAACTTCTTTAATTCTAGGAGTGAAAAAATAGAAAAATCTATTAATTCGGCCAAAGATACTATTGAATCAGCTCAAAAAATTTATGATGAAAATTCAACCAAATTCAATCAAATTGATTCAGAAGTCTCTAACTTAAGAAGCACATCCAATAAAGTATCTGAAAATAAGGTCTCTGAAATTATTGATAATGCGAACTCCATGGTCAAGTTGATAGAAAAAGATACTGAAGAAATTATAAATTTAGAATCAGCCAAAATTAATAATCAAATTGAGGATGAAATTTTAAATAAAGCCGTTGAACTTGTCCAATTTGATTTAAAGAATAGTCATGATGAAAATAAAGATTCTGAAATTATTAGAAAATATTTAAATGAGGTTAAAAAAGATGTCATCAGCTACAATTAATGATTTTCTCCAAGCGATCACATCATCTGATTCTTCCAGAGATGACCTAAACGAGATATATAATTCTTTAGTCAAATTTTCTGAGGTTACATCTGCTAATAAAGAAGTTAGAGTTTTTCTTACTAATGATATTCATGACTCAGAATCAAAATTAACTATTATCAGAGATATAATTGGAGAATCAAGGCCAAGTATTAATTTCTTTAAAACTATTATAGATTTTAATATTTTAAGTGATCTAATATCTTCTTATGAATTTTTCTTAAAGAAGTTAAGGATAATACTCGAAAGAGTTAAAATAGATGTTTATGTTGCTTCTCTAAATGATGAAAAGAAAAAGATAATTAATGATGAGCTCGTTAATATTTGGGGACAAAATTTAGAAATAAATTATAACTTGGATGTTTCTATTATTGGTGGAATTATTTTACAGGTAGAAGATAAACTATATGATGGTTCAATAAGAGGAAAATTAGAAAAATTTAATAATATTTAATAATTAAAAGATAGGAGTTTTAAAATGTCAGAAGGTAATATACAAACGGTTAGCGAGCAGCTTAAAAGTAAAATTAAAGGAATGGATTTAAATTTTAAATCTGATGAGGTCGGTACCGTAACCTCAGTAGGCGATGGTATAGCCAAAGTTTATGGCCTAGATCAGGCTATGGCCGGGGAGTTGGTTTCATTTGACAATGGCATTTTAGGATTAGTTCTGAATCTTGAAGAGGATAGTGTTGGTGTTGCTGTTTTTGGTGAGGATAGTCTTGTTCTTGAGGGGGATAAGGTTAAGAGAACTGGAAAAATTGCTCAAATTGGTGTCGGAGATTCTATGCTAGGAAGAGTAGTTGATGGATTAGGGTCCCCAGTTGATGGTAAGGGCGAAATAGAATCTTCTGATTTTAAGGCTGTGGAAATAAAAGCTCCCGGTGTTATTGCTAGAAAATCTGTAAATGAGCCTTTGCAGACTGGAATCAAAGCTATTGATTCAATGATTCCTATTGGAAGAGGGCAGAGAGAGCTTATATTGGGTGATAGGCAAACTGGAAAAACTGCGATTGCTGTCGACACAATAATTAATCAAAAAGGAAAGGGTGTGTATTGTATTTATGTAGCAATAGGACAGAAGCAATCTACTGTTGCCCAGGTTGTAGAAAAACTCAAGGAGAATGGTGCCTATGAGTATACAACAGTTGTTGCTGCAAACGCTAGTGATCCCGCGCCCTATCAATTTCTAGCACCATTTACAGGATGTGCTATTGGTGAATATTTTAGAGATAATGGAAAACATGCCTTAGTTATTTATGATGATTTAACAAAACACGCATACGCATATAGACAGCTTTCATTGCTGCTTAGAAGACCACCAGGTAGGGAAGCATATCCAGGAGATGTTTTTTATCTACATTCACGTTTATTAGAAAGAGCTGCTAAGATGAGTGATGAATTAGGTGGTGGGTCTTTGACCGCATTGCCTATTATTGAGACTCAGGCAGGAGATGTTTCTGCATATATTCCAACCAATGTTATTTCTATAACTGATGGTCAAATTTATTTAGAAACCGATTTATTTTATTCTGGAGTTAGGCCTGCAATTAATGTTGGTTTGTCGGTATCAAGGGTAGGCGGATCTGCTCAAGTAAAGAGCATGAAAAAAGTAGCAGGAACTTTAAGGTTAGATCTTGCACAATATAGAGAAGTAGAAGCATTTTCACAATTTGCATCTGATCTTGACGAGGCTACCAAGGCTCAACTCGAGAGAGGCTCTAGATTGGTAGAAGCTTTAAAGCAAGGGCAATATGTTCCATTGCCGGTTGAGAAACAAGTCTTATTGGCATTTGCTGTAACTAATGGATTTGCTGATGACGTTGAACCTGACAATATCACAGTATTTGAAGATAAATTATATGAATATTTTGATGCAAACCATAAAGATCTTATGACTTCTCTTCAAACTGATTATTCTGATGAGATTATAGAAAATCTTAAGTCTTCACTTGAGAAATTTAAAGGAGTTTATTCAAGTTAAATGCCAAGCCTCAAGGAAATAAGAAATAAAATTTCTAGCGTTAAAAGCACTAAGAGAATAATGCAAGCCATGAAGATGATTGCAACTGTCAAATATGCAAAAACACAAGTGATGATTAGTTCATTCCGACCCTATTTCGATGCATATAGTAAGATAATTAAGACAGTGTCGAAGATGTCGACTAAGAATGGTGAAAAATATTTAAAGCCTAGAGAATCTAAAAATGATTTGCTAATCCTTATTTCTTCTGATAGAGGACTATGTGGATCTTATAATTCTAATCTATTTAGAAATATTGAAAGAGATGAAAAAGAATTTGGCGCAAAGCTTTTTATTGGTAAAAAAGGAAAAGATTACTTTAAGGATGATAATTTTATAGATAGAGATATTTCTTTTACTGAGAAAGATTTTTTAGAGGTTTCAAAAGAAATATCCCCAATAATATTAGAAAAGTTTCTTAATCAAGAAGTTGATAATGTTTATATAGGATACAACAAGTTTATAAGCGCAATATCACAAGATCCAAGCATAGTCAGAGTTCTTCCATTTGATCTAGAAGATGATGATAATGATTCAGTCTCTGATGTTTTGATAGAACCTGATGTGGAATCTTTTGTAGATATTATTTTTCCTCAATTTTTTAATTTAATTTTTTCTAGCATTCTTCTAGATGCTATTACAAGTGAGCACGCTGCTAGAACTGCAGCTATGGATAATGCAACTAGAAATGCTGATGATATTATCAAAGAGACAACAAAATTATTTAATAAAACTAGACAAGCGTCTATTACAAAAGAATTAATGGATATTGTTAATGGCGCTGAGGCAGTAAAATAAGGAGATAGTTATGAGTACCGAGAATTTTGGAAATGTTATACAGGTTATGGGACCGGTTGTAGATGTTGAATTTGGTGGTGAATTACCGCCAATAAACACAGCGCTCCGTGTTTCCAATAACTTAATTGATGAAAAAGAGTGGAATTTGGTAATTGAGGTTGCCCAACAAATAGGAAGTAAAAGGGTTAGATGTATAGCAATGGATACTACTGATGGAATCAAAAGAGGTGCAAAGGTTTTAGATACAGGCAATCCAATAAGTGTGCCAGTCGGAAAAGCAGCTTTAGGAAGAATGATGAATGTTGTTGGTGAACCTATTGATGGCAAAGGAGATATACAATCAAATGAGCTAAATCCTATTCATAAACCTGCTCCAACTTTTCAAGATCAAAGTACTAAAACAGAGGTCTTCGAAACAGGAATTAAAGTTATTGATTTATTAGCGCCCTTCCTTAAAGGAGGTAAAATTGGTCTCTTTGGTGGAGCTGGTGTTGGTAAAACTGTTTTATTGATGGAATTAATTAATAATGTTGCAAAAGAATATGGAGGATATTCTTTTTTTGCTGGAGTAGGTGAAAGAACTAGAGAAGGCAATGATCTTTACATGGAGATGAAAGAATCTGGTGTTTTAAATAATACAGGCCTTGTCTTTGGACAAATGAATGAACCGCCAGGTGCTAGAGCGAGAGTTGCACTAACTGGACTTACGCAAGCCGAATATTTTAGAGATAAAGAAGGCCAAGATGTTCTTCTTTTTGTTGATAATATTTTCAGGTTCACTCAAGCTGGATCAGAGGTTTCTGCTCTTTTAGGAAGAATACCTTCTGCTGTTGGATATCAACCAACTCTTGCAACTGATCTTGGTGCTTTACAAGAAAGAATTACATCAACCGTTAAGGGTTCTATTACTTCTGTGCAAGCTATTTATGTGCCTGCTGATGACTTAACAGACCCAGCACCTGCAACTACATTTGCTCACTTAGATGGAACTATAGTTTTGTCTAGGCAATTAGCTGAGTTAGGGATATATCCAGCTGTTGATCCACTTGATTCAACATCTAGAATGTTAGATCCAAGAATTGTAGGAGATGAGCATTATAGAGTTGCTAGAGAAGTTCAAAGGATTCTTCAGCGCTATAAACAACTTCAAGAAATTATTGCAATACTGGGTATGGATGAGTTATCAGAACAAGATAAGATCGATGTATCTAGAGCTAGAAAAATCCAGAGATTCCTCTCGCAGCCGTTCTTTGTTGCGGCACAGTTTACAGGTTTAGATGGTAAGTATGTTGCAATTCAAGATACAGTAAAGTCTTTTGATGAAATTCTAAGTGGTGAACTTGATCATTTGCCAGAGCAAGCTTTTTATCTTGTTGGGAGTATTGATGAAGCTAAAGAGAAAGGAGCAAAATTAGGATAATGCCAGATTTGTTTAATCTCAATATTTATACCCCTCAAGGCGTATTGTATTCAAGTTCGGCTAAAAGAATTACTGCTCTCAATTCATTAGGTCAATTTGGTGTCTTGCCAGGGCATACAATTTTCGCATCCGATATAGTTAATGGAGAAATGCAAGTTTTAAACGATAGTGGTGAAGAAGTAGTTTTTGAAGTAGGCGATGGACTAATTAGCGTTGATGCTGATAATGTTACAGTTGCCTTAGAAAGTGGCAAAAAAAAATAATTATTCGTAATAATAGTCTAGACCGGAATGATCAATTGTCTTTTCGCCCGCAAGAATTCTCAAAGTATTTTTTAATTTCATCGACTGTATAAATAAATCATGCTCAGGGTATAGCCCATCTCCATGCATAGGGCTTTTAAAATAAAATGACATCCATTCCTGAATTCCATGCATTCCAGCTCTCTGAGCTAAATCCATAAATATTACTAAGTCCAAAACAATTGGTGCAGCTAAAATGCTATCTCTACATAAAAAATTAACCTTTATCTGCATTGGATATCCTAGCCAACCAAAAATATCAATATTATCCCAAGCTTCTTTTTCATCACCTCTAGGAGGATAATAATTGATTCTAACTTTATGATAAAAGTCACCATAAAGTTCTGGATATATGTCAGGTTGAAATATATGATCTAGAACGCTGAGTTTACTTTCTTCTTTTGTTTTAAAGTTTTTAGGATTATCTAAAACCTCGCCATCTCTGTTTCCAAGAATATTTGTAGAAAACCACCCATTAAGACCTAGCAATCTATTTTTTATTCCAGGTGCTAGAATTGTTTTCATTAGTGTTTGACCTGTCTTGAAATCCTTACCGCATATCGGCACTTTATTTTTTTTACTTAATTCTATTAATGCTGGAATATCAGCAGATAGGTTAGGTGCACCATTTGCGTATGCCGCACCACATTTTATTGCAGCATATGCATAAATCATACTAGGTGATATATCTTTGCTATTATTTTTTAATCCCTTTTCAAATGAAGAGATAGACTTATGTACATTTGATTGTTTTAAAAATATTTCTGTACTTCCACACCAAACCATCACCAGTCTAGAAATCTTTTTTTCTTTTTTAAAAGTTTTTATTTCATCGATTAGCTCTTCAGCCAATTTAAAATAATTTTTCTCTTTCTTTATATTCTTGCCTTTTAAGTTAGTTGCAAACTTTTTATTGAAAACAGCTTTTTTTGGTGAAATTTGACTTAATTCATCTTTTATTATTTCAATCTGATTATTATTCAGGACTCCAGCTTTTAAACATGATTGGTAACAATTATCACCATATACATCCCAACCAAAAAATTCAATATCTCGAATATTTGCTAATGAAATTATATCTTTTATCAATGGGGAGTTTTTGTTTGTTCTTTTTCCTAGCCTTATGGTTCCCATTTCAGATAAAGATCCATAAAGTTCTCCAATATTTTTCTTCTTTGCTAATATTCCAGCAATAAATGTAGTGCTCACAGCACCGGAAATTCCAGGAATAAGTACTCCTAGTTTTCCTGTTGCCTTTTTGACTTTAAATTTTTTTTTCATTAGAGAACTATCTTTTAGAGAATTGAGGACCTCTTCTTGCTTTCTTTTTTCCATATTTTTTACTTTCGACCATTCTAGAGTCTCTTGAAAGCAAGCCTAAAGGTTTTAATTTACTTCTCAAAGATTCATTATATAAAACTAGAGCTCTTGAGATTCCAAGCCTAACAGCACCACTTTGCCCTGTTAGACCACCTCCAAGAACTGAGACATTTATATCAAAATCTTTATCCATATCAGTTATTGATAAAGCTTCTATTGCATGTTTTACCCAAAAATCCCTAGGAAAGTATGTTTTGATGTCCTTCTTATTAACACTTATTTCACCAGTCCCTTTACTTAACCACACTTTAGCGATAGCATTTTTTCTTCTTCCAGTTGCATAATATTTATCAGACAATTTTTATACCTCTAAACTTTCTAATTTTTGAGCTTTATGTGGATGTATGTCAGATCCATAAACTCTTAATCTTGAAATTAACTTATCTTGCCATTTATTCTTTGGCAACATACCTTTCACAGCTTTCTTAATTACCTCAGGTGAATCATCATTCATTAAATCTCGTGCCTTTTTACTTCTTAAGCCACCTGGATAACCGGTATTTCTATAATAGAATTTATGATCAAGTTTTTTTCCAGTAAATATTACTGAATCAGAATTTATAACTACAACAAAATCTCCATTATCATTACCTGGAGTGAAATCAGCTTTATTTTTTCCAATTAAAATTGTCGCAATTTTAGTAGCAAGTCTACCTACCACTTTATCTTTTGCGTCAATAATAAACCATTTTTTTTCTGACATAAATATCTCACAATAAAGAAATTAAGCATATATATTACTGCATTGCATATGCATGTCAAGCAATGCTAACATCCACTAATATTTAATTTTTTATGTTATATTAGAGATAGAGGAGTTTTCATGCAAGTTAGCAAAACATTAGATTATGCAGTTAGATCTTTAAGTTATATGGCCTCATCAAAGGATGAAAATATTACAATCAAGCTTGTTTCTGAAAAACAACATATACCTCATAGTTATCTCGCAAAAATCATGAGAAAGCTTGTTCAAAGAGGTATTTTATCATCATCATCTGGACCGGATGGTGGATATTTTTTTAAGAGAGATCCAAAATCTATATCTCTTAGAGAAGTATATGAAGCTATTGAGGGCGATCTGCAATTAGTTGATTGTATGGATGGAGATCAAGTTTGTGAACTTTTTAAAACGTGCAATCAAAGATCAATATGGGATCACTTGCAACTTAACACTTTAGACTTTTTAAGTAAAATAAGTGTTAACGATTTAGCTTCGAAAAAATTTAATAATTAATAATAGAGGGGTTTATGAGAGAGGAACTTAAGATTGATAATGATCAAGCAACAAAAGAAATGCTTGAAAAAGAAGAATATAAGTATGGTTTTGTAACCGATGTTGATCAAGAAATTTTTCCGCAGGGTTTGAATGAGGAAGTGATAAAGCAAATATCTGCTAAAAAGGAAGAACCCAAATGGCTATTGGATTTCAGATTAAATGCCTATAAAAAATGGCTAAAAATGAAAGATCCTGACTGGGCAAAGTTAAATATTGATAAGATTGACTATAATAAAATGAGTTATTTTGCATCACCTAAAGAAAGTCCCAAGTCACTGGATGAAATAGATCCAGAGATATTAGAAACCTATGATAAGTTAGGTATTCCTTTAGAGGAGCAGAAAATGTTAGAGGGTGTTGCTGTGGATGCTGTCTTTGACAGTGTATCGCTTGTCACTACGTTCAAAGATAAGCTAGCAGAGCTAGGAATAATTTTTTGCTCATTTTCCGAAGCTGTTAAAGAGCATGAAGATATAGTGAAAAAATATTTAGGCAAAGTGATTCCAGCAGGTGATAATTATTTTGCAGCATTGAACGCAGCAGTTTTTACTGATGGATCTTTTGTTTATGTTCCTAAAGGTGTAAGATGCCCAATGGAGCTCTCTACATATTTTAGAATAAATGCAGAAAATACTGGACAATTTGAAAGAACCCTTATAATAGCTGATGAAGGAAGTTATGTTAGCTATCTTGAAGGTTGTACAGCTCCTAAAAGAAGCGAAAGCCAACTTCACGCTGCTTGTGTGGAGCTACTTGCTCATGATGATGCAACTATTAAGTATTCAACTATTCAAAATTGGTATCCTGGTGATAAAAATGGAAAAGGTGGAATTTATAATTTTGTTACTAAAAGAGGGAATTGTGTTGGAAAGAATTCACGTATATCCTGGACACAAGTTGAAACAGGATCTTCTATCACATGGAAATATCCAAGCTGCATTTTAACTGGTGATAATTCTGTTGGTGAATTCTACTCTGTTGCTTTAACAAATAATTGGCAGCAAGCTGATACAGGAACCAAAATGATACATTTAGGAAAAAATACCAAGAGCACGATAGTTTCGAAGGGTATTTCTGCAGGACAAGGTCAGAATACTTACAGAGGACTTGTAAAAGTTAATGAAAATGCAGTGAACGCTAGGAACTATACTCAATGTGATTCAATACTAATTGGGGATAAATGTGGTGCTCATACTTTCCCATATATTGAAATTAAAAATCCAACAGCCCAGCTGGAGCATGAGGCCACAACTTCAAAAGTGGGAGAGGATCAAATTTTTTATTGTCAACAAAGAGGGATGAACGAAGAAGATGCGTTGTCATTAATTGTAAATGGTTTTTGTAAAGAAGTTTTTAAAGAATTGCCCTTTGAATTTGCAGTTGAGGCCGAAAGGCTTCTTAGTGTAAGTCTAGAAGGTAGTGTTGGTTAGAGAAAATACGATATAAGGGGAATTATAAATGTTAGAAATAGTTGATCTTCATGCAAAAATTGAAGATAAAGAAATTTTAAAAGGATTAAGTCTTAAAATTAATGAGGGTGAGGTCCATTCAATAATGGGACCTAACGGATCTGGAAAAAGTACTTTGGCATCAATTCTTGCAGGGAAAGAAGATTACGATATCACTGATGGAGATATTCTTTTTAATGGAGAAAGTATATTAGAAATGGCACCAGAAGAAAGGGCTCAAGAAGGAATTTTTTTAGCTTTTCAATACCCTATCGAGATCCCTGGTGTTACAAATAGTTATTTTTTAAGAGAAGCTCTTAATTCAATAAGGAAATCTAAAGGTGAAAATCCCTTAAAACCAGTTGAGTTTGTTAAAATAGCCAAGGAAAAAATCAAGAATCTAAAAATGGATGAATCACTTTTAAATAGATCTCTAAATGAGGGGTTTTCGGGTGGAGAAAAGAAAAGGAACGAAATATTACAGATGTCCATATTGGATCCATGTATGTCTATATTAGATGAAACTGATTCGGGTTTAGATATTGATGCACTACAAATTGTTGCAAATGGTGTAAATTCTCATCGTAGTCCTGATAAATCTTTTCTTGTAATAACACACTATCAAAGGCTATTAAATTATATAGTTCCCGACTTCGTTCATGTTCTAGTTGGCGGAAAGATTGTTAAGTCTGGAGATAAAAGCCTTGCTTTAGAGCTTGAATCCAAGGGATATTCCTGGCTGGAGAGTTAATTGAGTGAATTTTTAAATAATATAAAAAATCAATTCGAAAAGTTTTGCGGAGAAAATCCATCAAATGATATAGTCAATGGCTTTAGAATAAAATCCTTTGAAAACTTTAATAATCTTGGTTTGCCCACTACAAAAGATGAAGACTGGAGATTTACTAATTTAAATGAATTTTACAAAAATCAATATTCTATTCCTCCAACTAAAAAAGAATTTAATAAGAACTTAATATCTAATTCTATTTCAGATCTAGATGCGCATTTTATATATCTCTACAATGGAAAGCTGGTTGAAAATGATAATATTGATAATGTTGTTATTAAAAGTTTGAGCTCGTTCCTCAATGAAGCGGATCTGAATACATTTAATAGATTTGTTGATAATCATAGCGTTAAAAATAGAGATTTTACATTCGAACTTAATTCTGCATTTATAAATGATGGAGTTTTCATTGATGTAAATGAAAAAGCAGTTATTGATAAGCCAATTGTGCTAATTAATTATTTTGATTCATCAACTAGTTTTTCATCATATAGAAATCTTATAAATTTTAATACTCTTTCAAGTGGACAAGTTGTTGAATATACATTTTCGGATAGAGATATTAATTTTTTTTCTAATAAAACTACATCCTTCTTCCTTGGCGATTCTACGAATGTTGAACACTTATCAATAGATGAGAGCAGCTACCATTCCTACATTTTTTCTAACCTTAAGATTAGCCAAACAAATGATTCAAATTTTACAACCGATTCAATTCTAATTGGTGGAAAAATATATAGAAATAATGTTCATCCTGTTCTAAATGGTCAAGGTTCTAATTCAAATATTTTGGGCCTTTATTTATCTAAAGAAAATCAGCATATGGATAATTATATGTTTGTTGAACATGTAGAGCCTAATTGTGGTAGCAGGCAGCTTTATAAGGGATTATTAAAAGATTCTTCAAAGGGAGTATTTCATGGGAGAATTCTTGTTCATAATGAAGCACAAAAAACAGATGCAAAGCAAACAAATAGAAATTTATTACTATCTGATAAAGCACAAGTAGACACTAAGCCACAACTTGAAATATATGCGGACGATGTAAAGTGTACTCACGGTGCAACTACTGGACAAATTGATAAAGAAGCTCTTTATTATTTAAGAGCTAGAGGAATTAATTTAGAAGATGCTAAATTAATAATGATAAGATCATTCACAGAAGAACTCCTTGAATTCATAAATAGTAATTTTATTTTAGAGTTACATAAAAAAATTGTAGAGGAATGGTTTTTAAATTCTGATTTAGCGAAGACTGATTAAAATTAATTTTATATTTTATTAAAAGAAAAGCCTTGACTTACAAATCAAAAAAAATTACAGTAGAAAAAAATAGTGATTTACTATTTTTTAATCTAAAGGGAGGTTTGTTCTGATATGGCAGTAGCAAAGAAAAAAAAGCCCGCAGCAAAAAAAACAACAAAAAGAAAGCCAGCAGTAAAAAAAGCTACAACAAAAAAAACTGTAGCTAAAAGAAAGCCGGCAGCTAAAAAAACTACTAAAAAGAAGACAGTAGCTAAAAGAAAGCCTGCAGCTAAGAAAAAAGTTACTAAGAAAAAGCCGACAGCTAAAAAAACTACTAAGAAAAAAGTAGTTAAGAAAAAGCCAGCGGCTAAAAAAACTACTAAGAAAAAAGTAGTTAAGAAAAAGCCAGCGGCTAAGAAAAAAGTAGCTAAGAAAAAAGTTAC
>MDTA01046417.1_pt1 | contig 117427 bp, 124 predicted proteins | sample 811151 | NCBI WGS metagenome assembly MDTA01 (sample SAMN05326648, study PRJNA326480) | marine metagenome | isolation source: seawater | place: Indian Ocean: South | collected 2010 | reverse complement strand
CAGAAGTCTTTACAGAAAATATATGCAAAAAATACTGTTAAACTACAAAAATTTATCAGTTATCGCAGATCCTGTCATTAAATTTATGTTTGATGAAAAGAAAAACAGAGTGTTAGGTTTTGTTTGTCAAAGTGGTGCTGAAGTAAGATGTAAAGAATTAATATTAACTACTGGAACTTTTTTAAATGGGTTAATACATATAGGAGAAAATCAAATACCTGCTGGCCGATTTAATGAAAAACCATCAACGGGATTAAGTGAACAATTGTCAAAATATAAAATGAAAATCGGTAGATTAAAAACAGGCACCCCTCCAAGGCTGGATGGTAGCACAATAGATTATACTAATTTAGAAATGCAACCAGCTGATGACGATCCAAGCTTCTTTTCATTTTTGACAAACAAGTCTTATAACAAACAAATTAGTTGCGGAATGACTTATACTAATAACGAAGTACATAATATTATCAGTAAAAATATCTCTAGAAGCGCAATGTATTCTGGCAGTATTAAGGGAGTAGGACCAAGATACTGTCCCTCTATTGAAGATAAAATAGTAAAATTTAGAGAGAAAGAAAGACATCAAATTTTCCTAGAACCTGAGGGTTTAGAAGATAACACTGTTTATCCTAATGGTATTTCAACTTCTCTACCAGAGGAAGTACAGCTTAAAATACTGGCTAAAATCAAGGGTTTAGAGAGCGTTAAAATGAAGAGAGCTGGATATGCAATAGAATATGATTTTATTGATCCAAGGGAGCTGAAATTTACTTTAGAAACTAAAAAGATAAATTCGCTTTTTTTAGCGGGTCAAATCAATGGTACTACGGGCTATGAAGAAGCAGCCGCACAAGGATTGATTGCCGGAGCAAACGCAGCCCTAAAAGTTCAAAATAAAAAAGAATTAGTTTTAGATAGGTCAGAGTCTTATATAGGAGTTATGATAGATGACTTAATAACAAAGGGTGTGTCCGAACCTTATAGAATGTTTACATCAAGAGCGGAATACAGGTTGTCGTTAAGAGCAGATAACGCAGATCAAAGATTAACACCAATCGGTATTAAATATAATTTAGTTGGAACTTATAGATTAAATAATTTTAACGATAAGAATAAAAAACTTATTCAAATCAAAAATATATTAAAGAAAAATTTTATAACTCCAAACGCAGCCTCTAAGTTTGATATAAAAATTTCTAAAGACGGAGTTAAAAGAAATGGTTTGCAAATTCTTGGAATGAAAAATGTGAACATGAATAAAATTAGGTCAATATGGGCTAATATTGCCTATTATGGTCACCCAATTGATAAACAAGTTGAAATTGACGCTCATTACTCAGGGTACTTATCTCGTCAGTTAAATGATATAGAAACTTTTAAAAGAGATGAGAAAGTAGCAATACCAGATGACATAAATTATGATAGTTTTAGTGGACTATCTAATGAAATTAAGTCCAAATTGAATCAAATTAGACCAAAAACTCTTGGCCAGGCTTTAAGAATTGATGGGGTAACTCCTGCAGCAGCAATTATCCTGTTAGGATACATTAAAAGAAAGAAATATAAAGCTACAGCTTGATGAATGAGAGTATTATTAGATCAATTTTGCTAAAGGATCTGAATTTTAGCTCTGCAGATATCATAAAACTAGAAAAATTCAAAAAAATACTCTTACAATATAACGATAAATATAATTTTATTGGAAAAAGCACTATACCTTTTATTTGGCATAGGCATTTCTTAGATTCGGCTCAATTAGTAAAGTATATAAGCTTTTCAGGCCAAGGATCTCTCAGTGATCTCGGGTCAGGTGCAGGATTCCCTGGCATTGTTTTAGCTATATATAATAAAAACTCTAAATTTCACGTGAAATTATACGAAAAATCCCCAGTTAAATCAGCTTTTTTAAATAATGTCATTAAAACTTTACAAATAAACGCTACTGTTTTCGTTGGTAATTGCGAAAATTATAAAATTAACTCGAATTATGTAGTAGCCAGGGCATTTAAAAAATTAAATGAAACTATGAGAATTTCACGTGAAATGGCAGAAAAGGACCATAAATTAATAATTTTGAAGGGAAAGAGTGCACAGGAAGAAGCAGAAAAAGCTTCCAAGCAGAAATTTTTTAAGTATAAATTAGAAAATAGCATTACTAGCAGTGATTCTAAAATATTGATAATAAATTTAAAAAAAAGTGAGAAAAAACATAATATCAGTCATTAATCAAAAGGGTGGAGTTGGAAAAACAACGACTGTAATCAATCTCGCAACAGCTCTAGCTCAATCAAATAAGAGAATTCTTGTTATAGATCTAGACCCTCAAGGTAACGCAACAACTGGACTTGGCAAATCAAATAGTGAGGAGAAAAATAATATTTACAATTTGCTCATCGGTAAGATCAAACTGGATAAAGCAATTCAAAATTCCAATATAGGCGGACTTGACCTAATTAGTTCAAATGTAAATTTATCAGGATTAGAAGTCGAAACGGCAAACGAACCAAACAGAGCTTTTCTTCTAAAAGAAATTTTAAAAAGTGAAAACACAAATGTAGTTAATAACTATGACAATATTTTTATAGATTGTCCCCCATCTTTGAGCCTATTAACAATTATGTCTTTAGTTGCTGCAGATGAATTGTTAGTTCCATTACAAACTGAATTTTTTGCGTTGGAAGGAATTACTCAATTAGTAAAAACTATAGATAGAATTAAAGTTAATTTAAATCCAGAGTTAAGTATTAGAGGGATACTATTAACTATGTTTGATAAAAGAAATAAACTCTCAACTCAGGTTGATAGAGAAGCAAGAAATTATTTTAAGGATAAAGTCTATCAAACTGTAATACCAAGAAACGTAAGACTCTCAGAGGCTCCTTCACATGGTATGCCGTGTATTTTGTACGATAAAAATTGCTTAGGTAGTAAATCATATTTTAGTTTAGCGGAAGAATTTATTGAACAAAAAAACAAAAACTTAGGAAGCGCAGCATGAGCGAAGGTAAAAAAAAGGGCCTAGGTAGAGGATTATCGGCCCTTTTTGGTGATCAAAAAAAGGACGTTTTAGAAAACGAAAATAACAGCAAAACTCAAAACTTTGCCTTAATTGGCGACTTAGATAGAAACAGATTTCAGCCAAGAATTAATTTTGATGAAAATAAAATTTCTGAATTAAGTAATTCAATTAAAAAGAATGGTTTGATCCAACCTATTGTTGTTAGGCCTCACAAATATAGTAAGGGAAAGTATGAAATTATTGCCGGTGAAAGAAGATGGATTGCAGCACAAAAAGCTGGCTTACATGAAGTACCAATTATAGTACTAAATCTTTCCGATCAAGAGTCTTTGGAGGTAGCCATAGTTGAGAATATTCAAAGAGAGGATTTAAATATTATTGAAGAAGCAAAAGGGTACGAAAGATTAAAAAATGAATTTAGATATGATAATGAGAAGATAGCTTCAATGATGTCGAAGAGTAGAAGTCATGTAAGTAACACATTAAGATTATTAACTTTACCTCAAGACATAATTTCTATGATTGAGCAAGGAGAATTGACCGGCGGTCAAGCCCGTCCACTAATAGGATTATCTAACCCTTCGCCAATAGCTGAGGAGATTGTCAAAAAAAATATAAGCGCGAGATCTGTTGAGGCTTTAGCAAAGAAAAAAAAGCAAACATCGGAAAATATTGGTAATGACTCTAATATTGAAGCAGAAAGAAAAAATATTGAGGATAAACTCGGCCTTAAAGTGACAATTTACAACAAAAAAAATAATTCAGGTAAAATTACTATTAGCTATAAAGATCTTTCTCAGTTCGAGCTAGTTTCCGCACTACTTAAGCAGAATTAGCCATTAAACATATGTTAATTAATAAAAATTTTAATAAAATATCATTTCTTATTGCTGAATTTGTCTTCATAAGTAATTCTGTATTACTTATTCTATTTAATGTAACTTTTAATCTTTTCAGATCCCATTTTCTTGATTGCTTTGAGTAAATAGGTTTTTCTTTCCAGAATATTTTTGGTTTTAAGCTTTCCATAGCTAGTTCGTTATCTTTTGTTGTGTTTTCTATTTGCTTAATCTCTATTAGCCTATTAAATCTAACGTATAGTTGATTTATATACATAAAGGTATCACTTTCATGAAATTCAACTTCACCCATAAGTTTATTTACTTTTTCCTTATCACCTAAAATAGTTGCGTCTCGAATATTTTCAAAATTATTATCAAGTTTTATGTTTAATAGTTCTATTAACTTTTTTTTATCAATTATCTTATCTATAAAAAGCTTTTTTATCTTTTTTATTTCGTTTTTAATTGTTCCCCTGTTTAAATTTGAATTTTCTATTATTAGATTAGTAATCTCACTTGTTAATCCTTTATAATCTTTTAATGTATTATTTATATAATTGATTAATGTTCTTTCTGTATCTTGGTAACAAGGAACAATTGCAAAATTTTTATCTTTTTCAAAATTATTTCTTATTTTCGATTTTTTATCTAATAATTTACAAAAAATAAAAATCTTTATATTTTCGTTAACTCTTTCTAATACTTCTTCAAGATAAACTAAAATCTTATTGTCAGCTTCGTTAATTATTATTATTTTCTTTGTATTGAAGAGCGACTCGTTAATTATATTCTTTGTGAGAATATTGACATCTTTAAGGATATCTTCTTGATAAAAGGTTATAATCTCTGCGGTTTTATTTAAGATGTTAATTTTATCTTTAAAATCATCTTTTAAACCGTCATTTTCTCCATAGAAAAGTATAGAATTATATTGATTGAGATTCTCTGGATTATTTTCTAATAAATAACTTTTTAGAATCATTGGTTTTCAAAGTATATTATTAAAAAAGTATTAATTTGTTCTGCCAATTTCTCAGTTAAGTTCTATGTTTTTTTCTTTTCTGTAATAATTGTCTGTGAATTACGAGATCCAACTTCAAAGTCTCCTGTAACAGTAAAAGTTTTATTTATAATGTTATTACCTTTATCATCTTCAATTTCGAGCTTAGCTTTAAGATTTAAGTAATACTTAGTAATAGTTCCAGATATATTTTTTTCTTTAGCAGATTTATTTTTTTCAGTGTTTAATTTTATATTGATTTTGTTTTTTCCACCTTTATAAGAATTCATAATTAACTGATTTTTAACCACGTAAGATATTTTTTTATTCCCTGAGCTTGCAATGTTTAGAATATCTATGTTTTTATTATTTTTTACCACAGTGTAACCACAAGCTGATAGAGGCATGATAATTAAGATTAATACTAAAAATGTTTTTCTCATAATTTTATTTTATCAAAAAATTTATAATTTTGTTTTTAACAAAAATAGTTCGTGTAATTTTTTTTCCTAATAAGAACTTTTTTATTTTATCATTATTTTTGCTGTTTTCAGTAGCTTCTTTTTCAGACAAGTTTTTTTTCATTTCTATTATACTTTTTGTTTTGCAATCAATTTGTACAGCAATTTTTATAGTTTGTTTATCTAAAAGAGTATTATCTATCTTTGGCCAAGTATTAACGTTGTTAACATTTAATTTTTCTAAAGACTCATTAGCAAGATGAGGTGTAAAAGGTATCATAACTTTCATGAAGTTAATAAGACATTTCTTAAGACATTGATTTCCAACGTTACTATCAACATATTGATTAAACAAATGGTGTATTTCATAGATGTTTGCAATATAGACATTTAGCTGAAAATTTTCTATTAAACTGGTAATTTTTGATAAATAAGCATTGAATTTTAATTTAAAATCTAATTCAGTTTTATCAATTTTTTTTACTTCATTCCGACTTATAATTTTTAAGTTTAGATTCCAAATTTTTTGTAAAAATTTATAGGAGGCATTAACTCCCTCATTAGACCACTGAACATCTTTTTCAGGGGGACTATCTGATAAAATAAACCATCTAACTGCATCAGCTCCATAGATTTTTATCATGCTTTCAGGATCAATTATATTTTTTTTAGATTTTGACATAGCCTCTGAGGGACCAACAATTATTTTTGTTTTAAGTTTTTTATGAAAGAATTTACCATCAGCTTTTTTATCAATTTGATCTGGACTAACCCATTTATTATTTTCGTCTTTATAAGTTTCATGGCAAACCATTCCTTGTGTAAATAAACCTTTAAATGGTTCATCGTGTTTAACTTTATTGTTTAAAGTTTTAATACCTCTCATAAAAAAACGAGAATAAAGAAGGTGCAGTATTGCATGTTCAACACCTCCAATATATTGATCAACAGGCATCCAATGGTTTATATTTTCGATCTCAAAAGGACGGTCTTTAGATTTAGGAGAACAAAACCTTAGAAAATACCAAGACGAATCTACGAAAGTGTCTAACGTATCGGTTTCACGTATGGCTTTTTTACCTGTTTTTTTATGAATTGTATTTTTCCAGCTAGGATGCTTTTCTAGTGGGTTGCCATTACAATTTAGATTAATGTCATTAGGTAACTTTATAGGAAGATCTTTTTTGTCTACTGGAACAATTGAACCATCCTCTAAGTGAAGAATTGGAATGGGGCAACCCCAGTATCTTTGTCTGGAAATTCCCCAATCCTTTAACCTATAACTAATTTTTTTCTTCCCTATCTTTTTCTTTTCAATTTCTTTTATTATTTTTTCTTTTGCTTCAGAAACTGATAAATCATTTAAAAATGAAGAGTTAATTAAATTTCCATCTTCTGTAAAAGCTTGAGATATTTTACTAAAATCTTTTTTTTTATTTTTTTCTCCAACGACTTCTATAACGTCCAATTTATATTTTTTTGCAAAATCTAAGTCCCTTTGATCATGAGCAGGACACCCAAATATAGCACCAGTTCCGTAATCCATTAAAACAAAATTTGCTACAAAAACTGGAATTTGTTTGTTCTCAAAAGGATGATTTACTTTTAACTTAGTTTTATAACCAAACTTTTCCGCATTGGCTATTGCTTCTTCTGTAGTGCCCATTTTTGAGCATTCCTGTTTAAACTTAATAAACTCTTTTTCTTTTTTAAATTCGTTACACAGAGGGTGATCTGCAGAAATCGCAATAAAAGTTGCACCAAATATTGTGTCTGGTCTAGTTGTAAAAACTTTTATAAAGACATCTTTTTTTTTGTAAATTTGAAAATCTATTTCACACCCAGTTGATTTTCCAATCCAGTTTTTTTGCATCAATTTAACATTGGAGGGCCAATTATCTAGCTGGTCTAATCCCTTTAACAATTCATCAGAATATTTAGTAATATTGAAAAACCACTGGGATAATTTTTTTCTTTCTACTATTGCGTTTGATCTCCAGCCTCTTCCATTAATGACTTGTTCATTTGCTAGCACTGTTTGTTCAATTGGATCCCAATTTACATAAGTTTCTTTTCTAGAAACTAGACCTTTATTATAAAAATCTATAAACAGTTCTTGCTGGTGTTTGTAATAATTTTCATCACAAGTTGAAATTTCAAGATCCCAATTTATAGAAAGACCTAACATCTTTAACTGTCTTTTCATCTCTAATATATTTTTTTCTGTCCAAGCTTTTGGGGAAAGATTGTTTTCTTTAGAAGCGTTTTCAGCTGGTAGACCAAAAGAGTCCCAGCCCATTGGGTGCATGACATTATAACCATTCATGGTTTTGAAACGTGCAATCACGTCACCTATAGTATAATTTCTAACATGTCCCATGTGTATCTTACCTGATGGATATGGGAACATTTCTAGGCAATAAAATTTTTTTTTATTTTTTATAGATGGATTAAAGGAAATTTTCTCCCACTTTTTTTGCCATTTGGCCTCTATCTGTTGAAAATTTACTCTTTCCATGTTTAAAAATAAAATGGTTATTTTATTTTTTCTTTTTTAATTCTTTTTCGTATAGCGCAGCTTTTTTAACCACTGACATTATCAATTCTTCTTGTATTTTTGACTCAATTTTATTTACAGTACATACATTATTGTTATTACAGTTTTTTTTATGAACTATAACTTTTAAACTGTCACTTCTAACATCATTTGAAAGAAATCTAACCGTTATTTTAATTGATTCATTTTTAATAGATGTGTCTGAGTACCAGTCGGTAATTATAATTCCTCCCGAGTAATCAACTGTTGTTAATGGTAAAACGTCTAGTATTTCTAACGAGGCTCTCCACATCGGATTTGATGTACTAAATTCGTAGTTTGTACCTTTCTTTTTACCAACACCCATAAGAGAAATTCCTCTTCCTTCCTCAACATTTTTTCGGGCTCTTTCTTTTCCACTAACCGGTTCTTTTCTAAGGTCTACTGGTCTAAAAATTTTCTTCCCTCCACAGGAAACAAGTAGAAAAGATGAAATTATTAAAAAAATAAGAACTTTTCTCATAATATTAGGTATCTATAAGTATACACGTAAATTATTAGTTGAATTTTTCATAAATTTAAAGAAATATAAGCTTAAATGCTCGAATTTACTTGATAAATTTAGATGTTGCATATTTATCACTATATATAACAAATTAGCGAAAAAAGCCCAAAAAACTAGTTATTCTCTACCTAGAAATATAAATTCACCCCAAGTTTATTTATAAATAAATAAAACAAAGGATAAATATGAAAAACATAGTAAAAATCGTTTCTGTATTATCAGGACTTTTAGCTTTTTCAGCTGCAAACGCTGGAACACTATCAGTTACTGGTAGCATGGAAGCTACTTATACTACAGCGGGTAACACTACAACAGGTAACCCACTTGGTATGGATAAAGAGTTAAAGTTCTCTGGTTCTACTGAACTAGATAACGGAATGACTGTATCAGTAATGCAAGACACATCTGATGCATTAGCATTCGGAAACTCACAAATATCTATAGCTGGAGACTTAGGATCAATTTACCTTGGATCAGATCATGACCCAGTAGATGCAATAGATGATATCACTCCATCAGCTTACGAAGAAGCTAATGGTTCAGGTGGTGGATCTGGTTGGATCGATGTAACAGGTCACGCTGGTAACATGGGTATTGGTTTCAAATCAGCTAACATTGTTGGAACTGGTATGGATATAAACGCTAAATACTACCCGAAAGTTGACGGTGGTAAGCCAGCTGACAACGCAGTATCTGGAGATGCTAACGCAAACTCAACAGATGGTATGTCAGTTACTCTAAGAGGTAATCCAATGAACATGATTGATGGCTTAGCTATCTCTCTTGGTTATGCTGAAACAGAAAACGTTAACAAAGACGCTGGTAAAGGTCAGGACAATTTAGATATGACTGCTGCAATTAACTATGCAACAGGACCTCTAAAAGTTGGAGTACAAAGATCACATGTACAAGTACAAGATGATGATAACTCTTACGACTCAGAGATTTTCGGTATAGCTTATGCTATTAACGAGTCTCTATCAGTATCTTTTAACCACATCAAACAAACTAAAGACTTTGGTGACACAATTGGTGCTTCTGAAGACCAAGATCAAACTGCACAAGCTATAAACGCAGCTTACGCAGTTGGTGGAGCAACAATCTCAATCCAGTCAGTAGATGTTGATGACTCTGGTTTCACAGCTAGTAAAGACGACTCAGGTACAACAATTGGTTTATCTGTAGCGTTTTAATTAGTCTAGTTTAAAAATTAAAAAGCCGGTAATTAATTTTACCGGCTTTTTTTTTATATTTTAAGATATTTTGGTTTTCGAAGTGCTTCACTTTTCATAGCCGCACCAACGCAGTTAACCATAGTTAGTTTTTTGTAATTTTTTTTATTTATCCCACCTAAAGCTACAAAATCTTTATTAATGCCTAAAGTTAAAAAATTAAATTTCACAACATCTAAAAAACCAGACTTTTCAGATTTAAATAAGCGAGACAATATTATTTTTGAACATCCTTGATTTATTTTTTCCTTTATTTGATTAATGTTGTGTGCTCCACCTATAATATTGATTTTTTTATTAATTCTTTTTAGTGATAAATATTTTCTTTTATTATAGGCAGACAAATAAAAATGATTTAATTTTAATTTAAACAATAATTTGATATTGTTGGCAATGTACACTGTAATATTATTGTTTTTGCATACCTTAACAAACTCTAAATAATCACTAAATTGACTTTTTTCTACTTTTCTAATAATTAGTTTCGCTTTAGTTTTTTTAATATAATTAAAGTCTAAAAAATGTATATTATCTATATAAAAATATTTTTCTTTTATCAGCATGACAAACATTGTTATAAATAATTATCGAACAATTGAACAGGATATTAAAAATCATAAGTCTGAGGCTAATTCATGCAATGTTATTGCTGTAAGTAAAACATTTTCTCTTGAAAAAATATTACCCCTTGTTCAAGATGGCCACGTTCATTTTGGAGAAAATAAAGTTCAGGAAGCTCTTCTAAAATGGACAGATACTAAGAAAGATTTTCCAAAAATCAAATTACATATGATAGGTAAGTTACAAACAAATAAAGTTAAAAAGGCTTTTCAGATTTTTGACTATATTCATTCCCTTGATAACAAAAAACTTGCTGATACGATCAAATCTAATGAGGAAATCACTAAAAAAAAACTAAAGTATTTTATTCAAGTAAATACAGGTCAAGAAATTCAAAAATCAGGCATTAGCTTTTCTGAGTTAGAGAATTTTTTTTTATATTGTAAAAATGATTTAAAACTTGATGTTATAGGATTAATGGCAATACCCCCGAATGATGGGAATGAGGAAAGTCATTTTAAAAACTTATATCAGTCAGGTATATCATTAGGTTTAAAAGATTTCAGTATGGGTATGTCATCTGACTATAAGAAAGCATTAAAATATAACACAACATTTTTGAGAATTGGCAGTTTAATATTTGGTAAGAGAAATCAGTAAACAGTAATCTTACTTTCTTTATTCAAATTTTTAAGTAACAATCTCATGTCTTTTTTTGAAATAGCTATACAGCCCTCTGTTCTAGTATACCTTCTTTTAGCTATATGGATAAATATTGCACTACCGCGTTTTTTAACAATTGGATTCATATTGTAATTCAGAATTAAGACCATGTCGTAAATATTTTCTTTAAGATATAATTTTTCTGCTCCATATGAGAATGGAAAAGAAATTAGTTTGTTATAGAATTTAGATTTTGGATCATCGCACCAGCCCATATTTTCTTTTAAACTAATTTTTTTTAATGATGTTTTAATTTTTTTTACCCTATCTTTCCTATAAAATAAGCATTTAATTTTAAATGTACCTTTTGGAGTAATTTTATCTCCCTCTACTTTTTTCTTTGAAATTCCTCTTTTACCTACAGCACATTTTATCTTATAATGTTGAAATAAAATTTTATTATTAATTAATTTTAAATGCATACTGAAAATACTCTTCCAAAAGTTCTTTGCTTAGTGCCACAGGAATTTAGCAATTCTTTAATTGAAGTTAAAGAGAATTTAAATTTTAATATTGTAATTTCAGATAAGATATCTGAAGATTTATTGAAATATGATTATAAAGCTATGATTATTCAAGAAGATTTTCTTAATAAAAATCAAATTAATTTGTTAAATTCTATCTCAAACAAACCCAAGTTAATCATTAAGGACTTAACAAAAAAAAAGTTGGTACAATTTGATGAAGAAATATCTTTGCCTGCTAGTATAGAAGAATTTAATAATAAGATTTTACAACTTATAACGAGCAAACAATTTGCTTCTAATTCTTCTGTGCATGTTAAAGATTATATTTTAGATAAAAATGAGAAAAAATTAAAAAAAAATGGACTTTTTATTATTGTAACAGAAAAGGAAGTCAAACTTTTAGAACTTCTTCTTAAAGAAAAAAAGCCATTACCAAAAAAATATATTCTTAAAAAAGTTTGGAACTATTCTTCTGATGCTGACACTCACACAGTAGAAACGCATATATATAGGCTAAGAAAAAAAATTCTTGAGAGTTTTAAAGATGAATTAATTATGAATAATAAAAAAGGTTATTTTATTTGAAAAAAAGAAATAAAATCGCAAAAGATCTCCACTCAAATAAATACAGAACAAGAGTCATAAAACCAAAAAAGGGGAGAGGTAGTTTTAGAAGAGAAAGAAAAAAAATTAAAGTCTAGCTCCAATTTTTTGAATTATTTTTGAGGACATATCTGTACCTTTTAGAAGACAATCTTTAATTGGCAAATTATTAATATGTCCATGCAAATATCCTGCAGCGAAAAGATCACCTGCTCCAGTGAGGTCTTTTACTTGCAAATTCTTTTGAGCTTCACACTCTATAACATCATTACCAAGAATAGCTGCAGCTCCATTTTCACCTTTAGTTATTATTACAAGCTTTTTTAAAGCTTTCGCAAAGTTTACTACATCAATGAATTTTTTTGTATCAATTAAGGACATAATCTCCTGTTCATTAGCAAATGTTATATCAAGTTTATTCTTAACCAAATCTAAAAAATTATTTTTATGTCTATCTACACAAAATAGATCTGATAAAGTCATAGCAACTTTATTTGCATTATGAATCACATTCTCAAGCGCTTTTCTAGGTTCACCCTCATCCCATAAGTAACCCTCTAGGAACAAAAGTTCAGTATTTCTAATTTTATCAATATCTATATCATTTTTGTTAATTTTTCCTGCAGTTCCGAGAAAAGTACACATTGTCCTTTCTGAGTCAGGAGTTATTAAAACTAAACATGTTCCAGTTGGCAATAATTCTTTTTTTTTATTATAAAAAAACTTTACGTTTTCTTTTTCTAAACCCTGTTCATATTTTTCTCCGAATTTGTCGTCATTTATTTTTCCAATAAAACCAACTTTATTTCCAAGTTGAGAAAGTCCAACCATTGAATTTGCTACAGAACCACCAGACACAGTGTCTTCAATTTTAAGATTTGATAATAGTTTTTTGAGCTCATCTTCATTAATCAATTTCATAGTACTTTTCGTGAGTTTATTTTTAATTAAGAAATCATCCTGAACTTTACAAATTACATCGATGATGGCGTTGCCTATCCCTACTATTTTCATTAAGCTTTTTTTGTTTTAATTGGTTTTTTTCTATTTGGATAACAGTTTTTGCAAATTTTACAAGTTATTCCATAGCAATCTCTGGCTTTACAGTACTCTCTACCATACCAAATTATTTGTAAATGAAGTCTGTTCCAGTATTTTTTTGGAAAAACTTTTTTTAGGTCTTTTTCGGTTTGAATTACATTTTTGCCATTAGTTAAACCCCATCTCTGAGCTAGTCTATGAATGTGGGTATCAACAGGAAAAGCAGGATATCCAAAACCTTGTGACATCACTACACTAGCTGTTTTATGTCCTACACCAGGAAGCTGCTCCAATTCCCCATATGTATTAGGGACTTTACCATTGTATTTTTGAACTAATATTTTTGATAAATAAAAAATACTTTTAGCTTTTACTCTAAAGATACCTATTCTTTTAATTAATCTTTCGATCTTTTTTCTTCCTAATTTAACAAAATGATGAGGGCGATAGTATTTTGGATAAATATTTTTGGTTACATTATTTACATTAACATCAGTGCATTGAGCTGAAAGTAAAACTGACACTAAAAGAGTAAATGTATTTTTGTAATTTAAAGGTACAGGAACTTTAGGATAAATTTGATTTAAGATTTTTAAAATTATCTTTGATTTTTTATTATTATTCACAGACTTATTTGAAATTTATTTGAAATTCAAAACGTTTCTCATTGAATATAAGCCAGGTTTTTTACCCATAATCCACTTCGCTGCAGTCAATGCACCTTCTGCAAATAAAGCTCTGTCATAAGCCTCATGATTAAGGGTGATCATTTCATTCCCACTATGGAATGATACTTCATGTTTACCTATTACAGATCCTTTTCTATGTGAATTAAAGTTGACTTTTTTACCAAAAGGGAAAGTTTTTTTATTTAAATATTTGTTTCCCATTAATTTATAGAAATCTTTATTTTTTCCAACAGCTATCCCTTTTCCTAGCATTAAGGCAGTTCCAGAAGGATAATCTTTTTTACCTTTATGGTGAACTTCAAAAACTTTACTTAAAAAACTTTTGTCAAGTGATCTAGAAGTTATCTCAGTTAAATACATTAACAGATTCACTCCTAAACTCATATTGCCAGCCTTTAAAATAGGGATTTTTCTTGAATAATTTTTAATTATTTTTTCCTGTTTCTTAGTAAATCCCGTTGTTCCAATGATAACTCTTTTTTTTTGTTTTGCAGCAAATTTCAAAACTTCAAAAGTACATTTAGGAACTGTAAAATCAATTATTACATTTGCCTTTTTAAATGCACTAGCAGTGTTTAAATCAGGCTTAATACCTAATATTTTTTTATAAAGCTTTCTACTTTCAGTCAAAGACACTAACTTAAAACTTTTATTTTTTTTTGAGGATCTGATCAATTGTTGACCCATTCTTCCCATGCACCCAGTAATTGCTAAATTGATTTTTCTCATTATTAAATTAAGTAAATAAGTACAATAATAATAAGTATAATTATACTCCAAATAGATAGATTTTTCATGAATTGTTTAATCTTATTATTTGTAGATAAAAATCCAGGTAAAATTAATATTAGTACCGCAATTAAAAAAATTGCAGACATTATTTGGCTAGTTTCCATTTATATTATGAGCTTTTCCAAAACTTTTTAGCTTTTTCAAAAAAGCTTTTTATTACTGGGTCAGGCTTATTAGCCTCTATTTCATTAAATTCCTCTAATATTTCTTTTTGTCTTTTAGATAAAGAAGTTGGTACTTGAGTTACTATTCTAATATATAAGTCCCCAAAAATACTTTTTCTCAAAAGAGGCATACCCTTGCCTTTCAACCTAAATTGTTTGCCATATTGAGTTCCTGCTGGAATTTTAATTTTAGACTTTCCACCATCAATTGAAGGTACTTCCACCGTTGTTCCCAAAGTTGCGTTAGATAGAGAAATTTGAAGTTCATAGTACAAATTTTCTTCTGATCTTTTAAAAATGTTATGATTATCAATTGAAATAAAAAGATAGAGGTCTCCACTTGATCCTCCTTTAGAACCAGCTTCGCCCTTACCAGATAATCTTATTCTAGTTCCATCATCCACACCTTTAGGAATTTTAACAGTCACATTTTCACTACCTTGTGTCTTACCATTTCCACTACATGATTTACATGGACTTCCTATTGTTTCTCCGTAGCCACTGCATTGAGGGCAAGTTTGTTGAATTGTAAAAAATCCCTGGTTGGATCTAATTTTACCTCTTCCTGAACAATAATCACATTTTATAGGTTTCGATCCCTTAGCTGCTCCAGTCCCAGAGCACGAAGAACATTTTTTATATGTCGTATATTTAACATTCTTTTCAAGTCCTTTATAAGCTTCCTCTAAAGAAATACTTACATCATATCTTAAATCGTTACCTCTGTTACTAGATCTTCTAGGTGAGCTGCCACCAAATTCTCCAAAGAAATCCTCAAATATGTCAGAGAACGAGGAGGAATTAAAATCAAACCCTCCAAAACCTTGACCTCTCCCTCCAGCTCCTTCAAAAGCAGCGTGACCAAATTGGTCGTAGTTAGTTTTTCTCTTTTCATCGGAAAGTACGTGATAAGCCTCGCTTGCCTCTTTAAATTTCTCTTCAGAGGTTTTATCTCCTTTAGTTTTATCTGGATGATATTTGAGTGCTAATTTGCGATATGCTTTTTTGATTTCTTCTTTCGATGCTGACTTTGTTATTCCTAAGACATCATAATAATCTCTTTTAGCCACAGGACGTCTCCTTTATTAATTTTCTTAGGCGCTCTTTTCTTTGTCGTCTTTTACATCTTCAAAATCTGCATCTACAACGTTATCTTTATCCTCTGGTTTTGCGTCTTTTGATTCTTTTCCCTTAGTTTCAGGTTTTTGCTGACTTTTATAAACTGCTTCACCTAATTTCATCGAAACTTGAATTAAAGTCTGTGTTTTTTTCTTTATATCTTCAGCATCAGTTCCTTCTAAAGATTTTTTAAGATCGCTAATACCATTTTCTATAGCTTTCTTTTCTTCAGCAGAAACTTTATCACCATGTTCTTTTAAACTTTTTTCTGTTGAAAAAACCAAACTGTCAGCTTGATTTCTTGCATCAACTGTTTCTCTCTTCTTTTTATCTGCCTCTTTGTTAGCTTCAGCGTCCTTAACCATTTTTTGAATTTCTTCTTCAGATAGACCTCCAGAAGCTTGAATCTGAATTTTTTGTTCTTTTCCAGTTCCTTTGTCCTTAGCTGAAACATTTACTATACCATTTGCATCTATATCAAACGTAACTTCAATTTGTGGAGTTCCTCTCGGGGCTGGTGGTATACCAACTAACTCAAAGTTTCCTAAAATTTTGTTATCTGAAGCCATTTCTCTTTCACCTTGAAGGACTCTTATTGAAACAGCTGGTTGATTATCTTCTGCTGTTGAAAAAACCTGGCTTTTTTTTGTTGGAATGGTTGTATTCTTGTCTATCAATTTTGTTGATACTCCACCTAAAGTTTCTATACCTAAAGATAAAGGTGTGACGTCTAACAAAAGAACATCTTTTACATCGCCTTGTAATACTCCAGCTTGAATGGCTGCTCCCATAGCAACTACTTCATCTGGGTTCACACTTTTATTAGGCTCCTTACCAAAAAAGTTTTTTACAGTTTCGATAATTTTTGGCATTCTCGTCATTCCACCAACTAAAACTACTTCATTTATTTCAGCTGCTGAAAAACCAGAATCTTTTAAAGCTGTCTTACATGGAACTAACGTCTTTTCAACTAGACTTGAAACTAACGCTTCAAGTTTCGCTCTTGTAAATTTTAAATTTACATGTTTTGGTCCAGTTTTATCTGCAGTAATAAAAGGAAGATTAATTTCAGTTTGAGTTGCAGATGAAAGTTCTATTTTAGCTTTTTCAGCTGCCTCTTTCAATCTTTGTAACGCTAGTTTATCGTTTCTTAAATCTATCCCATTATCTTTTTTAAATTCGTCAATTAGATATTTTACAATTTCATCATCAAAATCTTCTCCACCTAGAAAAGTATCACCATTTGTAGATTTTACTTCAAAAACTCCATCACCAATTTCTAATATTGATACATCAAACGTTCCTCCTCCAAGATCATAGACAGCAATTTTTTTTCCTTGTTTTTTGTCTAATCCGTAAGTTAAAGCAGCTGCAGTAGGTTCATTTATAATTCTTAATACTTCCAAGCCTGCAATTTTACCCGCATCTTTTGTAGCTTGTCTTTGTGCATCATTAAAGTACGCTGGTACAGTAATAACTGCTTTAGTAACAGCCTGACCTAAATATTTTTCAGCCGTTTCTTTCATTTTTTGTAAAATAAAAGCTGATATTTGAGAAGGTGAATATTTTTTTCCTTTCCCTTCAACCCATGCTTCTCCGTTTTCAGATTTAACTATTTTAAATGGAACTTTTCCAATATCTTTTTTTACTGTTTCGTCCTCAAAAGATCTGCCAATCAGTCTCTTGGCTGCAAAAATAGTATCTTGCGGATTGGTTACTGCTTGTCTCTTAGCCGGTTGGCCAACAAGTTTTTCATCATTTTCAATAAATGCTACTACAGAAGGGGTAGTTCTGGCTCCTTCAGCGTTTTCTAAAACTTTTGCCTGAGAACCTTCCATGATTGATACACATGAATTAGTTGTTCCAAGGTCTATTCCAATTACTCTGCTCATTATTTTTTCCTTTTGTTTAAGTTTATATGGGTGTTTTTTTTGTTTCTACAAGGTGCATTTATCTAATTTTTATTATCTTTTTTCATGTTTTTTTTCTTTGAAACCCCCACAAATGAGGGTCTTAATAGTCTTTCACCAAACATATAGCCTGGTTGAATTTCCTGAATCACGATACCTGGTTCTTTTTCACTATTTTCAATTTCCAGCATAGCCTGGTGTAAATTTGGGTCAAATTTTTCATCAATACACTTTATTTTCTTAATATTGTTCTTTTCGAAGATACTCACTAAGTCTTTTTCCAATATCTCAATGTTTTTAATGAATTTATCTAAATCTTTGCTTTGTTTTAAAGTTTCATCATTTTTTATAGAAATTTTTGCTCTTTGTAGATTATCTAAAAGACCTAGAGTTTCCCTTGCAAAATTAAATCCACCAAACTCAAAAGCATCTTTAGTTTCTTTTTTAAACCTTCTTCTTTGATTTTCTACTTCGGCAAGCGTTCTTAAAAGCTTGTCTTCTGTTTCTTTAAGTTTAGCTTCAGTTGTTTTTTCTTTTTCCTCAGAATTTTCTTCTTTTTCTGAATTTTCCTCAATTTCTTTTTTGTTCTTGCTCACCATAATTGCTATATAGGAACTAATTGTTTAATTACTAGTTAATTATGAAAAAAATTAAGAAGATCATCATAGGAACACACAATAAAGGTAAATTCAAAGAACTTAGCGATTTATTGCCTAAAAAAATCAAAAAAATGTCTCCAAGAGAGTTTGGTATTAAGAGTCCAAAGGAAACAGGCAAAACATTTTTGGCCAATTCCAAAATTAAAGCTAGATATTTTAGTAAAAAGTCGAAAAATATTTGTATTTCAGACGACTCAGGTTTGATGGTCGATTGTTTAGATCAAAAGCCAGGAATTTATTCTGCTAGATGGGGAAAAAGATATGGCGGGTTTAAGAATGCAATGAGAAAAATAATTAAAATGGTTAAAGAAAAAAATAGAAATAAGAAAAATAAGAATACAAAAGCAACTTTTGTGTCTGCGTTATCAATTAAGTACCCTAATGGAAAAATTATAAATTCTGTTGGAAAAATAAAAGGAAATATTTCATATAAAATAAAGGGTCAAAATGGATTTGGTTATGATCCAATTTTTATACCTCAAAATTATAAAAAAACATATGGCGAAATGATTTATAAAAAAAAAGTATTAGTTGATCACAGATATATTGCCTTCAAAAAATTAAAGAAAAAATTAATTTAAAATAAATTTTTCTTTATCAGTCTTATAAATTTTTAATTTTTGATATACTTTTTCCCTTGTGAATTTAAATTCACCAATTTTACCCTTTATAGTTTCATCTATAAAAAAATCATTAATGGATTTTATTCCATCATTTTTTTTCCAAACATAATAGATCAGTCCAATTGCATCGTACGATAGAATAGTAATTTCGTTTGGATAAGCCTCAAAGGTCTTAAAATACTTAGTGTTATAATTTTTAAAATTCTTTAGATCTACCGATGGATAATATAAATGTTTTACAGAATTTTCATAAAATATACTTTTATCAAACCATTGGTTGACCGTTGTAAATAATACAGTTTTATCGTTCACGTCAGAAAAAACTAGAGAGGCTAATGCACTTTTAAGACTATTTCCAAAGTCAATTATAATTAAAGAGTCAAAATCCACTTTTCCTATTGTGTACATTTGTTCGAGTTTTGCTAATTCTCTTTTAGATTTTTCATCCTCTTTTTTTTCTAAAATTTTTTTTCTATATTCTAAATTTCTTTTTCTTTGAGAATAATTTGTTAATTTTTCAATTTCGCCAGTTAAAATTTTGGGATTAGAACTATACTTAAAAATTTTGTAGCTTTTAAAATCAATTTTTTTAAGTTCCTTTTCAATAAAGTCTGAATAATGGTTTTCAGGATACATTATAACAGTTTTGGTTTTATTTTCTTTTTTAAGAAAATTAATTATTGATTTTATCTGAGACTCTAAACTTAAACCTATACTAATTACATTTTCTTTTGTTTCTGGGCTACGATTTGATAATGAAATAAATACTGTGTTTTTATATTTTTTTAATTCATCTAAATCGTCAAAATCGGTAGGACCAATTATTACTTTCGCGCCAGCATCAATTATTTCTTTAATAGCTATATTTAATTTTTCTTTATCGTTGGTTCCAGAATCTCTTGGTATTATCTTGATTTTTTTGTCATTTATTTCGTCCAAAGCAAGTTGAGTAGAAAATAAAAGTGAATTACCTAAGCTTTTATAGTCTCCAGAAAAAGGAGCTAATAATCCAATTTTAAGTTCTTTGTTATTTTCACTGGCATGAATATTTATGTTAAAAATAACAAATATATAGAGTAAAGATATAGATATTAATTTTATCATTTAAATGAAAATAATTTTACCAGGTCTATACATTGTTTCTACTCCAATTGGAAACTTAGATGATATAACAATTAGAGCTATAGATATATTAAAAAAATCCGATATCATTTTATGTGAAGATACAAGAAGATCGTTAAAATTGTTAAATCATCTTAGAATTAAAAAAAAGTTGGTTTCCTATCATAAGTTTAACGAAAAAAAAGAGCTCTTAAAAACTATAACATATTTAAAAGAGGGCAAAATTTTGTCTTTAATTTCTGATGCAGGTACTCCAATTATTTCTGATCCAGGCCAATTGCTTGTTAAGTCTTGTATAGATAACAAAATTAACGTTTTTCCAATACCGGGTGCATCTTCTGTTACTGCATCTATAGTTGTTTCTGGATTTGAAGATAAATTTATTTTTTACGGTTTTTTACCAAAAAAAGAAAAAGAGCTAGATAAAGAACTCAATAAAATCAAAGATTTAGACTTTTCTATCGTATTTTTTATACCTGGTGTAAAAATAAATTTTTATCTTAAAAAATTTAAGAATTTTTTTATTGGTAGAAAAATACTAATTGCGAGAGAAATTACTAAAATACATGAAACTTTTTATAGGGAAAACGTGGATACTATTAAAAATTTTAAAGGAAATTTAAAAGGAGAGTTAACTATTGTAATTTCTAAAAAATATAATAAGAATAAAAACTTAGTTGATTCAAGCAAAATAAAAATTGAAGCAATTAAATACTTAAAAAGATATAGCTTGAAAGATGCAGTTGAATTGATTTCAAAGAAAGAAGGAATACAAAAAAAAGAGGTGTACAAAATTTGTTTAAATTTAAAAAAAAATGAAAAAAATTATTAAGATATCAATTATATTAATTTTTCTGGTTTCTTGTGGATCAAAAAATATTGGTACTTTTGGAAGAGGTGTAAGCATTACTTTTGACCCTAGAACAGTAGGTATGCAAATTGATGATACGATTATGCAAAAAAATTTAATTGCTAGGCTAGCTTTAACTGACAAAAGATATTTAATTGGAATTCAAGTTGAAGTATTAGATGGAAGAATTTTTGTTACAGGAAAAGTGGACGAGCCTGAAGAAAAAATTAAAGTCACAAAATTAGCATGGGAAACTAAAGGTGTAAGGTCTGTTAAAAATGCAATTGAAATAAGAGGTCAATCTAATTTTAAAAATACTGCAAAAGATATTTTAATAACTTCACAATTAAGAACAGCTCTTGTATTTAGTAAAATCATAAAATCAAATAATTATACTTTGGAGACTATCAATCGAAAAATATATATATTTGGTATAGCCCTGAACTCTGAAGAAAAAAAAGCTGTTATAAATGAAGCAAATAAAATTTATGACGTAAAAGAGGTAGTGCCAACAATTTATCTCGTTTCAGAATTAAGCAGGAATAAATCTTAATTTTTTTTGTAATCTATAACACCAGATGAATAAGCAGCTATAGAAGCAAGGTTTAAAATTTCAGAAGTTGAGCTTCTTAAAGGTGCTACTTCTATTGGCAAACCTAGGCCTATTAAAAGAGGACCTATAAGTTTAGCTCCTCCAAAGGACTTCATTAGTTTTGTAGATATGGCAGCACTATGTAAAGCAGGCATTATTAAAATATTTGCGGTTCCAACTATTTTTGAAAAAGGATAGATCTCTTGATATAATGGGTTTAAAGCAACATCAGGCTGCATTTCACCATCAAAATCAAAATCTACTTTTTTACTTTTTAGTAGTTCAATCGCATCTCTTACATGTTTTGTATTCTTTGAAACTGGCTTTCCAAAGGTTGAGTGAGATAGGAAAGCAACTTTAGGATCAAAACCAAATAATCTTGAAACTCTCACGCAAGAAATTGACACATCAACAAGCCTTTTAGCCGAGGGAAAATCTTGAACATTTGTGTCAGCTACTAAAATTGTTTTACCTTTGGATACCATCATTGTCATTCCGAAAATTGGCTCCCCTGGTCTGGAGTCCACGACCTTATTTAGTTTTTCGATTGAAGCAGCATAATGTCTAATATTACCAGTAACCATAGCATCTGCATCTCCACAGGCTATCATGGAAGAACCCCAGGCTATTCTTTCATTTCTAACTAAACGATCTACGTCTCTTTCAAGCTGGCCATCTCTTTGAAGTTTTTTATATAAATATTTAACGTATTTTTCTCTTTTTTCTTTATCTGTAGAGTTTACAATTTGAATTTTGTAGTTTTCATCAAGACCTATTTTTTTTAATTGTTCTCTAATTCTTTTCTCAGCTCCTATTAAAATAGGAGTGCCTAATTTATTTTTACCAAATTCAATTGCTGCTTTAAGCATATTTTTATCTTCACCCTCCGCAAAAACAACTCTCTTTGGATTTTTTCTTACTTTAGCATTAATACCTTGCATTAATGACATCGAAGGATCTAAACGATTTGTTAGTTCATCTTTATAAAGATCGAAATCTTTAATTTTTTTTCTAGCAACACCACTTTTAATTGCTGCCTCAGCTACTGCTGCAGGAATTATACTAATTAGTCTAGGGTCGAACGTTGAAGGTATAATGTATTCCTTGCCATATTTTGGTCTGTCTCCTCCATAAGCTGCAACAACTTCATCTGGCACATCTTCTCTAGCAAGAGACGCAATTGCTTTAGCAGCTGCCATTTTCATATCTTCATTAATTTCTTTTGCCCTAACATCTAAAGCACCCCTGAATACATAGGGAAAACCAATTAAATTATTTACTTGATTTGGATAATCAGATCTTCCTGTAGCAATGATTGCATCCGACCTTACATCTTTTACATCCTCTGGTTTGATTTCTGGATCTGGATTTGCACATGTAAAGATTATTGGATTTTTCGCCATGCTTTTTACCATTTTTTTTGTTACCACATCTTTTGCTGATAAACCTAAAAAAACATCAGCACCTTTCATTGCTTCTTCTAAAGTTCTTAATTTTGTTTCTACTGCGTGGGCAGACTTAAACTGATCTACATTCTTTCTTCCCTTATAGATCACTCCTTTTCTATCACACATAATAATGTTTTCGTTTTTTACCCCGGTACTCTTAAATAAATTTGAGCAAGCTATTGCTGAAGCTCCAGCACCATTCACTACAATTTTAACATCTTCAATTTTTTTCTTAGATATATCTAAAGCATTAATTAAAGCGGCAGTAGTAATGATAGCTGTTCCATGTTGATCATCATGAAAAATAGGTATGTCTAAAAGTTCTCTAAGTTTCTGTTCAACAATAAAACAATCTGGCGCAGCTATATCTTCTAAATTGATACCACCAAATGTTCCCGCAATATTTTTTATAGTATCTATTATAGAATTTGTGTCATTACTATTAACTTCAATGTCGATCGAGTCTATGTCTGCAAATCTTTTAAACAATACTGCTTTTCCTTCCATAACAGGTTTTGAAGCAAGAGAACCAAGGTTTCCTAAACCTAAAATTGCTGAACCATTACTTATAACAGCTACTAGGTTTCCCTTACTGGTATAGTCATAGGCTGCATCTGCTCTTTTAGCTATTTCTTTAACAGGGGCTGCAACCCCTGGAGAATAAGCCAGGGATAAGTCTCTTTTTGTAGTTAAAGGTTTGAGTGAATTTATCTCAATTTTGCCTGACTTTCCTTTTATATGGAATTCCAGTGCTTCTTTATCAGAATAATGGTCAATTTTAGATTTTTTTGTCATTTTGATTTTTTATTATGTAATATAAATAATTATATTTCACTATTTATTTTTTATTTGTGGCTTAATTTAGAACTTATATGAACCTGTTATCATCAACCTATGTTTTTAGTTTTTTTACCTTATTAAGTAGAATATCAGGTTATCTTAGGGATATACTAATTGCAATATTTTTAGGAGCGTCAATTTTTGCAGATGCTTTTTTTGTTGCTTTCAGACTTCCAAACACATTTAGACGTTTATTTTCAGAAGGTTCGTTTAATGCTGCTTTTATTCCTAGTTATGTTTCTGAAAAGAATATAAGTCAAGAAAAGGGAAAAAAGTTTGCCGATGAAGTCTTGAACTTATTAGTTCTAATTCTTTTATTTTTAATTTTACTTGTAGAAATATTTACACCATACCTTGTTTATTTAATTGCACCAGGTTTCATAGAAAATAGTGAAAAATTTAATCTAGCAGTAGAATTTACAAGAATAACATTTCCTTTTTTACTACTTGTAAGTGTTGCATCTTTTTTTTCAGGCATTTTGAATTCCAATAATAGATTTGGAGCTGCTGCTGCTTCACCAATAATCTTAAATATTGTTTTGATTACAAGTTTATTAATTTCTTATTTTTTTAATTTAAATTTTGCCAAACAATTATCTTATGGAGTTACATTATCTGGACTTCTTCAAATGTTATTTTTACTATATTTCACAAAAAAATATTACAAGCCTTCTTTTGAATTTAAAACTAGATTAACTAAAAAAGTAAAAATTTTTTTTAAAAAACTTTTACCTAGTATTCTTTCTTCGGGAGTAACTCAAATTAATATCTTAGTTGGAACTATTATTGCATCATTTGAAGCAAGCGCTGTATCATATTTATATTATGCAGATCGTGTTTATCAAATTAACCTAGCTTTAGCCGGAATAGCTGTAGGCACTGTTTCTTTACCAGTTTTGTCCAAAGCCTTTGATCAAAAAAATTTTTTAAAAATCGCAAATATTCAAAGTAGATCACTCGAACTATCTCTTTTATTGTCAATACCAGCAAGTATAGGCTTAATTTTAGCTTCTGAAGAAATTGTTAATGCACTATTTGGGTATGGGTCATTCACGGTTGAAAATATCTAAAAGACAGCTTTAGCTTTAAAATTTTTTGGTTACGGTGTTCCAGCATTTGCTCTTATAAAGATTTTATCAAATTTCTTTTTTGCTAGAAATAATACAAAGACACCGTTTTATATATCGTCCTTTATAGTTTTATTAAATATTTTAATAAGTATTTCTTTTTTTAATAAAATTGGTTTTATTATTATTCCAATAGCAACTTCTGTTTCTACTTGGATAGGTATAATAATTTATATTTACATATTAAATAGTTCAAATATTTTGTTACTTCAAAAATATTTGTTTAAAAGTATCTTTAAAATATTTGCAAGTACTATTTTAATGTCTCTTATTCTTGTTTTTGCTCTTGACCATTATGCTGATTACTTAGATTATACCTATAAATTTAAATCAGTTTATCTAATATTAATTGTCGGTTTTGTTGGAGGTATTTATTTGATATCGTGTTATTTTAGCGGAGTGTTAAAAACAAAAAATTTTAAAATAAACTGAAATGGATAACAAAAAATTAGTTTTTTCTGGCGTACAACCTACAGGCAATCTTCATTTAGGAAATTACCTTGGTGCTTTAAAAAATTTTGTTGCACTTCAAAAAGAAATAAATTGTATTTATTGCGTTGTAGATTTACATGCAATAACAACTTTTCAAAATCCAAATGAATTGAAAAATAATACATTAGAAACAACGGCAAGTTTCTTAGCAGCTGGTATTGACGCAGACAAAAGTATAATTTTTAACCAATCTTCAGTTTCTGGCCATGCTGAATTAGCTTGGATTTTAAATTGTGTTTCAAGAGTTGGTTGGCTAAACAGAATGACTCAGTTTAAAGATAAAGTGGGTTCAGATAAAGAAAAAGCAAGCGTAGGGCTCTACATTTATCCTAATTTGATGGCTGCAGATATTTTACTATATAAAGCAACACATGTTCCTGTTGGAGCTGATCAGAAACAACATTTAGAGTTGTCTAGGGATATAGCTCAAAAATTTAATACAGATTTCAATTGTAAAGATTTTTTCCCTATACCTGAACCTCTTATACTTAAAAACATATCTAGGGTGATGAGTTTAAGAGACGGTACAAAAAAAATGAGTAAATCAGAAGAGTCTGATTATTCTAGAATTAATTTAAAGGATAGTGCCGATGAAATAACAAAAAAAATAAAAAAAGCTAAATCAGACTCTGAACCCATTCCGGATAATTTAAAATCTCTTGAAAAAAAAACCTGAGGCTTTAAATCTTTTGAACATTTACTCTGAGATGTCTAAAGATAATTTAGAAAAAACTCTAAAAGAAATGGCAGGAAAAGAATACTCTTTTGTTAAAGCTAGACTTACAGAAATTCTAATAAGCCAAATATGTCCTATTGGAAAAGAAATAAAAAAACTAATGGATGACAAAACATATTTGACGCAGATATTGAAAAAAGGCAAAGAAAAAGCACATATTAAAGCTGAGGAAAACTTAAAAAAGATACGTGAAATAGTAGGTTTAATATAATATATATTCTATATGATTATTACTGAACAAACACCCAATCCAGACTCACTAAAGTTTAAAAGTGAAGAAGTCATTTCTGATATTGGTTCTGAAGAATTTCAGAAAAAAGATATAAACAAAATTAAAAATCCATTTATAAAAGAACTTTTAAGTTTTAATGGTGTTGAACTTGTGTTGTTGGCTAAAAACTTTCTGTCAGTTAAAAAAGAAAATGCCACTTCTTGGGACACTTTAAAACCTATGGTAATTTCACATATGAATGATTATTTTGAAAAAAATAAGAATCCAATATTAAAAAAATCCGAAAAAACCACAGTTAAAAGTCAAGAGTCCGGAGAGGTGATTGAACAAATTAAAGAAGTACTAGATAGTAAAATTAGACCAGCAGTTGCAAGAGATGGAGGAGATATTAAATTTAAATCATTTGAAAATGGTGTTGTAAAAGTTGAACTTCAAGGTAGCTGTTCGGGTTGTCCAAGTTCACTAATGACATTAAAGCAAGGAGTTCAAAATTTACTTTGTCATTATGTTAAAGAAGTAAAATCTGTTGAGGCTATTTAGTTATGAAAAAAAATATAAGCTACAGAGATAAACTATTAGAACTCGTAAGTATATACAAAATTACTGAGGTTCAATACTATATTAAAAATAAAAAGCGACTTACAACTCCTCAACTAGAGCATATATTAAAAAAAAATAACGTTCCAATTCCTACTGAAATCAACAAGTCTTTATTAGAAATACAAGCAAAAAAAATTACAAAACCAATTTACAAAGCGGGAAACAAAATAGGTGACACAGCTGACGATATTGCTTACAGTTTTACAAGTTCTTTTTCTAAAACAATTAAAGGGATAAATAATTTTTTTATTTTCTTGATACAAGGGATAATAAATTTTTTCACGTCTATTAGCAAATTTACGATTAAAGTCTTGAACAATGCTTACTACTTTAAAGTTGAAGAAAAAAAGACAAGTAAATACTTCCTTCAAGCCACAATAATTAGTTTTATCGCTCTATTTTTAATAGGCGTGTATAGTATAAAAAATATTATAATTGATACAGAGGATGTTCAATTAACTGCAAAAAAAATTATAGAGAAGAAGCAAGATTCCAAAAAAATTGAAACAGAGAAGAAAATATCTAAAGTTCCAAAAATTGATATTAAAGAAAAAGAACCTAAGGTTAAAAAGGAAGTAGCTAAAATTCCAAAAAAAGAAAAAAAGGTAAAAGAATTTGTATTGCCTGACTTGAATCTTAAAACTAGAACTGTTCTAACTTTATTTGAAGATGTTAACTATGATTTAAAAAAAGTAAGAAATAATAAATTAGTAAAACCAATATATTTTACACAATTTCCTAAAGATCTAGATGAAATTTCAAGTGTTCAACTCAAAAAAGAGACATTTATTAAAATAGTTTTACCATTAGTAGTAGCAGAAAATGAAAAAATCTATGATGACAGATTAAAATTAAAACGAATTATGAATAAAAAAATGACTAATGAAAAAGAAAAATCTTGGTTAAGACAAAAGTTAAAAGAATATAAAGTAAAAAAAGGGAACATCAAAGAACTAGAAAAAAGAATGGATATCATTCCTATTTCAATTGCAATTGCTCAGGCTGCAAAGGAAAGTGGGTGGGGCACATCAAGATTTGCTTTAGAAGGGAATGCAATATTTGGACAATGGACTTGGAGTGGAAGTGGCATAGCTCCTTTAGACAGAAGCAAAGAAAAAACACATAAAATTTTGAAATTTCCGATTTTGCGGGCTTCAGTTAAGGCATATAAAAACAATTTAAATACGCACAAAGGTTATAAAAAATTTAGGGAAAAAAGATTTCAATTAAGAGATAAAAACAAATCAATACAAGGTATTAAACTAATACACAGCTTAGATAACTACGCGGAAACTGGAGAAGAATACACTAAGATTCTAGCTCAAATAATTGAGCAAAACTCTTTATCTGATTTTGAAGGAGTAAAACTAACCAATTCTGTTGTGAGAAAAGAACTGCAATTATAAATTTATTTTTCCGCTACAACAAATTGCATACCCAACCATCTCCAAAGTCCATTAGACTCTCTTAGCGAACAATTTATTCGCCCTCTTTCTGTAGTGAATTTTTCATTTATATTTATTTTTAGTTTATAATTATTCAAAAATTCAAGATTTGATTTTCTCCATTTGTTGTTTTCATTCGAATAACAATTTATTAAATTTATATTTTTCATGTCTTGAAAAAACTCTATAATTACTTTTGGAGGATTTGTACTGTCATTGATGTATTTTTCTTTAGGCAATATTTCTTTGTATTTGAATGGCAAAGTATTAAGTATAGTTTTAAATCTTTTAATCTCACCATATTTTTCATTAATTGGAAATCTTGGGAGTTCATAAAAATCTTTAGTTTCATCCGCTACTCCCGAATGTTGTCCAAACGCATATTTAAAGTTTAAACTTTTAATCAATTTTTTAAATTCTAAACTGTATTCACCAAAAGGATAAGAAAAAAATTCTGATTTGTAACCTAAATTTTTTTCAAAAATTTTTATTGATTTTTCAATATCCTCTCTGATCAACTTAATATCTTCATCAATAAGATATTCATGAGAATGACTATGATTACCTATATGAACAAATTCTTCCTTGGCAATTTCTCTAATTTGGCTCCAGTTCATATAATTAAAATTTCCAACTTCTCTCGTGCTAACAAAAAGAATAAACGGTATCTTATTTTTTTTAAGAATAGGCCATGCATTTTCATAAAAAGATAAAAATCCATCATCAATAGTTAATAAAATTTTCTTTTCCTCTTTATTAGACTTCATTAATTCTTCAAAATTATTTGCATTAACAAATGTAAGACCTTCTTCTTTAATAAGTTCTAGATGAGATTTGAAGTCTTCCATACGAATATTAGTCGATGGATACTTATTTTCATTAAATCTGTGGTACATAATTGAAATAATTCCATAATCATCTATTTTTTTCTCTATCGAGTGAGAAGTATTTAAGGTAAAAAAAACAAAGAAAAACAAAAAAATGATAAAAGATTTTTTAATAATAAGTTGCACAGGCAAAAATAATATAATTGGGTTAAGATTAAATAATAATTTTTTTATTCAAAAACTTCAAACAAATATTAAAGAAAAAGATAAACTTGTTAGTAATATTATTAACTTTTTAAAAAAAAATAATGCAAATGTTGATAAAAACTTTTCTATAATAGTTAATCTAGGTCCAGGTAGTTTTTCATCTCTCAGATCCTCAATATCCATTGCCAAAGGATTAAAAATTTCTTCTGGTTCAAGTATTTATGGTTTTAAAGATATAAATTTAGATGAATTTAAGCTTAAAAATATTGAATTTTTAATTAAAAATAATCTTTTAGAAAATAAATTGATTAAACCAGTGTATATAAGTTAAGTTAAGAAAATTTATGAGTAATATCGAAGACAAATGTAAAGAAAAAGGTGTAAGATTGACCGAGCAAAGAAAAGTAATTGCAAAAATCCTTTCTGAGTCTAAAGAGGTATATGGTTCTAAAGACCATCCTGATGTTGATGAGTTACATAAAAGAGTAACGGTTATTGATGACAAAATAAGTATCGCAACCGTTTACAGAACGGTTAAACTTTTTGAAGAGGCCGGAATTTTGATAAAACATGATTTTAAAGCTGGAAAAGCTAGATATGAGATTAACGATAATCATAATCACTTGATAGACATCAATAGTGGGGAAATAGTTGAGTTTGTAGATAAAGACATTGAAGAATTACAAAACAAGATAGCTAAAAAATTAGGTTATAAATTAGTTGATCATAAGTTAGAATTATATGGTTCAAAAATAAAAAATAAAAAATAAAAAATTGTCAAAAAAAATATTTATCAAAACTTTTGGATGTCAAATGAACGAATACGATAGTAATCGTATATTAGATATTGCAAAAGGCATTGGTTATATTTCTACTAAAAATTTAGCACAAGCTGATTGTTATATATTAAATACTTGCCACATTAGAGAAAAAGCTACTGATAAAGTTTATCACGATGTTGGTAGGATTAAAAAAGAATTTAGGGATAAAAAAAAACCAATTTTAATTATTGCAGGATGTGTGGCACAAGCCGAAGGAGATATTATGTTAAAAAGAGAAAGTTACATAGATGGCATCATAGGTCCACAGTCATATCATCAAATACCTGAAATGATTAAAAAAATTGAAATAAAAAGAAAAAAAATGAACCTCACAGAATTTGAAACAATAGATAAATTCGATAAATTGAATCTTATTAAAAATTAAAATTCTAAAATTTCAACCTTTTTAACTATTCAAGAAGGTTGTGATAAGTTTTGCAAATTTTGTGTTGTTCCATACACTAGAGGTCCGGAACACTCAAGATCTTTCAAAGAAATTATCTCAGAAGCAAAGCAACTTGTAGATAACGGTTCTAAAGAAATTACATTGTTGGGACAAAATGTTAATGCATATAGTTTTAAAAACAAAAGACTTTCAGATATTATTTGTGAACTTGAAAATTTAAAAGGTTTAGAAAGAATTAAGTATACAACCTCACATCCAAAAGATGTAACTGATGATTTAATTAATATTCACGGGACAGCAAAAAAATTAATGCCATTGTTACACTTACCAGTTCAGAGCGGATCATCAAAAATCTTAAAAAAAATGAATAGAAAACATAGCACTGAAGAATATCTAGAAATAATAAAAAAACTAAGAAAAAGTAATAGTTTAATAAAGTTTTCTAGCGATTTTATAATTGCTTATCCAGGTGAGGAGGAAAGTGATTTTCTAGATACTATAAATCTTGTGAAAAAGGTAGGATTTATAAATTCCTACTCTTTTCTTTTTAGTCCAAGACCCGGAACACCGTCTTACAAGTTAAAATTAATAAATTCTGAAATAGCTAAAGAGCGATTAAAAATTTTCCAAAAAATGACTGATGACGTAAAAAAAGCATATAGAAAAAATCTACTACACACTAAATCCAAGGTTCTTTTTGAAAACAGAATTAAAAATGAGGAGAAATACTTTGGTCGAGACGAATACTCTAATTCTGTTATTGTTTCAAGCAAAGACAATCTAACAGGCAAAATAATTGAAGTAGAAATAAATGAATTTAACCATAACACTTTATTTGGAAACTTGGTGAATCAAAACGATAATTATGTTGCTGCGTAAAATATGTCAGAAATAAAAAAAATTGAACAAAGTTTAACAATCAAAAAAATAGATGAAGAAACTATAAATATTCAAATTTTGGATAATAATCTGTTAATTTCTCTTGTTGGAGAGTTCAACAAAAACTTATTGGAACTTGAAAAACTCACGAATACTGAGATATTTTTTAGAGGAAATTCAATTACGATAAAAGGTAAACATAGTTATATAAATAAAGCAAAAGAAGCCATAAAGTTTTTAGTAAATAAATTTCTTTTAACCAATATCATTGAAAATAATGATATTATTCTATCTGTGAAAAAAGAAATTAACAAAACCAATGTGTCTAATATTCAATCTCTTCAAGAATTGATAAAGACTCCAAGAAAATCGGTAATAGCAAGATCAAAAAAGCAATCGGATTATATAAAGGCGTTAAAAGAAAAAGATATAATTATGGCGCTGGGCCCTGCTGGAACAGGAAAAAGTTTTTTAGCAGTCTCAGTAGCAATTACATTATTAATGGAAAAAAAAGTTGAACGAGTTATTTTATCTCGCCCAGCAGTAGAAGCTGGCGAAAAGTTGGGATTTTTGCCAGGGGATATGAAAGAAAAAGTCGATCCATATTTGAAACCGTTATACGATGCCCTTTATGATCTCTTTGGTTTTGAAAAAATAGAAAAGAAAATAGAGTCAGGAGAGATTGAAATTGCTCCTTTAGCATTTATGAGAGGACGAACTTTAAAAAACTCATATGCAATTTTAGATGAAGCACAAAATGCAACTGCTACCCAAATTAAAATGTTTTTAACAAGAATTGGAGAAAATTCAAAGTTAGTAGTTAATGGCGATCCCTCACAAATAGATTTATTAAATAAATCTCACTCTGGATTAGTGAAATCAAAAGATATTCTGAGTAAAATTAAAGAAATTGAAATCGTAGAGTTTGACCATAAAGATGTGGTGAGGCATCCTCTAGTATCCAAAATTATCCAAGCTTATAAAAAAAATTTTGATGATAAAAGTTAATGTACTTGAGACTCATACAGATTGGAAAAAAATTTTAAAAAATTCTCCAAATTATTTAAAAAAAAAAATTAAGGCACTTAACAATAAAAGTCAATTTTTCAAAAAAAAAAAACTTGAATTTTCAATAGTGCTTTCAAGTACAAAAGAAATTAAAAATCTAAATAAAAAATTTAGAAATAAAAATAAATCTACAGATGTACTTTCTTTTCCATTTTACGAAAAAAAAATATTATTAAAGTTGTTAAAAAAAAAAATCTGAAAATATATTTAGGAGATATTGTCATCAATATTAAAAAAATACCTTTTAAAAATAATATAAAAGATTTTCAAAAAAAATTTGATGAATTATGGATCCATGGATTAGCCCATTTATTGGGTGGAAGGCACAAAACAAATAAAGATTTTAATTCTATGAGCAGAGTAGAAAAAAAGTTTTTAAATATAATTAACTAAAAATAAATGGATAAAATATTAAATAATCGATTTTATGTAGTTTTTTTATTTCCGTTTCTATTGGGACTTCTTTCAGTTTTTAGTTTTCAACCTTTTAATTTAACAATAGTAAATTTTTTTATTTTACCAACGTTATTTTTAATTCTCACCTATGTGAATAAAAAATCAAAAAATATTTATAGGAAAAAACCTTATTTAATAAATCTTTTCTCTGTGGGTTATTTTTTTGGGGTAGGATATTTTATTTCAGGCACTTACTGGATAAGTTACTCATTAACATTTGATGACTCTTTTAAACATCTTATTCCTTTTTCATTAATTGGAATTCCTTTATTTCTTGGTATATTTTTTGGCATAGCTACATTATTAGTTGGGAAGCTTGTTAAGAATAATTTTTCATCAATTTTAATATTTTGTGTATCTCTTTCGTTTGTAGATTTTCTAAGAGGAAATATTCTAAGTGGGTTTCCTTGGAATATTTGGGTTTATAGTTGGTCATGGTTTCCAGAAATTTTACAAATACTTAAAATCTTTGGTTTATACGGATTAAACTTACTGGCTCTAACTATTTTTTGTATTCCAGTGTTATTATTATTTTATAAAAAAAAATATAATGTTTTGGTTTTATCTTTTTTTATAGGTCTTTTTTTTATTAATTATATTTATGGATCATCAATTATTAACAAAAATACAAGAAAACTTAATAATTTTGTTTATAATGAGAGTAACTCAATAAATATCAAATTAATTTCCCCAAATACACAGTTAAAGTATAACTTGTCTGCTGAGGAAGTTAAAAAGTCATTGTTAAATTTAATTAAGTACAGTGATCCTGATAAAGATAAAAATACAGTTTTCATTTGGCCTGAAGGAGTTTTCACCGGTTATTCTTATGAAGAATTATTACAATATAAAAAATTTTTTAAGGAAAACTTTTCTACAAACCATCTAATCATTTTTGGTATCAATAAAAGTAAAAATGATAAAGAAAACTATAATAGCCTACTAGCTGTAAATAATAACTTTGAAATTATCTATCAATATAATAAAAAGAAACTTGTTCCATTTGGTGAATTTTTGCCAGCAGAAAAAATTTTAAATAATTTTGGTTTAAAAAAAATTACACAAGGATATACGTCTTTCGCAAAAGGTGGGGAACAGAAAAATTTGATAATCAAAAATTCTAACATTCTTCCGTTGATTTGTTACGAAATTATTTTCCCAAATCTTGTTCAGAAACGTGACAAAAAAACTAACTTAATAATTAATATTTCTGAAGACGCATGGTTTGGAGATTCGATAGGACCACACCAACATTTTGCAAAAGCTATCTTTAGATCAATTGAAAGTGATACTTTTTTAGCAAGGACCGCAAATCGAGGAATTAGTGCATTCATAGATAATAAAGGCAATATTGTTAAAAGTTTGAAAATTAATGAAAAGGGTTATATCGAATTAGATGTACCGTTATTGGAGAATAATTTTCGAAATAAAAATGATTTGATATTTTTATTACTTTTATTTACATATACAATCATCTTTTTTACTTTAAGAAATAAATTATAATGAGTGACGATAAATATTTATTTACCAGCGAGTCTGTCTCTGAAGGTCATCCAGATAAAGTTTGTGATAGAATTTCAGATATGGTTGTAGATACATATATTTCTTCCGAACCATACTCTCGAGTTGCATGTGAAACTTTGACTACGACAAATAAAGTAGTTTTGGCTGGAGAAACAAGAGGCCCCAAAATTAATAACGATGATTTAATAGAAAAAGTGAGAAACTGTATAAAAGATATTGGTTATGACCAAGAAGGTTTTAGCTGGAAGACAGCAAAAATTGAAAGTCATCTTCATGAGCAATCTTCAGATATTGCAATGGGTGTTGACTCAAAAGGTAATAAAGATGAAGGTGCTGGTGACCAAGGAATTATGTTTGGTTATGCCTGTAAAGAAACAAAAGATTTGATGCCAGCTCCAATTTATTTTTCTCATAAGATTCTAAGATTAATGGCTGAGGATAGAAAAAAAGGATTAATAAATGGAATAGAGCCAGACTCAAAAAGCCAAGTATCAATGCTTTATGAAAATGATAAACCAAAAAAAGTAACTTCAATAGTAATTTCTACACAACATTCAAAGGACATAAATCAAAAAAAAGTTAAGGATTTAGTAATGCCTTACATTTCAAAATCTATTCCAGAGTCATTTATTAAAGAACTAAGTGAGAAAGACATATATATAAACCCGACAGGACAATTCATTATAGGAGGACCAGATGGTGATACCGGCTTAACGGGTAGGAAAATAATTGTTGATACCTACGGAGGAGCAGCACCTCATGGGGGAGGAGCATTTTCAGGAAAAGATCCGACCAAAGTTGATCGATCCGCTGCCTATGTAGCAAGGTATCTAGCCAAAAATATTGTTGCTGCAGGTGTCTCTGATAAATGTTTAATCCAGCTTGCTTATGCAATTGGAGTTTCTAAACCACTTTCAATTTATTTAAAATTGTCCGAAAAAGATAAAAACAAAGTGATGGACGTAAAAAAAACCATCGAACAAAATTTTGACTTATCTCCTAGAGGAATAAGGGAACTTCTAGGATTAAATAAACCTATTTACGAAATTACCTCCTCCTATGGGCATTTTGGTAGAGAACCATCTGACAAAGGCCATTTTTCTTGGGAAAAAACTAATAAATCAGATATTTTTAAATTGTAAACTTGAAAAAAGCATAAATATTCATTAAATATTACATAAAACTGGAGATTTGAAAATGGGCTTTAGCCCATTTTTTTTTGGAAAATATAAAAAAGGAAAAATGCTAAATAGAGGTTTAGATAAATTAGAATTGTTAAGGATCGTTGAAGCGGTTGCTAACGAAAAATCAATCGATAAAGAACTAGTAATCGAGTCAATGGAGAGCGCTATACAGAAAGCCGCTTTAACAAAATTTGGAAATGAAAATAGTATAGAAGCTACAATTGATAGAGAGAATGGAGAAATTAAGATACATAAAGTGCTAGAAATTGTTGAGACTATTGTAGATAGCAGTAAAGAAATTACTTTGGAAATGGCAAAAAAATTAAATAAAAAAAATTCAGAACTAAAAATCGGCGATAAAATATTTGAAGAATTACCCCAAATAGATTTTGGGAGAATTGCTGCTCAAAGTGCTAAGCAAGTAATAAGCATGAGAGTAAGAGAGGCAGAAAAAAACAGGCAGTACGAAGACTTTATAGATAAACAAGGTCAGATTTTAAGTGGAATTATAAAGAGGTTGGAATACGGAAATGTTATAATGGATTTGGGTAAAGCGGAAGGAGTAATAAAAAAAGATGAATTAATACCACGTGAAATTTTGAAAACAGGTGATAGAGTTAAAGCTTACTGCTATGAAGTTAAAAAGGAGCTAAAAGGTCATCAAATATTTTTGTCTAGAGCCCACCCTCAATTTTTGGCTAAACTATTTTTTCAAGAAGTTCCCGAAATATATGAGGGAATAATAGAAATCAAATCGGTTGCAAGAGATCCAGGAAGTAGAGCAAAAATTTGTGTATTCTCTCAAGACAGTTCTATAGATCCAGTTGGTGCTTGTGTTGGAATGAGAGGAAGTAGAGTTCAAACAATTGTTAACGAATTACACGGAGAAAAAATAGATATAATAAAATGGACTGAAGATTTACCAACTTTAATTTCAGAGTCACTTTCTCCAGCAGAAATTCAAAAAGTGTTAATAGATCAAGATAACAAAAGAATAGACGTTATTTTAACTGAAGAAAATTTAAGCAAAGCTATAGGAAGAAGAGGTCAAAATGTAAGATTGGCTTCAAAGTTGACAAATTTTGAAATAGATATCCTAACTGATAAAGAAGACTCAGATCGAAGACAGGCAGAATTTAAAGAAAGATCTGAAACATTAATTAAAAATCTTGAAGTCGACGAAACTTTAGCTCAACTTCTAGTTTCAGAAGGGTTTCAAGGAATTGAAGAAATCTCTCAAGCTAAACCAGAAATGATAGCGAAAATTGAGGGAATAGACGAAAGTACTGCTACTGAGTTAATTAAACGTTCAAAAGAAAATCTAGTTAAAGTTCAAGAAGAAGTATCTACAAAATTAAAGGAATTAGGAGTTGAAGACTCATTAATTAATCTGAAGGGAATAACGCAAGGAATGCTAGTAATACTTGGTCAAAGGAATATCAAAAAATTAAGTGATTTTGCTGATTTGTCCTCAGACGAATTAATCGGAGGTTATGATGAAGTTAAAGGGAAAAAAGTAAGAATAGAGGGATATCTTGAAGAATTTTCTCTTTCAAGAGAGGAGGCTGATCAATTAATAATGTCAGCTAGAGAAATAGTTTTTAAATAAAAGATTATGCAAGATAAAAAAGATAAAAAGAAAACTTTAACAATTTCTAAAAGTTTTACTAAAAAAATTGATATGTCAAATATCAATAAAGGTGGCAAAAAGTCTTTTGCTATTGAAAAAAAATCTTCTTTTAAAAATACAAAAAGTTTTAATAAAAACAATCTTAATACTAGTTTTCATAAAAGAGCAGATCCAAAAAAAACTCTTAATAGGAAATTTATTGAACAACAGGCTACCAAAGAATTTATAAAAAAATCAGAAGACAAAATTGCCAGTAAGAAAAAATTAAGATTAAAAGGACCTATAGATAAAAAAGACTTTAAACTTACTGTATCTAGAGCTTTGAATGTGGAGGAGATAGAAATCAAACAAAGAAGTCTTGCCTCGGTGAAGAGGGCTCGTTTAAAAGAAAAAAGAAATGCCCCTGAAAATGAAGAAAAAAAGGAATTCAAGAAAATTGTTAGAGACGTAAAAATTCCTGAACAAATTTCAATACAGGAACTTTCAAATAGAATGGCTGCTAGATCAAGTGAAGTAATAAAATTTTTACTTAATATGAAAGTTGTTGCCACTATAAATCATATAATTGATAAGGATACTGCAGAATATATAGTTAAAGAATTTGGGCACACTCCTGTTATTGAAGATGTACCTAATGTAGAGATAAATAAAAAAGTAAAATTAGATGGAAATGATCTAGAAAAAAGACCTCCAGTTGTAACTATTATGGGACATGTTGATCACGGGAAAACTTCTTTGCTAGATGCATTACGAGATACAAATGTAGTTTCAGGAGAACATGGTGGTATTACTCAGCATATTGGTGCTTATCAAGTTAAGGCTGAAAAAAATCAAATTATTACATTTATTGATACTCCAGGTCATGCTGCTTTTACTGAAATGAGAGCAAGAGGTTCTAAAATTACTGACATTGTTGTTTTAGTAGTCGCTGCAGATGATGGAATTAAACCTCAAACTGTTGAAGCGATTAAACATTCTAAGGCAGCTAAAGTACCTATAATAGTTGCTATTAATAAGTGTGATCTTCCTAATAAAAATATTAGCAAGATAAAAAATGAATTAATGCAATATGAGCTGATCGCAGAGGACTTAAGTGGAGACACCTTATTTGTTGAAGTTTCTGCAACAAAAAAACAAAACCTCGATAAATTGAAAGAAAGTATATTATTACAATCTGATATATTGGATCTAAAAGCTTCAAAAAAAGGTCCAGCATCAGGGGTAGTAATCGAGTCTAAAATTGATAAGGGCAAAGGACCAGTTTCTACTGTCCTAATTTCAAATGGCTTATTAGAAAAAGGAAATTATTTTGTTTGCGGAAACACTTGGGGAAAAATCAGAGCTATGATTGATCATGAGGGAAAAACTGTTGATAAAGCTTTCCCTTCAATGCCAGTCGAAATACTTGGAATGAATAATTCTGCTTTTGCCGGTGCTGAATTCAACGTGACAGAGAATGAAGATAAAGCAAAAGAAATAATTGAGTTTAGAAAAGACCACTCACCAGGCAAACAGAATATTTTGAAAGCTAAAGACAAAACAACTTTATTTGAAAAAAAAGACGACAAAGATGAACTTAATATTTTAATTAAGTCAGACGTACAAGGATCTAGCGAGGCATTAAAGACAGCTATCAATAAAATTAAACATGATGAAGTAAAAGCAAATATAATTTTGTCTGACATTGGAATGATTAACGAAACTGATGTTTCTTTAGCAAAAGCATCAAATGCTATTCTAATAGGTTTTAACGTGAAGCCTAATAGAGAAGCAAAAAAATTAGCTGAAGAGCAGAATATTGAAATTAAATATTTTAATATAATCTACGAATCTCTTGAGTATATTGAAAAAGCACTTTCTGGGCTTTTAGAACCTGATATAAAAGAAACTATCGGAGGATCAGCTGAAATTCTAAAGATTTTTAAAGTATCAAATGCAGGAAAGATCGCAGGATCAAAAGTGCTTAACGGAGAAATTAAAAATAAATCTAAAGCTAGAATAATTAGAGATGGTACAGTTGTTTACACAGGAGAAATTTCAAGTATATTTAGAGAAAAAAACCAAGTTAAATCAGTAACAACAGGTTTAGAATGCGGAATAAGCTTAAAAGATTTTATAGATTTTAAAGAGAAAGATATTATAGAGTCTTTTCATGCTGAAAAAATTGAGAGGAAAATTTGATGAAAAAAGATAATCCTAATCAAGCATTTAGCCAGAGGCAGTTGAGAGTTGGAGAATTGGTCAAACAAAATTTAGGTGAAATTTTTATACGAAATGAAGCTAAAATTCCCTCAATTAATACCAAAGTTATAACTGTAACTGAGGTAAGAATGACACCGGACTTAAAAACTGCAAGGGCATACGTTATTCCACTTGGCGGTGAAGATATGAGTTTAACCGTAAGTATCTTGACGGAGTACGCTCATCTTGTTAGAAAAGCATTGTCAAAAAAGCTTGATATCAAGTTTCTTCCTAAACTTGCATTTGTAGAAGATAATTCTTTTGAATATGCTGAGAAAATAGAAAGATTGATTAAAAAAAATAGAAAACATGAAACAGAAAAAAAAGAGTATAATTAAGTCATTAGGAATTCATGATAAAGATGTAGGTTCTGCAGAAGTTCAAATAGGGTTGTTAACTGACAAAATAACAAAATTAGCTGAACATTTTAAGACAGCAAAAAAAGATAAACATTCTACGGTGGGATTAACAAAATCAGTTAATAGAAGAAAAAAATTGTTAACTTACTTAAAAAGAAAAAACCCTGACTCTTATACAAAAGTATTGAAACAATTAAATTTAAGGAAATAATGTTTAAAATTCATAAAGAAGAAATAGAAATTAATGGAAAAAAAATAACTCTTGAAACCGGAAAAATAGCTAGACAAGCTGACGGAGCAATTATTGCAACATGCGGCGAAACCGTTGTTATCGCCACCGCAGTTGGAGCAAAAAAATTAAAAGATGATCAAGATTACTTTCCTTTATCTGTTAACTATCAGGAAAAGTATTATGCAGCTGGAAAAATCCCTGGAGGATATTTTAAAAGGGAAGCTAGACCAACTGAAGCGGAAACTTTAATTTCTAGATTAATAGACAGACCAATCAGACCATTATTTCCATCAAGTTTTATGAATGAAGTTCAAGTATTGCCGACAGTATTATCTTATGATGGAGAAAATCAACCAGATATTTTATCTATAATTGCATCTTCTGCGGCTCTAGCTATATCAGGACTACCATTTCAAGGTCCAATAGCGGCAAGTAGGGTTGGTTATAAAGATAAAAAATATTTATTAAATCCAACACCAGCAGAATTAGAACAGTCAGAACTAGACTTAGTTGTGGCCGGAACTAAAGATGCAGTTTTAATGGTGGAGTCAGAAACATCTGGGTTGTCTGAAAAAATAATGTTGGATGCAGTAAAATTTGGCCATGAAAACTTTATTCCAATAATAAAAGCAATAGAGTCTTTATCAAAAAAGGCAGGGAAAACTAAATGGGAAATTGAGGAAATAGAACAATCTGATGTTAAAAAGAAAATTACTACTGCCTTTGAAGCCGAATTAAGAAAAGCATTCAAAGAGATTGATAAGAAAAAAAGATCTACTGCAATATCAGAAATAGAGACGAAATGTAAAGAAATGTTTTTAGAAGATGAAAACGTTACAGAAAATCAAGCCATGGCTCAACTAAAGTCACTGGAAAAAGATATTGTAAGAACTGCAATTTTGAAAGATAAAAAAAGAATTGATGGAAGAGGTCTTGCAGACGTAAGACAAATAAAATGTGAAGTAGGTGTATTACCAAGAACACATGGATCTGCTTTATTTACCAGAGGTGAAACCCAAGCTCTTGTTGTGACAACTCTAGGAATGTCTGATGACGAACAAAGATTAGAAAGTCTAGATGGTATGCAAAGATCTAATTTTATGCTTCATTATAACTTCCCTCCATTTTCAGTAGGTGAATGCGGAAGGATAGGAACAGGTAGAAGAGAAATAGGACATGGAAAATTAGCTTGGAGAGCAATAAATTCTTCATTACCAAAAAAAGAAAACTTTCCTTATACGCTTAGAGTAGTATCTGAAATTACGGAGTCAAACGGTTCATCTTCAATGGCTACCGTTTGTGGGACTTCTTTATCTTTAATGGATGCTGGAGTACCTATAAAAGAACCTGTCGCTGGAATAGCTATGGGTTTAATTAAAGAGGGTGATAAATTTTCTGTTTTGTCAGATATTCTGGGAGACGAAGATCATTTAGGAGATATGGATTTTAAAGTTGCTGGAACAAAAGATGGTATTACTTCACTTCAAATGGATATTAAAATTACTGGTATTACATTTGAAATAATGGAAAAAGCCTTAGAGCAAGCGAAAGCAGGAAGAAAGAGCATTTTGTCAGAAATGAATAAGGCTATAAAGTCATCAAGAAAAGAATTCTCTAAACACACTCCTAAAATGGAAACTTTACAAGTAGACAAAAAAGATATTGCTACTGTAATAGGAAAAGGTGGTGCAACTATTAGAGAAATAGTTGAAACATCAGGAGCAAAAGTAGATGTAAAGGATACAGGCGAGGTAACCGTAGCAGCACCCGATGAAGAGTCTAGAAATAAAGCGATGGAATTTATTAAAAGTCTCGTTGCAAAACCTGAGATGGGAAAAATTTATAAAGGTAAAGTTGTTAAGATAATGGAATTTGGAGCATTCGTAAATTTCTTAGGAAAACAAGATGGTTTGGTTCATATATCTGAACTAGCAGAAAAAAGAGTAGCTAAAGTTGGTGACATTGTAAAAGAAGGGGACGAAGTTTCTGTAAAAGTAGTTGGTTTTGATAGAGGAAAAGTTAAATTATCTATGAAACAAGCATCAGCATAAATTAACTAATATTTTTTGGGTCAGGCATTCCAACTTTATTATATCCAGCATCGACATAATGAATTTCACCAGTAACTCCTGCAGCTAAATCACTTAATAAATATAACGCTGAGTTTCCCACATCATCAATATTAACATTTCTTTTTAAGAATGAATGATCTTCATTCCATTTGTATAAAAATTTAGCATCTCCAATCGCTGAAGCTGCCAATGTTTTAATTGGTCCAGCACTTATAGCATTAACTCTTATTTTTTTGCTGCCTAGATCTCTTGCTAAATATTTAACACTTGCTTCTAGTCCAGACTTACAAACTCCCATTACATTGTAATTAGGAATGGCTTTATTAGACTCATATGTTAATGTTAATAAACTTCCTCCCTCTTTCATTATTTTTGATGCTTCTTTTGCTACTTCGGTGAATGAAAAGCAAGAAATTAACATACTTCTTAAAAAGTTTTCTCTTGTTGTATCAAGATATTGTCCTGAAAGTTCTGCTTTATCTGAGAAAGCTACTGCGTGGACAACAAAATCTATTTGTCCCCATTTAGTTTTTATATCTTCAAAAAGTTTAACAATCTCCTTTTTATTTTCAACGTTACAGCTAAGAGTAAAATCTGAATTTAACGACTTTGCTAAAGGAATTACTCTTTTTTTTAAAGCATCTCCCAAATAAGTAAATGCTAACTCTGCACCTTGTTCAGCCAATTTTTTTGATATGCCCCAAGCAATAGATCTGTCATTTGCTACACCCATTATTAGACCTTTTTTGCCTTTTATTAAGCTCATAAATTAAACTTTCTCAAACACTAAAGCAGCGTTTGTTCCTCCAAAACCAAAACTATTAGACATCACAGAATTTAAATTTACATTTTTTTCTACTTTTTTCACAATAGGGAAATTTTTTGCTTCTTCATCAATTTCGTTGATATTAATCGATGCGGAAATGAAATTATTTTTCATCATAATTAAGCTGTAAATTGCCTCATGAACCGATGTAGCTCCCAAAGAATGCCCAGATAAAGATTTTGTTGAACTTATTTTAGGTATCGCATCCTTAAAAACATCTTTAACTGCTTTCAATTCTGTAATATCACCAACGGGCGTAGAAGTTCCATGAGTATTTATGTAATCAATTTTGTTTTTACTAGTGCTCAATGCCATTTGCATACATCTAGCAGCTCCCTCTCCAGATGGTGCGACCATATCATATCCGTCTGAGGTTGCACCATATCCCGTCAATTCAGCATAAATTTTTGCTCCTCTAGCTTTAGCATGCTCATATTCCTCCAATACTAAAACACCTCCACCTCCAGAGATAACAAAGCCGTCTCTAGTTTTATCGTAAGGTCTAGACGCCTTTTCTGGTGAGTCATTATATTTTGATGATAAAGCAGTCATAGCATCAAACATAGCAGTCATAGCAAAATGAACTTCATCACTACCTCCAGCAAATATTATTTTTTGTTTTCCTAATTGAATTAATTCCATAGCATTTCCAATACAGTGACCGCTAGTAGCGCATGCCGAACTAATAGTATAATTTACTCCTTTTATCTTAAATGGAACCGCTAAAGTTGCTGAAGCTGTACTTGCCATTGTTCTTGGAACAACAAAAGGCCCCATTAGTTTTGGTGTTTTAGCTCTAGTTTTATCTGCAGCTAATATAACATTTTCAATAGAGGGACCTCCTGATCCCATCACCATTCCTGTAGAAATATTACTTACATCTTTTTCTTCTAAACCAGAGTCTTTTACAGCTTCATTCATAGCAATATAATTATAAGCTGATCCTGACCCCATAAATCTGATTATTTTTCTATCTATGTAATCTGAAATCTTTATTTTTGGTTTTCCGTGAACATGACTTTTTAAATTTAATTCCTTATATTCTTCGCAGAAAGAAATACCCGATTTCGAATTTAATAAAGATTTGTAAACTTCATCTTGATTATTACCAAGACAAGAAACAATTCCTATACCTGTCACAACTACTCTCCTCATTGTTTAAATAAACCTACTTTTAAATTTTCAGCTGTATAAATTGTTTTCCCATCAGCATTTAAAATTCCATTAGCTAAACCAACTGCAGTACCTTCTTTTTTGAGAATTCGTTTCATATTAATCTCATAAGTTGCCATTTTTACTTTTTTAAGAACTTCACCAGTAAATTTTACAGAACTAACTCCAAGCGCTCTTCCCTTTCCTGGTTCTCCAGTCCATCCCAAAAAAAATCCTACTAACTGCCACATTGCATCTAAACCTAAACAACCAGGCATTACTGGATCATCCTTGAAATGACAATCAAAAAACCAAAGGTTATCTTTAATATCAAGTTCAGCTTTAATTAAACCTTTTTTAAATTCTCCGGTATCTTTTCTTATTTCAGTAATTCTATCAAACATAAGCATTGGAGCTAGAGGTAATTTAGCATTGCCTTCTCCAAAAAGCTTCCCTTTTCCACAGTCAATTAATTCCTCGTAACTATAGCTATTTTTTTGCATATTTTAAAAACTGTTTTACTTGATTTAACAAAGGTTTCATATATATTTGTGTTTAGAATCATTATAAACTAAGAGAAATACAGTAAAAAACGTGAAAAAAACTAATATTTTAAAAAAATTAAGATCTTCCGGGCTTAGACCAACAAAACAAAGAGTGGAAATAGCTAAATTTTTATTCGACAGGGAAAAAACTTTTCACTTCACTGTAGAAAGCTTGAATAAACTTTTATCAAAAAAAACTACAAGTAAATTTGCGTTAGCAACTATATATAATACTGTTCACGCTTTTAAAAAAGCTGGACACTTAACCGAAGTAGATGTTCGGGGTAAAAAAAAAACTACCTATTTTGATACCAATGTATCTAATCATCATCATTTCTATGATACTGAAACTGCAGAATTAATTGACATTGATGAAAAAGAAGTAGTTTTTGAAAAAATACCAAAAGCTCCGAATGGAAAAAAAATAAAAAACTTAGAGGTATTTATTAACTTGAAAAATTGACAGCTTATAACTTGAAATTCATCTTTAAATTATAATAAATTATTTAAAAATAGGAGACTAAATGAGTGTAGAATTTAAAAAAAACGGAAACGGTAAATGTCCTGTAATGCATGGAAGTATGACTGAGTCATCAACTCCAACACACTGGTGGCCAAAAAACCTAAATTTAGATATTTTACATCAGCACGATACAAAAACTAATCCAATGGATAAAAAATTTGATTACAAAAAAGAAGTAAAAAAATTAAACTTCAAAGGAATAAAAAAAGATTTACTTAAATTAATGACTGACAGTCAAGAATGGTGGCCGGCAGATCTTGGACACTACGGTGGTTTATTTATTAGAATGGCATGGCACTCAGCCGGAACTTATAGAATTGCTGATGGACGTGGAGGAAGTGGTACCGGAAACCATAGATTTGCACCTTTAAATTCTTGGCCAGATAACACTAATTTAGATAAAGCAAGACGTTTACTTTGGCCAATAAAGAAAAAATATGGAAATAGAATAAGTTGGGCTGACTTAATGATACTAGCTGGAAATATAGCTTATGAGTCAATGGGATTAAAAATGTATGGATTTTCATTTGGAAGAGAAGACATATGGCACCCAGAAAAGGATGTATACTGGGGATCAGAAAAAGAATGGCTTCAAGACAAAAGATATTCAAATAACGGTAACCGTAAATCACTAGCTAACCCTTTAGCAGCAGTGGTTATGGGTTTAATTTATGTAAATCCAGAAGGTGTTGATGGGAAACCAGATCCTTTAAGAACCGCTCACGATGTGAGAGAAACTTTCGGTAGAATGGCTATGAACGATGAAGAAACTTGTGCATTAACAGTTGGTGGTCACTCAGTTGGTAGAGCCCACGGGAATGGTGATGCCTCTTTACTAGGTCCAGAGCCAGAAGCAGGTGAAATCCACGAACAAGGATTTGGCTGGAATCGTAAAGGTGGTGGAGGCCTAGGAGTAAATCAAGTGACTAGTGGAATCGAAGGAGCTTGGACAACACATCCAAATAAATGGGATGACTCATACTTAAAACTTTTATTAGATTACGATTGGGAATTAAAAAAAAGTCCTGCAGGTGCAAATCAGTGGGAACCAATTAATATGAAAGAAGAAGACAAACCAGTTGACTTAGCCAATCCTTCAATTAGAAAAAATCCTATTATGACTGATGCAGACATGGCTATGAAAATGGACCCAAGTTATAGAAAAATTTCAGAAGAATTTAGAAAAGATCATAAATATATGACCAACTCTTTTACAAGAGCCTGGTTTAAATTAACGCACAGAGATATGGGACCTAGAAAATATTATATTGGACCTGATGTTCCAAAAGAAGATTTAATTTGGCAGGATACAGTTCCTAAGGGAAAAAAGAGTTTTAATATTTCTAAAGCAAAAAAATTAATCGAAGCAACAGGCTTAAAAAGTTCTGATTTAATAAGCACAGCTTGGGACAGTGCAAGAACTTATAGAAGAACTGATTGCCGAGGGGGAGCAAATGGTGCAAGAATAAGATTATTACCTCAAAGAAAATGGGAAGGAAATGAGCCAACTAGATTAAATAAAGTTCTAGAAAAATTAGAGAAAGTAGCTAAAAAAGTTAAAGCTAGTGTAGCAGATATTATAATTTTGGCAGGGAATTTTGGGCTAGAAAAATCGATTAAAAAAGCTGGATATAAAGTTAATGTTCCTTTTTCACCTGGAAGAGGAGATGCGATTCAAGACCAAACTGACATTGACTCTTTTAAAGTACTTGAACCATTGCATGACGCTTTTAGAAATTGGGTAAAAGAAGAATATGCGGTTAGTCCAGAGGAGATGATGCTAGATAGAGCTTCTCTAATGAACTTATCTGCAAAAGAAATGACTGTTTTAGTTGGAGGAATGAGAGTTTTAGATACAAATCATAACAATACGAGGCACGGAGTTTTTACGAATAAACCAGGAGCCTTAACAAATGAATTTTTTGTAAATCTAACTGATATGAAATTCATTTGGAAACCATTAACGAAAGATTTATATGAAATAGTTGATCGTAAAACAAAAAAAGCAAAATTTACTGCTACGAGAGTGGATTTAGTATTTGGTTCTAATTCTATTTTAAGATCATATTCGGAAGTTTATGCTCAAGATGATAATAAAGAAAAGTTTGTAAAAGATTTTGTGCAAGTATGGACTAAAATAATGAACGCTGATAGACAAGAATTAAAAAAACTTAACTAGTGATGGAAAACTTAAAAATAAAAGAAAATATAAAATCACTAAATAATAAATTAGAAGATTTTTACAGAGTCCCTTTTCTGAAATTTGATATAAATAAATTGAGATCTGATTTAGAAAAAATTTTACAAAAAAAAAAATTTACTACTTTAGGAATTAAATGTTTTGGTGCGATCCCTGTAAATCAGATACCCGGAGATAGTTCCTCTATAGAAGGTCATAATGTAAGAGGTACTTATTGGACTATCCCAGATGAAAAAGGCAAAGAAGCAGAAAGAGATAAGCCTGTAGAAGAGTCTAAGTATACTCAAATAGTTCCAGAGTTTAAAGGTACATATTTTGAAGAAGTTTATAATACTTTAAAAAAAAATTTTAAACTTGGAAGAGTAAGAATTTTGTTGAAAGAACCTAGATCTACTTTGAGTTGGCATAGAGACCCTGAACCTAGGCTTCATATTCCTATAATTACAAACCAAGGCTGTAGAATGGTAATTGAGGACGTATCTAGGCATATGCCTGCAGATGGCTCAGTAACAATCACTAATAATATAAAATATCACAATTTTTTTAATGGTGGGGAACAAGCAAGAATTCATTTAGTCGCTTGCATGTTAGAAAATCCATTTATAAATTAAATTCTTCCCCATAAACCATCTTTTTTTACCCAACCGGAAAATTTATCGACCTCAACTTTGCACCAATCTTTTTTACATTTTTTTACAAGACACAGTCTACCTTTTTTTAATATTGCCAAAGGTTTAGAGTACACTGTGGGATTTTTAAAAAGTAATAACTCCTTAATATTTACAATAGCTGCTTTTTTTTTTGATAATTGAGATATATGTATCCACCCAGAATTATTTTCATGATCTTTAATTTTTCTAAAATTGTAAGATTTATCTTGCACTAAAACAGGAAGATATTTTTTTGTATAAAATATTTTAATTGGGTAATCAAATGAAGGCCCTTGTCTTAAATTTACCTTTTCATTTCTTAAGGTCAAAAAATATTCACTTTCTGCGAAAAGGGGATTTATAAAAAAAAAAATAAAAAAAATTATTTTTTTGTACATTCTTTAATACAATTTACATTTTTAGTTAATCTAATTTTTCTAAAATCAGATTTAAGTGAATTAAATACTAAAACTTTTCCAATCATGTCATTTTTTTTACCTAGTATTGTTTTAATTACTTCATTAGCCTGTAAAGATCCAGCTATACCAGCAAGGGTAGAAACAACTCCATCAGCATCACAATTATTTTCAACTTGCGGTATTTCGGGCATAAAACACCTAAAACATGGGGTATTCTTTTTTTTAAAATTAAAGTTAAATACTTGCCCATCAAATCTATTTATAGCAGCTGAGATTAAAACTTTTTTATCCTTAAGACAGTAATCATTTATCAAGTATCTAGTTTCAAAATTATCTGTACCATCACAAATAATATCAAATTTATCACATATAGTTTTAATGTTTTGTTTATTTATTTTTTCTTTAAAAGTTTTGATTTTAATTTTTTTATTTATCTTATTTATTTTTTTTTTTGCTTGTAGTACTTTATACTTACCAACATCGTTAGTATTAAATAATATTTGTCTATTTAGATTTGATAATTCAACTTTGTCATGATCTACAATTCCAATATTTTGTACTCCAGAATTCGCTAAATATAATAACAATGGACATCCAAGTCCCCCTATTCCAACAACTAAAATTTTTGCAGAAAATATTTTTTTTTGCCCAGAGACTCCTAATTCCTTTAAGATAATTTGTTTTGAAAATCTTTTTAAGTCATTGTTAGAAATTTTCATTTTTAACTATTTTGTTCCTGTTGACCCAAAACCACCTGATCCTCTGTCAGTGCTTGATAGTTCTTCTACCTCTTCGATTTTAGCCTGAACTACTGGACACATAATCATTTGAGCAACTCTGAGTCCATTCTCAACGATAAATTTTTTCTTTCCAAGATTTATCAGTATCACTTTAATTTCTCCTCTATAATCTGCATCAATTGTTCCCGGAGTATTCAATACACTTATATCATTTTTTGCAGCCAATCCTGATCTAGGCCTTATTTGAATTTCAAATCCTTTTGGGATTGACAGAGAGAATCCTGTTGGTACTATTGCTTTTTCACTCGGGTTAATTTCTATATTTTCCTTTATATAAGCGGCTATATCCATCCCAGATGAGCCAGAAGTCTCATATTTAGGAATTATAACATTTTTGGAAAAACGTTTAATTAAAAGTTTTGTCATTAACCAAAAAGTTATCTATTATTTTTTTTGCAATTATACTGGCAATAAAACTTTTTTTATTTTTAGGTATTGATTCAACTTTACCTTTTTTATTTATAATCAAAACTTTATTAAATTCACTATTAAAGCCTGTATTTTTTTTAGAGACATCATTAGCTATTATGATATCACAATATTTTTCTTTTAATTTTCTATAAGAATTAGATATTAAATTTTCAGTTTCAGCAGAAAAACCTACAACTATTTTAGGTCTAGCTTTATTATTTTTTCCTATAAATTCAAGAATATCAGGATTTTTTTCTAAATGTATAACATCTAAAATACTTTCACTTTTTTTTAATTTATTTTTAGCCATAGTTTTTGGTTTAAAGTCAGATACAGCTGCAGCACAAACTGCTATATCAACTGGCAGTGAACTTTTTACTTTTTCTAACATTTCTTTAGCAGAGGTAATTTGTTTGACTTTAATATCTTTAGAAAAGTTTATGTTAGAAGGTCCAGAAATCAAGGTCGTTTTAACTCCTAACTTCGACAAAGCTAAAGCTATTTCATACCCCTGTTTTCCGCTTGATTCATTAGAAATATATCTTACAGGGTCAATATATTCTTTTGTCGACCCAGTAGTTACCAAAGCACTTAGTTTTTTTTCTTTAACAAGATCCTTATTGGTAAAATAACTTTTGATGTAACTAAATATTTGCCTCGGACTACTCATTTTGCCTTCACCATATTCTCCACAAGCCATCGATCCTTTTACAGGTCCTATAAACCTATAACCGTAGTCCAATAATAATCTTACATTTTCTTGTGTAGCTTTATGAAGCCACATCCTTATATTCATAGCTGGAACTAAAACAATTTCTTTATTTGATGCCAACATCACTGTAGTTGCTAGATCTTCTGCTTTTCCAGAAACTAATTTAGTCATTAAATTTGCAGTTGTTGGCACTACTAAAATTAAATCTGCCCATCTAGACAAAGAAATGTGATCTATTTTTGACTCATTATTTACATCAAAAATATCTTCATAAGGTTTATCATTTGTTAAAGATGCTACTGATAAAGGTGTTACAAATTCTTTACCACTTTTTGTGAGTATTGATTTAATTATAAATACATTTTTTTTCAAAATTCTAATTAGATCTAGAGACTTATAAGCTGCAATTCCACCGCCTATAATTAAAAGAATTTTTTTGGTTTTTAAATTCATATATAATTAAAATACTAATAAAATAACAATTACAATACCTAAAATAGCAAACACAATATTATTTCTTAAACTTTTTAACTTTAATTGCTCAATTTCTAAAGCTTTGTTATCAGAAGTAGTTAGATTAAGCTTACCTTCAGCTATTAATTGTAACGCATAATTTGCTTTATCCATAAAACCTGGAAAGTCAGGTATTCTTTTGAGAATTTCAGCTGAAGTATTAATTGCATTATCTATATTTGTTTTAGGACTTTTTATATTTTTTATCCAATCCTCTAAAATTGGCCTCGAAACTTCCCAGATATTTGTCTCAGGATACAATTTTCTTGCTACACCTTCTACAACAACCATAGTTTTTTGAAGTAATAAAAGTGGTGTTTGGGTTGCCATATTAAATTTTTCAGTAATTTCAAATAATTGAGCTAAAAGATTACCTCCTGAAATATCTTTTATAGATTGACCAAATATTGGTTCTCCAACAGATCTCAATGCTTGTGCAAATTCTTCTTTGGATACATCTTGAGGAACTAGTCCAGCTTTAAAATGTACTTCGGCAACCTTCGTGTAGTCTCTTTGAATAAAACCATAAAGAATTTCAGCTAAATACATTCTATTATTTTTATCTAGTCTCCCCATTATCCCAAAATCTACAGGAACAATGTTGCCATTTTTATCTACAAATAAATTTCCTTGGTGCATATCTCCATGAAAAAATCCATCTCTTACTGCTTGTCTTAAAAAATGCTGTATTAAACTTTCAGCTAAATTTTTTAAATCAATTCCAGACTCTTCAATAATTTTTTGTTCTCTGATAGAAACACCTACAACTTTATCCAAAGTTAGAACTCTTTTTGAGGTGAAATTCCAATAAATTTTTGGAACATTGAAACCTTTGTCATTTATTGTATTTTCATATAACTCATTTGCTGCAGCTGCCTCAAATCTTAAATCCATCTCTATGTTGGTAATTTCTCTCAGTAGATGAACTACTTCAACAAGTTTTAATCTTTTGGTTTTTTTTATTGTATTCTCAATAATATAAGCAAATAACATTAAAGCATCTAATTCCTCATTAAATAATTTTTCAATTTCTGGGCGTAAAATTTTAATAGCAACTTGCTTTTCTTCGTCGTTCACTTTTATTTTTGCTATGTGAACTTGGGCTATAGATGCGGCTGCAATTGGTTCTTTCAAATCGTAAATATTTTTAAATTGCTCTTCACCAATTTCTTTTCGTAGAATTTTTTTAGCTTCAATTAAGTCAAACGCTGGCAACTTATCTTGGAGTTTTTCAAGATCGTTGGCCATTTCCTCTCCTATAATATCGGGTCTAGTTGCAAGAAATTGTCCTAGTTTTATAAAAGTCGTTCCCATTCCTTGCAATGCATCACAAAGTTTTTCGCCGGACTTCTTTGAGTTATTTATATATTTTTTTTGCGAGCCAATTGAAATTAAATTAAAAAAAATTTTTATAGTTGTAGGTAAATTATAAATTTCATTAATAGTGTCCACAGCCCCTGACGATCCCAATTTTCTTCCAATTTTGAACAGCTGAAAAATCCTAGTAAACATTTAAATCTTCCATCCAGAATGAACCGCAGAAATACCGTTGCTTAAATTTCTAAATTCTACATTTTTAAATCCATTATCTTTCATCAATTTCACAAGTTGTTGCTGGGTATAAAACTTATCTATACTCGAGATTAAATATTCATAAGGTTCTCGATTTCCTACAATAAGCTTACCTATAGATGGTATTAATTTTGAGTATTGGTTATATGCTTTACTTAACAATTCATTTTGGACTTTTGAGAATTCCAAACACATAAACCTACCTCCAGGTTTTAAAACTCTTAAAGCCTCTTTTAAACATTCTTTTATATTAGATACATTTCTTATTCCATAACTTATAGAATAAAAATCAAAAGTATCATCTTTAAATGGTAGTTTTTCTGCTGGAGCAAGCTGCCAAATAATATTTTCGTATTTTTTGAGTTTATCTTTTCCCATCTCAAGCATATCTTTATTAGGTTCAACACAAAAAATTTCACACGTGCTATTAGTTTTTTTATTAAATATTTTTGCTAAGTCACCAGTTCCAGATGCAACATCAATTAACTTTGTATTTCTTCTAGGTCGCATCCAATCAATCATATTTTTTTTCCAAACTCGATGAATTCCTAAGGACATCACGTCATTCATAAAGTCATATTTTTTATACACTTTAGTAAAAACAGAGTTGACTAGTTTTGTTTTATCATCAATATGTATACTCATTAATAAATTATATGCCAGAATTGCCTGAAGTTGAAGTTGTTAAAAGGTCACTAAAAAATAGCATTAAAGACTTAACAATAAAAAAAATGACCTTTAACAGCTATAAACTAAGATATAAAATTAAAAAAAAAGATTTCAACAAAATAATAAATAAAAAAATTTTATCAATAAAAAGAAGATCTAAATATTTGTTTATAATTTTAAGTCAAGGATTAACTATACTAATTCATTTAGGTATGACTGGAAAATTCTTTATTGTAAATAAAAATGGAATAAAAAGTAAAACTAGTTTTTATTATCAGATAAATGATAAAGATCACAAGCACAATCACATTATTTTTCACTTAAGTAAAAATACAAAGCTAATATATAATGATGTAAGAAAATTTGGTTTTATAAAAATATTTCCTTCTAATAAATTAAAACAAAATTCACATTTAAAATTCTTAGGACCAGAACCTTTGTCAGCGAAGTTTGATTTAAAATATTTTAAAAAGTATATAATTAATAAAAAAAGGAAATTGAAGGATATTTTAATGGATCAAAAGTTTGTCTCAGGATTAGGCAATATTTATGTAAATGAAATACTATTTTTAAGTAAGTTGAAACCCACAAAAACTACGAGATCACTTAAAAATTCAGATATGATAAAAATATTATATTTTACGAGGAAAATACTCAGAAGTTCTATAAAAACGGGAGGTTCATCAATAAAAAATTTTGAGGATAGTTTCGGTGTCAGCGGTAAATTTCAACAACAGTTCAATGTTTATGCACGAGATGGCGAGAAATGTACTAAAAATAAATGTAGTGGCATTATTAAAAAAAGCAATATTTCTAATCGATCATCATTTTTTTGTACAACTTGTCAAAAATAAAAAGTTGACCCTGATATTTTAGAGATATATACAAACAACAATAATGCCAAACACAAAATCAGCAATAAGAAGAGTAAGACGGGTCAAAAAGCAAACTGCAGTAAATAGGATAAGAAAAAGCAAATACAGAACTGCAGTTAAAAAAATGGAAAAATTAGTTCAATCAGGCTCAAAAGAAAAAATTAAAACTTTTTTTCCAAAATTTCAATCAATTCTCATGCAGGTTGTTAAAACTGGAGTTGTAAACAAAAAAACAGCTTCAAGAAAAATCTCAAAGATTTCCAAAAGTCTTTCCAAATAATTTTCACACGTTAACAATCTAAAGTTGTCATACAACTTAAACTAGTTAGTAAAAAAAATAAAATAAAACTAGATGTAGTATTTATTCTATTTTAGTTGCAACAAATAAAAATTTTTTTTTTTAATTTTAAATTCTCGATTTACGATAAACATACAACCTGAGTCGAACTTTTTTTTTAAATTTGAAAATAATTCTTGCTTAAAACAAATTTTAAAAATAAATATTAATTTCATTTTATTTAATTACATGGAAAAAAAATCTAATATAGTAAAGAACATATTTGTTTCTGAAGAAGAGAAAACACTTGATTGGCCAGAAGTTCAGAAGGCCTTTGAAAAAACTTTGGGAACAAAAATTTTCTCTAGCTGGTTAAAAGATATATCTTTAGTTAAAGAATATAATGATTATTTGATCTTAAGTGTACCAACCAGGTTTATAAGGGATTGGATAGTTTCAAGGTATTTAGATAAAATTTTAGAGCAAATTAAAACCTTTAAAAAAAGCTTAAATAGGGTTGAGTTTAAAATTTCTGATGAAAGTAGAGTTTCTAATGATAATTTAAAAATTAATAGTATTAATCCAATTACAGAGATCAAAGACTCAATTCTTAACTATAATAGATTAAATCCTAATTTAAGCTTTAAAAACTTTATTGAAGGTAAAAGTAACGAAATTGCTCTTTCTTCGTCAAAGAAAGTTTGCGAACAAACTTCTAGATATAACCCTCTGTATATCTACGGAGCAGTTGGTTTGGGAAAAACACACTTGTTGAATGCGATCGGTTTAGAATTACAATCTAAAAACAATGTAATGTTTATTTCTGCAGAGAGATTTATGTACCATTTTATTAAATCTATTAAAAAAAATGACATGGTTAATTTTAAAGATTTTTTTAGAAAATCATCAGTTTTTATTATAGATGATATTCAATTTATAAGGGGAAAAGAAGGGTTACAGGAAGAATTTTTCCATACTTTTAATAGTCTTATTGAAAAAAGTTCTCAAATCATTATTTCGGCTGATAGACCTCCTATGAAGCTAGATAGGGTTCAAGAACGCATTAAATCCAGGTTATCAGGAGGGTTAATCGTTGATATTGATACTCCTGACATAGAGTTAAAAGTAAAAATCCTAAAAAGAAAATTAGAAGAAACCCAAAATCAATTTAAAGAGAACTGCAATATATCTGATGAAGTTTTGCAGTTTGTTGCTAATGAAAGCAAAACAAATATAAGGGAATTAGTAGGTGTTTTAAATAGACTTATAACTTTCAGTAGAATTCATAAAAAAATTCTTACCATTAGTGATTGCAAAAATATTTTAAAGGATGTTTTTAATCAAACAAAAATTATAACAGTAGATAAAATACAAAATACAGTTTCTAATTTTTTTAATATTTCTTTGTCTGATATGCTGTCTCAACGAAGATCAAGACCTCTAGCTAGACCTAGACAAATAGCAATGTTTCTTGCAAAAAAAATGACCACTAGATCTCTACCAGAAATCGGTAGGCGTTTTGCGAACAGAGATCATACAACCGTCATTCACGCAGTCAAAACGATTACTCGATTAACAGAAAAAGATGACGAGATGAAAAAAAACATTAATCAAATCAAAAGTACGCTTTTAGAAGAGTAGAATGAATGCAATTTTCAATTAAAAGAGATGAATTACTTAAATCATTAAATTTTGTTCAAGGTGTAGTTGAAAAGAAAAATACCCTTCCTATTTTATCAAATGTTTTAATAGATGCGAAAGAAAACAAAATTAGAATAGTAGCTACGGATTTAGACCTAATTTTTTATGATGAGATTAATAAAGTTAAAATTATTAAAGAAGGAAGTTCAACTACTTCAGCTACTGTTCTCTACGATATCTTAAGAAAAATATCATCAAATGCAGATATCAATTTTGATTTAAAAAGCACAAATAAACTTAGTTTAAGAACAGAAAATTCAGATTTTAACTTACTATGTTTGCCGGTAGATAACTTTCCAAATTTTTCGGACAATTTCGACGAAAATGAAATAATATTAAATAAAAATAACTTTTTGTCTTTACTTAATAAATCAAAAATATCTATATCTAATGATGACACTCGTCATTATTTAAATGGAATTTTTATGCATTTGACTGAGTCTGGCGATCAAACTTATCTGACTGGAGTTTCTACAGATAGTCACAGATTATCTTCAAGTAGTATACAAATAGATAAAAGTGCAAGGTTATCCTCATTAATTATACCAAAAAAAACAATATTCCAACTTTGTAGTCTTTTACAAGAAACAAATGAGAAAGTAATTATGCAAACTAGTGAAACAAAAATTCAATTCAAAATAGGTAAAATTAAATTAATTTCTAAAGTAATAGATGGAAAATTTCCGGATTATAAAAAAGTCGTTCCAACACAAAATGAAAAAGTTTTAATTGTTAGTGCAAAAGATTTTATAGACTCAATCGAAAGAGTTACAACTGTCTCTTTAGATAGAAAAGAGGGTGTAAAACTTAATATTAATAAGGATAAAATACAGCTTTCAGTCAACAGTTCAAATTCAGGTGATGGAAACGAGGTAATTAAAGCAAATTTCAACTCAGAAGCAATGACAATAAGTTTTAATTCTAAATATTTGATTGATATATCCTCTGAGATTGAAGATGACAATATTCAGCTAAATTTAAAGGACTCAGTTTCACCTGTTTTGGTTCGAGATAAGTCCGATAAAAATAGTTTTTATGTTATTATGCCAATGAAAATTTAGAAAATTCAATTTCTATCATTTTTATTTCTTAATTAAGCGAAAAACCTTTGATAACAAACATTAATTTAAGGTCTATCATTTGATGAGTTTTATAAAATTCAAAAAAAATGATATAATTAATTATCTTTTTTTCATTAAAAATGTCTAAAAATTTAGAAAAAAACAACCAATCCTACGGTGCAGAGTCAATTAAAGTACTTAAAGGACTAGACGCAGTTAGAAAAAGACCTGGAATGTACATTGGTGACACTGATGACGGCTCTGGGCTTCACCATATGGTATTTGAAGTAGTCGATAACGCCATCGACGAAGCTCTTGCTGGCCACTGTAAAAATATATCAATTACCATGAACAAAGATAATACTATCAGTGTTGAGGATGATGGCAGAGGTATTCCAGTAGATACACATAAAGGCGAAAAAATATCTGCTGCAGAGGTAATCATGACACAACTTCATGCAGGAGGAAAATTTGATCATGACTCATATAAAGTATCCGGCGGCTTACATGGTGTAGGAGTTTCAGTTGTCAACGCACTTTCTGAAAAATTAGAATTAAAAATATTTAGAGATAATAAAGAATATTTGATAAATTTTAAAAATGGAAATTCCATTAAGCCTATTAAAAAAATTGGATCTACAAAAAAAAGAGGTACTAAAATCACTTTTTTGCCTTCAAAAGACGTTTTTTCTTCAATTAAATTTAGCTCGAGTATTCTTCAAAAAAGAATAAGAGAACTTGCTTTTTTAAATAAAGGTGTAGGAATAAATTTAATAGATAACACTGCAGGAAAATCAAAAGAATACTTACATAAATATGATGGAGGTATTTTAGAATTTGTAAAATATATAAACCAAAAAAAACCCATCTTGGTAAATAAAAATGAAAAAGAAGTTTTTAAAAAGCCGGTATATATTACTGCAACAAAAAATAATGTGGTTGTCGAATGTTCATTTGAATGGAATGCTGGTTACAGTGAAGAAGTTTTACCTTTTACAAATAATATTCCTCAAAAAGATGGAGGGACACACTTACTAGGTTTTAGAAGTGCGCTTACAAGAGTAATTAACAAATACTCCTCTGATAAAAACAATAGTAAAAAAAATAAAATAACATTATCAGGTGAGGATATAAAAGAGGGATTAACAGCAGTTTTATCTATTAAATTGCCAGATCCAAAATTTTCATCTCAAACCAAGGATAAACTTGTATCTTCAGAAGTAAGATTAATAGTAGAAAATATTATTAATGATAAAGTTTCTACATGGTTCGATCAAAATCCTTCCGTTGCTAAAAGTGTTTTAGAAAAAATTACGCAAGCAGCTCTAGCTAGAGATGTAGCAAGAAAAGCGAGAGACAGTGTTAGAAGAAAAGGATCATTTGAATTATCAGGTTTGCCAGGCAAACTCGCAGATTGTCAAATTCAAAAAAAAGAAGGCACTGAATTATTCATTGTCGAGGGAGACTCAGCTGGGGGATCAGCAAAACAAGGTAGAGTAAGAGAATTTCAAGCTGTATTACCTTTAAGAGGCAAAATTTTAAACACTTATGTCAATCCTAACGGAAAAAAGAATGGTTCTATTCAAGAGAATGACACTAAAGCGTTATCTAAAATGATGTCCTCGAATGAAATTGTAACTTTAATTAATGCATTAGGCACTGGCTCTAAAGATTTTAATATTGAAAATCTCAGATACGACAAAATAATTATAATGACAGACGCAGATGTAGATGGTTCACACATTAGAACGCTTTTATTAACTTTTTTTAACAATCATCCATTCAACCAATTAATTGAAAATGGTCACTTGTATTTAGCACAACCACCTCTTTTCAAAGTTACCAAAGGAACAAAGAGTTTTTATATTAAAGATGAAAAAAATCTTGAAGATTTTATAATTAAAGCTGCAGACAAAACTGATAAAAAAATAAAAAAAAATACACCAGCTTTTGAAAAATTTATGAAAGAACAAAGAGAAAAACTATCTATACAAAGATTTAAAGGACTAGGCGAAATGAATCCTGAAGAACTTTGGCAAACAACTTTAAATCCTGATAATAGAACTATGCTTAAAGTTCAATATAGCAAAGGAACAAAAGAAAAGTCTAAAGATGACCAAAAAATGATTCAAGTTTTAATGGGAGATGAAGTTGCTCCTAGAAAAGACTTTATAACAAATAACGCACTTGATGTGGCAAACTTAGATATTTAATAATTTTAATGAATTTTTCTACTCTGTTTAGATTAGAAGAGAAACTCTTCTTAGATAAAAAAACATTAGTTATATTAAGATGGATAGCTATTATCGGTCAGCTAGTAGCAGTAAATTCAGTTTATTTTTTTTTAAAATTAGATTTTGCAATATTTTCAGCTTATATAATTCTTTTTTGCGGTTTTTTATCTAATATATTCTTACAATTTAAAATAAGATCTAAACAAATTAAAGATCTGCACGCGAGCTTTTTTTTACTTTATGATTTAATCCAACTTACACTATTACTATATTTTACCGGAGGAATTTCAAACCCTTTTTCAATTTTACTAATTATACCAGCTATAGTTTCATCAACATTTTTAAGTTTAGGTACCACTTTCATACTAGGGATATTTACTTTTATTTGTCTGATATGCTTATCGATTTTTCATCAACCTTTACCCGGAATTCATGAGCAAGGATTTACTTTTCCAAAATATTATCTAATTGGTTTTTTTATATCAATTTTAATAGGATTAATTTTTTTATGCTATTTTGGTATACGCTTTGCTGGGGAAACAAAAAAAAGGTCTGATGCCTTCAACCAGTTACAACAAATTATTGCTAAGGAATACGAATTAGAGTCATTAGGCGGTCAAGCTGCGGCAGCCGCTCATTCCTTAGGCACTCCTTTGTCAACAATTACTTTGGTTGTTAAAGAGCTAAGAAAAGAAATTGGTTCTGGATCTAAACACTCAAAAGATTTGGATTTGTTAGTCAGCCAAACCAAACGTTGTGGAGAAATATTAAAAAAGATATCTCAAAAACAAATTGTAGAAGACAAATTTTTAAATGCTATAAAATTAGAAGATTTACTGACTGAAATTATCAGATCATTCCTAGAAACTTCCAACAAAGAAATTTATGTCAGAACCAGTAAAGATCATAACAAGATTAATATAAAAAGAACACCAGAGTTAGTTTATGGTTTAAGAAATTTTATTGGAAATGCTGTAAAATTTTCTTATAAAAAAGTAGAATTGAAGATTGATAGTAATGAAACTGAAGTAAGTATTAAAATTCAAGACGACGGTCCAGGCTTTCCTGATGATATCTTAGAATTTATTGGAGAACCATATATAAAATCTAAAACAACTTCAAACAAATCAGGACTTGGTTTGGGTACCTTTTTAGGAAAAACCTTATTAGAGCGAGAAGGGGCAAGATTAAGTTTTTCAAATATAACTCAAGGAGCCGAGGTACAGATTTCTTGGCCGATTAAAAATTTAATTTTTAATTCTTAAATTCAAAAGTATATGAGAGAATTTTATAAGCTAATTTAGCTACTAAAAAATTATAGGAGTCAAAATTTTTAATTGGGGCAAGTTCATTAATGTCAGCTCCTACTACGTTCGAGTTTTCACAAATAGTTTTTAAAACAGGAATAATATCTTCCCACATAAAACCTCCAGGCTCAGGAGTTCCTGTTGCTGGCATTATACTTGAGTCAAATCCATCTACGTCAAACGTAATATATACATTTTTATTTGAAATTAATTTTAAGACTTTTTTAATATCCCAATTTTTTTTATCTTTAGCCCAAAAAATTTCAATTCTTTCTCTATTATTTTCATAATAATTCATTTCATCGGCTGAAAGATTTCTTATACCGAAAGATACAACATTGACATTTTTGAAATCTAAACATCTTCTTATAGCACAGGCATGTGAAAATTTTTCACCGCCGTATTCCTCTCTCAAGTCTGCGTGCGCATCAAAATGTAATAAAACCAATTCATCATACTTTTTGGTTAAAGGCTTTATTGATCCAGGAGTTATTGAATGCTCTCCACCAAGTACAAGTGGAAATTTATTATCAGAAATAATTTTTTCATTTATTTTTTCTAATTGACTAATAGCTGCACTAAGTTTTTTTTTAATAGGGAATGGTTTAAGAGTTTTTATTCCTATACCCCTGTAGGGCTCTTTTTTTAATTCCTCATCAAATAACTCAACTTGATGGGAGGCTTTAATAATTTCTTTAGGCCCGTTTTTAGTTCCTCCACCATAACTTACAGATTTTTCAAGACCAAACGGAACTACTACCACTTTATTTTCAATTTTTGCGTCAGCGTCATATCCAAGAAAACCATCTTTTTGCTTTAAATAGTTCATTTAATTTTTAAAAATTTTAGAAAATTCTTTTCTAGGCCTATCTTTCCATTTTTGGCGGTGATAAGCATCACTAGCAATCAAAGGAAGGACACTGGTAGCCTCTGCGAATACCATTTGCTCCTTAGCCACATCAACTTTTCCCCAGGAGCTAGCTTCTTTTAAGGTTGAACTACTGCATGCTCCATCTCTAGCATCCGCGACAGTGATTTGGATCGCATATTTATGCATATCAACTTTTTTTCCTAATAATTCTGCACAAACAACTGTGTCTTGAACAAAATTTTTAGGAACACCTCCCCCTATCATCAATAAACCAGACTGTTTCGATTTTAGTTTGATTTCTGTTAATTCTCTAAACTCTCTAATAGAGTCAATTGTTATGTGATTTTTTGGATTTTTTTCTTGATGCATAACCAAACCAAATCCAGCTGAACTATCAGTAAAAGCAGGACAAAATATTGGTACATTTTTATCATAAGCAGTTTCTATTAAAGAATTTTTTTTCTTTGAATTAGTTTTTAAATATTTTCCTAATTCCATTATAAATTCTCTTGATGTATAAGGTCTTGGTTTTAAGGTATTTGCAATATCACAGATAGTCTTATCGCAAGCTTGTAACTCTTCTTCGTCAATATAAGTATCATAAATTCGGTCTATATAATTATCTCTAAGTTCAGTATCATCTTGAAATTGAGATCCTTGGTAATGTTTGAAACCTAAAGCCTCAAAGAAATCCATATCAATAATAGATGCTCCAGTAGCTACTATTGCATCAACCATATTGTATTTCACTAAATCAGTATAAAGATTCATACAACCTGCAGCCGACGTTGATCCAGCTAGTGTCAAAAAAATTGAACAGTTTTTGTCAGAAAGCATTTCGTTAAAGATAGCAGCAGCGTTAGCTGTGTCTCTAGATGTAAATGACATTTTGCCCATAGAGTCAATAATTTTACGGGCATCAAAAGAAGTTATATCAATATGTTCTACAGTTTTATCTAAAAGAGATTTTTTATTGTGTCCAATATTCGGACTATTTTTTTTATTCATTAGGCTACCAAGTAACTAACTTTACTCGGATCCTCATAAATTGACATTATAGGTTTATCATTTAACTCAAATATTTCATCTGAGTAAAAACCATTAAATTTTGTTCTGAAAGTTAAACCGTACGCTCCTAGTTGTCCAAGTTCAATATAATCTCCCTCTCTAATATTATTTGGCAATAAAAACGGTCCCTTCATAAAATCTAGACTATCACACGTTGGACCATAAAAACTAAATGCGGTTAATTTTTTTGATTTTATCCTACCGTTAGAAATCATTTTACTTGGAAAAATAAAATTAGGTACTCCAGCATCAAATAGGGTTCCATAAGTTCCATCGTTAATATAAAGTTTATTTTTTTTTCTCAATAAAATTTTCACAATCGCAGAACCACTCTCGGCAACAATTGCTCTTCCCGGCTCACAAATTAATTCTGGGATTTTAGTTAGTTTTAATTTATCTAAAGAATTTTTTATTTCTTCAATGTAATTATATAAAGGCTCTGGGTTTAAGTCAGGATATTTTGACGGGAAGCCGCCTCCAACATTTATCACATCTGGAATTATTTTTGTTTTTTTTATTATATTTCCAACTTCACTAATTGCTTTAGAAAAAGAGATTTTATGCATGCATTGAGATCCAACATGGAAGCTGATACCTAATTTTTTAGCATGCTCTTTGCATAGTCTTACTAACCCTAATGCTTCACTTGGTAGGGCTCCAAATTTTCTAGACAAATCTATTTCAGCATGCTCATTTGAAATTGCTATTCTTACATACAAGTTTAGATCTTTAGCTTGATTAGTTGATTCAATTATTTTTAATAATTCATCTTTTGTATCTAGAGCAAAATCTCTTACACCTAATTTAAAGTAAGCTTCTTCTATGTTTGCTCGACTTTTAATTGTGTGCATGAAATATAATTGAGCATCAGATTTTAGTTTTTTTATTAATTTAATTTCATTAATAGAGGCAACATCAAAGTGATTAATACCATTTGCTATAATTTGTTTTAAAACCTTTTCGTTTGGATTGGTTTTTACAGCATACAGTACTTTGCCAGGAAAATTCTTTTTAAAGAAATCTGTGGAAGTTTTTATAGACTTTGACCGTATGCAGTATACGGGATAATCTGGTTTTAACGTATTAACTAACTCGTTAACGTCTTTAAATTTTCGCATTTCATGTGTCCCTCTTTAATTTTATACACAGTAAGGTTTCTAAAAAATTTGTATAAAAAAACCTTATCTTTCCGCATTTAAGGTTTTTTTGACTCTATGTAAAGAAAAAAAAATTGTATATCTGTTGAAAATATCTTTTTGATGCCTATATGCACTCTATGACTAGAGGCATGAATAAAATAAGCGAACAGCTTAAAATTACAGATTTTCAAGATAAATCACTACTTATAGTGGATGATGACGATCCTTTGAGAGGCAGATTAGCTCGAGCAATGGAGAAAAAAGGCTTTATTACCTCTGAGGCTAAGAGCATTGAAGAGGGACTAAGACTAATTTCTGACAAACCCCCTCGATTTGCAGTTGTTGACCTTAGATTAGACGATGGAAATGGACTAGATCTGGTCAAACAGCTTTCTAACAAGAAAAAAGACTGCAGAATAGTAATGTTAACGGGTTACGGGAATTTACCTACCGCAGTGGCTGCAGTTAAGGCAGGAGCAATAGACTATATTGCAAAACCAGCTGATGCTGATGATGTTGAGTCGGCTTTGTTAGCATCTCCAGAATCAAAAGCTAAGCCGCCTGAGAACCCCATGTCTGCTGATAGAGTAAAATGGGAGCACATACACCGTGTTTTTGAACTTTGTAACAGAAACGTCTCTGAGACGGCTAGAAGGCTAAAAATGCACAGAAGGACTCTTCAGAGAATACTTTCTAAAAGATCTCCACGATAGTTCTAGATTAAATTTCTTATTTTTCTTATTTTTGGTAGAGCTATTGTTATTAAGAGTATTTTAAAAGCTTCTGCTAATAGAAAGGGTTGTGCGCCTAGTTTAAATATAGGCTTATCCCAACCAATCAAAACTCCCAGCCAAATTAAACCCAATAAATATATAAAACTTGTAGCAAAAGTTAATTTAATAAAGTTTAAAAGAACATTGTTATTGTAATCTAATTTTCCAGCTATGTAGCAAGCTATGATAAAACCTATCAGATAACCCATTGTGGGACCTGTAAAATAAACCAACCCAATTCCTTTTTCAGGAGTGCCAGAAAATACAGGCAGGCCGAATGCTCCCTCAATTAAATATAAAATAATCGTAGCAACTCCTAATTTCCAACCTAGAGCTAAACCCAAAAACAAAACCACAAAAGTTTGCATAGTCATTGGTACAGGATAAAAGGGTATTTTAATTTTAGAAGAAATTGCTAAAATTACTGTACCAAGCAAACAAATTGCGAAATTTTTTAATAATTCAGACTCTTTTAAATTTCTAATTAATTCCATTATTTTAATTTACTAGTTTTTTTAATTAAATCTAGTTATTTGTTAATTGAACAAAAACATCTTCTAAATCGGCATCTTCAGTCGATATATCTAGTATTTCTACACCCTGTTTTTTAAGATAATTTAAGACTTCTTCGAACTTTTGTGAATTTTTTTCATAAATTACTGTAATACTGCTATTTGATTTTTTAGTAAATTCAACTCCATCTAATTTAAGTGGCATAGAAATATTAAAATTTGCTAATTTTAACTTAATCTTTTTGGTTTGAATTCTCTCGAGAAGTTTTAAAGTAGTATCTAGAGCTACAAGGTTGCCTTTATTTATAATTGCTATTCTGTTACACATTTCTTGAGCCTCAAAGAGATAATGGGTGGTTAAAATTATTGTAACACCCAACTTATTTAATTCTTTTACATTTTCCCAAAGATTTTTTCTAAGTTCAACATCTACACCAGCTGTTGGCTCGTCTAGAACTAAAATTGGAGGTTGATGAACCATAGCTTTTGCAATTAGCAATCTTCTTTTCATTCCTCCAGACAAACTTCTAGAGTAAGCATCCGCTTTATCTTGTAGCGAAACCATTTTTAATATTGTATTAGTAATTCTATCTTTATAAGGTACACCATATAAACCGGCCTGTAATTCAAGTAATTGTTTTGGACTAAAAAATGCATCTAAATTTATTTCTTGGGGCACTATTCCAATTGACGCTCTTACCTGCCTTGGATTTTTGTCAAGATCAAAACCCCAAACATTAATTTTACCCTCTGTTTTTTCAACAGTTCCTGCTAAAATACTGAGAAAGGTAGTTTTTCCTGCACCGTTAGGCCCTAGAAGACCAAAAACCTCACCTTGATTAACTTTTAAAGTTAAATTATTTAAAGCTTTAGAGCTTACTTTGCTTTTATTTTTTGAATAAACTTTTGTTAAATTTTCAACAGTTAATGCTGCTTTTTCCATAGTTTATATAATTTTAAATTCATAATTGAGGTATTATATATATATGAGTTCTCTTAAAAAAACAGATCATTTTTATCTTATAGATGGTTCTGGATATATTTTTCGTGCTTACTATGCTTTGCCACCTCTCTCTAGAAAAAGTGATGGACTTCCAACTGGTGCAGTAAGTGGTTTCTGCTCTATGTTATTTAAATTATTAGAAGATGCTAGAGCTGATGATACTATTCATCGACCGACTCATTTTGCAGTAATTTTTGACTCTGCAAAAAAAAACTTCAGGAATGATATTTATAGCGATTATAAATATAATAGAACAGAAGCTCCCGAGGATTTAGCGCCACAGTTTGAATACATAAGAAAATCTGTTAAAGCCTTTAATCTTCCTTCAATTGAATTAATAAATTACGAGGCTGATGATCTAATTGCCACTTATGCAAAACAGATTGTAAAAGCAGGAGCAAAAGTAACCATTATCTCCTCTGATAAAGATTTAATGCAATTAGTATCAGATAAAGTGAGATTATACGATCCAATGAAAAGCAAAGTTCTTGGAGAAAAGGAAGTGTTTGAAAAATTTGGAGTCAAACCTAGTCAAGTAATAGATGTTCAATCGTTAGCTGGTGACTCATCTGATAATGTTCCTGGAGTTCCAGGTATTGGAATTAAAACTGCAGCTGAACTTATAAAAAAATATAAAACTTTGGATGTTTTATTAAACAAAGCAAGTGAAATTCCTCAAAAAAAAAGAAGAGAAACTCTTTTATCAAATAAAGAAAAGGCAATCCTAAGCAAAAAATTAGTCACACTTAAAGATGACGTACCTGTAAAAGACAGCCTTAACAGTTTTATTTTAAAACCAGTAAAAAAAGAGGATTTATATGATTTTTTAAGAAATATGGAATTTAACAGGTTACTAAGTCAAGCTATCAGTTTTTATGGAGAAGCTGATAATCTAAAAACTAAATCTAAAACTTCCTTAATCTCAAAATCTAAAATAAACAAAAAACTTTATGAAAGCATATTAACAGAAAATGATTTAGAAAAATGGATTAAAATTTTGAACGAACAAACTGTAATATCTGTAGATACAGAGACTTCTTCACTTAATCCACTTGAAACAGAACTAATTGGGATATCATTTAGTTATTCTCCAAACAAAGCTTGTTATATTCCTTTGGGGCACAAAAAAATTAAAAGCTTGAAAAAAGAATTGGTAATGAAAAAAATTAAGACAATTTTAGAAGACTCTAGCATTAAAAAGGTTGGTCAAAATATAAAATTTGATTTTTTAGTATTAAAACAAAATGGAATTTTAATTAATCCAATAGAAGATACGATGTTAATTTCGTATACACTTGATGCTGGAGTAAATAGGCATAATATGGATACACTATCTAAAATTCATTTAAATCATAAAACAATTTCTTATAAAGATTTAGTTGGAACAGGAAAGAAAAAGCTCAACTTCTCTGAAATTAACCTTAAGGAGGCAACCGAATATGCGGCTGAAGATGCTGATGTTACTTTAAGATTGTACGAGTCCTTACGCCAGAGATTAGACGATGAAAAATTAAATAGTATTTATGAAAATTTTGAAAAACCAATGGTTAAATTACTTTCAAAATTAGAATTAAACGGAATTAAAGTAGATGACTTATATTTAAAAAAACTTTCTCAAAAATTTAAAATTAAAATTGAAAATATAGAAAAAGATATATTTTCTATTGCGGGAAAAGAGTTTAATATAGGATCTCCAAAACAGCTTGGAGAAATTATTTATAATGAGTTAAAAATTGCAAAACTAAAAAAAACTAAAAAAGGGAGTCTTGCCACTAATGCAAATATACTAGAAGACCTTGCTCAAAAAGGTCATAAATTTCCCAATTTAATATTAGAATGGAGACAGTTATCGAAATTAAAAAATACCTATACCGACGCTCTTCAAGATCACATAAATAAAACCACTAAAAGAGTTCACACCTCTTTTTTATTGGCTGCAACAAACACTGGCAGACTAGCTTCAAGTGATCCTAATTTACAAAATATACCTATTAAATCTGAGGATGGAAGAGAAATTAGAAAAGCCTTTATTGCAGAAAAAAAAAATATTTTAATTTCTGCAGACTATAATCAAGTAGAGATGAGAATCTTAGCAGATATTGCGGATGTAAAAGGACTTAAAAAAGCTTTTAAAAATAACTAGGATATACATAGCTTAACAGATAGTGAAGTTTTCAATGTACCGTTTGGAAAAGTCAACGAAGATTTAAGAAGGAAAGCCAAGGCAATAAATTTTGGAATTATTTATGGTATTACTCAATATGGTTTAGCTAAACAAATTTCAGTTTCAAATCAAGAAGCTTTAGATTTTATAAATTCTTATTTTAAAAAATTTCCAGAGATTAAAGATTATATGAATTCGACCATTTCTTCTTGTAGAAAAAAAGGTTATGTAAATAATATTTTTGGTAGAAGGATACATCTAAGAGGTATAAATGATAAAAATTTCAGTGTCAGAAGTTTTCAAGAAAGAGCTGCTATCAATGCTCCTATTCAAGGCTCTGCAGCTGATATAATTAGACTCGCAATGTTAAAGATAGATGGCATGATAGAAAAAGATGAAAAATTTAAAGCAAAAATGTTATTGCAAATTCATGATGAATTAATTTTTGAGTGCTTGGAAAAAGATGAGGAATACATTAAAAAAAATGTAAAAAATGCAATGACTTCAATTTCAAAATCTGAACATCACTTGTTTTCTATTCCTTTAGAGGTGAGTGTAAATTCAGGATATAATTGGGGAGACACACATTAATTTGATCGATTGGCGCCTAAATTTTGACAATATAATTTTAATTATTAGAATAAGGTATGGTTCAAACAATTGCATTAGTTGATGATGATAGAAACCTTCTTACTAGTATAAGCATTGCTTTAGAAAGGGAAGGTTATAAAGTTCAAACTTATATAGATGGAGAGTCCGCACTTAATGGTTTAACCCGGAATCCACCCGACTTAGCAGTAATTGATATTAAAATGCCTCGTATGGATGGAGAGGAACTACTAAAGAGACTTAGAAAAAAAATGGCCATTCCAATTATTTTCTTAACTTCAAAAGATGAAGAAGTAGATGAATTGTTGGGTTTAAAATTAGGTGCAGATGATTTTATAAAAAAATCTGGTGGTTTTTCTATGAAGGTTCTTATTGAAAGAATCAGAGTTCAGATGAGAAAAAAAACACTTGTAGCAGATGAGTCAAAAAATTTGATTTCCCACGGAAAACTTAAATTAGATCCATCTCAACTAGAATGCGAATGGGATGGAAAAGCTCTGCCTGACAAACTGACAACGACCGAATTTTTAATTGTAAAAGAGTTGGCTAAAAGACCAGGAGTAATTAAAGAAAGAGCGCATTTAATGGATATAGCTTATAAAGAAAACTCAGAAATAGAAGATAGAACAATAGACAGCCACGTTAAAAGAATAAGAAAAAAATTTAAAAAAGTAGACGAAAAATTTTCAGCAATTGAAACGAGATACGGGAGCGGTTATAGATGGAATGTTAACTAATGAAGAAAAAAAAATCAGCCTCATTGTTAAGAAAATTTCTTCTTTTTAATTTTTTAGCTTTCTCAGTTTTGGGACTTTTTACAATCTTATATTTAAAAGCTATTCAACCAAATCTTGTAAAACAACGTTCAGCTAAACATTTAATAGTAATTAATAATACTTCAGATCATTTGGAAAGACTGAATATAAATTTTGATAACGAAAGTATAAAAGTTTTTTTACTTTCTACACGTTTTCTTTTTCAAAGTTTAGATAGAGTAAGATTTTATAATAACGAGGGAGAAATAATAGGAGATACAAATATTCTTGATTTAGACAAAAGTGTTTTTTCAAAAACAGAGTCTATAATTCTGGAGACTATTGATGGAAAATTAACTGAAGAAAAAAAAATAGACGAGAAAATCTTCGAGTCAAAAAATCTTGAAAATCATTCAACTATTAAAGATACGATTTTAAATAAATTTCAAGGATCACCTTTAGTTATTGAAAATAAAGTTAATGAAAATTATTTCGTGAGTACATTAAGTCAAGTTAAGGTAAAAAATGAAGAAGTTGGTTATATAATCGTTACTGAACAAGCAAATGACATTTTGATAGCAGTTAAAGAAAGACAAAATTTTATTTTAAGAACTGTTCTTGCGGTAGCTCTTGTAATATTAATTTTTTCACTTTTTTTAAACAAATATATTCTCAAACCTATTGGTTTTTTAGTACTTTTTACTGAAGCGATTAAAACTAAATCAGAAAAATCAATTAATACAGATAAATTATTTTTCAGAGAAGACGAAATAGGAAAACTGACTAAATCTATAAATGAAATGACTTCCGAATTACAAAAAAGAACCAATAGAGCTGAAACATTTTCTACAGATCTAGCTCATGAAATAAGAAATCCTCTAGCATCTCTTAAGGGAGCTTCAGAATTACTTGACAAAACTCACAATGAAAAAGAGAGAGACAAGTTACTTAAAATTTTAAGTCACGATGTCGAGAGAATTGAGAGATTAATAACAGATTACTCACAAATGCTCAAAGATGAAGCCTCTTTATCAAGAGAAAAAATGACAAAAATTAATCTTATAAATATTATAGAAAATGTGGTGGACGAATTTAAACAGGACTTATATAGCCAAAATAAAAAAATACAGATCAATATTGTAGATAAAACTGGTAAAAAAAAATTTATTCTTGGAATTGAAAATAGACTGGAACAAGTTATCGCTAATTTATTAGATAATTCAATTTCGTTTAGTAAAGAAGATAGTATTATAGAAATTGAAATTAATGAGATAAGCAAAAATTTTGTTGTACTAGTAAAAGACCAAGGTCCTGGATTTAGTGAAGCTTCAACCCAAAAAATATTTAAAAGATTTTATAGTAATAGACCTACAAGATTTGGAAAGCATTCAGGATTGGGTTTAAATATAGTAAAAAACATAGTTGAGCTGCATAATGGTACGATTTCTGCATCGAACAGAATTAACGCTAAAGGAGCTCAAATAGAAGTGCTTTTACCTAAATCTATTTAGCTTTGCTTCTTGATAAGATTAAATTATATTGTTAAAAGACAAATTCATTATGTCAAAAGATTTCAAAGTAAAAGATATTGCACTCGCAGAATTCGGTAGAAAAGAAATTTCTATAGCAGAGTCAGAAATGCCAGGATTAATTGCTTTGCGTAAAGAATATAAGGGCAAAAAACCTTTGAAAGGAGCACGCATTGTAGGGTGCCTTCACATGACTATCCAAACTGCAGTTTTAATTGAAACATTAGTCGAGTTAGGTGCAGAAGTAAGATGGTCATCTTGTAATATTTTTTCCACGCAAGATCATGCAGCTGCTGCGATTGCTAAAGCAGGCATACCCGTGTTTGCCTGGAAAGGTGAGACGGAAAAGGAGTATTGGTGGTGTGTAAAACAAACTGTTGAAGGTAAAAAAGATTGGAAACCAAATATGATACTGGATGACGGAGGGGATCTTACATCTTTAATGCATAAAGATTATAAAGATATTTTAAAAAACGTAAAAGGTGTTTCCGAAGAAACAACAACAGGCGTTTTAGCTTTAAAAAAAATGGAAGAAAAGAAACAACTTTTAATTCCAGCTATTAATGTCAACGACTCGGTAACAAAATCTAAATTTGATAATTTATATGGATGTAGAGAAAGTCTAGTGGACGGAATTAAAAGAGCTACAGATGTGATGATGTCGGGAAAAGTTGCCATAGTCGCTGGATTTGGCGATGTAGGAAAAGGAAGTGCAGCATCATTAAGACAAGCTGGTGCTAGAGTGATGGTAACTGAAACTGATCCAATTTGCGCACTTCAAGCAGCTATGGAAGGATACGAAGTTGTGTTAATGAATGATGCCATTAAGGATGCTGACATAGTAGTAACTGCTACAGGAAATAAAGATATAGTTACTGCTGATCATATGAGAAACATGAAAGATAGAGCAATACTATGTAACATAGGTCACTTTGATAATGAAATTCAAGTTGAAGCTTTAAAAAATTACAAATGGAATGAAATAAAACCCCAAGTTCATGAAATAGAATTGCCAAGTAAAAAAAGAATTATTTTGTTAGCAGAGGGAAGACTGGTCAATCTTGGATGTGCTACAGGACACCCTAGTTTTGTAATGAGTGCATCTTTCACTAATCAAGTGATTGCCCAAATTGAATTGTGGAACAACTCAGATAATTATGAAAAAAAAGTTTATGTTCTCCCAAAACATTTAGACGAAAAAGTAGCAACACTGCACCTAGAGAAGGTTGGAGCAAAATTAACTAAAATGTCAAAAGAACAAGCAGACTACATTAGCGTTAAACCATCAGGACCGTTTAAACCGGATACTTATCGCTACTAAAATAGTAGCTAATGATTATTAAATCTTTAGATCACCTTAAATTAATTTCAAACAAAATTGCAGACGTTACGTCTGAAAAAGATTGCATCTTTTTAATTGGTGAAATTGGCGTTGGTAAAACAACTTTTACAAGAAATTTTATAAATTATCTACAAAAACGAGAGGGAATAAAAGAAACTGAAGTTTTAAGTCCTACATTTAATTTATTATACGAATACGATATTAAAAAATATAAGGTAATGCATTATGACCTTTATAGAGTTAAGAACAATCAAGATTTAGACCAATTAGGAATTTTTAAAGAAGATTTAAATTCAATAAAGATAATCGAGTGGCCAGAATTGATAAAAACTAAACTAATTAATAAACTGGAAATTCATTTGAGTTATTCAAACAAAGAGAATGAAAGAAAATTAAAACTTGTAGGACATGGGAAATGGAAAGATATTGATAAAAATGAATTTTAAAATGAAAAAAATTTCGGGTGATGCGTCTTTTAGAGAATTTTATAGAGTAAAAAAAAATAACAAAACCTCAATCATAGTATTTGCGAAAAAAGATCAGTATAAAAACTTAATTATCTATTCTCTTGTAAACAAGATTTTAAATACTCATAAGATTTCATCACCTCAACTTATAAAAGAGTATTATAAACATAATATGATAGAGATTACTGACTTAGGTGACAAATCTTTTTATGATTATGTTAAAAATAAGAAAAATAAATTTAAGGACTACAAAAAACTAATCAATTTAATCATTAAATTACAAAAAATAAAACTTAAGAAAACTTATCTTTTTGGTAAAAATAAGATTAAATTTAGTAATTATACTCTTAATAATTTACACAAAGAGTCAGATTTATTTTTTGATTGGTACTTAAAATTCACCTTAAAAAAAAAGAATTTAAACAAAATTAAAAAAATATTAAAAAAAGAACTTAATAAAATTTATAAAAAACTTAATTTTAAAAATAATTATTTTACTCATAGAGATTTTCACGCATCTAACATTATGATAACAAAAAAAAAATTAAGCCTAATTGATAGTCAAGACGCAATTATTGGCAATCCTTTATATGATGTAGCTTCTTTGATTGACGATGTAAGAATTAAATTGCCAAAAAAATTACAAGATAAACTATTTGACTATTATATATTAAAATCAAAATTAAAAATTAAAAAAAATTCTTATTTAAAAGATGATTTCGATATTTTATCCGTTCAGAGGAATTTAAAAATACTTGGAATATTTGTTCGTCTTTATAAAAGAGATAATAAACCAAATTATCTTAAATATTTACCTTACACATGGTATCTTATCGAAAGAAGAATGAAAAATCCTATATTCTCAAAATTGAATATATTGTTCAAAAAACATTTACCTCTAAAAAATTTAAAAAGGGTAAAAATATGAAAATAAAGCACGGCATGATTTTAGCTGCTGGTTTAGGAAAACGAATGCAGCCAATCTCTTTAAAGACTCCTAAACCATTAATCCAGATAGGTAACAAAAACTTGTTAGAGAGAGCTATAGAGTTGTTAATTAACCACGGTATAGAGGAAATCGCAATCAATGTTCACCATTTATCTGAACAAATAAAGGACTTCATTAATAAAAAAAAATATGGATTAAAAATTATATTTTCCGATGAAAAGGACGTATTACTTGATACTGGAGGGGGAATACGTCATGCAACTAAATCTTTTAAAAAACCTTTTGTAGCTATTAATCCTGATACCTTGTGGAGCAAAGCTTACAGCAGCGAATTAAAAGATTTAGAATATCTTTATTTTACACAAAAAAAACCTTGTTTATTGTTAGTAAATAAAAATTTGAGTTTTGATAGTTCATTTAATGGAGATTTTAATCTCGATAAAGGTGTAATTACAAGAGATAATAAAAACGAATTTATTTTTACGGGTTTACAAATTTTAGATCAAAATGTGTTTAATTTCACAGATGATAAAATATTTTCTATGAATAAGATTTGGGACAATTTAATTAAAGACAGTTCTTTAATTGGAAATAAAAGTAAGCAAAAGTTTTACCATATAAATACAAAAGAAACTTACGATAAAATATTAAATTTAAAAATTATTGATTAAAAATAATATTTTTGGCTCTAGTTTTATCTAAATAATAGTATTTTTTTATTTTTAGATTATTATCAAATTCAATTATTAGAGGATTACCCGTCGGAATTTCTAGCTCATTAATTTTTTGATCTGAAATATTAAATAAATATTTACAAAGCGCTCTTAATGAATTTCCATGAGCAGATATTAAAACATTTTTATTATCTTTAATTATTTTTTTTATTTCCTTTTCATAGAAGGGAATCACTCTATTGTAAGTATCCTTTAAAGATTCTGTAAAAGGTATCATCCCAACAGGAATACTAGCATTGAGGGGACTAAATAATGATTGTTGACTATCGCTCTCTGACATAGGTGGTGGGGCTATATCCCATGATCTTCTATATTTTTTAAACTGTTCTTCACCAATCTTTTTTTTTGTTTCGTCTTTATTTAATCCTGTTAATGACCCATAATGTCTCTCATTAATCTCCCAAGACGTGTTAAATTTAAGTTCCAAATTATTTTCTTGAAGTATTGTAGTAAGTGTTTTAATCGCCCTTTTTAAAAAAGATGTGTATGAGACATCTATATTTATGTTTAATTTTTTTAGCAATTGCCCAGACTTTTGAGCCTCTAAAATTCCTTTTTCAGATAAATCAACGTCTACCCAGCCGGTAAATTTGTTTTCTGCGTTCCAAACACTTTGGCCATGTCTTGTAAGAATTAGTTTACTCATAATAGATAAATATCAGATATTATGTATTATATTAAATTTATAATGAAAAAAAATTTATTAAAATTATCAGAATATCTTTATTATTTCTCTTTAGTTGTATTGTTTATTATATATCTATTTCCAGGTAGTCTAATAGGGTTTTTATTATATGGAGATGCAGGTAAACAACCAAATTTAATCAACAATCCTATAGGGACTTCATTAAATCATTTCTTTTTTTTCGTATACTTATCTATATTAGCTGTAATTTTTAACTTAAAAAAAGTTCTAATTTATAATAGTTTTTATTTTGTTTTATTACTTTCTATTCTTTTAGAAATTTCTCACTTTTTTATTCCTAACAGAGCATTTGAAACTTATGATTTAATAGCGAATATGGCAGGAGTAATAGTTGTATTTTTAATAAAAAAAAAATTTAAATGAAAAAGTTAATATTAATTCTATCAATATTTTTTTTTCATTCACTACAAGCTGAAGAATTTTTGGGAATTCCAAAAGTAGTTGATGGAGATACTATATACATTGCATCAAACAAAATAAGACTTAAAGACATAGATGCTCCAGAGATGAAACAAAAATGTGAAAGAAGGAAAGTAGATTATTTCTGCGGAATAGAGGCTAAGAATCAACTTAAGAAAAAAATTAATATGTCAAAAATTAAATGTATTTCATCAGGCAAGGATAGATACAATAGATATTTAGCTACCTGTTTTAAGGGAAATATTAATTTAAATAAGTGGATGGTTAGAAATGGATTTGCATTAGCATACAGAAGATATTCAAAAAGTTATGTAGAGGATGAAAATTTTGCAAAAGACAGCAATCTAGGTCTATGGGCTGGTTCTTTTATTACTCCAGAAAAATGGAGAAAGCTAAATTAATTTCTTATATAAACTAAGAAGTGATTCATTTTAAAAATTTTTTTATTTTATTAATTTTTTTGGCAATTTCTGCCTGTTCTTCAATTCCAAAAAACACTCAAGATAGTTGTGCTATATTTGAAGAAAGATATCTTTGGTATAAATATTCTAAGGCTACGTATGAAAAATGGGGAGCGCCAATTCATATACAATTAGCCTTTATAAAAAAAGAAAGTGACTTCAATTGGTTAGCTAAACCTCCAAGACAAAAATTATTTAAGGTAATACCTTTCAAAAGACCTTCAAGTTCATTTGGTTATTCTCAAGCAGTAAAAGGAACTTGGGAACAATATAAAAAAGAAACTGATAATCCTTTAGCAACAAGAGCTAGATTTAAGGACTCTGTAGATTTTATTGGTTGGTATGTAAATAAAACAACAAAAATATTAAAAATTTCAAAAAAAGATGCCTACAAACAATACTTAGCTTATTATAAAGGGTGGGGAGATTACAAAAATTATTCTAAAGATAAAAAAGCCATCAGTTATGCAAGATCTGTAAGAGAGATGGCCAAAAAATATAGAAAACAACTTAGAAAATGTCAAAAAAATCTAGATAAAAATAAATATATTATTTTTTAAGTTGTTTATTTAATTCAATTTCGACAGCGTCTATTCTTTGAGAATTTTTTCCAATTATCGTATAGATAGTTGGTATTACATAAAGTGTAAAGAAAGTTGAAAATAACATACCTCCAAAAATAGTTATTCCAACTGTTAACCTGCTTGCTGCTCCAGGTCCTGTTCCAATTATTAGAGGCAAGACTCCAAATATAGTTGAGAGACTAGTCATTAATATCGGTCTTAACCTAATCGCAGATGCTTCTAGTATTGCGCTTTGAATATTTTTTCCCTCCTTTCTAAGCTGATTAGCAAATTCCACTATTAAAATTCCATTTTTAGCGGACAATCCTATGAGAATTATTAAGGCTATTTGACTGTACACGTTTAAAGATGAGCCAACTACTAAAATACCTAAAAGACCGCCAAGAATTGCCATAGGGACAGTCAACATAATTGTAAGAGGATGTCTCCAACTTTCAAATTGAGCACACATAGCTAAGTAGGCGGTTATTAATGCTAAGGCAAATATAATATATAACTCATTGTTAGTTTTTTTATACTCTTCACTTTCACCTTTATAAGCTATTTTTGCTTGAGGAGTATTTTCTTTAACAACATTTGCTAAAAATTTAAGTGCTTCATCCAAAGAATAATCCCCAACTAATCTTGCTGAAACAGTCACTGCTTTTTGTCTGTTATATCTTGCTAAAAAGGGTGATTGCCCCTCTTCAACGTATTGAACTAAATTTGAAATAGATACAAGTTTTCCATTATTTTGCGATCTAACAAATACTTTACTGATACTGTCGGGCTCTTGTCTATCTTTGATATCACCTTGAAGAATAATTGAATATTCTTTTCCATCTTGAGTAAAATTAGTAACTCTTTTTGATCCAAAAATTGTTTCTATTGTTCTACCAATATCTTCGGTTGATACCCCCAGATCGGCGGCCTTCTTCTGATCGATTTGAACGTTTAATTGAGGCTTATTTAAATCAAAATCATCTTGAATTGAAGTAAGGCCTGGATTTTTCCTAGCTTCTCTTTTTAAAACTTCCTTCCATTTAATTAGTTCTTCATACGTATTTCCTAATAAGACAAACTGAACAGGACTTTCAACCCCGCCTGTTCTAATTCCTTGTGGCATAATTGGAAAAGCAAGAACTCCTGGAACTTTTGAAATTTGTCCAAACGACTCCCTCATAATTTTAACTCCGTGACGATCTCTTTTTGACCAAGGTTCTAATAGCACGATAATAAACCCACTATTAACTTGTTTAGCTGATTTTCCAAATCCAGGTACTCTCATAATTAATTTTCTATATTCACCTTGCCCTACTTTTGGAAGTAGCAGTTTTTCGATATCCTCTGCCTTATTTTTGGTAAAATTAAAACCTGATCCTTGGGGAGCTTTTACAATGACAAAAAATGCTCCTCGATCTTCAGGTGCTATTAGTTCTTTTGGAGAAAAATTAAATAAAAAAACTGTTAGAGCTAAAGTCGCAGCTAAAAATGAAAATATAATTTTTCTTTTATTAATCCAAGTTATCAAGGACTGTTTGTATAAAATATTTATATTTTTTAAAATTTTTTCAAACTTAATAACTATTTTTGACTTATTCATATTCTTATTTAGAAATTTACTTCCAAGCATAGGACTTAAAGAAAGAGCAACAAAACTTGAAATTACTACTGCCGATGCAAGGGTTATAGCTGTTTGAGTGAATAAAACTCCCGTAATTCCTTTGATAAAGATCAATGGGATAAATACAGCTACTAGCACTACAGTAGTGGCAATAATTGCGAATGATACTTGTTTTGCTCCTTTATAAGCTGCAACAAGAGGACTGTCACCCAGCTCAATTCTTCTCACAATATTTTCTAACATAACAATTGCATCATCAACTACTATTCCAATTGCTAGTACAAGAGCCATCAGTGTAAAAAGGTTAATAGAAAAATCAAATATATATATTGATAAAAAAGTTGAAATCAAGGATACCGGTAAAGCTATTAATGGGACTATAAGAGCTCTAATATTTCCAAGAAACAAATAAATAATTATTGTAACAAGTATAAGAGCAATAATTAAAGTTTTATATACTTCGTCGATAGCTGATTTGATATAATTACTTCTATCAAATGAAACTTCTAGCGTTGTTCCAGGAGGTAATGATTGTCTTATCTCTTTAATTTTTCTCTTTACCCCGCTAGCTACCTCAATAGTATTTGCATCTGATTGTTGGTAAATTCCAATCCCTACAACTTGTTTGCCATTTCCTTTGAAAAGTGTTCTTGTTGACGCTGCTCCCAGTTCTACACGAGCAACATCAGAAAGCGTTATTATCGAACCATCTTTTGCTCTCTTAAGTGGTAATTTCTTATAATTTTCTAAATTTTTGTAAGCTTTGTCTAGTTTGATTGTTAAATCAATATCTTTTGATTCAATTCTACCAGCTGGGAATTCAACATTTTCTTTTTTTAAAACTCCTTCTACTTCTTGAGTAGTTATGTTTCTAGCAGCTAATGCAATAGGATCTAACCAAACTCTTAATGATAATTCTCTTTGTCCTCCTAAACGCACTCTTCCAACGCCTTTTACCGTAGAAAAAACATCTGTTAAATATCTATCTGCATAATCGGTTAATTCTAAATCTGTCATTGTCTCCGAATTAAAAGATAACCACATCGTAGTTCGCATCCCTGCACTTTGTTTAAATATTTCTGGTTGTTCTGCCCCATCCGGCAAATTATCAAGCACTCTCGAAACAGAACTTCTTACATCATTTGTTACATCATCTAGATCTAAATCTGTTTCAAATGTGAGAGTTATTCTTGAACTTTCATCTTCACTAAAAGAGTCAATTGTTTCTAACCCAGGTGTGCCACCAACAAAATCTTCAATCTTTTGTGTGATTTGAGTATCTACTATTTCAGCTGAGGCGCCTCGATATTCAGTTTGAATAGTAACTACAGGCGGTTGTACATCTGGTAACTCATCAGTTGGAATCTCTTGGAAAGTTACGAGTCCAAATATGACTAGAACTAAACTCATGACCGATGCTACAACGGGTCTTTTAATAGATAAGTCAGTTAAAAACATATTTATTTCTGAGTGTTTACGATTTTAACTTTAGCTTTATTTCTTACTTTTGATACTCCTTCGCTAACAACTACTTCACCCTCTTTCAACCCCGAGGTGATGGAAACTTTACCAAAATTTCTTTTGCCTATTTTTATATTTCTTTTTTCTACAATGTTATCTTTTACTACGTAAACAAAAGCAGTGTCACCTTGAATGGTTACTGAACTTTCAGGAACACCAATCTGATTTATTTCATTGTAAATAATCTTAACAGTCATCAACTGTCCAGGTATTATTTTGAAATTTGAATTATCAACTATAATTCTTGCCAATATTGATCTTGTGGAAGGGTCAATCCTTGAACTGATAGAATCAACTTTTCCTTTAAATATCTTATTGAACGCAGAGTTAGTAATTTCTGCTTTAAGTCCAGGCTTAAGCACTCCAACGTAATTTTCTGGAACTTTAATATCTATAACAATTTTTTTTAAATCATCTAATGTAACTATTAAACTATTTGATCCTAAAACGCCTTGAGCAATTTCCCTTTTACCGAGTTTCCCTTCAAAATCAGCAATAATATTTTCACCACCTCTTAGTGCAATTATTGTTTCCCCTTTTTTTACAAATCTATTTTCTATCTTCAGATTACCTACTATGTTTTCTCTTGTAACCCTATATGTTTTAGAATTTTGAGCAATTGCAGTTCCAAACGTTTCAATGCTTTTATAAAATAAAGATTTTTCAACATTAGTAACGATTATTCCTGGAGCAGGCCTAACACTAAATTTTTTTTTAAAATGTAAACCAATAAAATGTCTACTAGCAATAATTGAAAAAATAATTATAAAAAAAATTATTAAAAGAGTTTTAAATTTTGTAGATGTTTTCATTTTTTATTTGATGCCATACTCTGCCCATGAACCATCATAGACAACTGGTTTTTTACCACTTATAATAGAATTAGCTAGACCTAAAATACAAGCAGTTATTCCAGAACCACATGTAAATGCTAGTTGTTTGTTCATATCAATTTTATTTTTTTTGAAAATTAAACTTAACTCTGCTTTATTTTTAAAAGTACGATCTTCTAGGTTTATTAATTGTGTGAAGGGCATATTTTTTGAACCATTAATATTGCCACTTCTTAACTCTTTTCTAGCTTCAGGTTCTAAGCCTAAAAATCTTTCTTTACTCCTAGCATCAATTAACTCGAAAACTTTATTTTGTATATTTGCGATTATTTGTTCTTTGTTTAAAACTAAATTTGAATTTTCCTTCGCCATATAAGAAGTTTTTTCAAACTTTTTAACTTCACTTGTTGTCTGTCTTGATTCTTTAATCCATTTCTTAAAACCGCCGTCTAAAATTGATATAAGATTAGGATCGTGATCAAAATATAAAAAATTATACCAAACTCGGCAAGAACTTACGACATCAGAATTATCATAAACAATTACATGATCAGAATTTTTTACCCCAAGATTACTTAAAATTTTTTCCCAATTATCTTTAGAAGGCAGCATATGAGGTAACTTAGAATTTTGGTCAGAGTTTTTATCTATATCAAAAAAAAGAGAGTTTTTAATATGGGCTTTATTAAATTCTTCAATGCTATTTCTGTTAGATTTTGGTAAATGCCAACTAGCATCAAATACTCTTACATTTTCAATGTTGTTTTCTAACCAATCTGTCGACACTAAATGTTTCATAGTCTGTTTTTTTCTATATATTTCTGATGATACTCTTCTGCCTTACAATAATTTTTAATTTTTGAAATATTTGTTTGAATTTTTTTTTCAAAAAGTTTCTTTGAATTATTAAATATTTCCTCAGCTATTTTTTTTTGACTTTCATTTTCATAAAATATTTCACTTCTATATTGAGTTCCTATGTCAGGAAACTGCATATCTTTTTGTGTTGGGTCATGCATTAAAAAAAATAATTCTATAATTTCTTTGAAAGAGATTTTCTTTTCATCAAATACAAGTCTCACAACTTCTGCGTGACCTGTATCTCCTTGACACACTTCCTCGTAGGTAACATTTGGATTGTTACCTCCAGCGTATCCTACTTCTGTTTTGATAATACCAGGCTTATTTTTAAAGCTTTCCTCGGGCTTCCAAAAACAACCAAGTGCAAGTGTACATTTCTGCATAAGTTATCTAATATGTTTTAAATCACATGAGGATATTAAATTGTTAACACAAAATCAAATAGGCGTATTGTACATGATAGCAAGTGTAACTTGCTTTTCTGTAATGGATATCTGCGTTAAGTGGTTAGATTACTACCCAGTAGTACAAGTTTTATTTTTTAGGTTTTTTATTGGTTTTATTCCAATTTTTTTTATTATTCCTAGAGATAAAATTTTTAATTTTTACAAAACTTCACGTCCAGGACTTCACGCGTTTAGAGCAATAAGTGGTGCTTTGGCAATTATTGCATTGTTTTATGGTTTAAGAGAATTACCTTTAGCAGATGTTATCTCATTAACATTTGGTGGTCCAATATTCGTAACAATAGCCTCTATTTTTTTTCTTTCAGAAAAAGTGGGAATTAAAAGATGGTCTGCTGTATTTCTTGGTTTTTTTGGTATGTTGCTAATCGTTCAGCCTGCTTTTAAAGAAGTAAATTATTATTACATCACTCCAATTATTTTTTGTATTTTCTTTGCTTGCGTTGCAATAAGTGTGAGATCTCTATCAAAAACAGAAGCGAACTATACTATCGCATTTTATTTTACTCTTTTATGTACATTACTGGGATTAGGATCAGCTTTTTTTGTTGATTGGGTAATGCCAACAAAAACTGACTTTTTAATTTTCATAATTATTGGACTGTCTGGAAGTATTGCAAATTTACTTTTAACTCAAAGCTATAGGCTGGCGGAAGCTTCTTTAGTTACTCCAATAAAATATTTGAGTTTAGTTTTTGCAATAATTTTTGGTTTTTTAATATGGAGCGAGGTGCCAAAAGTTTTAACTTTATTGGGTGCAGGATTGGTAATCTTAAGTTCTCTAATTATTTTTGTTAGAGAAAATCGTTTAAAAAAAGAAATTGATATCCCGCGCACATGACGAGTAAACCAAAATATTGGATAAAAGCTAAAAAGTTTTTATCTAAAAAAGATAAAGTTATGAAAAAATTAATTTTAAATTATAAAGACAAAACATTAATATCAAGAAATGACATTTTTTTTTCCCTATGCAAAAGTATAATTGGACAACAAATTAGTGTAGCAGCTGCAAATTCTGTTTTTATAAAATTCAAAAAAAAATGTAAAAATAAGATTAATCCAAAAGTAGTTAATAATCTATCTTCTGCTAGCTTAAAAAGTTGTGGTTTGAGCAGACAAAAGGTAAGAGGAATAAAAGATTTAGCCAAAAAAATTATTAATAAAAGCTTCAAGCCTCATTTGATAGAAAAAATGGGGGACGAATAGGCAATTGAATATTTATCAGGATTAAAACAAATTGGAAGATGGTCTGCTGAAATGATTTTATTATTTACTTTTAATAGATCAAATATTTGGCCGTTACAGGATATAGGGCTTCTAAGAGCAATATCAAATAATTATAATAAAAAATATTTTCCTCCAAAAAATTTTTTAAAAAAACTATATAAAAGATTTACCCCCTATTGCTCAGTAGCTACTTGGTACCTATGGAGGTCAATTGATGATGAACCAATTCAATATTAAGCACCCTCAACAGTTTGATGTTGCCTTACTGCGTGCCCCTTTAAAATAGAATGTGCATTTTGATATTCTTCTGAATTATAGAAAGAATTAGCTTCATCATAGGATGGAAATTCAATTACTACAGTTCTTGGAGAAATTTCACCTTCATTCATTGTAGACCTGCCTCCTCTGATTAAAAATTTTCCTTTATATTTTTCAACCGCTGCTTTAGCTTTTACAGCATATTCTTTGAGTTTTTCTCCATTACTAATGCTTTTATAAACACAAACTACATAACCTTTCATTTACAACTCCTAAAAAATAAATTAATTTTTTCTATGGCTGAGAAATTAATCATAGATTGGAAAGAGTATAATCTAATTGTAGAGAAACTTGCAATACAAATTCATGAAAGCGGATATAGGCCTACCATGTTAATTGGAATTATGCGAGGTGGTGCTCCAATAATAGATGTTTTGAGCAGAGTATTTAAATTAAAATGTGCCTATCTTGCAGTAGAGTCTTATTCTGGTACAGGAATAGAAGATCAGCAAGGTGAATTAGTTTTTTCTAGAGAGATGAGTTCCACAGTTCAAGATATGGGAGGAAGACTTTTGCTTTGCGACGATCTTTCAGATACTGGGGTAACTCTTAAAAAAAGTATTAATTGGCTTCATAGTTATCCTTTAATCAAAGACATTGAGAGCATAAAGACCGCAGTTTTATGGAAAAAAAAGGACTCAAAATTTGAACCTGATTACTGTGCAGAGAGATTGAATAGCAATCCATGGATTGTTCAACCTTTTGAACATTATGAAGAAGTAAGAATTCAGGATTTAGTTAAAAAACATAAAAAATAATGAAAAAGGGCTAGTTTTTAATTAGCCCTTAAACTTTTAAGCTACTGCAAAGCTTAGCACACTTAATACAGCAATCACCCATATAGCCGGTGAAGTTGAGCCAAATTTTCCTGTTAAAATTTTAATCAATGCATAAGAAATAAATGCCAGAGCTATACCATTACTAATACTATATGTAAGCGGCATAGTAATCATAGCTAAAACTGCTGGGCCTGACTCTGCGATATCATCCCATTCAATATCAATTATGTTTCTCACGAAAAGTATTGCAACATACAATAATGCTGCTCCATCGATTTCTTTAGGTAAGCTTGTAGCTAAAGGCGAAAAGAATAAACAAGCTAAGAATAAAACTCCAATAACAAGTGATGTCATTCCCGTTCTTCCGCCAGCTTTAACTCCAGCTCCCGATTCTACGTAACTTGTAACTGTAGTAGTTCCCATTAAAGCTCCTGCAACTGTTCCAACACTATCTGATAACATTGCTTTATTTATGTCTTTAACCTTTCCATCTTTACCAACTTTTCCTGAAACATTTGCTACAGAAGTTAAAGTTCCAGCAGTATCAAAAAAATCAATGAACAATAATGTAAATATGACAGTAGACATTCCAGCTGTAAAAGCAGCAGAAAGATCAAATTCAAAAAGATATGTCATTGGAGGAGGCGAACTAACTATTCCATTAAATTTAGCTAATCCTGTAACCCAGGCAATCACACTGAAAACAAGTATACCAATTATAATGTTTCCTCTTACTTTCATCTTTTCCAAAACTATCATTACAACAAATGCTAGGCAGCCTAGAAGTACTAGAGGATTTTTTATATCTCCAAGGGTAACAAGTGTTACAGGATGATCTCCTACAACGCCCATTATTTCTAATCCGATAATAGCTAGAAATAATCCAATACCACCACCAATGCCTAGTTTAAGACTTCTAGGAATAGAATTGACAATCCAAGCTCTTAAAGGAGTTAAAGAAATAATTAAAAATAATACTCCAGCTACCAAACATGCACCTAATGCAGCTTGTGGAGTGTAACCCATTCCAGCAACTACTCCGAATGCTACAAATGCATTTATTCCCATTCCTGGCGCTAAACCTATTGGCCAAGTCTTTCCATAAAATGCCATTATGAAACATGCTATGGCTGTAGCTACAATAGTAGCTGTAAAAACCGCTCCGAAATCAAAAAATCCTTTTTCAGGCCCAGCAAATTCACCAGACAGAATGAAAGGATTTAAAAACATGATATATGCCATTGTAAGGAACGTAGTTACACCGGCTATCAATTCAGTTTTAAAATTAGTTTTATGTTTTTTGTACTCGAAATATTTTTCCATCATAAATGATCCTCCTGCTACTCCATACTCTTTTTCTTTAATAAAATCTTATAAAATTTTTGCATATGCGCAATGTTTACAACCTACAGGTAATATTTCTGTTTATAAGTTTTAGGTGTAGTCTTAAAGGCATGAAAAATTTTTTCAAAATATCAATTTTAATCTTCGCAGGTATATTCTGTTTTTCTTGCCAGACAGTAACATCAAAAATAGATGAAAAAACTGCTTTAGAAGAAAAGGAGTTAAGCAAATGGTTAAATCAACCTGAGTCAGAATTAAAAATTGTTTTTGGAGTTCCTGACAAAATTGAATTTACTGACAAAAGAACCAGATATTACGTTTACGTAAAAGAAAAATTGAAAATAAAATGTGAGAGAAAATTTGAAATTGACTCAAGCAACATGATTGTAGGTTTTAGTAGCAAAAACTGTTTCTAAAATTATTTAATGACAGGACACATTAAACTTTTTAAGTCTATAGTAATTATATGGCCAAGGGGTAATAAAACCTGCAATCAACATTAGAGGTATAACCCACCAAACCAGCTTTGCTGAGCCTACGAGCAAGTAATCTGTTAAATTCATCGCTACTTCCATAGACACCATACTGATCAAAGACATGCCACAAGCTGTTTTAAAGGCAGTTAAAAAATTCATTTTTTGTTTGAATAAAATAATTGTTTCTAAAATAATCGAAGTAATAATTCCATTTACTATAGCTAACGACATAATTAAAATTGTTGATGTAATAATTGGATTTATTTGAAAAAAAAGAATTGTTCCGAAGTCTCCTATTGAACATCCAATTAAACAGTAAAAAGTATTTTTAGCACTCACTTTCCAAGTAGCCTTACAAGACCAATCTACATCTTTTAAAAAATTCATATATCAAATTTCTTTAAGCAATTATTAAACCTTAGCATTTTTTAAAATAAAACTATATTCTTCAGCTAGTTCAGTTATCGAATTGTCTCTTCCACTCATACCACCATGTCCAGCAGCTTCCAATTTACACTTTAGTAATTGTAAATTATTATCACTTTTAACATCTCTTAATTTAGCAACATATTTAATTGGCTCAGAGTAAAGAACTCGATTATCAAATAGAGAAGTTGTAACAAACATTGGAGGATAAAATTTATTCTCTAAATTGTTATAAGGTGAGTAAGATAAAATATAATCAAAATAATCTTTACTTTTAATAGGATTACCCCACAATTCCCACTCTGCAGGAGTTAAAGGTAATTTGTCATTCAACATCGTAGTCATTGTATCTACAAAAGGTACTAACAATAACATCGCAAAGAATAACTCAGGAGCCATATTTGCTACTGCACCTCCAGTCAATCCTCCAGCTGAACCTCCATAAAAACATATTCCACCTTTATGAGTATATCTTTGTTCTATTAAATGATTTGCGCAGGCAATATAATCAAAAAAAGTATTTTTTTTTAATTTCTTTTTTCCTTCTTCATGCCATATATCTCCTAGATCTCCACCTCCTCTTATATGGGCGATAGCAAAAGTAATTCCTCTATCTACTAAACAAAATCGAGATGCACTAAAAGATGGATTTACGCTATGTTTGTAGGCACCGTAAGCATAGAGTAATATTTTAGATTTAGCATCTTGTTTGGCATCTTTTAATCTTACTAAACTGATAGGAATCATTCTTCCATCATGAGATTTAGCTTTTATTCTTTCAACAACATATTTATTTGGATCATGACCTGAAGGAATTTCTATTTCCTTAACTAGTTTTTTCTTTTTTGTTAAAATATCGTATTCATAAACTCTTCCAGGTGTTGCCATGCTTTCCCAACCAACTCTTATTTTAGAAGTGTTGGTATTTTTTTGCATCAAAGAAACACTAGGGGACCCTATCGCCTCATCAGAGATTTTAATTTCTTCTTCATTGTTACTCACTATATTTCTTACATATAACCTTAAAATAGCGTCTGATTTTTCACCTCTTATAATATAGTCATCTAGAAAATTTAAATCTCCGATTACAGTTTCTTTTTTTGCAGCTATAAACTCTTCTAACTTATTTATTGAGTCTTCTTTACAACGTAATATCTTGTAATCTCTCGCATTTTTATTTGTATGTACGTAAAAATATCCTTTCCATGAATCTAACGAGTACCTTACATCCTTTTCTCTTTTCCAAAATAATTTTGGTTTGATTTCCTTTTCTTTTGAAGAAAAAAAATATTCTTCAGTAGTAATATGATCAGAGGTAGAAATTATAAAATATTTTTCATCTGAAGTAAGGCTTATACTACAGGTAAATGTGTCATCTTTTTCCTCAAAAATTAGCTTGTCATTCTTAACAGAGTCCCCTAAGAAATGCTTAAATATTTGTCTGGGTCTATGATATTTATCGAGTTTAGAATAAAAAAAACTTTTACTATCAAGAGACCAAACTATTCCACCGCTTGTATTTTCAATTATATCTATTTCGTTTTTGTTGTTATCAAGATTTCTTATATATATTGTGTAATACTCTGATCCTTTAAGGTCCAAAGAATAACCCAAAAATTTATCACAATGAGAAACGCTGACTGTTCCAAGACCAAAATATTCAGAACCATATTTTTTTTTCTCTTGATCACCGTCAAAATAAATTTCCTCAGGTTTTGACCCGTCAATCAGTTGTCTTAATTGTTTGCTATAATTTCCCTTTGCTTCAGTTTTTGTCCAATAATAATATCTCTTATCTTTAAACTTTAACGATGTGTCATCAAGTTTTATTTTAGATTTAATTTCGTCAAAAAGCTTTTTTTGTAAGTCTTTTACATTTTCAAAATAAGATTTAGTTATTTCATTATTTTTTTCAATATATGTCCTTACCTCAGGAAGTAATTTTTGTGGGTCTTTTAAAACCTCTAAAATATTGGATTGATCAACCCAAGAATATTCATCTTTTAACTCAATACCATGATATTTTTTTTTACTCTCTAATTTTTTTAATTTTGGTATATTCATAATAAAGAAATTATATGAATTTGTTTCTATTAGGAATTGGTATATTTGTCATTGTTTATTTGTTTTTAAACTGGTTTGCCCAAACTAGTTCAAAAAAAATTGCATTAACAATTAAAAAAATTGCTGTATACATATCTCTAGTTTTAGCAGCAATTTTAACTATTGGTGGTAAATTTATTTTCTCTTTACCATTTTTATTTATAATTCTTAGCGGTTTAAAAATTAAAGGACTCACTGCTCTTCAAGTTTTTCAACTTTGGAGATTAATTCAATTCCTAAGAAATTCTGGAAGGTTTTCTCAAGGTCAATTCGGAAAGACTGCGAGCTCTTCAAGTGTCAGTAATGAGGAAGCTTACAAATTGCTAGGTTTAACAAAAGGCTGCTCAAAAGAGGAAGTACTTCAGGCGGCGATGAAACTGCAAAAAAAAATTCATCCTGATATTAATAGAGAGGTAAAGACTGAAAGATTAAGTCAACTTGTTAACGAGGCAAGAGATAAAATTCTAAATACTGATTTTAGTTAATTTAATAAATCAACTGCTTTTGTAAAAACTTTTTCAAAAGAAATTTTATCCTTACCTAAAGTATCATGAGTAGTTGTTTCTTCTTTTTCTCCTTCAGGCACGATAACAGATATATTCTTTGAATATTTTCCATACGCCATTACAGGACTATCCATAAATAATGCTAAACATTTTAAACCTAAGCCTGAAGAAATATGAAGCCAACCAGTATCATTCCCAATATACAAATTACAATTTTTAATTATTGGCATTGTTTCATGAATTTTTAAGTTAATAAATGATAATGAATTTTGACCTATACTTGAACTTAATATTTTATCAGCTAAATGTTGATCATTTTTTCCACCGGCTAAATAAAATTTACAAGGAAATTTTTTGCAAAGTTGTTCACCCAATCTTATATAATGATTTATATCCCATCTTTTTGTGTATCCACTAGCAGATATACCCAAACAAATATGTTTGTAATAAGGATCAAATTTGATTTTGGCTTGATCAAATTCATCTTTTTTCACAAATAATTTTGGTTGTGTAGAAACTACAATGTCCAACTCGTTTTCTGTAAATATTTTGGCTGAAAAAACAATATTGTCTATCTTCCTAAATAATGGATATTGATAAATATTTTTAATTCCTGCAAACCGAGCAATCAAATAGTATCTCAAAGAACTATTAAAAATATATATTTTATTAAACTTTTTCTTTTTGATTTCGTTTGCTAATTTTATAAATCCCTTTATTCCATCGTGAGAGCCAGTATTATCTTTAGTTCTATCTAAAGAGATAATTTCTTTGATATGGTCATCATGTAATAAAAGACTACTAGCGCGTGAATTGTCTTTGACCAATAGAGAAACTTTTACATTGTTTTTTTTAGAAATAGCATGAATATAAGGCAGATAAATAACCATATCTCCTACGCCGATTTTAGAATTTATTACTAGAATTTTCATCTTTAATTATATTATTATAACTTAGATAAAATAAATTGGGTAAGATTATGATTAAAAAAGGTATCTATGCTGCTGGTCTAAGCATTTTGAACGATAATCTAACTTTAAATATTGAAGCCACAATATCTCACGCGGAGTCGTCTATTAAAAAGGGACTGCACGGAGTATTTTTCTTTGGCTCTACTGGGCAAAGTCAACTAATTTCTATTTCTGAAAAAAAAGAATTTATTAGCAGAATAGCATCTCATAAATTAAGAAAACAATTTTTTTTAGGTACTGGATGTAATTCATTAAAAGAGAACATTGATCTAATTAAGTATGCAATGGAATATAATTTTAATGATTTTTTAATAATGCCTCCAGCTTACTACAACAAAAATACAGACAAAGGAGTATTTGAATTTTATTCAAAAATAATTTCTTCTTTACCAAAAATTAAAATAATTTTATATAATTTTGAAAAATTGAGTGGTTATAAATTCTCTTCAGAGGCTGTAAAAAATTTAGTCAAATCTTTTCCTAAAAATATAATTGGCTGTAAAGACTCGAGTTATAATTTATATGAAGAGTTAAAACTTCCAAACTTTTTGATGTTTCCTGGATCAGAAACCAAACTTTTAAAAGGGTTAGAAATTGGTTGTAGCGGTATAATATCAGCAATTACAAATTGTACCCACTCGTTAGCTAGAAAAGTATTTGACGATTTTGAAAACAAATTACCCCAAACAATGAATGAAAAACTAATCTTAGTTAGAAAAACATTTGACGAATATAATTTGATTTCTAGTATACATAGTTTTATGTCAATTAATGATAAGAGATGTAATAATTTACTACCTCCTCTTGTTCAACTTTCTGAAAAACAGCACAAGGAACTTTTGATTAAGTTAAACCAATTAAACTTTACGCCTGAGAAAGATATTGCTGCATGAAAATTTATGTTAATTGCTAGAACACTCTCTAAAATTTATAAAGAAGACGGAATAATATTAGTCGATTTTAGAGGACAAAAATATATTTGTGGGAATCCAGATAAAGATAAGCCTATCACTGTAAAGTTTTTAAAAAAAAATTTAAACTGGAAAATATTATTAGATCCTGAATTAGAGTTTCCCGAAGCTTACATGAGAGGAGATGTGGAAATTGAAAATGCTTCGCTTAAAGATTTTTTGATGCAATTAATTAAGAATTTAGGTAGAGACGAGATAACTCCTGCAAGTTACTTATCAAAAAAAATTTATCAGGCATGGAGATACATTACCAATTATAATCTTCCTGGGAAATCCCAGAGGAATATTGAGCATCACTATGATATTGGAGGTGAAAAAGGAGAAAAACTTTATGATATTTTTTTAGACAAATTACATAGGCAATACTCTTGTGCATATTGGAGGGATGATACAAAAACTTTGGAAGAAGCCCAACAAAATAAAATAAATCATATAATTAAAAAATTAGACATTAAGAAAGGAGAAAAAGTTCTTGATGTAGGTTGCGGTTGGGGAGGAATGGCGTTAGAAATTGCAAAGCAAAAAAACTGTGAAGTAACTGGTATCTCTTTAAGTAGAAATCAAATCAACTACTGTATAAAAAAATCAAAAGAACTAAATTTGTCTAATCAAGTAAAATTTGAATTAATAGATTATAGAAAAATAAAAGGTCAATTTGACAAAATTTATTCAGTAGGAATGTTCGAGCACGTCGGTAGAAAATTTTATAAAACTTTTTTCAAATCTATGAATAGACTTTTAAAAAAGAATGGTACATTTTTACTTCATACAATTGGAGTTGTAGACAAACCAACGGCACCTAACAAATTTATAAATAAATATATTTTTCCTGGGGGTACTTGCCCTTCATTTAGTGAAATAATTAAACCAATTGAAAAAACTGGCCTTATTGTTTCTGACTCAGAAACCCTAATTCGCCACTATGATAAAACTTTGGAAAGTTGGCTTGAAAGGTTTATGTCCAAAAAACATCTTGTAAAAGATTTATTCGATGAAAGATTTGTTAAAATGTGGGAATTCTATTTTAGCAGCACTGCAGCAGCTTTTAGGTATCGTGATCTTGTAGTATTTCAATTGCAAATTGTGAAAAACTACGACTCGGCGCATAGAACAAGAGACTATATATATTCCTAAAAACTGATATTTAGTAGAATATATAAATGAAAAAAAGATCAAAAAAGAAAAAGGTCAAAAGGAAAAAAAAGGCATTTAAAAGTGTAAAAAAAAGAAATTTTAGAAAAAAAAAGAATAAAAAATACAAAAAGCGCAAAAAAAAATTAAAATTTAAGAAAAGCAAAAGACGAATCAAAAATAAGGCAAATTCAACTATTCTTACAACTATTAGATTAATAGATAATATTAGATCAAAGTTTGATTTTAGATTTAATATTGATCAAACTCTACAAAAATTTTTTCAAAACATATCAAATAAAATTAATAGTAAAATTGATAATATTAAAGAAATTATCGAAGAAGAAAAAATTCGAAAAAAAGAATTAAGAATCAAAGAAATGCAAAAAGAAAAAATTGAAAAGATTAAAAAATCAAAATTAGAAAAACAATTGGCTCTAGAAGCAAAAGAAAAAGAATTTAAAGAAGAAATTAAACTAGAAAAAGAGAGAAAAAAAGAGCTTCAGAACTTTATCCGTCTTGAGCAATTAGCTGTTAGAAAAGAACAAGCTGAAAAACAAAGAAAATTTCTTGAACAAATTAAGCTAGAAAAGAAGATAGAACAATTTAGAAAACGCGAGACTCTTGAAATTAAAAATTTAGAAAAGTTTGTTTTAAATCAAGAGAGAGACTCATATGAAGGTGTTCAAGATAGAATTGACGCCATAAAACAAAAATATCAGGCATTAAGAGATCAGAAAATTAGAGAAAGAATTGAGGAGTTAGGAATTCAAACTACAGACAGTGATACTCGTGCAGATTTATTAGAAAAAGAAAGGCAGTACAATCTTGACAGACAAAAAATAGAATTTGCATTAGAAAGTTACTATCGATCTTGCGTTAGTTGTGTTTACGCACTTAATAAAAAATGGATTCCTAAAAAAATGAGCCTGTTGAGAGTTTTGGACTATAGGTTTGAAGACTCATCTATTTATATCAAGTATGACGAGGAACCAGATGAAAATTGGCTTATGTTAGTTTACATAAAAGATAACAATCCTGACGCAGGTATTATAGTCGAAGATAAAACTAATTCAGAAAATAATATTTCAACAGAATATAAAACAAGTGAAATATTTAAATTTTCTGATGCTTTAGTTGATAGCTTAACAAATCTTTTAGACAGAGAAATTAAAAAAAGAAAACCTAATTAATTATATCATTTAATTTGTTAACTTGACCAATTTTAAAAATTATCGCGTCGTTTTTTCTGAATCCATATTTTTCAGCATTTGCTTTAAAACGAACTGGAGGTTCCATGATTGGTTCTAGAGATAAAATTACCGTGCCCCAATGCATACCTATTACTTTTTTACTTTTTAAATCTCTTGCTATACTTAAAGCCTCTTCAGGATTAGTATGGTAAACAGATTTATCTTTTACAGGCATAATAGGATAAAAATTATATGCTCCAATATTTATGAAAGTTAAATCTATTGGACCAAATTTATTTCCTAACTCTTTGTAGATTTTACCAATTCCAGTATCACAAGCGAAAAGAATTTTTTTATCTTTGTATTCAATTAAAAAATTTCCCCATAAAGTTTTATTGGTGTCCGTTAAGCTTCGCTTGGACCAATGAACTGAAGGAAGTAATGATACCTTAATATCCTTATTAACTTGAATTTTCTCATACCAATCTAGTTCATTTACATCTTTATATTTTTTAAAATATTTAGACAGCTTGAGAGGTAAGATTACTTTAGCTTTTTTAAAGGGAAATTTTCTAACTGTAGAGGCATCAAGATGGTCGTAGTGATTATGTGTTAATAAAAATAGATCTATTTGAGGAATTTCGTGAAGTTGAATTGCAGGTTCAACGTATCTTTTTGGTCCAAACCATAATGGCCCAGTGTTTTTTGAAAACAAGGGATCGGTTATTATAGTAATGTCACCTAACTTAATTAAAAAAGTTGCATGACCAATCCAAGCAATATAATCCTCATCTTTATATTTTTTCAAATTTTCAAGTACTATTTCGCTAGGCACAACATGATCTTTAGGAAAGTCAATTTTAATTTTTTTCCTCTCTTCATTAAATATTTTGTAGGACCATTTAATGTTAGGGTCTCTTTTTGGAGATCCCTCAGGATTTCTGAAAGTTCCATCCATCAAATGATGATAAGGTTTTTTTTCTGCTGCCATTAATGTAGGATTATAAATAATAATCAAGATTAAGAAACTTATAAGTTTGACCATAAATTTCTTTAATAGAATATAAGGGGTAAGTAAATACCCCTTATTATCATCATTTATTTATCTTAGAAGTTCAAACTAGCTGTTTAAACAATTTGATTTATTTATTCTTTTGTTAAAATCATTGACAGCTTCTTTACTAACAAACCAAATATAAGAAGATTCCTGTAAATTTTTAGAGTCAGCAACAGTGCATTTCTTTCCAAATTTGATTTTAGCAACATTTCCACCTGCACAATTAGTTAACAAAAATAACAACAATATAGTGCTTAGTATTTTCATGTTAAAAAACTATTAACAAATTTTGTATTTTAATTGTCTTAAATGAGACAAAATAAAGGACAAACCAATTATTGAAATATGTTTTTTTTACTAATAAGTTGATTATTAAATGTTAAAAAATTTTCAGTATAAGACTAGAGTTTATTATGAAGATACTGATGCCGGAGGAATAGTTTATTACGCTAATTATCTAAAATTTATTGAAAGAGCTAGAACTGAAATGATTTATACTCAATTTGGTTTAAATCATAAACAACTTAAAGAGAAACATGATATAATTTTTGTTGTAAAAGCTTGCAATTCTAAATATCTCAAGCCGGCACTATTTGAGGATGAATTAATTATTTGTACAAAAATATTAAATAAATCAGCTGTTCGAATTAATTTGTTACAAGAAGTAAAAAGAAAAGATGAATTATTAGTCGAATCAGAGGTAGAACTAGCAATTATTGATAAAAGTGGGCAAGTTAAAAAATTGCCAAAAGATTTCTTAGATAAATTATAATATATTATTGAATTGTAATTCTGTGCATTACTCTATGACCATTGAAGTCATTTACAGGATTATGTAAAACAGCATGATTATTCCATAAAGCTATACAGTTTGGTTCCCATTCAAAGCTGTATATAAATTCTGGTTTTACCTGATGTTTAAAAAGATATTCTAACAACTTTTGTCCCTGATCTTTATTATAACCTACAATACTAGTTACATGTCCTGGAGAAAGATATATAGATTTTTTTTTATTACTTTCATTAACTCTAACTATTCTGTGTTCTGCAAACAATGACTTAGGGTCAATACCTGTACCTCTTTCAGCAGTTCTATTGTTTCTTGTTTTAGATATTGGACCATCAGCACTAAATACTGCTTCTAAATTTTCAATTTTCTTTTTATAATTCTCATTTAAACCTTCATAACTCAAATATTGAGATGCAAATCTTGTGTTACCTTTTCCTTTTTCAGGAGTTTTTATAGAGTATAGCATTGTAAATTTTGGAGGATGGGCGGTATAAGTAGAGTCAGTATGCCATCCTTCACCGAACATTATTTCTTCATTTGGTTTTTTTTCTACAACTGTAATTTCTGGATATCCCTCTAATCCTTTTAACATCGGATAATCAGCACATTTTCCAAAATTTTTAGCAAATTTAATGTAGTTTTCAGAGGTGAGCTTTTGCTTTCTAAAAAATATAACCCCATACTCGTTTACTGCTTCTTTAATTTTAGCAATCATTTTATAATTTGCTAAATTAATATCCAAATCTATAAAAGCACCAACATTATTTTTACAGGGTTTAATATTTATTTTTTCTGACATGATAAAATTTAAATCAAATGAATTAATCTATAAAGCTTTTATTAGTTCTGGGTCATTATTAATTGGATTATTAACATTTTTTGATACCTCATGATATGAAAGTTTCGGAGATTTAACTGAATGTAAAAAATCCATAGCTTCCTTTTTAATATTAAGATAGTTAGAAATCTGGCTTTGATTTAATATAAAAGGCTCTCTGTGATGCACTAAATGAACCTCAGGTGATGCTTCTCTTGTTATTATACAAAACTGACTATTTTCATATATAGCCGCAAAAAACATAATTTTTTTATCTTCTCTTTTGAAGTAATGAGGTATTTTTTTTTCCCCATCTTTTTTCCATTCATAATATCCATCAGCTATGACTAAACATCTTGAAGTTTGAATCAACTTTTTAAAAGTAACTTTATCCATTAAAGTTTCAACTCTTGCATTGATTAAAGGTTTAAATTTTGCGAGTTTTTTAGACCAACCAGGTACTAGTCCCCACTCAAGAGTTTCCAAGGCTTTGCCATTTGTGTACGCCTTAATAACTGGAAGTTTTTGTTTAGGATGGGCATTGTAATTGTCCATATCGTCTACTTTAATACTTGATTTTACAACATCAATAGTTTTGGAAACAGGTTTGGTGATGACGTATCTACCGCACATTTATTTTCTCTTTTTATTTCGCTTTATTCTTCTTTTTTCCTTAAGACTCAGTTTTGCTTTTTTCATTACGCTTGAGTCCTTAAAACTTTTTCCACTGTATCTTTTAGACATTTTTACTACTCATTTTTATAATTTTTATTATACCCTTAATATTTCTTTTTTGTCTTCTACGTTTTATTTTTAATTGAAAGCTCTTTTTCTTCTTCCTTTTTTTCATCATCATTAATTGCAAAGACTTGGCGAGGTGCAACCATAGGTATATTCACCTATATTATAAAATCTATTTTACGAAGTCTTTAATTCTTTGTAATGTTGTTTTTTCAGGCCCGTCGTATTGGATGCTATAGGAGTTAGTTTTTGTGAGGACTTCTATTCCTTTTGTAAAAATAAAAATGAAAAAAATTATAAAAAAAACGACAAAAATTTTTGCTGGGTTATAATTACCTGTCTCAAAAACACTTACTGGCTGTTTGTCTTTTTTGTGGAAGAATTTAAAAGTTAAATATACCGCAATTATAAGACCAATATGCGCCATAACTACACCAGCCCAACCAAATAAAAAGGAAGTTATACTGAAAACGTATAAACTAAAAACAGTTGACCATACAAATGAAAGAACAATTAAAATTTGTAATCTGACAGTTTTCGGTAAACTTCTTAAGTCGTTTTTTGTGTCGTCAAACATAATGTTTGCGCTATCTATCATCCAATTTCTTAATTTTTCTAGCATACAAATTATATATATATCTTAATTTTCAAAATACGTTGCTACAAATCGCGCACTAGTTTCCTTACTTTTTCCATATGTTTATTAAATTTATCATTTTCCATTCCAGGAAGAACTTCGAATTGTCTAATATACTTTATACGCATTCCACCTAATTTCAGAACTCCTGCTTTTATTCTTCTAAAAGGCATATTTTGAAACCAAGTTTTAATTGAAAACCAATTACCTCCATAGCTCATTGATACAATGGCTAGTTTATTTTTCATTGCTCCTGCTACTGGGTAGCCCCAGTTTCCCACAACTCTGTGAAATGAAAAAAACCACTTGGGTGCTAAAACAAGATCAATCCAATTTTCTAAAATTGCTGTAGCTCTTAAATTATAACAAGGTGAAACCAAAAGCATTATATCGCTTTTCTCTAACCTTTTTCTGTAATCTAAAACTTGATCATTGGGATCACTACCATCAAAAAAATCTAATTTTTTTTCTTCATGTAAATTTATTAAATCTATTTCATGACCATTTTTTTTTGCTTCATCAATAAATGTATCTCTTACTGAGGCGTTAAAAGATGATTTTACATTGTGATGACCATAAACAATAAAAATTCTTTTAGACATATTAATTCTCTATATCATTTTTTTTGTCTTTCCAGAAAAATATTCCTGTACCTGCACCAATAGATATTGCTGAAATTATCCAAGAGGCTTCTTGTTCACTGTAAAGAACTAGCCCCCCAAATACTATAAGGATAATGCCTAAAGTTTTATTATTCATATCCTCTTGATTATACTATAAAACTTATCAACAATGAAAACTCAAAAAAATATATTTGATTTAAACTATTCGGCCTTAAAAGATCTTCTAGAAGAAAAAATTGGAATAGAAGAAAGAAAATTAAATATGCGGGCTCAACAAATATTTACTGCTGTTTACCAGAAAGGTTTAAATGATTTTGAAAATTTAACCACAATACCTTTGGAAATGAGAGAAAAATTAAAAGAGAATATTTATTTTAATAAATCTAAAATCATCGAAACTCATGAATCAAAAGACGGAACTATTAAATTTTTAGTAGAACTTTCGGACACCAATAAAATTGAATGTGTGTATATACCCGAAAAAACTAGAGGAACTATATGTATTTCGTCACAAGTGGGTTGTAGTTTGACTTGCACTTTTTGTAGATCGGGAACACAAAAATTAGTAAAAAATTTGTCTACCTCAGAGATAGTGGAGCAAATAATGCTAGTAAAAAAAAAATTAAAAGATTGGGGAGATCAAAAAATTATCTCAAACATTGTATTTATGGGTCAAGGCGAACCTCTAATTAATATTAATAATCTCAAAACTGCAGTTCAAATTTTAAAAGATAAAAATGGATTAAATTACGGTAATAAAAAAATTACAATTTCGACATCAGGAATAGCAAATAAGATTAAAGAAGCTGCCGATGAAATAGGAACTTACCTAGCTCTTAGTTTGCATGCACCTAATGACAAATTAAGAGAAGAGATCATGCCAATAAATAAAAAATATAAAATTAAAGACTTAATTCAACAACTAAAATATTATACTTCTGTTGTTAAAGAACCGATATTTTTAGAATACGTAATGCTCAAAGGAATTAACGATACCGAGGATTGTGCAAAACAATTAGTAAAATTAATGGCTCAGTTTCCAAGCAAGTTAAACTTAATTGAATTTAATTCTTGGCCGGGAGTAAAGTTTAAACCCACAGCGAGGAAAGATATACAGAAATTTTCTAAATATATTCAAGACAAAGGTTATATGTCATTTATTCGAAGAAGTAGGGGGGATGATGTTTTAGCTGCTTGTGGACAGCTTAGAACAACTAGTCAGAAAAAAATTAAATTCCATTAATAAATTGAGTTTTAATAAATATCGTATATTTTGAATATATGGAGTCGTTAGTTATAATTTTAATAGGCATACTAATCGTTATTAATATTGGTATGTTTTTTTTATTAAAAAAAAAACCTGAAATCAAAGAAGATAAAGCAGAGCAAGTTTTAAAAGATGAAATTAATTCTTTAAGAAATTCTTTTAATTTGTCTTTTGGCTCAATGAGTAAAGAAATTGCTAAAGATATGACAGGTGCTTTGACAAAAGTAGATGAAAAAGTTGGAGTATTTAATCAGCAAATTAGTGAGTTGAATAAAAGTCAAGACAACTTTAGTAAAATTTTAAGCGGTGTCAAAACCTACGGAACACTTGCAGAATTCGGACTTGGATCATTATTAAAAGACCTGCTTCCATCTTCACAATTTATAGCTAATGTAAAAATGAAACCCGAAGAAAATTCAGACACAGTTGAGTTTGCAATTAAATTACAAGATGTTTTACTACCCATTGATAGTCATTGGCCGGTAGAAAAATATAAGGCAATTGACGAAGCCTACAATGCTAATGACAAAGAAGCTCAAGCAGAGGCAAGAAAAGATTTAGCTGGAGCGTTTAGAATAAAAGCCAAATCTGTAAATACAAAATATATAGCCCCACCAAAAAGCACTGATTTTGCAATTATTTATGTTCCTACTGAGGGACTATTTTCTGAACTTTCAAGTTATCGAGATCCTAAAACAAAGGAACTTTTATTACATGAACTGAGAACAAAATATAAAGTAACAATTTCGGGACCAAACACATTATCAGCTTTATTACAATCTTATCACTTAGGTTTTCAAACTTTAAAAGTACAACAACATGCCACGCAGATTTATAATGATTTGAGAAACATAAGTTCAAGATTTGAAAAACATTTTGACGGAATAAAAGATCTTAGAAAAAAATTAGAACAAGCTATGACAGCAACAGATAATTTTGGTAGAGATGCCAGATCAATAATGAATACATTAGGAAACATCAAAGACCCGCAAAATGTAAAAGACACCTTAGTAGAGAATCCAGAAAAAATAAAAGTTCTTAAGTAGATAAAATCATGCCAAATTTTGTTTTTTATGATTTTGAAACCAGTTCATCAAACAAGTTTTGGGGGCAGATTATCCAAATAGGGGCAATCTTAACTAATGATAATTTAGAAGAACTAGATAGATTTGATGCAAGATGTAGATTGAATCCAGGGATCGTTCCAGAGGCAATGGCTTTAATAGTAAATAAGTCATCACCAAAAATGTTGAAAAACTCTAATCTTTCTCATTATGAAATGATCAGACAGTTTGTTGATACCTTAAAAAAATGGGGTAAAGCATCTTATATTGGATTCAACAGTATAGAATTTGATGAAGAATTTCTAAGATCCACTCTTTTTCAAACTTTAGAGTACCCTTATTTAACTAGTACAAATGGCAATACAAGAGGAGATATCCTAGGCTTAGCAAGAGCAGCAAATCTTTATTATCCAAAAACTTTAAAAAATTCAGTGAATGATAAAGGGAATGATGTTTATAAATTAGATCAAATGGCCCCTCTTAACGGAATAGAGCATGGTGACGCTCATAGCGCCATCGGAGATGTAATTGCGACAGTAGGGATAGCAAAAATTATAGCTAATAAAGCTCCTAACGTTTGGAAGGCTAGTCAAAAGACAATGGATAAGACAATGTCTTTAGAATTAATTAAAAAAGAACATTATTTCTGCACAAATGAATATTTTTATGGAAAGAGCAGACCATACGTTCAAACTTTTGTTTGCCAACATCCAAAGTATCAATGGCCTTTATGTTTTGATCTTAAACACGATCCAAGGAATTTTTTAGATCTACCAATTCAAGAATTGGCTGCAGCAATGAAAAAAAATCCTAAATTTTTAAGAACTGTAAGGCATAATAAACACCCAGTCATAATGAATCCTTCATATAGTAGCTTATTTGAAGAGTATAAAATAATAGGATCAAAAAAATTATCAGAGAGGGCTAAGCTTATTAGAGAAAATAAGAATTTTTCAAATAAAATTATTTCCATTAAAGAAGATGAAGCTGAAGAGAGAGAACAATCCAAATCACAAGAAGACGTTTATAACGAAGAAAGTATCTACTCTAAGTTTACCACTAACGAAGACAATAAATTAATGCCTGAATTTCATAAGTCTGAATGGGGTGAAAAACTATCCATACTACCAAAATTTAAGGATGAAAGACTTAAGTATTTTGGAAAAAAACTCTTTTATGCTGAAAAACCTGATCTATTAACAAAAGAAGATTATAATCTAATCCACAAGGATACAGCTAAGAAGCTTTTAAGTACAAATGATGAGAAGTGGAATACTATTCCAAGAACTTACTCAGAAATAGACACTCTAAGAGAAAAATTTGAGAGAGAGGGTCAGCCTGAAAAATTAATTATATTAGATGAAATTAACGCATACGTTGAAGACTTAGAAAAGATTTATAATTCTGCATAGTTGACTTTATTCTAAAAAACATTATTTATAATTTATGCCCACAAAAGCAATCACAGATGAAAGTTTTGAAAAGGATGTTATAAAATCTGATAAACCTACGGTGGTAGATTTTTGGGCTGAATGGTGTGGCCCTTGTAAACAAATTGGTCCAGTTCTAGAAGAAATTTCTGAAGAAATGAAAGATCAAGTAATAATTGCAAAACACAATATAGATAATGAACCAAACACTCCCACAAAGTATGGAATAAGAGGCATCCCTACTATGCTGCTATTCAAAAATGGTTCTCTAGCTGCTACAAAAGTAGGTGCGACTACCAAGTCAAACATTGTAGAGTGGATTAAAGAAAATATTTAATTTTTACTCAATACTTGTCCAACCAGATACAAACTACCAAATATTACTATAGTTTTTTTTTCTTTATTGGATATTTTTTTTAAAGCATTTTCAATTCCAGAACTTTCTTCAGCAATTAATCCAAATTTTTTTGCGATTTTTTTTAAATTTTTGGCTTTAATACCGTTTGGTTCATCTTTTATGTTAATTGTTATTAATTTTTCAAAGGTGTTTCTAAAAATTTTAATAAATTTTTCAGGTAATTTATTTTTTTGCATGCCCCAAATCCCATAGACAGGTTCCTTAATTGTTTTTAAATAATCATTTAAATTTTTTGCACTTTCTTGAGAATGACAACCATCTATTAAAAGTTTTTCTTTGTTATATAATAATTTTTTTAATTTACCTTTATTTAAGTATTGGACTCTACCTTCAAATTTAATTTTAGGTATTGTTTTTATAATTGTTTTTTTTTTCACTCCTAAATCTAATGCTACTTTAATTGATAAACATAAGTTACTAATTAAAGCATTACTCTTAATAAATTTTGTTTTGATGGGGATCAAGGTTTTTTTATATTTAAAAATATTTTTTTTATTTTTTTTAATAACACTCCAAGAATTTGAGTAAATTTTTTTACTAGGATTTTTTTTTAAAATTTCTTTAATAATTTTAAGTGTTTTAGTATTTTGAGGTGCAATGTAAATAGTTGTATTTTTGCTTAAATTTCCAACTTTTTGATTACATATTTCTCTTATAGTTTTTGGATTTACCCAATCTTGATGCTGAAAATTTATATTTGTCACTATCTGAGCTTTTGGATGACTCCATAAATTTGTACTGTCCTTTTTAAACAAAAGACCACTTTCGATTAAATTATAAGAGATGTTACTATTATCTTTAGCAGACAAAATAAAAACACATGTTAAAAGTTCAAAAAGAGTAAGTTTTAAATTTGTTTTTTCTATAATAGAAACCAACTCTTTTACCTTTGAGATAGATATATATCTGTCCTTCAACCAAAATCTGTGACGAAAATCATAAAGATGGGGACTTGTAAATGTGCAAACTTTTTTTTTATCCGCCTCTATAAAGTATTTTAAAGAGGTGAGCACGCTCATTTTTCCGTCGCTACCTAAAATATTAATAGGATTATTAATTTTTGTTTGGGGGTTACCTAATTTTTTTAATACTTCTTTAATTCTTGATAGATCTAAATTTATTTTGCGACTATATCGCTTTTGAAGTTTTTTGTAGAGACTGGTCGATTGTAACAGCATTAGATTCATCTGTTTTAACTTGAGTCTCGCTTTTTTTCAATATGACACTCAACAAAATACCTATAGTTGAACCCAGGTATTTTCTCTCAATAACTAAATCTATCCCCCCATGGTCTTGAACATACTCTGCAGTTTGAAATTCTTCTGGAAGAGTTTCTTTAACAGTATCTTGAATTACTCTTCTCCCAGCAAAACCAATTGTTGCTTTAGGCTCGGCAATAAGAATATCTCCTAACATTGCCCATGATGCTGTTACTCCTCCTGTTGTAGGATTTGTCAAAATAACAATGTAAGGAAGATTATTTTTTTTAAGCTCATTAATAGCGAGTGTAGTTCTACTCATTTGCATTAGCGCAATAGAAGACTCCATCATTCTTTGTCCACCACTGCAACTAAAAAATATAAAGGGTGTTTTATTGTCTATTGCATGCTGTACACCAGAAATAAATGCTTCACCAGATGCAGCTCCGAACGAACCTCCAATAAATCTAAAATCTTGCGCCCCAACAGTAACATTTATATTATTTACTTTACCTTTAGCTATTGCAACAGCATCATCTTGGTTAGTAATTTTTTTTGCAGTTTTTAAACGGTCGGTATATTTTTTTGTATCAATGAAGTTCAAAGGATCTTCATAAGGTAGTGGTGTTTCGATTATTTCATACTCTTTATTATCAAAAAATGTTTCAAATCTTTCTTTACAAGAGAGTTTATGGTGCGCTCCACATTTAGGACAACAATTAAAATTTGTTTTTAAGTCTTCTTTGTAAATTAAGTTTTTACAACCACATGTAGTCCAAAGCGTTTCTTCATTTTTAAAAGATCTTTTTTCAAACAAAGATTTTAATTTTGGTTTTATAAACTTACTTATCCAATTCATAAAATTTTTCTCTTCAATACTTTTACTATATTATTTAAATTTGTGACAGGATTTTGTCTTTTTTTTACAGAATCATTTATTACCTTACATAATTGAGAACCCACTACCAATCCATCAGCTTTTTTGAAGGATTTTATTGTTTTATCAGTAATTCCAAAACCGATTACCGTACTTTTTGATTTGCTTAAATTCTTAATTTTGAAATAATTTTTTAATATTTTTTTTGGAGAAATTTTCAATTTTCCACCTGTGGTAGACAACATACTTATATAATAAATCATGTCATGAGAGTCCCTAATAATTTTTTTCATTCTTTCTTTTGAAGTCGTGGGTGATATTAATTGAATAAAATTGATGGACTTCTTTCTACAATTATTTGAAAACTTTTTATTTTCAGGCCAAGGTAAATCTACAACTATTAGTCCATCAACTCCTGAATTTTTACAATTTCTTAAAAAATTACTTTCTCCAAATTGATAAATAAGATTGTAGTAACCCATCAAAATTATAGGTTTTAAAGGATTGGATTTTTTAAAACTTTTAACAATTTGAAAAACATCCTTTAGTTTGACCCCATTGTTTAAAGCTCGGTAAGAGCTTGTTTGTATCTGACCACCATCTGCAATAGGAGTGTTGTGAGGAAAACCTAATTCTAAAATATCTGCGTGTTTAGAAATAGAATTTAAAATTTTGAGTGAATTATTTTTGGTATTATCTCCTGCAACTGTGTAGGTGATGAGCGCAGGTCTTTTCTCTCTTTTACACTTGTTAAATGCGATTTTTATTTTAGAACTCATCTTTCATAAACTCCTAATCTTTTTTTTATAATATCTTTATCTTTAAGTGAGTCTCCACAACTATTAACAATTATAACTTCTGTTTTTTTTAATTTTGGAGCAATAGATATTGCGTGTGCAAATGCATGAGCTGGTTCCAGAGATGGAGAAATATTTTCTAGTTTTGAAACTAATTGATAAGCTTTAAGAGCTTCTTCATCACTCACAGAAGTATATTTAGCTCTTTTAGTATCTTTAAGAAAACAATGTAATGGAGAAATACCAGGATAATCTAAACCTGCTGAGATAGACTCCGTAGAACCTATTTGACCCTCTTTATCTTGAACTACGTATTGAGCTGCCCCGTGTAATATTCCAATTTTAGAATTATTTGATAAAGGTGCTGCATGTAGTTTACTATTTTTTGGTCCACCTGCTTCTATACCGATTAGTTCTGCGTCAGTATCCATAAACTCGTTCCAAAAACCCATTGCTGAACTTCCACCTCCAACACAATTTAAAAGCTTCAATTTTTTTGGTATCTTTCCAAATTCTTCCTTTACTTGAATTATTAATTCTCTAGAAATTTGAGCAGTGCTCCAAGCACAAATTTTGATGAATATATTTGGTCCAACTGTTGAACCCACACAAAGGGCTGTTGTATCACAATTAGAAACCCAATAACGCATAGACTCACTTACTGCATCTACGAGTGTTTGACTTCCTGTAAAAACTGGTACGACTTCTGCTCCATTTTTTTTCATAGCTTCAACATTAGGTCTTTGCCTCTTTATATCTTTTGCACCCATGAAAATTTTACAATTAAGACCAAATTTTTTAGCTGCCATTGAAAGCATTTTTCCTGCATAACCTGCTCCAGTATCTCCTACAATAAATTTTTTGCCCGCTCTTTTAGCTATTAAGCAATGAACTGTTGCATTATATATTTTATGCGCTCCTCCGTTTGCTTCCGAAACAACTTTTGCATATATTTGAGCCCCGTTTAGATGTCTTGTCAAATTTTCTAATTTGATAAATGGAGTAGGGGAACCAACGTAATTTCTAAAATAGTAGTCCCTTTCTTTAATAAACGTTTTATCTTTTCTTAGTTTAGAAAATAATTTAGTTAAATCATCAATTGGTTTTTTTAGTGTTTCTGGGATAAAATTTCCCCCAAATTTTCCCCCATACATGTAGTTTTTGTCATGTTGATCAATTAATAACTTATTTTTTTTTATCATAAATATTAATTTCTTTGGCAGCTTTTAAAAATTTTTTGACTTTATTTATATCTTTTACTTTATTAGTTTCTAAAGCTCCAGACACATCAACAATATCAGCTAATTTTGAGACTTTTTAAAGTTTATTAATATTTATATCACCTGCAATCATTTTAGTAATGTTTTCAGGCACAGAAGTAATCCAATTGTAATTCCAACTCAAGCTTTTTTCTAAACCAGAACTATCCCATAAAATAATATCAGCTGAGTCTTCAAATGATTTATATTTAAAAATATCTTTTTCGTTTTTTATTTGAAGTGCAATTATTATTTTTTTTTTAAATTTATATTTAATTTCCAAAATTTTTTCCTTATTATACTCACCATAAATTTGAAAATAATCGATATTTAGTTTTGAAAACTTATTTAATTCTTCTTCAGAAGGCTGAACTAGAACCCCAACAAATTTAGTTTTTTTTTTTATTTAGATTGGTTAATTGAAGAGATTTTTCATAAGAAACAAATCTATGACTTTTAGGATAGTTTAAAATAAACCCGCAAAAGTCTGCTCCATATTCTATGCAAGCTCTCACTTCACTTGCATTAGAAAGACCACACACTTTAACTTTCATAAATTTAATTAAGCAACTTTATTAATTTTTGAAGATTATTTTCTATATTACCTTTAGTAATACTTCTTCCTATTACAATAGCTGTAGCTCCATTTTTAAAAGCTTGTTTTGGACTCATAATTCTTTTCTGATCTTGTTTTTTGTCTCCATCAAAACGAATTCCAGGAGTTATAATTTCAAAATTTTTAAATGTTTGTTTTATAATTTTCGCTTCATGCCCAGAACATACAATGCCATCTAAGCCTGCTGATCTTATTAACTTTGCTTGCAATTTTACGATTTTTTTTATTGATCTAGTATGACCAATCTTTTTTAAAGATTTTTCAGAAAAACTTGTAAGTATCGTAACTCCTAAAATTTTTATTTTTTTATTTATTTTTTTTGCAGCTTTTTTTGCTGCTATCATCATTTCTAGCCCACCAGAAGCATGAACAGTTAAATATTTTAAATTATTAAGATCTTTTAAAGCAATAATAGATGAATAAACTGTATTAGGAATATCAAAAAGTTTTAAATCGAGCCAAATTTTTTTATCTTTAAGTTTATATATGAAGTTTCTACCTTTTTTAGAATTGAAAAATTCCAAACCGAATTTATATCCGATATCTAGTTTTTTAGTTTGACTTTTCTCAATAATTTTTTTTATAAAATTAAGATTGGTTGTGTCACAAGCTATAAAGATTTTTTTATTCATTAATCTTCATTTATTTTTCGTTTAAAATTTTTTGACATTTTAAAAGATATCTTTTTTTTTTCAGGTATATAAATAATTTCTCCTGTTTTTGGGTTTCTTGCATTATATTTCGCTTTAATATTTTTAATAGACCATCTTCCGAAGTTTCTTAATTCTACAGCTTTGCTATCTATCAAGCTACTAATTATGGTATCAAAAACTAGTTCAACAATGGTAGTTATTTGTGACCTTTTTAAGTTTTTGTGTTTTTTGTTAAGTTTTTCGATTATTTTTGATTTAAGCAATTATACTATTCTTTTTTCTTCTTTTTTTTGCCAGTAATATTTAAAGCTTTGTTAAATATATCTTTTAGAGTTGCACCAGAGGATTTTGCGTCTTTTCCAAATTTCTTAACCAAAGACTTTTCCTCAGAAATTTGGGCCTGTTTTACAGAAAGTGTTATTTTACGGCTAACAAAATCAAGCTCAGCAATAGCTGCGTCTAATTTATTTCCAGGTTGATAAATCTCAGGTCTTTGATCACCTGCTTCTCTAGCAAGTTGCGATTTTTTAATAGTTGTTGAAAGATTTTTATCATTACCTATTGAAACTCTAACACCACTTTTCATAGACTCAATAACGGTAGTTGTAATCACATCTCCTACTTTTTTGTTATTTGCTTTGAACCAATCCATAGGATCTTTTTGTAAAGCTCTTAATGAAAATCTAATTTTTTCATCTTTTTGTTCAACTAGTTTAACTTTAATCAAATCATTTTTTTTAAACTTTTTTAAGTCTGCTTCATTTTCATTATACGAAATTTCTTTATAATGAAGCATTCCAGTCAAACCACTATCTAGTTCTGCAAAGATTGCCTTGTCAGTTATATTTTTTATTTTGACTTGAACTGTTGAACCAATCTTTCCTTCAATTTTTTTCCAAGGATTTTCTAAGGTTTCTTTGTAGGATAAAGATATTCTCTTAGCATCTTTATCAATAGAAACTATTTTAACTTTTATGGTTTGAGACGCTGATAAAACTTTGCTTGGCTGAATGTTTCTATTAGTCCAAGATAATTCACTATTATGGATGAGACCTTCTACTCCATCTTCAAGTTTAAGGAATACTCCGTAATCCATAATTTTTGTACAGACACCTTCATAAATTTCGCCCACTTTATATTTTTTAGTAAGATTTTCATAAGGGTCTTCTGTCAAAGCTTTGACCGAAGCAGATACTCGATTCGTAGTTGGATCAATCTTTGTTATTTTAACTTTAATTTCTTGTCCAATAGAAACAAGATCAGATGGTTTTTTTACTCTGCCGTGGGATAAATCACTTACGTGTAACAATGCATCTATGCCATTTATATCTAAAAAAATTCCCCAGTCAGTTGTTGCTTTAACTTTTGCATTGTTAATAATATCACCCTCTTTTAAATTTTTTAAAACTTCTTTTACTTCAGCGTGTTTACTTTTCTCAAGAACAGCTCTTCTACTTGTACATACGTTTCCACGATTTTTATCAATTCTTGTTGCGATTACTTTCACGGGGACATTCATAAGATGATCTACTTTTTTTAAAGGTCTTATATCTATTTGTGAAGCAGGCATAAAAGTTGGAAGACCATCTACAGAACAAATAAATCCACCTTTAACTCTCCCGGTTATATATCCAGTCAACTCTTCTTGAGTTTCAAAAACTTTTTTCATTTTATTCCAAGCATTCATCCTTCTGGCTTTCTCTCTTGAAATAACTATTTCGCCTTTAAAACTTTCAATTCTTTCTAAATAAACTTCTATTACAGAACCCGGTTTTAATTTTTCGAGCTCATTGTCGTTTTTGAATTCTTCAATAGGTATCATACCTTCCATTTTTGCTTTGCAATCAACAATAATGAAATTTTTTGTAATCTCAGTGACAGTCGCTTTGATGATTTGATTTTCAACTAATTTTCTATCTTTAAAATCTTCATTTAAAAGACTTTCAAACTCTTTCATTGAGCTTGATTGTTTTTTTATTTCTGTTTCAACTGCCATATTTACTAATAATTTTCCTATCAATTATTTCAGACATTTTTTTAACCATGCCTGCAATACTTCTTAATTTTCCGGTGTCCACAATTATCGCATCAGGGCTTTTCAGTAAAGGGCTATTCTTCCTTGAGACATCCCTATAATTCCTTATTTTTATAGACTTTTTAACATCTTTAAATTTAATTTTTCGATTTTTCTTTTTTAATTCTTTGAATCTTCTTTTTGCAGCAGTGTTTAAATCACATTTGAAAAAAAATTTTATATCAGCTTTTGGTAAAATAACTGTGCCAATATCTCTACCCTCAATACAACATTTCTTATATCTTTTTGAAAATTTTTTTTGAAAAGATTTCAAAATGTTTCTTATTTTTTTTTCTTTAGCTATTAATGAAGTGTGTTCAGAAATTTCTGTAGTTTGTAAATTTAATTTATTTAAATTATTCAAATTAAATTTTTTGAAATTTTTTTTTATAAAAGTAATCTTATTTTTTGGTTTATTTTTTAATATTAGATAACTTGCGTATCTATAAAGAATTCCCGAAGATAAAAATTTTAAATTATATTTTTTTGATATTTTTTTAGCCCCTGTTGTTTTACCGCTCGCCGCGCCGCCATCACAACTTATAATTAATTTATGTTTATTTTTTAATTTCAAATTTTCCCCCTAATTTTGAAATTAATTTTAAATAAGATGGTGACGAAGTATTGACAGTTTCAAAGTTTTTAATATGAGACTTTATTCCTGTTAATAGTGATAAACAACTCGTTGCCATACAAATTCGATGATCTCCTAAATTTTCAACTTTAACAGTTTTATTTACCTTTTTTATTTTATTTGTACCATAAATTTTAATTTGATCTTTGTTTAATATACTTTTCACTCCAATCTGACGAAGTATTTTTTGCATTTCTTTTGCCCTAGAACTCTCTTTATTTGCAAGATCTCCAATTCCTTTAAAAATTGAAACCCCTTGAGTTAAAGCTGCGATTACAAATAAAATGGGGTACTCATCAGCTGTTGAAGGATAAAATTCTGAACCTGCTTTGATCGATCTAATTTTTGAATATTTTACTTGTAAATCTCCTATAAACTCATTGTTAATTTTCTTTATATTTGTAAATCTAATTTTTGCTCCGTGCATTTTCAATATTTTATAAAATCCGATTCTTCTTGGATTAAGTCCAACGTTTTTAATATTTAAAAAAGAATCTTTGGAAAGTAATGCTAGCGTGGTAAAAAAAGCTGCCGAAGAAGGATCTCCTGGAATTGAAATATTAAGAGGCTGTAAATTTTTTTTTCCATAAATTTTGATATTATTTTTTTTTACACTAATTACTCCAGAACTTTTTAACAAAATATTTTCAGTATGATTTCTGCTTTTATTAATCTCAATAATATTTGTATTTCCAAAAGAATTTAATCCAGCTAACATAACCGCACTTTTTAATTGTGCAGATACCCCAGTTTTATAATTAATGGCTAAAGGCATATCCGAAGAAACCATTGATAATGGGAAGTTAAACTTGTTTTTTGGATAAAATTCAGCACCAAATTCATTCATTAAATTTATTAATTTGGACATATTTCTTTTGTTGAGCGAGTGATCGCCTTTAATCTTTACTTTAATATTGGGAGTAGTTGATAAGATCCCAATTAAAAGTCTCGCTAAAGTTCCAGAATTTCCACAATTACAAATATGTTTTTTTTTGGCAATGAGAGAACCTAAACCTTTTCCAAAAACAGAGTAATCCTTATTTCTAACTTTTTTTATTTTTACACCCAATTCTTTTAGACATTGTATTGTTGAAAATACATCTTCGGATTCTAAAATATTTTTGATTTTAGAATTTTTCTGACTAATAGCACCTATTAAAAAAGATCTTATTGAAATTGATTTGTCACTATCAACTTGGATTGTTTTATTAAATTTTTTAATTTTGTTCTGAAAAAATACAGAAAAATTTTTATTTTTCATTTAAAGGTTTTTATAAAGAATAAGAGCTTCCAAAATACAACTCTTTTGCCTTTGGAGATTTAAGAATTTCTGAAGGAGTTCCTTCAGCAATAATTCTGTTTTCCCCAAGTAACATTATCTTATCTGCTAAATCAAATATATTTTTAACGTTATGCTCAGTGATTAAAATACTTACGTTAAAATTAGACTGAAGTTTTAAAATATATTTAGAAACTTCCTCAGATGAAATTGGATCAAGAGCTGAGCATGGCTCATCCATTAAAATTACTTTAGGATTAGTTATCATTACTCTAGCGATCGAAACTCTTTTTGCCTGTCCCCCAGATAAATTTTCAGCCTTTAAATTTTTTATTTGTCTTAAATTAAATTCTCCAAGTAATCTTTCAATTAACTCTCTTCTTTTATGATCATCTTTAATAGTTAATTGGGTAATACCGTATAAGTTATCATATACGCTAAGAGAGCCAAACAGACTATTATTTTGTGTTAAATATCCTATTCCATAACCACTTCTTTTATGTATGGGTTCTTCAGTTATATTTTTATTTCCAGCAAAAATTTTTCCACTATCGATTCCGTGCAAACCAAGAATAGAATTAAACAAACTTGTTTTACCACTTCCATTTGGTCCTAATAAACCTAGGCATTGACCTTGAAATAATTTTAAATTTATTTTTTCTAGTATAGTTCGTCCATCAAATGATTTAGTTAAATCTCTTACCTCTAAAACTGGTTGACTCTTTTTAAATTTTACTATTCTAAATCCTTTTTTCATTTATTCTTAATCTTTACGTTAACCTGATCATTACTAAACATCGAAATATCTAATGTCTTATCCAATAAATCAAATTTTAAATTATCTGCAACTATATTACCTTCCGGACTTTCAGTTCTAACATTTTTATAAATATTTAACAAATTTTTTGAATTTAAATAGTCTAGATTATCAGCATATACAAAATTTTCTTGATACTTTGCCTCTATATTGTCTCTAAACTTCATATCATTTGTTACGTTATTATATACACCCCAATCTCCTTTTACGAAAAGGATTGTGCCGTCTTTAAAATAAAATTTTGCACTCATTATCTTCATATTAATTAGTTCTGGGTTTTCAATTTTAAAGTCTGCTTCACCGGCAAAAATTTCATATCTATTTCCATTTAAATCTAAACCTCTGTAGGTTACGTCTTTAAATTTATTTGTATCCATAACTTCATTCTGATCTTTTTCTGAAGTTGTTGAATTTTCAATTAAATTATTTGATTGTTTTTGAGGGATATTTTTATCGTAATAATATGTAAAATAAATAAACGCACATGCAATAAAAAATAAAACTAGTTGTAAGGTGAGTAATTTTCTTTTTCTAGCTGTCACTTTAGTCCATATTGTAAAAGAGAATGTATGTGTACAATTCCTTTGAGTTTAAATTCTTTTTTCTTTTTAGGCGAAGTATCGTTTTTAACTAATAAGCTCGTTATTTTATGCTCATTCATTATAGCTAGAGCTTTTGAAGCAGTTGTATTTTCTGTTACAAATAGAGGTTTCAGAGTCATAAATTTTTTTATTTTGTCGTCTTTTTTTAATCTTTTTATTGCTCTTCTACAGTCACCATCAGTGAGAAAGCCTTTGACATAATTATTCTTTGTCACAACTACTATGCCAAGTTTTTTTAAATTAATTACTTTAATTGCGTCTTCTATTGTTCTGTTAATACTTATTGTAGGAAGTTTCTTTCCTTTTAGCATAATATCTTTCACCAACAATAAAGCTTGCCCAATATTCCCCCCTGGATGAAATATCTTGAATCTATCTTTGGAAAATTTAATCTTAGAAATTAGTGCTACACTTAAACAGTCTCCAAAAAGTAGAGTGATAGAAGTTGAAGTTGTTGGCACCATTCCAGTAGGATCAGACTCTTTCACTTTAGGAAGCAATATAGGCACATCGCTAGCTTTAATAAGCAAACTATCTTGTTTAGAAGCTACTCCGATTATCTTTATTCCAAACCTATTTGCGTACCTAAGCATGTTTGTTATTTCAGCGGTGTTTCCAGAGTAAGAAAAAACTAGAAGCACGTCTTTTTTTTCTATCTGCCCAAGGTCTCCATGATTTGCTTCTCCAGGATTTAAGTAAAACGATGATACTCCAACCGACGAAAGAGTTGCAGAAACTTTTCTTGCTATCAACCCGCTTTTACCTATTCCGGCCGCTATGACTTTACCTTTGCAATTTGCAATCAAATCTATCGCTTTGTTGAAAGGTTTTCCAAATACTTTATTGATTTTTTTCAACTCAGATATTTGAGTTGCTGCAGTTTTTTTAGCAATTTTTATATAATTGATTTTAGTCATTAATGTTCAAATACATCAAATTTAAATCCTGATTGATCAAGTTCTATTCTTGTTTCTAAAAATTCTATACATCTTTTGTACAGATCTATTCTTTTTTCTCTAATTAACATTTTTTCTAGTTCTGATTTTATTTTATGAAGATATATTACATCGTTTGCAGCGTACTCTAATTGTTTATCAGAGAGATCTTTCAAATCCTTATTCCAATCGCTACTACCTTGTCTCTTATCTATATTCTTATTACAAAATTCTTGAACTAAGTTTTTAAGTCCATGAGCATCTGTATATGTTCTAACAATTTTTGATGCAATTTTAGTGTCAAAAATATTTTTTATTTTGCATTTTAAAAAATATTCTAAAGCACTCTTATCAAATCTTAAAAAGTGTCCTATTTTTTGAATTTTATTATTTTCTAAGACGGAGACTAAATTTGGAGCTTTGTAAGAACTTCGGTCTGGCTGAACGACATACACGTCACCATTTTCAGCACAAATTTGAATTAAACTTAGTTTATCTCGCTCAGGTATCTGCAATCCAGTTGCTTCGGTATCTATCGCAACACTATCTTTGAATGTTTTTGCTATTTCTGGTGTTATGTCACCTTGAATTTTGTGTATTTTTACCATACCTATCTAACTACCATGAATGATTACCCAATAGCAACAATCCTTGGTGGTGGTGGATTTATAGGAAGATATCTTGTTCGAAATTTGACCAAGAAAAACTTTAGATGTTTTATACCTACAAGAAATACCTTTCAAAAAGGCCATTTAAAGACCCAAGCACCTCCTGGGTCGATAGAATTAATTAATTGGAATTCTAATAATTTTGGAGAATTAAAAGAATCAATTGAAAACTCAGATGTTGTAATTAATTTGATCGGGATACTATTTGAAAAAAGAAGACAAAAATTTAATCATATTCATGCCGGCATACCCGAAGCTGTTGCAAAAATTTGCGCAAAGTCCGGCGTAAAAAAATTTATACATGTCAGTGCGATTGGAGCAAACGAAAATTCAAAATCCTTGTATCAAAGATCCAAATTTCAAGCTGAAAAAAATGCACTCAATAACTTTAAAAACACAGTCATCATTAGACCAAGTGTAGTTTGCGGAACAGAAGATAATTTCACTAACCTTTTTTCTAAACTCAGTTTGTTACCTGTAATACCTGTTGTTGGTATCAATTATAAATTTCAACCAATTTTAGTTTCTGATGTAGCTGACGCAATTGTAAAAGCAATTGAAGCAAAAAATAACGAAGGGAAAATTTATGAATTAGGTGGACCAAAAATTATAAGTTTTGGCGATATGGTAAAGTCAATTATGAAAACTTTAAATAAAAAAAGATTTGTTGTTGAGATGCCGATGCCATTAGCAAAATTACAAAGCAGCATTATGAGCATACTCCCTATAAATCCAATTTTGACGAGAGATCAATGTGAAATTTTATCTGAGGCAGATAATGTTGTTTCTAACAATTATTTAACCTTACAAGATCTTAAAGTTAAACCCTCCGATGTTGAAGAAGCAATGAAAAAATGGTTATGGAGATATAAATATGGAGGACAATTTGCAAAGGCATCGTGAAAAGTATTAGTTTTTTATCAGGATACATTTATTTGGCATTAGCAATTATTACTGGAATTGTCTCTAACGGACTTCTCAAAACAACAGAGGGATTTACAAAATTTGGTCCAACAGTATTTTGTGTTTCAACTATTATAGTGTGTTTATATTGTGTTGCAAAAGCAATGAGCATTATACCTGTCGGGTTCACATATGCCACGTACGGCGCCCTCACAATTACCGGCGTAACTTTATTTGGCATAATTAAATACAATCAAATACCAAACCTTTATGGGACTATAGGAATTGCGTTAATTATTCTTGGAGTTGTCCTAATTCATACTTTAGGGAAAGTAAAATAAAACCTATACTAGAATCTTAAATTTAATTATCTGACTCCTCATTATATTTTTTTTATGCTAGCTTTTTTAAAAAAAGAATATTAGGGGGAACAAAATGAAACAATTAAAAGCACTGATTTGCTCGATTGCTCTTTTTGCAATGTTTGCAGGAACTGCAGCTCAAGCAAAAACAGAGATACAATGGTGGCACGCTTTTGGAGGAAGATTAGGTGAACTACTTAACGAACAAGTAGAAAAATTTAATGCTAGCCAAAACAAGTATACCGTTGTTCATACTAGAAAAGGTAACTACTCAGAAACTCTAAATGCTGGAATAGCTGCATTCAGAGCTGGACAACATCCGAATATACTTATGGTATTCGAGGTCGGTACTGCGAGTTTGATGGCAGCTAAAGGAGCTTACGTTCCTATGTATCAACTTATGAAAGATGCTGGTCAGAAGTTTAATCCAAAAGGATTCGTATCAGCGGTAAGTGGTTATTACACTACTACTGATGGTAAAATGTTATCTATGCCATATAACTCTTCGACACCAGTTCTTTGGGTTAATAAAGATTTAATGAAAAAAGCAGGTTTGGATCCAGAAATGGATTTAAGCACTTGGAAAAAAGTTGGAAACGCGCTTGATGCTGCGAAGGCAAAAGGTATTGATATGCCTTTTTGTACGTGTTGGCACAGCTGGGTCCACCTTGAAAATTTTTCAGCCTATCACAATATACCATTCGCGACTAAAGCAAATGGATTTGCTGGTTTAGATACTGAGTTGGCTTTCAACAGCCCTGTGCATATAAAGCACATCCAAACTTTAGGTAAGTGGGCACAAGAAGGTAAATTTAAGTACATGGGCAGAAGAAACGAAGCTGGTAAAAACTTTAGAGCCGGAGAATGCATGTTAATGACCGAATCGTCTGCAGGCTATGCTGGTATTAAAAAACAAGCAAAATTTGAATTTGGTATTAGACATTTACCTTATTACGGTGGGACAGGAGCACCTCAGAATACTATAATCGGAGGTTCTTCTCTATGGGCGCTTTCAGGAAAATCTGCTGAAGAAAATAAAGCTACAGCAGCTTTTTTAGCTTTCCTATCTAAAACTGACATTCAAGCTAAGTGGCATCAGGACACTGGTTATTTAGGTGTTACAACTGCTGCAGCTAAAAAAACTAAAAGTTCTGGTTTCTACAAGAAAAATCCTGGAACTGATTTAGCTGGAATACAGATGATGAGAAATAAAGTTACTCAAAACTCTAAAGGCTTACGTCTTGGATCTTTT
>MDTA01006675.1_pt1 | contig 118016 bp, 115 predicted proteins | sample 811151 | NCBI WGS metagenome assembly MDTA01 (sample SAMN05326648, study PRJNA326480) | marine metagenome | isolation source: seawater | place: Indian Ocean: South | collected 2010 | reverse complement strand
TATTCATGTGTCGATACCGTAGTGCTTCCAGATAGAAAAGAGGAAATATCGCATTGGATTGACCGATTACCCGATACGTTGTTCTTCTTCCCGAAAGAAATATATACTCATGATTGTACAGGAACTCCTGTTTGTGTTGAAACCTTTATAAAGCCTAGACCAAACGTCCGATTCTTCAAAACTCAATCGCTGAATCTCAATGGTCCGCAAGAAAATGTCTTTAGCCTTTCTAAAGATCATTTTATTGTGGAACCAATGACTGTGACTATCACGCTGATGCAATTGGCTGTCAAATTTGGAGCAAAACGTATTTTTTTGATTGGCTGCGATACGGATTATAAGATTCCCGAAACGGCGAAAGTGCTGGATAAGGATGACAACCGTGTCGACAAGCGTATTGTCTTGGATGAAGACAATGACCCTAACCATTTTGATCCGAGATACTTCGGAATGGGCAAATTATGGCATACGCCTAATACTACCTTGATGCTAGAGCATTACGAAAAGGCTTACGAAATATGTAAAGCTAACGGTATCGAGGTTTACAATGCCGGTTTCGGTGGCATGCTAGAAGTTTTTCCGCGCGTGTCTTTCGCGCATGCCGTTGAGGTATGTAGAGGGTGAAAATAAAGGAATATTCAATTTCCCCAATGAATGTTTCGATAATCGTACCGTCGTACAATCAAGGCCCATATATCCGCGAATGCATAGAGAGCCTCATTCGGCAACCCATAAAAATAGAAATTTTTGTATTCGATTCGGATTCGTCGGACGGTACTGCCGAAATATTAAAAGATTATGTTGGTGAGATCGACTTTTTTATCGAGAAAGATCTCGGGCAACCTCATGCTATAAACAAGGGCCTAAAAAAAGCTAGAGGTGATATACTAGGCTATCTTAATAGCGATGATAAGCTAGTGCCAGATTCGATTGGCAAGGTCTTGGACTTTTGGACAGAATATCCTGATACGGATTTATTGTATGGAAAATCCTATTACATTGACGAGCATAGTCGCGTTATTGGAGATTACCGCACGAGAAACTGGGATCAAGCGGCGTTTAAAGGAGAATGTTTTCTATGCCAGCCATCCTGTTTTTGGAGCCGGAGAATATTCAATAGAATTGGGTTTTTTGATGAGCGTCTAGATTGCTCGTTGGATTACGATTATTGGCTTAGGATTGCGAAGTCTGGCGGCGTGATTAAATATTTAGACGAATATTTGTCATGTTCGAGGGACTACCCGGAAACAAAAACTCGAAGTCGAAGAGGAGAGATTTTTCGCGAAATATTCGAGCTCTCGCTCAGGCGTCTAGGGTACATAGACCGTTCTTGGATAGAACAATGGTTCGACTATCTCAATCACGAGAAAAAGTCGTCGATCGCCCGTGCGTTTCTTTCCGACAGCAGTGCCAAAATACGACTAGGGAAATGGGGCGAATACTTTTCTCATGCGATTTCTAAGGACACTTGCCTGGTTGAACCAATGTTTGATAGAGTGTTGTGAGGCTCCTTTAGATTGATGAACGTCTTAATCGATCTGCATTGGATGAAAATTGGACGCTCCGGGGGCATGGAGCAATTGGCTTGCGAGTTGGTGACCTCTATCAGCTGGTTGTGGGATCGGGGCAAAATTACGGTATACTGTCCGGGAGAGTCTTGTGAGGAGCTAAAGGGTAGTAGCCGAGCAGCAAAGATCGACTTTATCGATAGCAACGTCTATGAACTCGTGCCCTCAAGGGAGCCCTTTGCTCGGGGGAGCTTAGGCGATTCGAAGGAAGAGTTTTTCAGCCCTTTGGGGGTAGTCCTGGTTGGATCGACCAAGACGAAAGCGAGAATTATCAAAGTCGATCTGGTTCATTCGATTGGCGGTTATGTCTCTCCTGAGTTTTATGGATATCGAAATATCGTCACCATCTTGGATCTGCAGCATCGTCACTTTCCTGAGTTTTTTGATGAAATCGAAGTAGAGGCGCGGGAAGCTAATCATGAACTAGCGATCGAGCTGGCCGAGAAAGTCATCTGTATCTCAGACTCGGTTCGGCGGGATGTTCAGCAAAGCTATAATGTCTCGGGAAGTAAGCTAGAAACGATATGGCCGATTCCCAGCAGTCACTTTTGGATAGATCTGCCAGAGGGTGTAAACGCCAAGATCCGAGCAAAATTCAAACTTGATGATAACTACCTCTTTTATCCTGCTCATTCCTGGCCGCACAAGAATCATGAGACATTAGTCGATGCCTTTGCATCGCTGTGTAAGCGGTTTCCTAACTTAAAACTTATACTAACGGGTGGAAATTTCGCCTCAGATCATCCGGCTCGGAAGAAGATAGAGAAGCATGGCCTGCAAGAATCGGTGATGCATTTGGGCTATTGCTCTTCGTTAGAAATCAGGTGTTTGATGGAGGGTGCGAAGGCCCTGGTTTATCCATCGAGGTTCGAGGGATTTGGTCTACCGGTTGCGGAAGCGATTATTTTGGGAACGCCTGTGGTTTGCTCCGATATCGAGACTCTCAAAGAGGTTGGAGGCGATGCGATATCCACCTTTGATCCGGAGGATAGCAGTGACATCGTTAGGGCTGTGGAAAAGGTATTGATGGATCCGCGATCTCGCGATTCTCGCTCCGCCAAGGCTCAAAAGCGAAAATCGCTGTTCGCCGCTGGCCCTATCGCCTTGAAAACCTTCAATCTCTATCGCGAGTTCTGTGGTCAGAAGCCTATCGAAGAGGCTCGCGCTATTCCCTTACCAACGTATCGGCGCGAGCGAGCTAGGCATTGGGGCCGCCAAGCCCTCAAGCGCGTGGATAGCTGCCAGTTTCTCAAGAGCTGGATAGCTTTAGCCAAGACTTTTTGGAGTAGTCCCGTCCACGGCTTTGCTGTGTGGAGGCAATTGCGATACCGCCGCCAGCGAATGAAGGAGCCGTTCAGCGGAAGATATGGCGATGGTTGGATCGAACCGGATTTTCGAAAATGGCTTATGGTGCCAGACGGGACCCAGTCTCTGACCTTGAGAATCGAATACCCACCGCGTGAAACCTGCCGCAACATGCGGATGTGGTTATCGCTCAATGAGGGCGAACCCATTCTCGACACTTATTCTGGTCATGTGGGAGCGACGATCACGATCCCGGTCCCTGCAGAATCCCCCAAGTTATCGCTCCTTAAGATCAAGAGCCAGCATTACTTCGTGCCCCAGAACCTCGGGCAGGGTGACGACTCCAGAAAGTTATCAGCCAAGCTCCTGGATATTCGCTGGGATTGAAGTCTAGACGCTCGCCGAGTCCTGCTCGTGACGAAGCATGCGCTCGATGATCGGCGTATTTCTTTGAGGCTCCTTGGGATTTTCTGGGTTTAGCTTATCCTTGTATTTTTGGAAGGACCTATCCGATTACATTCTTCCATGATTCGGGCATTGATTTAGCGATTTCGATCTCGCAAAATTCTTCGGGTGTCGAAGGGGGCCGGTTCTGCACCCACCTAGCCATCTCCCTGATACCTGCTTTAAGGGACACTGGTACCGGGCAATCAAACACTTCGCGTATCTTATCGTGTTTAGCATAGGCGTCCACCACTTCGTTGCGAGCCTCCAGATGTCGGACGTCAGTTGGCTTGCCCATCGCTGCTGAAACTTCGTGGGCGAGCTCGAGTACAGAATGGGGTGTATCCGCCCCTATGTTAAAAGTCTCTTGATAGGCTTTGGAATTTCTAGGCGACCGGGCAATCAGGGGCGCCACATCATCTATGTAGGAGAATGCTCGCGTCTGTTTCCCATCGCCGAAAATAGTCATCGGCTCGCCTTTCAGTAGCTGGTTCATGAATATGCCAATCACATTGCGATACTTGTCTGCGATATTCTGACGCGGGCCGTATACATTATGGGGCCGAAATATGATATAATTCAATCCGAACATTTGGTGCGCCGCTCTCAAGTCCAACTCGAATGCGTACTTCGATATCCCGTACGGATCCTCGGGGAGAGGGGTCATGGACTCGTCCATCGGCAGCTGATTGGCACCGTATACCGCGATTGAAGAAGTGAATACAAAGCACTTCACTTCGTGGTTTACTGCCTGATTCAGCAAATTGACCGAGGCTAGTAGATTGGTTCGGTAATTGTAAGCTCGGATGAAATGCGATAGCCCCTCCGCTGCGTATGCCCCCAGGTGATACACGTAATCAAATTTTTGGCGGTTCCAAAGCGACTCTACGAACGAATTGCTCTTTAGGTCGCCTTCGACAAACTCGCATCCCGCAGGAACATTGTCGAGGGATCCTCCGCTCAGATTGTCGGTTGCAACAACGTCGATTCCAAGTTTGAGGCAATGTTCCGCGACGTGGGATCCGATGAATCCGGCTGCTCCGGTTACGAGGGCAGTCTCGCTCATAATTCTTTGGATTGTTCGTGTTGAATCATCTTCGAAATGGTTTCTTCGAGAGTTGTTCTCGGTTTCCAGCCAAGTTGATGCGATGCTTTCGAGTAGTCACCGCAGGTGCCTTTGATGTCTCCAGGGCGGTAAAACTGCTCGTCGATCCTGACGACTACCTTGCCGTTACTTGGGTCGCGGGCGATTTCGTCCAATCCCTCGCCGCTCCACTCTAGTTCAATCCCGGCGTGCTTGAAAGCCAGATTGACGAAATCCTTGACCGAGTGGAGTTGGCCTGTCGCGAAAACGAAATCGTCGGGCAGCTCCAAGGCCATGACGTCGAGAACGCCTTCCATGTAGTCCCCAGCATAGCCCCAGTCTCGCTCTGCATAGATATTGCCCAGAGAAAGAGTTTCGTCCCGTCCCGCGGATATGCGAGCGACGGATTGTATGATTTTTTTAGTCACGAATTGTTCTCCCCGAAACTCGCTCTCGTGATTGAAGAGGATCGCGGTCGCGGCCCAAAGCCCGTAGTGTTTTCGGTAGGCATTGATCAGCTGAAATCCGAAATCCTTGGTTAGGCCGTAGGGGCTCTGGGGGTGACGGGGGGCGCTTTCGGATTGTTTGCCGTCGGTGAGATCGCCGAACATTTCTGAACTCCCGGTAAAAAGGAGTTTCGTTTTTGGGGAACGGTCCCGAATCGAGGTGGCGATGTTGGTCAAACCCAGCACGTTGGTATCGATAGTCTCCCGTGGATGCCCGATGCTCCGGGCGACGGAGCTCTGGGCAGCCAAATGAAATACCTCGTCGAACAGTTCGCGTTGGATCAGTTCATCGACGAACCATTTTTCGGTAACGTCCCCGCGATGGATGCCAATCCTTGCGAGTTCAGCTTCTCCGAGAAATTTTAGGGACCCTATCTCGTCCTCAGAGCCCCCGCGTAGCAGGCCGTGTACGGTATCTCCTCTTTCCAGCAGCAACTTCGCCAGGAAATAGCCGTCCTGGCCGCCAACCCCTGTTATCAATATTTTCTTGCTCAAAGACTGGCAGCTATAGCTATCGAATGAGCTTCGCGGCAACGGTTTTCTTCGTTAGAAGTCGTTCTCGAGGCTGGCATGCCAAGCCGTAGTCTCGCAGGAGTTGGAACGGAGGGTCCGCCTTCGCCGTTTCTGGACTTCCTCCTTCGCCTTTTAGGCTACGGCGTGACGGGCCCGGCGTGACAGCCTTCGACTCTTCTCCGGCTCAGCGGGATGCGAGCGAAGGCTGGTGCGGGTAGACGGAATCGAACCGACGCAACCAGCTTGGAAGGCTGGGGTTCTACCACTAAACTATACCCGCGTTAATGGAGGGGTCTAAGATCAAAGGCTCGAGGCCTAGGTCAAGTCCTTTTCTGTCCAGACTCTGGATCGCGAAAAGAGAATAAGGGCTAATGGATCGTTAGTCTGCTCGGCGCTTCGCTAGATCTTGGGCAAATCGAATATCAGGTCTAGTCGCCAAAAGCTGTTCAAAAACCGACTAAAAGGGACCGTTTTGTAGGTAGTTGTGAAACGTCTACGTAACAATTCGGAGAAAGATGTGCCAGCGGCACTGATAGACACGGCTCGAATTTAGTGTATGATTGTTGTCGAGTTTTGGAAACGACCGGATTCGTCTCTTCGGAGACAGCTAGGGTAACAGCAGGCTATAATCCGGAAACGACCTTGGCTCACATACAAGAGTTGGATTCCTGGGCCGGCGATCTCAGATCGTCGGCTCTTCTTGTATCTGGACGCCGCGAAGTTGGCGCGAATCAGTTTCTTATACCACTTACAAAAAGTATTGGGGAAATAGCGAAGCAAGGATCGAGCTTGGGCCAGTCGGCTCGATTGATAACCGTCCCCGAAGGGAATCCTCTTCAAAGAAGAGTTCGCGGCGTTAGCGAAGCGCGATAAACGCCCCATTTCGTTTTCCCGTTGCTATGAATCGGCTTTCCTGAAACATCGGCGGATATGGGTGAGAACATTGAATTCAACCTGCCAAAAAATTTCCGGGAGTTCCGGACCCGGGCATCATCGATCCTCTGGATTTTGATAGGCATTCTGGTGGCCGCAGCTGCATTCACCAGTATTTATACAGTAGAGGCTCAGTCCCAGGGTGTGGTGCTTCGTTTCGGCAAATACGTGAAAACAGTTGATCCTGGGATTCAGGTGAAACTGCCTTTTGGCATTGATCAGGTATCGATCGTCCAGGTCAGGCGTCAATTGCAGCAAGAGTTTGGTTTCGCGACGCGGGGCGGAACGAATCCAACTCAGTTCAATCCCTCTCAAACGGAACGCAGTTTCGAGCGCAGCATGGTGACGGGGGACTTGAACGCCGCCACGGTCGAATGGATTGTTCAATTCCGCATTCAGGATCCTAGGCTATTCCTCTTCAAGGTCAGGGAGCCATCATTGACCTTGCGTGACATTTCAGAGTCGGTAATGCGATCCGTTGTCGGCGATCGAACGGTGGACGAGGTGATTACCGTTGGGCGTCAGGAAATTGAAAGCGAAGCGACCATCCAAATGCAAACGCTGGTCAATAAATACGAGCTCGGGCTCAGCATCGACCAAGTGCAGCTTAAGGATGTCAACCCTCCTCAACCGGTTCAGCCTTCCTTCAACGAGGTCAATCAGGCTCAACAAGAACGGGAGAAGATGATTAACGTCGCCAACGGGGAGTACAACAAGGTGGTGCCTCGAGCCCGAGGTGAGGCTGAACAGCGTATTCAGTCCGCGGAAGGCTATGCTCTCAAGCGCGTCAACGAGGCGGAAGGCGATGTGGCTCGATTCAACGCCATTCTTGAGGAATATATCAAGGCCCCGGAAGTGACCAAGCGGCGGCTATATCTAGAGGCCATGCAGGAAGTGATTCCGCGATTGGGCCGAAAGATTATCATCGATGAGGAAGCCCAGCAAATTCTGCCGCTCCTGCAACTAAACCAAGATACGCCAACCCGCTAAACGAACGATGAAAAAAATAGCAGGCTCATTCGCAGTTCTTCTAATTCTTGCCGGGATTGTCGTCCTTTTCGCGTCGGCTTACACGGTTCACGAAACCAAACAGGCGATTATTACCCAATTCGGCAAACCCGTGGGCGATCCAATCACCAGGTCGGGGCTCCATTTCCGTACGCCATTCGTGCAGACTGTTCACATGATCGAGAAGCGTTTTCTCGAATGGGATGGCCGTCCCACCGAGATGCCGACCAAGGACAAGACCTATATTGAGGTCGATACCTTTGGGCGCTGGCGGATTAGCGATGCCAAGCAGTATTTCGAAAGGCTGCGCGACGAACGCAGTGCCGAGTCGCGCTTGGATAACATTCTGGGAAGCGAAACTCGAAACGCCATCGCCAAACATGAGTTGATCGAAGTAATCCGCACGACTAAAGATCGCCAACCGGCCCAGGATGCTACGCTCGTGGATACGCCTGGCAATATTGGCATTCTCTATCCGATCACGCTGGGGCGGGCCGCTATCGAGCAGGAAATATTCGAAAATGCGGCGTCCAAGCTAACGGACTTCGGTATCGAGTTGCTGGATATTCGATTCAAGCGGATCAATTACAACAACAGCGTACGGCAACGCATCTACGAACGCATGATCAGCGAGCGCCAGCAAATCGCAGAGCGTTTTCGTTCCGAAGGAGCGGGTGAAGCGGCGAAGATAACGGGTAAAAAGGAGCGGGATCTTCAAGAAATCGAATCGGAAGCCTACAAGACGGTGGAGACGATGCGCGGTCAGGCGGATGCCAAGGCCACTCAGATTTACGCGGACGCGTTTAATCAGAGCGATAGATCCGTCGAGTTCTACGAATTCACCAAGTCCTTGGAGTCCTACGAGCGCATGCTGAATGAGGACGCGACGCTAATCCTGTCAACGGATAGCGAGCTCTTCAAATTCCTTAAGGATATTGAACCAGGGGAGTAGGGCTCGTCTTTATTTCTGGAAGCCAATGCATGGCATTTTTCCCTTAAGAGTTGTATGGAGCGGTCCCGCTAAGCGTGGACCCCGATAAACGCATGCAGCTCGTCCTGAAATCGCGGGCAAAACCCGCTCCTGCATCAGACTTTCCGTTCTAGGTTCAACAGGATACGCCAAGAGGGATCGAGACTACAGATGTTGTTACCCTTGTTGGCAAACCAAGGCAATTGAACGTTACCAACAATAAAGATTCATGTTTAACGTCCTGAAAGCACTGCTGGCGATCGCCGTCGTTTCTGGCGTTGGCTATCAATTGGCTCGAATTGGGGACCGGCTATACAACGGTATCCCGCATACTTTGAAGGTACGGGCAATTGAATCGGTCAGCCAAACTCAAACGGAAAGCCAGGCGGAAACTGAAGGCGAGCCGCTACTGCGCGATGGGGTGATGGAACCGCTGGTGGAAACGTTTCTGGAAGCAGGTTTGGTGGAAGGCGAGTTTTCCTTGGAACGAAAACTGGCCACTCTCGACTTTTCTCAGCTGGAGGATTTTTACATCGAAGCGCTTTCCTTCGATCTCCAGAGCGCCAAAGCCTATGAAGCGGCTGGTCTAGCCTTGCAGAAAATCGCCACGGAGGATCCTGCCAAAGCGTTGGAACTTCTCTTCGCCCTTTCACCTGCTGAGAAGGAGCGTCTGTCCACGGAGCTCGCGATTGGCTGGGCTCGCGCGGATCCGCACTCGACTTGGGATTGGATCGATTCCGCGTGGATGGACTCCAGCGGAGCGTACATCGATCGGCAGTTGCAGAACGGTTTATTCCGCGAAACGTTAGACGTTGTGCTCGAGGAGCATGAAGACTATAAAATGGCGGCCGGTATGCTCGCCAGCGTTGTCGAACCGGACCTGAAACTTGAGCTAGCGGATTTGATCGCATTCCACGTTGTATCCAAGAATCCTGCCGAGGCCCTAGAACGCATGCGCTTTCAAAGCGACGATTTGCTAGATTCGGCTATCATGGATGCCGTTATTGAGGAGTGGGCCCAACGGGATTCAATTGGAGCGATGGAGTGGACATTGGCAAACCAGCGACAAGTTACCAGCGCAGGAGCCAAGGAAATCGCCAAGGATCTCTTGCTAAACGGCGTTCGCGATGGCCTGATCGACTTTCACGCGAATTTGCAAAGCCAATACAAAAGGGATGCGGTGGCTTCGGAAGGGGCCCGTCTACTGGCCAGAAGGGAACCGATTGAATCGATTTCCTGGCTTGCCGCCATCGAGTCTACCGGGGATCGCTACCAAGCTTATTACGACTCGCTATATGAGATCGGGCATGACGATTTCGAGAGCTCAGTGGAGTTCGCGGAGCTCGCCAACAGCGCCGCCGATCTAGATCGGGAAACCGCTTTCTTTGAAGCCCTGCAAAGTTGGACGCTTGTCGATCCGGAAAGGGTAAAAACGTATCTAGATTCTAGCGACGATTTCGTAGACAGTCAACGCTTCGCTCAGCTTCGGAGCGGGCTGGAGTAGCACAGGCTTCCAGCCTGTGTTTTTGGTAGCGTGGTAGACGGCTGTAGGAGCGGCCCCGCATGGCGTGGGCCGCTCCTACGTTCGACCAGCACTTTATTTTGAGCCTACTCGCGTCGCGGCACAAACCCTTGCCCACGGTTGGTATTACCTTTTTCCCATACCCGCCTGAGCCAGGGTAAGGGCCATTATGATGAACGAGATTTGGTGGATTTGAGCGAAGGAGGATTTATACGTATTTCCCTCAGTTATTCTCCCATTTTTTACTTAACATTGACTAGTGGATCGGCATCATTTCGAGCATGTATGAATTGGAAGGCACAGTTAAGCTGATAGACGACACGCAAACGTTTGGCAGCGGGTTTAAGAAGAGGGAATTCGTGGTCACGTCCGACGAGAAGTTCCCACAGGACGTTAAATTCGAATGCACGAAGGAAAAAATCGAATTGCTGGACAAAGTAAGAACGGGCGATCGTGTCAAAGTGAGCTTCAATATTCGAGGCAACGAATACAAGGGCCGCTACTACGTGAATCTCCAAGCATGGCGGATTGAGCACGGAGGTGGCGAAGTGGATAGCAATCTGGCCGATGTCACCGATTCATCCTCGGGCGAGGGGAATCTAGACGACTTGGAAGAGTCGCCTTTCTAGAGAGAGGTTTATAGGTAGCTTCCAGAGCTTGAATGGTAGGGCTGATTGTCCTCAAGTAGCCGCCTTAATTCGTCCACCCAAACGGCTGCTTAGGGACAAGCAGCCCTACCATTGTCGACAGCCATTCAGCGCCGTCATACTACAGCCCCTCGGGGCGAATCCATCGATTACCGTCAAACGGAATCGCGAGATCGGGAATCTTGGTGCAGCCGTACGCCCAAGCGGGCAGGATAACCCCGTCAGCTCTCAATACGGGTACAGCCATCCGTTGATAGACGCTATTCGAACCTATCGAAAAACCTTCCCAGGAGTCGGGCCTGTCGAATACGCCGCGTTCCCAGGGGATTTCGATTAGCTCGCCTTCGATACTAGGTTGGCTCGTGAACCGAAAGGCGCCTGCAGCCAGCTTAGCGCAAGCCTTCTCCCAGTCGGATTCCCATTTGTGGCTGGCTGTAGCTATGTGATTTCCTGGCTCGATTAGCAGAATGGGATAGCCCTCTTTCAGGATGTAAAGGCGACCCGGGGCCTTCGCTGCGCTAGTTGACAGTCTCTTAGGTCCATGGAGACCGCTTTCTATCTCTTCAGTTCGCAATGTGCCGTAAGCGAAAAGGTATTGAGATCGGGAGACTGACATCAAATTTGAGATAGCGCCTCTCTGGGCAAAGAAAAGTCTCTAAACAAGAGTGAAGCTACCTATTCGCGTTTTCTCTCCCACTGCTATAAATCTATGAAACTGCCTGAGCATCAGGAATTCGGGCTCAATGGTCTCGCTAGAAACAGGGTAACTTACATTGGAATAGGGGCGTTCCCATGCAATTTATGAAACCGGGCAGTTGTCAGTCTGCGAAAGAAACAGTAACTTCCTATCTATTTGTCCCGTCCACTTAGGTCGACCGATTTTCCGATGATCCGCCTTGTTCGAACCCACCGTATCGCCGCCTTGGCAGGATATTTGTATCTGGCTGGGCCGCGACTGCTGAACGCCGAGGATCACATTTCCACCAAGTGGCAGGACTACAGTGAAGATGACGGGCGTATTCGAGTTATCTCCAAGTATCTGGGGTTCGAAAAACAGGTAAGTAGCGAGCTTACGCTCAAGGGGCACGGCGTCTATGACTCCATCTCTGGGGCAACCCCAACGGGTGTACCAGCGGAAGATGGAGTGAATGTGCCGCTCTCCAACCTAACGGATGTTAGAGAGGCTGGAGTTGTCGACCTGGATTGGGAGCACGGCATTCACACATCCAGCTTTCAGTTCTCCTACAGTTCGGAGGACGATTTTCTCTCCCGCGGCTACGCCTTTTCTCAGACAACGGAAATCAACCAGCGGAATACCGGGATCAATTACGGGATTGGCTACATCGATGACCTAGTTCGTCCTAACTTCCTTGATGAAAGCCAACGCAAAGAGAGCTACGACTATTTCGTGGGTATTAGCCAAGTGTTGGATCCCAACACGGTAGTGGCCCTGAACTTTACTTACAGCGACTACAAAGGCTTTCTAAGCGACCCCTACAAAATCATTCAACGGGAAACCGAAATTCTACCAGGCCTCTCCTTGCCGCTGACTTTCCCGGAGAATCGACCTGATAGCCGGGATCGACGTATTTGGTTTTTCAATGTTAAGCGTTATTTTGATGGGATTGGGGCTAGTTTGGATTTCGATTACCGATATTTTAGTGATACCTGGGGCGTTGAAAGTAATACCTTCGATTTCGAGTGGTACCAAAAGCTTGGAGAGAACCTAATCCTGAGACCCAAGTACCGTTACTATTCGCAAAATGCGGCAGACTTTTACACGCTCGACCTAACAGGGACGCCTATAGATCCACGCGAATCGACTCCTGGCCTGGTACCGCATTACTCCGCGGACTACCGTCTTGGGAAATTCGATACGCATACTTACGGATTAAAGATCATCTATAATTTCGGGGAAAAATTCAGTGTCGATGCCGCTTTCGAGCGTTATGAAATGGAAGGGAAGGACGATACGCCGCAGTCGGCTTTCGCGGATGCGGATGTATTGACGATAGGAGCTACGGTATGGTTCTAGAAGAAAAGCCAGCTCCAATGAAAATCCGCGCCAATGTTGCGTTTGATTCGCAGCGAGGGTTGTACGATCTGACTTTTAAAGCATTGGGTACGGATTGCCGCATTCAATACACGGCGACATCAAACGATCAAGCGGCCCGATTCGCCAAAGAGGCGGTTAAGTGGGTTGCCGATTTCGAAACCAAGTATTCCCGCTTCAGAAGCGATAGCCTGATCAGCGTGATCAATAGAAACGCTGGAGGCGCTTGGACGGAGATCGATGCTGAAGTGGAATCCATTTTTGCGATTTGCGACGATCTGCATTTCATGACCCAAGGGGTCTTGGATCCGACCATGCTTCCGCTGATTCGCCTTTGGGACTACCGGGACAATCACGATATTCTACCCGACGAGAAGTCCGTTTCCGAAACCCGCGGACTAATTGGCTGGAGCAAAGTCGAGCGCAAACTCGGCGCCGTGCGGCTTCCGCTCAAAGGAATGGCTCTGGACCTAGGCGGTTTTGGCAAAGAGTACGCAGTGGACAAAGTGGCGGCTGTGGCAGTGGGCAACGGAATCGACGACTGTCTGGTTGATTTCGGCCGAGACATCCATGCCCTCGGTCAACCTCCCCGCTATCCTGCTTGGCATGTGGCCCTGGAGAACCCGGAGAATCCAGGCTCGGTTTGGGGGAGCTTGGCTGCAAAGGACATCGGAGTGGCGACCTCAGGTGACTACCGACGCTTTTTCGAGCACAGTGGGCAGCGTTTCGGGCATATTTTGGATCCCAGATCGGGCAGGCCGGTCTACAACGGTATTCTCTCCGTAACCGTTACAGCGAACTCTTGTTTGGAAGCAGGAGTCCTCTCGACTGCTGTTTGCGTATTGGGGGAAGAAGAAGGGCTTAAACTTGTAGAAGGGACTTTTGGGGCTGAGGGATGTATCGTAATGAATTCTGGAATACAGCAAACTTCGAAATTTCATGAAAGAATGGTTGAAAATTAGGATTGGCGGGTTGGCCTTGCTTCTGGCTAGCGTTAACGCTGCAGCCGCTGGCTGGGAAGCGGGGATGGACGTCCCTTCGCTCGACAAATACTCTCTGGTTGGGGATGCGCCGAGCCTAGAGGGCAAGGTAACCTTGATCGATTTTTGGGCGTCCTGGTGCGCTCCTTGCAAGGCGGCGTTCCCGGAGATGGAAAAGCTCTATCAGGAATTCGTCGACGAGGGATTTCAGATCATAGCGGTAAGCGTGGATCAAAAGGAGCGGTCGATGCAGCAGTTTCTAGATCGGAGAAAACCATCCTTCACAACGGTCCACGACGCTTCGCAGAAGCTGGTTGAACAAGCCGGTATCCAAGTTATGCCTACTTCATTTATGATAGACAAGAAAGGCGCCATTCGATTCGTCCACGAAGGTTGGCACGCCAAGAAGTCCGTGCAAAACTTGACGGAAGAAATACAAACTCTATTAGTCGAATGAAAAACAAGCGTTATGTCCCTTTGGGGCCATTCCTGGCAGTCCTGGCGAGCGCAATCGCGTTCTCGGGCTGTTCGACTGTCGCCCCCTATCAGAAAGGCAACCTTGCCGATTACACAATGCGATCCGATCGCGATGAAATAGCTACTGTCATGACGTCTCACATACAGTTCTCACGTGAAGCCACGACTGGCGGTGAAGGCGTGGGCGGCGGTGGCTGTGGCTGTAATTGATTTCCAATTCACTACATACTTCGTTTCCCAATTAGACTGACCGACCCAACTATGAACTTGATGCTTATCCAATTAAAACTGGCTCGGGCCCAAATGGGCCTCTTCATTCTCTTGGCCCTGCTGCAGAGAACGCCGATTATCAAGTACGCTTTTCAGTTTGAGAGAGCCTTGGCCGCTCCGGTTGCCAAGCTTATTAAAGCCACGACTTATGTAGCGACAGGTATGGGGCTGTTTCATGCGACTGCGGGGGCGACCACCTACGTCATCAATCCTGCATCACCTGCGGACGCGACAGTTGGTGAGGAATTCGCATTGGCCTTTGATATCACCGGAACCCCTTCCGATGCGTCATCGTGGAGGGTAACCGGGCAAATTCCTCCGGGGCTCACCGTTCCAGGACTAGTGGGAGACAATATTAATACGGAAGATCCCGTTTCGATTGTTGGAACGCCGTCGCTTGAGGGAACCTACAACATCACTGTAAAGCCTTGGAACGGGGCCAATCAGACAAGACAAACTACAACAGAAACTACCATAACAATCATCGTAGCCGAAGCCCCGCCGGACCCGCCAGTTATTCTCCGGCCACCTGCCTCAACACGCGTTCCGACCGGAGGCCGAGCCCAATTTTTCTTCGAGCCGGAAGGTGTGGTAGATACGATCCAGTGGCTGAAAGACGGTGTCGAGATATCTGGCGCGACGGCGGAAACGCTTGTCATCCAAGATGTATCAGCTTCTGACGAAGGAGCTTATTCGGTCGAAGTGACCAATGCGTCGGGATCCGCCGTTTCAGCCGCAGGGACCTTAACAATCGACGACTCTGCGACAGCAGATTTGGTGAATCTATCGAATAGAGGTTTCGTTGGCGTGGGAGGGAATATCATGATTCCGGGAATGACGATTATCGGACCAACCTCGAAAACTGTATTGGTGCGTGGATTGGGACCGGCATTGGAAGCTTCAGGTGTCCCCGGATTTCTCGAGGATCCTGAACTTACGGTGTTTCAGGCGATTTTCGATCAAAACGGGGCGTTTCTTGGAAGCCAGCAACTGTTTTCCAATGATGATTGGGAAACGGGCCCCAATGCGGCAGAGCTGGAGACCATTCTTGCCGATAGAAACCTAGAACTGACTCCAGGTTCGAAGGACGCCGCGGTTCTTCTTACGCTTGGCCAAGGAGTCTACACCTTTAATTTGTCTGGCGTTGGCAACACAACCGGCGTGGGGCTCGTCGAACTGTTCGTAATCGATTAGGCGTGGCCAGGTTCAAATGGACTTTGCCCTTAGAGTTGTATCCTCTAGGGGTGGAAGCTGTTGCTCAATTGGCTTGCTTTTGATTCAGAAATTAAAGTTGTGTCCGAATAGATCCGCCGGGACCGATGAACTTTACCTACTTGAAATTCAAGCTGGCGAAAGCCCAGTTCGCAATTCTTCTGCTGGGATTTATTCTACAGCGATCGCCAGCGGTTCAGATCGTCGCTCTTTTTGAGAAAGCGCTAAAAGTTCCGTCTGCTCAGATCATTAGATCCGCAACTTGGCTGGCTACTGGAATGGGATTGTTTCACGCGACTGCGGGAGCGACAGGGCTTCAATCGTCAGTCGATGGAGCATCGTTCACCAACAGAACGGCGTTCACCATCGATGTCGGCGAAGAGACAACTCTATCTCTAAATTTGGAAGGCGTTCAGGTTGCCTATTGGGAAATCGATGCGGCGAGCGATTTCGTGGATGGATTCGATTTTATCAGCGATCAGATTCCTCCTGGCTTGTTGGAAGGTCCCTTTCAAAGGACGGGTGGTCCCGGAGGAGTTAATGACTACTATCGCATTAACAGCCAATTATTGACGCTCTCGGGCGCTCCAACTACCCCGAGCCAAATAGCCACGTTGGAGCCAGATGGCTTTTTCTCCAATCAGAATGTGCTGGGGATTAAGGCTTATGATGCTAACGGGGAAAGCGAAGGGGGTTGGTACGAGATTGCTGTTGAGGTGCCGCTGACGGTACCTGTGATTCTATACGACCCTGTTTCCATAAGGGTTCCGACTGGTGGCCGGGCCCAATTCTTTTTTGAGGTAGAAGGAGGGGTAGACACGATCCAGTGGTTGAAAGACGGAGTCGAGATCCCCGGGGCGACGGCCGAGACGCTAGTAATCCAAGAGGTTGCAGAGGCAGACGAAGGCGATTATTCAGTTGAAGTGACAAACAGTTCCGGATCCGTGGTTTCAGCCGCAGCAACGTTGACGATAGACAACACGGCAACTTCAGAACTGGTAAACCTATCGAACCGTGGTTTCGTTGGAGTGGGTGGAGATGTAATGATTCCCGGCATGACGGTGATAGGGGGCGCTTCTAAAACCGTATTGGTTCGTGGATTGGGCCCTGCACTAGAAGCGTCTGGGGTCCCTGGTTTTTTAGTGGATCCTGAACTCAAGGTATTTCAGGCGATTTTCGATCAGAACGGAGCGATTGTCGGTAGTCAGTTGTTGCTGACCAACGATGATTGGGAGCTCGGTCCAGATGCAGACGAACTCGCCAGTGTGTTGGCAGATCGAAATCTGGAATTGGCGCCGGGATCAAAAGACGCGGCGATACTAGTGACGCTCAACCAAGGCGTATACACTTTCCAGCTTTCTGGAGTGGGGAATACAACGGGCGTGGGGTTGGTAGAGCTATTTGTTATCGATTAATTGGGTGGTCTGCTAGAAGCGTTTATCGCATCTCTCTACAATCCGCCGAATAGGTCGTCTAGCGAGCGGGTCGCTTTTATCGGGACTGCTCGCTTCTCTTTTGCGGAAAGGGCCAGAGCGTCTAGCATTCTCATGAGTGTCAGCCCTTGTTTGCCGTCGTTCAGAGGTTCACGTTCCTCGCGGATAGCGTCGACGAATTCCTGAGCCTGGGCTAGGAAGCAGTTGGATTCGGTGGTCGGGTCCTTCGTATAGGGTGTGGATAGGACATCAGGTTGCTGAGCGATGATTCGCTGGCCTTTGCATAGATCAAGGGAACCTTTAGTGCCATAAATTTGAATACTATTTTTTGCCGGCGATCCCCATTGGGATTTATTGCCGTCTACGTGGCCAAAGAATGCCGTAGAAAAACTTAGGCTCGACCCGTTCTTAAACCGAATCATGCCGTACACGGAATCTTCCGCAATTTCATCGGGATCGGGAACGCGGTCTTTGAGAAACAAGCTGTGGCGGGAAGCCATGGCTTCCACAGGATCAGGGCAACCCATAGGGTACCAAGCTGAATCGATCATATGGATACCGATATCCAGCAAGGCTCCGCCACCCTTTTCCCTATTGCCTCGCCAATTGTCGTTGTCGAATGGCCACCAAGCCCATTGCCAAGATGACTCCCCGCGATAGGCGTCACCGATTTCCCCCCGTTCGATGATTTCGCGAGCGTTGGCAATTTCTGGAGAAAACCGGTGCTGCCGAGCCCACATGTAAGTTTTACCACAGAAACCTGCGGCGCTGACAATCTTGGACATCTCGCTCTCCGATGTAGCTGGCGGTTTTTCGCAGAGGACGTGTAGACCCACGTCGAATGCGGCGCTCACGGATCTTTCGTGCATGGCGGTGGGTAGGCAGATGACAACGGCATCCAGCTCGCCCGCCTCGAGCATTTCATAGAAAGTTTCAAAGGCCCGTTCGAATCCGTATCTGTCAACCAAGGGTTGTCGCCTAGATTCATCCGGCTCCGCGATTGCTGCCAGCGTGACTCCATCAATCTGGCTAAACGCTTCCGCGTGCTTTTCGCCAAATCGAGCTCCAGCGAGGCCAATTCTCAAGTCGCTACTCATAGTTCTAAACTTTGTGGGGGCTTACCGAATATAGCAATGATTCCAATCGCGAGCAGTGTTTCGTCGGCAACTTATGGATAGATTCTTGCCAGCCAGTCCGCAGTTGCCCGAAAGTGTGCTGAATTAGTAATGACATTGAGCATAGGCAATCTCCAGTTCTTAGACTGGAAGAATCTAGATTTGACCATTGGAGATGGAGAAGTGGTTTGCCTAGTCGGCGAGTCGGGCTCGGGAAAATCTCTCCTGTTGAGGGCAATCGCCGATTTGATCCTCAATGAAGGCGCAATCGAGCTGGATGGCGCTGGACGGGATAGCATGAGCCCTAGAGACTGGCGGCTAAAAGTGGGATATTTGCCAGCGGAGATATTCTGGTGGGAAGACACGGTTGCCGCCCATTTCTTGAACCGGCCAAGCAAGCAAGCGCTCGAGAGTCTTCGCTTGAGCCCAGATTGTCCGGGCTGGAATCCGAACCGATTATCGATGGGTGAACGTCAGCGGCTGGGAATCTTGAGGCTGCTGGATCGCGAGCCAGAGATTCTTCTGCTTGACGAGCCGACGGCCAACTTAGACGAAGCGAATTCCAGCTTAGCCGAGAATAGGCTATTGGATTATATCCGTGAAAAACGAGGTGGAGCTTTGTGGGTATCGCATAGCTCGGCTCAAGCGCGCCGGGTGGGAGATCGAGCGTTTAGAATGAAAGACCGGATACTCGTAGCGCTTGATAGCGAAACTGGAAGGAAGGACGGGTGACGACAGAAACCATCCAGCTGGACTACTACGATATTCTCTTCGCGGGAATCATAGTCGTGGGCCTGGGCATCTTGTTGGGTTACTACAGGCTTGGAGTGACGCGCGATTTGGCCATCGCTTCCGTCCGCTTAGTGGTTCAACTCTTCCTGATCGGATACGTTTTGCGATTCCTGTTTGCCGATGGGAGGGAAGGGTACGTGGCCATCATGGCCGGAGTGATGCTTCTGGTGGCTTCGAGAGAAATCATGGCGCGGCAAAAGCGCCGTCTTACCGGTTGGAGCGGATTCGGTCTGGGGGCGTCGACCTTGTTCGTTTCCTCCTTCGCTATCGCTCTATACGGCCTTCTCGTCGTTGTTCGACCGGAACCTTGGTACCTTCCGCAATACTCCATTCCCTTGCTGGGCATGATCATGAGCAACACCATGAGTGCCATTGGGCTTTCTATGGATAGGTTGACGTCTGCCCTTCATGACAATCGGGCGATTATCGAGCAACGCTTGGCCCTGGGGGAGAGTTCGAGGGATGCGATCCTTCCCTACTTGAGGGATTGTATTCGCACGGGAATTATGCCCGTCGTCAATGCCATGGCCACCGCGGGTATCGTGTCTTTGCCGGGCATGATGACAGGCCAAATACTAGCGGGATCGATCCCCACCGAAGCGGTTAAGTATCAAATAATCATCTGGTTTCTAATAGCGGGAGGAGTGGGCTTCGGAATGGTGGCTGCTCTCAAAGTGATCGAATGGAGGCTATTCGATGAGCGACAGAGATTGCGTTTGGATCGTTTGGACTGATAGTGATGGCCAGATGCCTAGCCGATTCAGTCTAAAATTGAATCCAAAGAAACTTGTTCAACGAACCCACAAGTGTTAGAATTGCCTCCAAGTCTAGAGGTTGGTTCCTGTTCCGAATACGACGATGAAAACGACGAGATTCATATTGGCGCTGATGGGATTGCTGGTTTTAGCCTCCTCGAATCTCCAGGCTCAAAAGCGGGAGATCCCTTTCATCTACTTGGACCAGAACCAGATACTATACATCACGGTTATCGATAACATCTACCGTGATGATGGTTTTGGCGGTGGAAATGTTGCGGATCGGTATTACGACATCGAGGAAACTCTCGTGAAAGTCCTCAGGGAAACGGAGTTTCCCATGGGCTACAAAATTGTTCGTTTCGGAGCTCGGGTGCCGAAAGATCAGCCTGAACTGCAGCTGATCATAACAAAATGGGGTGATAATCGTTTAGGGGAGATCGAGGTTATCTTTAACGGCGTATTGAAAGAAAGTTCCCAGGGGCGCACTAAAAACAAGCTTGGGTTTTTTCGCGAGCGCGACGGCGCCTTCCCCATGATTTCCCAGAGTCGAACCACCGCAAAGTACAATGAGGTGCTATCCAAGGCTCTCGTGAAGCTGATCGCCCGGTTGAATGATCATTTCACTTTGGAATTCGAAGGCCCTAATTTGGGCCAAAGCGCGTTTCCGCCTAGTTTAGATACGCCGGTAAAAAACGAGTAGGTTGGTCGGGGTAAGATAGCAATGAGTGGTTCGATGGATGACGCGAGCATCGAGGCGGAATTGATCAGACGCATTGGCGCGGGAGAACGCAGCGCGTTTGATGAGTTGTATGCACGCTATTCTCGTCCACTATTTTCGTACGCGTTTAAGTTTCTAAGGGATCGTATGATAGCTGAAGAGGTTCTTCAGGACGCTTTCGTGAAAATCTGGAGAACGGCGCCTCGATACAACCCTGAGCTATCCAGGCCCTTTAGCTGGGCGGTTTTGGTGACAAAGCGGCTTTGCATTGACCGGCTCAGAAGAATGAAGCCAGAATCGGTGGTCGAGGATCCGATGGCGCTGCAATCTAGCGAGGAAACTCGGTCACAACAGCGCTCTCCCGTGGAAACTGTCGCCGTGGGGGAAGAGATCTCTCGCTTGCGATCCATGATCGACAAATTGCCGCAGGCTCAAAAGGACAGTTTATCTCTGGCTATCAGTAAAGGGCTTACTCAACAGGAAATTTCGGATACGCTTGGCATGCCTTTGGGCACGGTGAAAACCTCGATGCGGCGTGGTATGCAACGTCTCCGGCAGTTAATGTCACATTGTTATGAATAAGGAAGAATTACAGGAAAAGGCGCTTCAATACGCTCTCGGGACACTCCCGCAATCGGAGCATGAAGAGGTAGAGCGTCTCGTCTCGGAACACCGCGAGCTGCGTTCCATCGTGTACGAATGGCAAAAGGTGAACGAGGTGGATGCCTGCGAATGCGATCAAGTCGAGCCGTCGTTCCATATTTACTCGAGCGTCATGTCGAGAATCGACAGCGCGAATGAGGCCAATCAATCGCGGAAAACGGGATCGAGAGGCGCGCCGCTACACTTTTTGGCTCAATGGGGCGGCTGGGCGGCTGCGGCAGGCCTAGCGATCTTTTCGGGAATTTCGATGAGCCAATTGGCGAACGAATCTTCAAATGCCAGCCCCGCCGAAAGCGATATTGTGCTCAATGAATTGGGCAACCCTGAGCAAACGAGTTTGGTAGCTAGCGAGGGCGATGAGGAGGAGTTCCAGAATCGGTTATTGGAGCTGACTGGTTTAGCTGAAGCTTATTGGTTTTCCCGGGAAGGGTTGCCGCCAGAGCCGGGTAGTGGAGTCGATGCTGAGGAGTTCAGTGGAGGATTCTCGATCTACGACCGGAAGATCAAAATCGGCGTAATCGGGATTGAGAATATTCCTGAAGGCCGCTTGGGGCGCTATTACAGTGTTTGGGCAAAGCCGTCGGAAGCTGGCGATCCCGTCTGGGCGGGCATGATCCAGCAAGGCGAGCCTGCGAGCCGTTTAGCATTCTTTGATCTTTCTTCAAACGACACGATTCAAGATTCTGATGAGGCGATCTTTTTCTTCGTGACTGAAGAAACGGAAAAGAGGCCCGTCCGCCCTGAAGGAAAAATCGTGCTCAGCGGGATCTAGGTTAGGGTATCCTGAGGCGGACGAACTGCTTCGGGCATGTATGATGACGGAAAATTGCCTGTCTTGACCGTTGCCAAAGCGGAAAGCGGGCCTAGGGTTTGGTTGCATGGGAGTTTACTCGAAGGTCCCTGAGTGCTTACTCGTAGTCGTCGCCTTCCTTGCGGGCGGCTGCTCGATCAAGAACGTGGCCATGAATCAGCTGGGCGACGCTCTGTCTGGAGGTGGAACGGTTTTTTCTTCCGATGAGGACCCTGAGCTCGTTAGAGACGCATTGCCGTTTAGCCTGAAATTGATGGAGAGCGTTCTTGCAGAGACTCCCAGGCACGAAGAGCTACTGGGCGCTTTGGCTAGCGGATTCGCGCAATACGGGTACGGATTTGTTCAGCTGGATGCCGATGAGATAGAGGACGAGGACTATGACCGAGCTCTCGAACTAAGAGCTCGCGCTAAAAATCTCTATCTCCGAGCCAAGAGTTACGGAATGCGGTCTCTTGAAGTCGCTTATCCAGGATTTGAAACTGATTTGAGAACAAATAAAGCCGCGGCCCTCGATCGACTCGGAAAAGAGGACGTGGAAACTGCCTATTGGACTGCCCTCGCTTGGTCGGCAGCGATTGTTTTATCGCTAGATGATCCAAAAATTCTTGGAGAATTGGCCTTCGCCGAAGCCATAATGGAGCGATTGTTGGAACTCGACCCGGATTGGGAATATGGAACGCTGCACGGTTTTTTCATTACCTACGAAATGAGTCGGCTAGGGGGAGAAGGCGATCCCATAGAGAAAGCGACAAATCACTTTCAACGCGCCAAAGAGCTATCTGGTGGAAATATGGCGTCCTTTTACGTGGCTATGGCTGAATCTGTTGCCATTGAGAAAGGCGATAAAGAGTTGTTCGTCTCATTATTGAATCAAGCGCTGGCTATCGATATTGATATCCGTCCGGATTGGCGTCTTTCCAATCTGATTCATCAACGAAGGGCGAAGTGGCTGCTCACTCGACTGGATTGGTATTTCTTTTAAGATTCGATCCTGGGAAACTGCGTTTGCCGCATTATTGTTTGAAACGTTTCCGGATATCCGGTGTTTTCTATTATAGCTGATTCCCAAACTCGTATGATTATGCGTTCTCAGAGAGATATATTCCTAACGACCGTTCTCCTTGGGGTTATCCTTCTTGGCTCCCTCACGAGCATGGCAGCTCCGCTTAGGCTGGCGACCTTGGCCCCGAAAGACACATCCTTCGACAAGACCTTGCGAAAGATGGGCCAAACGTGGAGGCAGGAAACGAACGGGAAAACCAGCCTGATAGTTTACGCAGGAGGAAGCCAGGGAAGCGAATCGGAATTGATCAAGAAGATGCGAATCAACCGTCTGCACGCCGCGTTGCTTACCGGTATCGGCCTGTCGGATATCGATGATGGGGTTGCTGTATTTCAAAAAGTGCCCTTGTTGTACCGGAATTTCGAAGAACTCGAATATGTCATGGGCAAGTTGTCGCCTGTGCTAGAAAAACGGATACTCGATCAAGGATTTGTCGTGTTGACCTGGATCGATAGTGGATGGGTGCGGATCTTCAGCAAGAATCCACTGTTGACTCCAGATGACATGAGGCAGTCGAAACTATTTACCTGGTCGGGTGACCCTCAGCAAACGGATCTACTCAAGAAGATGGGATTCCGGCCCATCCCTATCGAGAGCACTGAAATCGTTTCCAGCCTGACCACAGGATTGGTGGATACAGTACCCATGCCTCCCTTCTACGCTCTAGCCAGCCAAACGTATAGCTCGGCCCCCTACATGCTGGATTTCAATTATGCTCCAATAATTGGGGCAATCGTCATTTCGAAACGAATGTGGGAGCGATTTAGCGAAGAAGAAAGGGCGGCGATGAAAGCGGCGGCCGAAGAAGCAGGCAGGGAAATGACTGTGTCGGGGCGAAAGGAAAGCGAAGAGTCGATCAGCGTGATGGCCGATAGTTTTGGACTTAAGTCGAATCAGTTGAACGACAATTTGCGAGAGCAATGGCAGTCAGTTTCCACAGAAGCCTATGGTCATATTCGCGACAATACAGTACCAGGAGAGATTTGGGATCAAGCTATAGAGTATCTCCAAGAGTATCGAGCGGGCGCTAACTGACGGTTCGGATTCTCAAATCCCCTTGCCTTTCCGATCCTACGAGGTAGCAATTCCCCGTGGAAAATGAAGATCTTTCCAGTGGCCAAAATCTAGAGGAGAGCTCGAAGATTGAGCCGATGAGCGGACGAGCAAGTTTGGCTTGGGCTCGAGTAGAAGACTGGGCCATTTCTATTTCACTCGGGTTGATGATGGCTCTGCCCTTGCTCGAAATCGCGCTGCGACGGTTCAACACCGGCATTTCTGGCTCCGCGGAGCTTTTGCAGCATCTCGTTCTTTTTGTGGCAATGCTCGGAGGAGCGATAGCCGCGCGCGAGAATCGGCTGCTTTCACTCTCGACGTTCACCGCTTTTCTAGAGGGGTCCTGGGCGGCGATCGCGCGAAGTTTCAGCGCCTCCTTCGCTTTGTTCGTTACGGCTGTAATTGGGATAGGCTGTTTCAAATTTATCAATACGGATGGGATCGGAGATGAGGCTATTTTTTGGGGAATCCCTGGCTGGGCGGTTATGGCTATCATGCCAATCGGCTTTGCATTGCTCGCGATCCGTATTGTCTGGTTTAGCTCTCCAAGCTGGAAGTCACGTTGGATTCCCCTGGTCGCCAGCGCTGCCCTAGTAGTTTTCGCTATTTACCCCTTCGAATATGTAGAGAAATTCGTATGGCCTTTGTTAATACTATTGATACTAGCAACAGTCGCTGGAGCCCCTCTATACGTGGCTATTGGAGGAACTGCCCTCATAATGAACTGGGGTTGGAGTGGATACTTTCCTGAAGAACGGGTTAGCATAACTATTGAAACTCAGGCCCAGACCCTCTATGGGTTCATTAGTAACCCGTTACTCGTGACCCTGCCTCTTTTTACTTTGGCCGGTTATTTCCTGGCCCAAGGGAATTCCTCAAAGAGGCTGATCCGGTTGATACAGTCGATTTTTGGTGGCGTGCGCGGCGGGGCTGTAATTGTTACCGTCCTAGTCTGCGCTTTTTTTACGACATTCACGGGAGCTTCGGGTGTTACGATTCTTGCTCTAGGCGGTTTGCTCATGCCAGTGCTACAATCCGCTGGATACAATGAACGCTCTAGCATTGGCATGCTCACAGGAGCGGGATCTTTGGGAGTTCTGTTTCCGCCGTGTCTTCCATTGATCCTCTATGCTGTCGTTGCCACGAATACGAAGCTGGTCAGCCTGTCTCTAAAGGATGTGTTCTTAGGGGGAGCCATTCCGGGCGCGTTGCTAGTGGTTGTGACGATCATTTGGGGGATTTGGAAACAGCCGCAGACCAGTGTCGACCAGACCCCAATTGATTGGACGGAAGTAAGAAAGGCTTTCATTGGGGCATTAGGGGAGCTTTTCTTGCCTATCGTGGCTTTGTTCGCTCTATTCAGCGGGCTTGCTACTCCGATCGAAGCCGCGTCGGTATCCGCTTTTTACGCGTTTATCGTCTATTTCGTCGATGCCAAACGAGTTCGAGGCGTGAGCGTTAGAGCTGAACTTCCGACTATGATGGCCGAGTGCGGATTGCTCGTTGGAGGCGTTTTGCTCATTCTGGGTGTGGCAATGGGGCTGACCGATTATCTGATTTTCGCGATGATTCCCGATCGCATGGTCGAGTGGGCTCAAGCGACAATCGAATCGAAATACCTTTTTCTTTTGGCCTTAAACGGAGCGCTGATCCTCGTCGGTTGCTTGATGGATATCTTTTCCGCGATAATCGTGATCGTTCCACTGATCGTTCCGTTGGGCATGGTGTTTGGGATCGATCCAGTTCATTTGGGGATCATATTTCTAGCAAATCTGCAATTGGGCTATTTAACGCCACCGATTGGTATGAACCTGTTTCTGGCTTCCTATCGATTTGGAAAGCCCATGTCGGTTGTTATTAAAGCTTCGTTACCTTTGTTGCTGGTATTTGTCATCGGAGTTATTTTGATAACCTATATCCCCTTTCTGACCACTTGGCTTCCTGGCTTGCTGCAGAAGTAGCGGACAATGAATATCGTTTTATTCGAAGCGGATGAGGTCGGAGGACCTTTGGCCCGTCAAGATCCGCGAGCGGAGCATATTCTAAGTGTCCTGCGTCGCGAAATAGGGGATACGCTTGATGTAGGTGTGATAAATGGGCCTAGGGGAAAAGCTAGAGTCGAGAGAGTCGAAGAAGACCATCTATTTCTTGAGTTCGAGCTTAACGAAGAAGACCCCCCTTTGTATCCTATCGAGCTTGTAGTGGGATTATCCCGCCCGCAGACGAACCGAAGAATCCTTCGCGAGGCAAGCAGTTTGGGCGTACGACGCCTATCATTCGTTAGGACCGATCGAAGCGAACCATCGTATGCGGATTCTAGACTCTGGAGTTCGGGAGAATGGAAACGGCATGTGATAGATGGAGCGGCCCAGGGCTTTTCAACGAGAATCCCTGAAGTCGATTTTGGAAAATCGCTTAAAGATTCAGTAGAGCATTTTGAAACGGTCAGCGAGCGAATCGCTCTTGATAATTATGTATCTAAACACCACTTAATGGATACGGTAATCAAAAAGCCGAATATAATTTTGACTGTGGGCTCAGAGAGAGGATGGTCTAGAGATGAGCGCGATTTCCTAAGAATCGAAGGGTTTGCATTTGCCCATCTCGGTCCCCGTCCGCTTAGAACGGAAGCTGCCGTTGTGGCGGGGTTGTCAATGCTTGCTCGAACCTTTTTATAGGTAGTGGTATAAATCCTTTGCTGTTGCGGGTTGAATGTTCACTCATTTTCGCTCGTAGAATAAGGCGGTGGGCTGATCGACGCCTTTCCCAATCCTCTTTGACTGAACCCACCCATGGGGAGCGTATTCGAAATTGCCTGGCGCTTCTAGAATAAACAAGCCTCCTACCTCCAGATTTACGTCCGCGACACGAAAGAGATCCGATTCGATCGAATTGAGAAACTCATAAGGCGGATCAGCGAAAATGAGATCGAAGCGTTTGCTTGAAAACGAAATGGCTTTTGTCGCGTCCTTTGGAAGAATGGGGGCGCTAAATCGATCAGCGCCCATGCTTTTCGCGACGATCGCGATATTTTTTCGGATCATTTCGCATGCTTTGCGATTCTTTTCAACGAATGTGGCAGAGGCCGATCCACGACTAAGCGCCTCTAGTCCGTAGGAACCTGTGCCAGCGAACAAGTCGCAAACATCTGTACCTTCAATGCGTTTTCCGAGACTGGAGAAGACTCCTTGGCGTAATCGATCGGTTGCAGGCCTATGGACAGATGATTTGGATACGCTTAAAGCTACTCCGCGCGCCTTTCCACCAGAAATTCGCATGACAGTTAGCCGCTATTTATCGAGATTCTAGACATTCGCTGACAATATTGGCTCGTTGGGCGTTTTCTACCAGCTGATTATTTAGTCGGTTGCTGAAATAGGAATGGGCGATCATGGCAGGAATCCCAATACAAAGTCCTGTAGCGGTAGTTATAAGAGCCTCGCCGATATTCCCTGCTAGTAGCTCCGGGCGACCCATGCCGCCAGCCGACATTGTCTGGAAGGCGCCAATCATTCCGCTGACCGTGCCCAGAAGTCCGATCATTGGAGAAACGGTAGCGATGACGTTGATGTAGTGTATCCATTGGCTTACTGCGTGCTCTTCGAGTTCGAATTGTTCGTGGACAGTTTCATCCAGTTTGTCGCGATCAATCGATGTCGCCTCGAGATCGAGTTTGTCGAAGGCTAGGGACAAGGCTCGACCAAGCAAAGCAGACTCTTGTTTGGCTGCTGAAAATGCTTCGGCGAGCTTGCCATTTTTGCAAAGACTTGCGATCCGCTCACCGAATAGTTCATTTCCGAATCGCGATGGTTTGGTCTCTCTAGAACAATGGATGATCAGATAGATCAGCGCGAGTGAACAAATTCCGAGAGGGACCATGGCCCAGCCGCCTTGCTCGATCATATTCCACAATGAGGAAGAATTCGTGTTGATTTGAACACCGTCTTGACTGAATGCTTGATAGGTTCCGACCGTGAAGACAGCGATAGATGTAGCGATTCGGATGGATATATTCATGATTTGGATTCCGGGTTTAGGGTTTGCCGACAAGCTTAAATACGGTGTCGACACTCCGTTGGTTTGGCGAAGCCTCTTTTTCAGATTCTAGGTCGTCTTCGAGTCGCGATTCAGCATTGGCGATTAGCTTTGACCAGCGTGAGTTTGCGGGCGGCGATAGTCTTTGATTTGGTAATTCTGACTTGAGCTGCTGCGCTAGCTCCGGGTCTCCGATGTTAATCGCTGATATGATAGCTATTGCGTAAGCGTCTTCCAAATACGCCGGTCTGGATGGTGGCGAGAAAACGATTGGGTTTAGAGCTGTCCATAGCGCTGTTTCGTAATCCTCAGCTATCAAGGCCGCGTTGGCCAACGATACCCATGGTAGGGCCGTCTTTTTAGAGGAATGGCCCGATTCAATCCATCGTTGACTATAGTAGGCTGCCTCGCTGGCTCGATCCAATTTCCAAGCAGCCTGGATTTGGATCTCCTCTGTCCGTAGCTTTGCATTGCCTGAAGGCAGTTTCTGCAACCAGAGTTTCGAACGTTCCAGAGCGTCTTCTTCTCTCCTGGACAAGATGTAGGATTCTAGAAGCTTGGTAAAAACGGTTTCATCTTCAGGCCCTAGCAACTCCAGGTAAGGCATTCGTTTTAGCGCCAGTTCTTCTAGCATAGCAGCCGATTGCCGAGGGTGACGACTTGAAAAGCGATCGATCGCGTCTTGCCTTTGAAGTGAATCGGAAAAGTCGATACGCTCAATGTTATCCTTTCGATAGCGCAGCTCGGCCTGGTTGCTCGAGTTTTGGACAATGATCGAAAGATAGCCGCCCACAATACCTGCCAATTCGCCATGCACGATTTTTCCACTCGCAAGCACGATCCTATCAGATTGGGCGAGAGCTGGGTCGACCATGGTAATGATCATCAGAAATGCAAAGATTCGGGTCATAATGACTGTTCGGCGCTGAGTTTAGTTAGTAGCTTTTTGGCTTGTTCGAAGAAAATGGTATGCCGGTACTCTGATCGCCCGAGAAATTCCTCTAGCACCTCTTTCGCTTTTCCGGGCTCCTCTATCTCGGCCAGATGTTGAGCGCTCCTAAAGTAGCCTGCGGCAGCAGCGTCAGTGGCTCCCGGGTACAAGGTGAAAACGCGCTGGCAATAGGCAATCGCTTGTTCGGGCCTGTTATGGCGGGTTTTGAGTTCCGCGAGCGCGAGCAAGCAGTCAGCCTTTTGCTCGCTGGTGGCCCAGCGTAGGGAAAGAGCGTTTTCGAGAATTTCTTGAGCCCGCTCGTACTCCTGAACCTCTATCCTGAGTTGGGCTTCGAAGATCATGCTATCGACGTGGATAGGAAGTCCAACAGCGTTAGAACCCATGCGGTTCAACCAACCAAGAGCTAAACTGTACTGTTTGGCTTCGGCTTCCTTTATCGCGAATCCAAAGTAGGCAAACGGCGTGTAAAAACTATCAGGATACAACGCAACTAGCCGCTGGAGCATAGTCTGCCCGATATTAAAATCGAGCCTAGCCATTTCTAGCCCTACATGAGCGAGGCACTCAGGGGGGAGTCGCTCAATAGGTATCTCGTTTGCCAAGGCTAGAAGGGTTTCTCGGTACTGGAAAACTCGGTCGGCATTCTTCAGCTCCAGCGCATGAAAGAGCCAGTATCGGGCAGCGAGCCTAAACTGGTTGTTGGCTAGCGCTGCATCCTTTAGTGAGATTGCTTGGATCTCTTTTGTTGAGGCGATGACATCAATCGCTTGAAGCAAGTTCTCGGCTTCTGGGCTATCGCCGTTAGTAGAGATTGTCTCGCGAAGCAAATCAACGGCTTGCTCAGTATCTCCTAGCTTAAAACGGAAATCGACAGCTAGTAGTTGAATCTCAGTGCTCTTGTAGGCGTCTTTGGTAAACTCGAGTTGAGCTTCCAGAACGTCGATAGCTTCATCAAAGCGATCCAGATCCCAACTCATTTGAGCAGATTGCATGGCAGCTAGATGACCGATCACGCCAATATCTCCTGGTATAGATTGGTACTGCTTAAGAGCCGCTTCAATTTGATTGTCCGCGGCAAGCGCATCGCCTAGAAGAAGAGTGGCTTCGTACTGCCTTGGATGGCCTAGGTAGTTTGTCAAAAAACCTGATAACGAGTTTGCGCAACTAGAGTAATCGAAACTTGTATACAAACAACAGGCATAACGATAGTGCGCTTCTCCACGAATCTCCCCGTTTTGAGAATCGGACTTCAGCTTCTCGAAAATCGGTAGAGACTTTTCTAGGTTGCTTTGCAGGAAGAAGCCAATTCCCTTCCAAAGGCTGGCTCTTTCCGCTAAGTCTTGGCTAGTAGCGAGCTTTTCAACTTGCTCGAAATCAAGGTGAGCGCTCTCGTAGTCCGGTACACGTAGATAGCATTGCCCTCGTTGATAAATGGATACTGTTTTTAACGATTGGTCGGAGGCGTCGGTGATTAGTTCTGTTAGGGCGTTAATGGCTTCCTCATAGCGTCCTGCATCGATCAAGGTATGGGCAATGAGCGAAAGGGCATCGTCCACGGATTCAGATGCGGGATAGGTGTCGAGATAGTTGCGAGCGATGGCGATGGCATCCTCGTATTGTCCCAGTTCTTTGGCAGCTAATATCCAGTTAAAGTGGGCGGCTTCCGCGACCTCTAAACTCACTGATTGGCTTAGCCGTTCGAAAATCAGCCAGGCTTCATAAGTTCGCTTTGCTAGAAGGGCGGATTTGCCGCGACGAAGTTGCAATGGGTCTGTATAATCTTCCGAATCCTCTAAAGCAGCCAACTGGGCAGTCGCTGCTCCGATTAACTGTTCATAGAAGTCGGTCCACATGATTCCACCCATCCCGACATTAGCCCTTCGGGCCTTAAATGTATGAGTTAATTCGTTGAGTTTCTGTTTCTGCTTCTCGACAAGCGTAGTTTTGGAAGGAGCGAGGCGATAGGCTCTTCTCGCTTCCTCAACGAGCCCGTTTGATAAAAAGAGGTCTCCAGCCTCGATTGATAAAAAGGCGAGCAAGGCCATTTCGGGCATAGTATCTGATTCCCAAGGACGGTTCAGAAGCGTTTCAGCGGCTTGATGAAACTTCATTTGATCCAATTGCGTTTGCAAAAGTCGAATCCGAGCGTGTATCCGAATTCTTATGGCAGTAGAGGCATTTTCGGAAACCTGAGAGAGGATTGCCGCCGCCAAATCGAAGGCGTTTTGCTTTTCGTGGATATCGGCTTCATGAACCAGGCCGATGCTTTGCTGCGAGACCGAATGAGTTGCTGCCCTAAATTGAGCGAAAGCGTCCAAGGCTTCGGCGAATTTCCCCTGGTTCTTCAACGCTAGGGCTAGTGTGTATCTAACGAATATCTCCTGGCCATCGCCAGAACCATCTTCGCTAACATACTGTTGAAGAGAATCAATCGCCTGATCGAATAGGCCGGCTTTGAGGGCGGCGTAACCCGCAAGTGGAGCGATTTTGGGGCCGAGGCGGTTGGCCTCCCATTCGGGCTCCTCAGAATATAGGGATTCGAGCTTCTGGAACGCTCTAGCCGCTTGAACGTAGTCGCCATCGGCGAAAGCATTCGCTCCTCGATTTACAAGGTCCGACATGGTTTCGAACTCAACCACTTGGGACGGAGCCAAGGGGAGGAGCGCAAGAATGGAGAATACCGCCGCATTCCTAAAGCGCTGCGTAGCAGCTTTGAGAACGAGGAAAGAAGTATGGCTCAGGGATTCCTTGGTTAGCGGGTAAAGCAAACTAGTGGGGGTAACAGGGGCTTTTTAAAGTTGGGATGGCTAGATAAGCATAGAAAACAAGTTTTGGCGATCATTGAATTCGAAGCGAGTAGAATCGATGAGGCTAGCAGTTTCTAGTATATCCAGACTCAGCTCCTTCGAGGTCCAAACGAATTCCGATGGTAGAGCGGCGTCAGGATCGAATTCCTTAAAATTCTCGGCCAGCCAGATGGCTGCTGTCAGGATGGCTGTCGAACGAACAAAGTGGGCGGCCGCTTTGGGATTGGATTGCTGTCTGATCGGCTGCCATATTTCTGCTTCGAATTGCCAATGCCTCAATAACTCGAATCCAGCATGGAGGTGCGTTATCCCGAAGTTTTCGATTTCAGCCTCTACCAAGGCTTCCCGTTGCTTGGTGGTGACAATATGCTGCGTTTTGCCGAGCTTTTCGAAATACAAGTTGATCGCCAGTTTCCCGATCACGTGGAGCAATCCAGTAGTATAAGGGGCGTTGAGATCGGCCCCGGCTTGCTGGGCGACGACTTCAGAGGCGACGGCAACTGCAATACACTCGTCCGCGTACTCCGTAGCGGTAACGCCATAAACCGGCAGAGCCTGGTAGAAAGAATCGTGGGCAATAACGACGCTCAGCACTTTGTGAACCTCGTTGAACCCAATTCGGGCAATGGCTGATTCTACATCATTGAGCTTAACCGCGCAGCCGTAATAGGCGCTATTCGTTACCCGAAGAATATGAGCCGCGAGCGACGAATCCATCTTTATGAGGGATGCGATGTAATCCAGCCCGGTATCTTCGTCCTCGATGAGCGTAGACAGTCGCAAAAAAAATATTGGGCGATGCTGGTAGTTGCGAAGAAAACTCCAGCAAAATGGGTATTGCAACTTGGCTGTCTTGGGAGGGCATGCTTATAAACTATTTAAGCGATTTTTGAGAATCTCCAGTATTCGCCCCCTAGAAGCAATGCTTTCGTGAAAAACCAGCGTTACGAGCGATTGCGGGAATGGCTCCGCTTCGTTTAACCGTTGACGCTGCGGTCCAATGGTTGGGGCGATTGGATTGCTTCGGGCTTTGCCCTCACCGCTACGCGGCAAAGCTTGAAGCACTGGCCATCTTCGCTCGCTTACGCGCTTCGTCGAACCTTAGGTTCTCATCCAATCGGGAGCGATTTTCCTGTGGGAGAGTTGCTTCAATGGAGGACCACCGAGCCCCCTAGGGTCAAATGGTCGGGGCGATTGGATTCGAACCAACGACCTCCTGGTCCCAAACCAGGCGCTCTACCAGGCTAAGCTACGCCCCGAAAAATGAGGGGTCAAAAGATGTGTATTCGGTTGGGCTGTCAAGAATATCTTGAAATCCTGCCTTAATGGTCGAACAACTATGGTAGCCATTGCTTACGGGTAAAGTCGGCCACAAGGGTTGCGCTACTCGGGCTTTGTGAAAGAAAACGATATTGCCATGGATAATCTATCTTCCGCCGATTTGGATTCGACTTCGAAGACTCCGCTTTTCATAGGTATTGCGGCTGTAATAATCGCTCTGACAGGCGTCATTCTTGGGTGGCTAGGACTTTCCAAGGCAAACGCGCTAGAGAGCCAGTTGGCCGCGATTTCCGGGGCAGCGGATTCAGTAAGCAGTTTGGAATCTACGGTTGAATCAAATTCGGAGATGCTGCGAAAGGCTGCCGGCAAGATCACGTCGATCGAGTCAAGTCTGGGCCGCGTGACCAATGAGATTGAAAAAGACATTTCTTCTGTCAAAAGCGCCATGCGGAAAGTGACAATCGATGCAGGCACTGCTCTGAAGAAAGTCGAAGCATTTGAAAAGGCTGGCTTGCGAACGGCACCGGCTCCAGACACGCGCCCGACGGCTCCAGGTTCGTCACGGACGAAATCGTATGGACCGCAGCCAGCTGTCATAGGGGACTCGATAATGCACAAGATAGAAGCGGGCGACACCTACCAAAAATTGGGGAATCGGTACAAATTAGGCGTTAATGACCTGATTGACGCGAATCCTGGAGTTGATCCTCGACGCCTGCGTATCGGGCAAGAAATCGTTATACCGGTTTCTAGTAGCCAGTAAGAATCTATCCACCTAATGGCGAAGTTTGTCTATCGACAATGTTCGCCTATTTTCCAAATCGCGATCCTCTCAGCGATAGATGCCCGCTTCCAGACATCCTAACCTGCCCGATAACCAGGTCCCGCATTGGGAGGAAGTGGAGTTTGAGCCGGTAGCCGAATGCCGTATATTCGACGTGGTGTCGAAGCGATTTCGACACCCGGAGCGTGAATCAGAGGGAGAATTCTACGTCATCCGAACTAGAGATTGGGTCAATGTCATCCCCATAACCCCGGATTTTGAAATGGTATTGGTGAATCAATTCCGTTTCGGCGTTAAGAAGAATTCCTGGGAAATCCCTGGAGGCGTCATGGATCCGGGAGAAGATCCGGTAGTAGCAGGATTGCGGGAGTTGCAAGAAGAGACGGGATTCACATCGAAAAGCGCGCGCCTATTGGGGTCGGTACGCCCAAATCCTGCCATCCAGAATAATTCCTGCCACATCGTACTGGCTGAACGGGCTTCTAAAACGGCTGATTTGAAGTGGGACGAGCATGAGGAGATCGTGACTAAGACCGTTCCAATCGAAACGGTGTTCGAGATGGCCCAGTCGGGCGAAATCTTTCACTCCCTAGTTTTAAATGCGCTTCTGCTGTTCTACCCGGAATGGCAAAAGATTCAGGCTAGGCGGCGAAGTCGACAGTCGAGCGTTAGAGTATTGAATTTTGACGCTCAGGCAAGTGGTCGCGACGATAGCTAATAGACGGTATAGCATCCTCTTATCTTTTCATTCTCAGGCGGTTAGCGAAGGGTTCCTAATTGACCTGCGAGGTTGCGAGAATAGTGTTTCGTCCAGCCTGCGTGGTTATCCGATTGGCTAAAAATCGTCTCGGGCAGCGCGCACGACAAAATCGGCGACTCGATGAATATTCTGCACGTTCTGTTTAAATCTTCCATCGGAAAGAAAATTACGATGGCGGTGACGGGTTTTATACTTTTCGGATTTGTGATTGGGCACTTGTCTGGCAACCTCCAGATATTCGCCCATCCAGACAAGATAAACGCTTACGCCCATTTTCTTGAAGCTCTGGGCCCTGGCCTATGGCTAATTCGGCTATTTCTTTTAGCCATCCTGATTATTCATGTTTGGCTAGCCGCTCAGCTAACTTTGGAAAACAAGGCTGCCCGGCCGCAGGGCTATCAAAATCAGATCACTTTACGGGCAACCCTAGCCTCGCGCTACATGCGAGTTACCGGAGTAATTGTGTTGGTATTTATAGTATACCACTTGCTCCATTTTACTGTTCGGGTGACGCATGGACCGGAAGCCTACCCCAATACAGTCCTTATCGATGGCACTCCGGTTCGCGATGTTCATTCCATGATTATTCTCGGATTCCAAAATCCACTCATATCCATTTTCTACATACTGGCAGTGGGTCTGCTCAGCTGGCATCTTAGGCATGGTCTCGTAAGCATGTTCCAATCAATCGGTTGGCAGACGAGAACGTGGTCCAAAGCCTTGAACAAGATTGTCCTGGCGGTTTGCGTGCTGTACTTTTTAGGAAACGCGTTGATCGTCGGCGCTGCCATGAGCGGCCAAGTGCGTATCCAAAACCCTCAGGTAGCGGGTTACGTATGTCGAACAGATTGCGAGATTTGCGGGCTTCGCAATGCGGCAACGATAGCTGAAAGCGATGAAGCCGCTAGCGATAACCAATCCTAAGCTTTTTCCCAACTAATGATACTTGATTCAAAAATACCGTCGGGCCCCTTAGAGGAAAAGTGGGACAAGCATATAATGGACGGCAAGCTCGTCAACCCGGCCAATAAGCGAAAGTATGAGATTATCGTTGTTGGGACTGGATTGGCAGGAGCTTCAGCGGCATCGACGCTGGCAGAGCTTGGGTACTCGGTGAAAGCGTTCACTTTTCATGACAGCCCGCGACGGGCCCATTCGATTGCCGCTCAAGGAGGCATTAACGCTACCAAGAATTACCAAAATGACGGTGATAGCGTGTATCGACTTTTTTACGACACTGTGAAGGGTGGGGATTTTCGGTCTCGCGAAGCGAACGTATATCGTTTGTCCCAAGTCAGCGCCAATATCATAGATCAATGCGTTGCCCTAGGCGTTCCGTTCGCTCGAGAGTATGGAGGTTTGCTCGCCAATCGTTCCTTTGGCGGCGCCCAAGTATCCCGAACCTTTTATGCTCGAGGACAAACCGGGCAGCAGTTGTTGCTAGGCGCCTATTCTGGATTGAGTCGCCAGATCGGCTTAGGCAATGTGGAGCTTTTCGCGAATCGCGAAATGCTGGAGCTGGTTGTTATCGATGGGCACGCAAAGGGAATCATTACCCGAGATGTTATCACCGGCTCGATTGAGAAGCACTCCGCTCACGCAGTAGTGCTGGCCACTGGGGGATACAGCAATGTTTTCTATCTATCGACGAGCGCTTTGAACTCGAATGTCACGGCTGCGTGGCGAGCTCATCGTAAAGGAGCTGCCTTCGCTAATCCTTGCTACACGCAGATCCATCCGACCTGTATTCCCGTTTCTGGTGATTACCAATCCAAGCTGACCCTGATGTCGGAGTCGCTTAGGAATGACGGACGCATTTGGGCCCCGAAGAACCCAGGCGACAAGCGTCCCGCTGACCAGATTCCGGAAGACGAGCGCGACTATTATCTTGAGCGTAAGTACCCGAGTTTTGGAAACCTGGCGCCTCGGGACATTTCGTCGCGTTCAGCCAAGGAGGTATGCGATGAAGGTCGCGGAGTTGGGGAGACTGGCCTTGGTGTGTACCTGGATTTCAAGGACGCAATTGATCGCCTGGGAGAAGATGTTATTCGCGAGCGTTACGGCAATTTGTTCGACATTTATCACGAGATTACTGGTGAGAGCGCGTACCAACAGCCAATGCGAATATATCCAGCTGTTCACTACACAATGGGTGGCCTTTGGGTAGACTATAATTTGATGAGCACGATTCCCGGATGCTTCGTTCTTGGCGAAGCGAATTTTTCGGATCACGGCGCGAATCGCTTGGGGGCTTCAGCTTTGATGCAAGGGCTCGCAGACGGGTATTTTGTATTGCCGTATACAATTCCTCACTACTTGGCGGAAGTGCCTAGGGAACCTGCTCCTCCGATAGACCACCCCGAATTCGCTAAAGCGGAGGAAGAGGTGGTTAATCGAACGAAAGCCTTGCTTGAGAATAACGGGAAGCAATCCGTTAACAGTTTTCACAAACGCCTTGGCAAAATTATATGGGACAAGTGCGGCATGGCTCGAAACAAGAGCGGTCTCGAGGAAGCGATCAAGGAGATCCCTGCCCTCCGCCAGGAATTCGAAGAGGATGTCCGAGTTCTGGGCGCGGGAGACAATCTCAATCAATCACTGGAAATGGCGGGACGCGTTGCGGATTTCTTCGAGTTGGGCGAATTGATGTGCAGGGATGCCTTAGCGCGGGAAGAGTCTTGTGGCGGGCATTTCAGGGAAGAGCATCAATACGAGGATGGAGAAGCGAAGCGCGATGACGAAGGCTTCTCTCACGTTTCTGCCTGGGAATGGAAAGGCAAAGACCAGCCTCAAGTTTGCCATAATGAGAAATTGGAGTATGAACGCGTGAAAATGGTTACGCGTAGTTACAAATAGAAGAGTCGCGAGCGAAGGATTCAGAAAAGCAATGAAAGTAACACTACGTGTTTGGCGGCAGAAGGACGGAAATTCCCAGGGGAAGTTCGAGGAATATGCAGCGGAAGGACTAAATCCAAATATGTCCTTCCTCGAGATGCTCGATGTGGTGAATGAGGATCTGATCGAGAAGGGTGAGGAGCCGATAGCTTTCGCATATGATTGCCGAGAAGGCATCTGCGGCACCTGTTCGTGCATGATCAACGGAAAACCGCACGGCCCGGAGAATGGGGCAACGACCTGCCAGACTTACATGAGAAGTTTTAAGGACGGCGATGTCATCGTGGTCGAGCCCTTCAGAGCCAAAGCCTTTCCGGTTCAAAAGGATCTAGTCACCGATCGTGCCGCGTTTGATTCCATTATGCAAGCGGGGGGGTATATTACGTCTCGAGCGGGAAGTTGCCAGGATGCCAACGCCATTCCGATTTCGAAAGAGATTGCGGACTTGGCTATGGATGCTGCTGCGTGCATTGGATGCGGAGCGTGCGTAGCGGCCTGCAAGAATTCATCGGCGATGCTCTTCGTTTCCGCAAAAGCGGGTCAACTGAATCTGCTTCCGCAAGGTCAGCCCGAAAAGGATTCTCGTGTGGTGAACATGGTGTCGGCCATGGATGAGGCTGGGTTTGGCAACTGCACCAATCAGTACGAGTGTTCAGCGGCCTGCCCGAAGCTGATAAGCGAAGAATTCATATCAAAAATGAATCGCGATTATCTATCGGCGAGCGTCAAAGGGCTTTTCAGCGCAAAAGCCTTGTAAGCCGGAGGTTGGAGAAGTCGGGAAGCTTTGAATTGTCTAGCAATTCCGCAATTCCGTTCAATCGGAGCTATCCTTGGTCAATGGCCCATCTACCCGTTGGTAGCTGAAGATGAAATTGCAAATAAGTAGCGAACCCTAGAAAAGTTCTAGCGCCTGGGCGCTTTCGACCACAACCCAAATCAAGCCCACAACCAAGGAGCAGGCAACCAGGGCCGAAACGAGTTTTTTCAAGCGCTTGGACTTATCGTGACGATTGAGCTGATGGTACCGGAATCCGCTTTTTTGCAGAAAGCTCACGAACTGGGCATTCTGCATCCGAAAGTCGTCTGAACTGCGATCCAGCAACGCGTCGTTACGAACGCGCCTTTTGTGGAGCAAGTTAGACAGGAAGCGGAACATAAATGGATTGAAAATCGTTAACCGCCTTTCATCAAGTAGTTAATCGGTGCTAGTGACCGAGATTTCAGAAAAAGCGCTAATTTATTTCCGTTTGGGATGAAATTCGTTGAACTTGTTTCAAGGGTTGTTGCCAGACTGGTGTAGGAGAATTAGGAAGATCGATAATGTCGAAAAGTAGGCGGGTAGCGATTTGTGGCGCAGGAGCATGGGGAACGGCGATGGCATTGCATTTAGCTCGCCAAGGTTGCGAGGTTACCTTGGCGCCGCGACGGCAAGAACAGGTACTGGCGATTAGGGAATCTCGTGAGAATGAATCCTACTTGCCGGGATATGCTCTCCCTGACGAGATTCAGGTGACGATGCTGGAAGAGAATGTTCTCCAAGGCGTCTCCGCGGTGTTCTTGGCTTCGCCCTCCTACGCATTGAAAGAATGGCTGGAAAATATTGAGGCTTTAAACCTGTCAGGTGAAAAACGGCTATTCGTAAGCTTGGCTAAAGGACTAGAGTTGGATACTCTGGAAACGCCATGCCAGATGATTGCCGAAGCCCTGCCGGGCGTGATGGTTGCTAGTTTGTCTGGGCCCACCTTTGCCGGCGAGGTTGCCGAAGGGAAACCGGCGGCTATGACATTGGGGTGCGAATCGGAAGACCCACTAGTTAGCCAGATTCAAGAGGCGCTGAGCGGATCGAGCATGCGAATTTATCTCAGCGACGATTTAAATGGGGTCGAACTAGGCGGGTGTTTGAAAAATGTTTATGCAATCGCGGCAGGCTGCTGTCAGGGATTAGCTCTGGGGGACAATGCATTGGCGGCCTTGCTGACAAGGGCCCTGGCCGAAATGGTCAGAGTGGGGGTTGCCTTAGGCGCGAGGATGGAAACGTTCTACGGGCTCAGCGGGTTTGGCGATCTAGTGGCGACCTGCCATGGTGAATGGAGCCGCAATCGTACGTTTGGAGAAACGATTGCTCGGGGTGTATCCGCTAGGGAAGTCATATCATCGCAACGCACGGCAGTTGAAGGCTACCGGACGTCTCGATCATTCCATGAGATGTTGAGACAGAAGGGAATCGAGGCTCCGATACTCGAGCAGGTTTATCGGGTTCTATACGAAGATAAGACGCCGATAGCTGCCTTGGACGATCTGATGCGTCGGGACCTTAAGCGAGAGACCGATTGAGTTTAGCTTTTCATGAGATCGGTGACTTCCGAAGGCAAGCGTCGCGTATACTCCTGGATATGCTTCGATTTCGCGAACTCGGCCTACGGGACCATTATCGGTACTTTTGTCTATGCCACATTGTTCACTACGATTATAGCGGCTGACGAGGCGAGTGGCACTTTTATTTGGGGTGTTGCGGTTGCGATCTCTTCCGTTGCTATTGGCTTGCTGTCGCCGGTCCTCGGAGCGATCGCGGACGCATACAGCTGGAAGCGTAGGATGATGGGATCCTGCGTAATTATTTGTGCGATAGCTTCGTTCGCGTTGTTTTTTCCTACGCCGGGACAAGCCATTCTGGCCGTGACAGTTTTTAGTATTGGAACAATCGCCATCGAGCTCGCGATCGTATTCAATAATGCCTTTCTTCCAGAAATCGCTCCCAAGGAATCCCATGGGAAGGTTTCAGGGCAGGCTTTCGCTGCGGGTTATTCGGGTGGACTCGTTTGCCTGGGGCTTTCGCTTATTGGATTTATCGATACAGAAACGCCGTGGTTTGGCTTCTCCAAAGATGCTGCCCAGAACGTTCGAGCAACGAGTTTGCTTGTAGGCATTTGGGTATTGGTCTTCAGCCTGCCAATGCTCCTGCTTGTGAAGGAAAAGCTGAGGCCACGGCCCTCTCACGGAATGGGCAAAGTCGTAAGCAGCGCGGTCGGTAGGCTTGCGGAAACATTCCAACACTTGCGTTCTTACAAAAACATATTTTGGCTCTTCGTTTCTCGGATATTTTATAATGATGCCCTCGTTACTGCCTTCACTTTTGGGGCGATCTATGCGGCGGGAACGTTTCAGTTCTCGCCAGAGCAGATTCTCATTTTTGGAGTAGCGCTAAATGTGTTTGCTGGCTTGGGAGCCTATGGCTTCTCGTTCTTGGAAGATCGTATTGGTAGTCGTAAGACGATAATCATCTCTTTAGTTTGCCTTTCGGCGAGCAGCGCGGCGGCGGTCTTCGTTGAAACCAAAGCAGGATTTTGGGCCTGCGCCATCGTATTGGGAATCTTTATTGGGCCGAATCAATCAGCCAGCAGGGCCTTCCTAAGCCGCATAGCCCCCGAGGAAAAGGTCAACGAGTTCTTCGGCTTTTTCGCGTTCTCGGGAAAGGCGACTTCGTTCCTAGGGCCGTTGCTATGTGGCGCCTTAACAGCGACCTACGATAGTCAGCGTGTAGGAATGGCGATTGTTCCGTTGCTGTTTATCATAGGGTTGGTTGTGCTTGTCTTCAAGACGCGTCCTTTTCTGGCGGGAGAAAAGTAGCATGGGCATTCTGCCCGTTCAATAGCTGACGCCCGGCAACCAAGTGACCAGTTTCGGAAATACGACGACCAGAGCGAGAGCAATTAGTTGTATCACAATAAAGGGTACGACTCCTCGATAGAGGTGCTTCAGCTTTATTTCTGGCGGGCAAACGCCTTTTATATAGAAAAGGGCGAAACCGACTGGGGGCGTCAAAAATGAAGTTTGCAGAGCTACGGAGCACAAAATCGCGAACCAAATCAGAGCAGGTTTCGATGTGGCTTCCATGCCGCTATCAGCGAGCCAGGCCAAATCCATTCCTCCGATAATAGGCGCGACAATTGGAAGCATAATCATGGTGATCTCGATCCATTCTAAGAAGAAGCCGAGTATAAATATGATGGCGAGGATTACGAAGATAGTGCCGTAGTCGCCAGATCCTACTCCGAGAATCGCGTTGGCAATCATTTCGTCCCCTCCAAGTCGCCGAAGGACGAGAGAGAAGCAAGTCGCTCCAATTAGGATCGCTGCCAAGAAGCCCATCGTACTCATAGTATCATGCAGCGATTTGCGTAAGCTCTTCAAATTGAGTCTCCGGTTGGAAAAGGCCAAAATCATCGCTCCGAGAGCGCCCATACCGCTTGACTCAGTGGGAGTTGCGATACCGAAGAAAATGGATCCGAGAACGAGCATGATCAGGAAAAGGGCTGGCAAGATCGCGAGGGCTGATTCGATCCAATCTCGCGGTCTAAGCTTGACGATTTCCTTCGGTTTTGGAGCGGCTGATGGGTTCAGCTGGGCGTAGACGACTATGTAGAGCAAGTAGAGACCCGAAAGCACTAGGCCTGGGAAAACGGCTCCCATAAACAGGTCGCCCGTGGAGACGTCCAGTTGCGTGGACATCAAAATGAGCATGATGCTCGGGGGAATTAGAATTCCTAGCGTTCCTGCGCTGCACACAGTCCCGGCAGCGAAGGAAGGCGAATAGTTTACCCGCATCATAGCGGGCAGAGTAAGAGTGCCGAGCAGAACCACGGAAGCTCCGATGATGCCGGTTGATGCGGCAAGAAGAATCCCCATGAGTGTGACCGCAAGAGCGAGCCCGCCGGAAACCCGGCCGAGAATCTTTTGCTGGGCCAGCATCATTTTTTCAGCCACCCCGGATCGATCGAGGATGTTTCCCATGAGAATGAACATAGGGAGGGCCACTAGCACCTCGCTTTTCATGATCCCGAACACTCGATCTACTGTGATGGAGAAACGCAGGTAGCTAAGCCCGGTATAGACACCGAAAACTGCATCGAGCACGACGGCGATTGTCGTTACCGCCATAGCGGATCCGCCAAGAGCAAAGCCAACGGGAACTCCAAGAAATAGCAGCCCTATGAAGAGTCCCATAAGGACGAAAATGAGTATCGTGCTAGGATCCATGTACCTCCGATGGATGAATGTCTTCCTCCTCGTCGAGCCATATCAAAACGAGGCGGGCCAGCGATTCGATGATTAGCAGAAAGCAACTTACCGGGAGCAAGCCTTTCACTAACCATAGCCAGGGCATACCGCCAGGATTTGGGGAGCTTTCGTTAATCGAAAACGAATTAACTGCGTAGTCCCAGCCATTCCACATAAGGAAAGCGTACATGGGAATGAGGAACAGGGCAATTCCGACAAAATCGACTATGCGTTTCGTTTTGCCCGAATAGCGCTGGTAAACGAAATCGACCCTGACATGGCCATCGTGGGTCATCGTATAGGATAGTCCCAAAACGAGTGTCGCCGAGAACAAGTACCAAAGCGAATCCTCGAGCCGCGTATTGGTAATGCCAAAGGCGTAGCGCAGCAGTACTTGGATAACGATTGCTCCCAGGAGTATGGCCATCGACCAGGATGACGCTTTCCCGATCAAAGTAATCGCTTTTTCAATACGATGGGCGAGAGTTTTCATTTTCATCGCTCGCTCGCGAGCTTCCAAGATAAGGGACGAATAATAAACGCTATCTCAGAAAAGCCTTATCCGCCCAGGTAGCGTATTCCGCTCGGAAAGACTGTAAATCGTCCCACACTTTCTTGAAGAACGGGTCCTTGGCCGACTCTTCCGCCGCGACCTCTTCCCAGGTTTTCCGAAAAATCTCAATCATTTCAGGCGACCACTGTTTGACTTGCACTCCGCGTTCTTCATTGCGCTTCATAGCTGCGGCTTGGATAGCGGTGCAGTAGGCGATCGAATGGAGGATGCTCGATTTGCAGGCGGTTTCGATCTGGGCTTGCTGGGTATCGGTAAGACGTTCCCAAACGCTTTTGTTGATAATCAATTCGTGAGTAGTGGATTGCTGGTGCCACCCTGGAAAATAGTTGTAGTTGACGAGCTTGTGGAAACCTTGGCTTTCATCCACCGTAGGCAACGAGTACTCGGTAGCGTCGATCACGCCTTTTTCCAATGCGGGAAAAATCTCGCCTCCGGGTAGTACAGATACGGATACGCCGAGTTTTCCCATAATCACGCCACCAAGGCCAAAGAAGCGCATTTTCAAGTCCTTCAAATCGTCGACGGATGTAATTTCGTTGGCGAACCAGCCGCTCGTTTCAGGAGGGATGATAGCACAGACGAACACTTTTACGTCGAAGCCATTCGTGTCGTACATTTCTTGGTACAACTTCATTCCGTTGCCTTCGTAGAGCCATGAAAGAAACTCGGAAGAGTTTGGGCCGAAGGGTATAGCGCAAAAAAGCGGGGCGGATGGAATTTTGCCTGCCCAGAATCCCGCAGCTCCATATCCCGCATCCACTTTTCCGTCGGAAACGGCGTCTAGAATCTCTAAGGGCCCAACCAGGGCGTTTGGCTCGAATATTTCGAAGGTCACATTTCCACCGCTGACGCGATCGAGCTCATCGGAAATGTGAGTGAGCTGTTCGCCGATCACATTGACCGAAACAGGTATGAACGAAGCGAGTTCTATCCTAACTTTCCGATCTTGAGCAGCAGCTCCTGAGGAAGCGTTTTCCGCATGGGACCCCCCGCAACCTGCGAGAAGCGATACGATGGCAATAGGGATGAGAATGAGCGCTGAGTTTGGCATAGGGAGCATAGAATTCGCGTCTACAAAGAGGGTAGCTCAAAGCGAACGACTCAATTAGGCCGTTCACTGCTAGTATAGAGGTTTCATGCTCGGAAGCTCCAAGGGACACGGCAACTTCTTTTTGCCGTCTATCGCGAACCTAGCCAGAATCCGGAGATGGAGATAGTACTCGGTATTCCGTATCCGCTGGCAGTCTATGAGTGAGAGACTGTGGCAAGTCGCTGCTGCATGGGTTCGATAAGCGCTTGCAGGTCATCGCATTGGCCAATTTCGTTAGCGGTCATGAATGGCGCGATAGACTCGCCTCTTTCGATGAAAACGGCTGGGAGCTCGGCTTTCACGTCTGGATATTTCTCGGTGAATTCGTTTCGATGCAGGAAAGTTTTTTCGATTTCGAGCTCATCAATGAAATCCCGCCATGCGCCCTGCATGCTGGTCAGCCCATAGGTAATTTGGCACAGCTGGCACTTATAGTTAGAAGGAGACAGGACCTTGTGAATGGTGTCTGTCATGGCATTGAAAATGCCAGCGTCGGCATTGTAGACGAAAATCAGTTTCATAGGTGTCACCGTCGTAGGAACGATCTGAAAGGTGAATTGAATGACTATGTGGGCGGGAAAAAGCTACCGGCGCGTCAGCGCTCAGCAGGTTTTGCCGATTCTCACAGAGGATCCAAGAAAGTTAGCTACGTCTATCGGCTCAGGATAGCGTCATTGAATCGCCGGAATCAGAAACCATGAAAACCATATTGGGAAGTATTTGTGTTGGTCTACTGCTTTGCCTCGCGACCGCTGTTCAGGCCATTGTGTGGACTGACGATCAGAGCATTGGAAAGCGCCTCAAAGAGGGGGAATCGTTTTCGGGAACATTCTAACTGGATAGTTTTGATCCGCTTCTCCACACGATTTCTAGCGTCTCGGTATCGTTCGCGTTTTCTGACGGCCGGCGTTGGGGCGACATTCAAGGGGACTGGGCGGATATTAAGGTTGGGTCGGATTGGATGTGGACCGGTTTGGAGGTGGATGGGACCAGGCGTTTCGGCTTTGATTGGGTGAGCGAGAGTTTGGGCGGGCATTTAATTGCGGATCCACAGTGAAATGGGTCTTTGGGATATCTTGTTCGGGCTGTTGATTTCCAGGGATGGAGAAGTCGAAACAATTTTCGTCTCGAGCGAGCTCGCATAACTGCTTGGGGAGAAGAAAAATCTTCCCATCACAATGTGCCGGATAGTGGGCACAGGTTGATTCTGTTCGGGTTGGGATTTGTCGCTTTAGCGGGTTGGTCCCGATTTGCCAATAAGCGAAGCTAGGGTTGAAAATTCTGGTGATTAGCAAGTAAGCCGAGCCTGATCGCTCATTTTGCTTTCGCAAAGGGTGTTTGCTCGCAGATCGACTGCTACCAATTGGGAGCTCTCTACCTCGAAGCCACGAAAATGGCTCGCTTGGGAGCGGGGTAGCCTTCGATGGTCTTTGTGGGGTCTTTGGGATCGAGAAATGTCCTTAAAGAGTCGAAATGCATCCACTCGGTGCTCCGCTGCTCTTCAAAAGTAGTCGAGGAAACATCGACGAGATTGATTCCTCGATAGCCACAGCGTTTCAGCCAGGCTTCCAAAGTTAGGCAACTGGGGATGAACCAAGTGTTTCGCATTTTGGCATAGCGACCTTTAGGGAGGAGGGAATATCCCTCCGATCCGTTGACAACGAGAGTTTCCAAAATCAGCTCTCCTTCTGGAGCGAGAAGGCTCCGTATCTCAAAAAGGTGATCAAGCGGAGAACGCCGGTGATAGAGAACTCCCATTGAAAACACCGAATTGAATGCGGGTATAGCTTCAGGAAGCTGTTCAATCGAGAAGGGGATCACCCAAGACGGTACGGATTCGGGCAGGTATCGGTGGGCGAACAGCGACTGGACCACGTAAAGGAGATAGGGATCGATTCCCAACGCTAGCTTGGTCCGTTCGCCAGCCATTCGATAGGCGTAATATCCATTGCCCGATCCGATATCGAGTACCAGGCGATCTTGAAGAGGTGAGATTGCGTTCTTCAATCGATCCCACTTTAGGTTGGAACGCCACTCTGTATCCAATTCTACGCCGAAGTAGTTCCATGGCCCTTTTCGCCAAGGGCGAAGAGACCCGAGGCATTCTTTCAGTACATGCCGTTGATCTTCCGGCAGATCGTTTGGGTGGCCAATGGTAATAGCTTCTTGATCATAATGCAGGCAACTGGGCAGGGCCTGGGGCATTCTTTCAAAGGAGTTGATCCAACCAGGTAGATGACCATTGTTCGAAGCGTAGAGGTTGTCCTGAATTCCGCGGGCGATGTCGTCGAGCCACGGATGCAGATCCGTGTTCCCTATCTGATCGAGCAGGGGTTGGTAGATCTGATTGAACATTTCTTGGCGAATATTGGAATACTGTTAGGTATCAACTAATCAATGACTACTTGATTGCGAGGAGAGAGGCGAAATTAAAACACTGAAACCATACTTCGCAATGGCTGAAACCCGCCTTTTCTAGGCTCGCTTTGTGCTCCTCGATCGTCTCAGGCTTCAGCACGTCTTCCAAGGCCGCCCGTTTTTGACTGACCTCCATATCGCTGTAGCCATTCGATCGCTTGTAATCGTGATGAAGTTCGAATAGCGATTTTTGGATACAAGAATCGTTGAATCGAATTTTTTCCGACAATAGCAAGGCGCCTCCAGGGTTCATTCCGCTGGCGACTTTGCTCAGCAGGGGAAGGCGCTTGTCAATGGGCACGAATTGCAGAGTGAAATTCAGTAGGGCGATGGAAGCGTTCGAGTACTCTGTTTCCAGAATATCCTTACAGCTCAATTCCCAAGTCTGCTCTAGATTCGCGGCTTTGAGATTATCCGCGCATCGATCTAGCATGGGCTGAGCGTTGTCGATGCCGACGAGCTCCGTCGAATTGGGTAGGCCATCAGCGATAGCAATCAATCCGGCTCCGATTGAGCATCCTAGGTCGTAGGCTTTAGTACCCTGTTGGCCGAAGCGTTTCGCGATCAAGGGCATCAATGAAAGCGTCATTCCATATCCGGGGACGGATCGACGAATCATATCGTCGAAAACTTGGGCTACTGAATCGTCAAACACGAAGCTCCCGATCTGCTCGATCGGTCTGGCGAACAGTTGGTCTTTGGAGCCATCCGGTGGGTGCATGCCGCCAAACAATCTTTTGAGAACCGATTCCGCAAGCGGTTTTACGGCTTGTCGAGCGGCGGAAAATTTGCGGTTAATGGCCCAATGGCTAAAAAGAATGGAAAGTGGGTTGTGGGGATACTCTTGGTAGTCGTGGGTGTATTGGCCTTCATTTCAACACGTTTGAAACAGGACATGATGGACCGAGCTCCGGAGTCCGGAGAGCAGGAAACGGGATCGCCTTAGGTGCCTATTTCGGTCTGCGGAGATTCTTTCGATTTTTCTGGTACAGCGTTTGCGATGGCGGAGTCTGCCAATCTGCCGTTTTTGCTTCTTGTTTGACCTGCCGCGGGCAACCTCTATCCCGTTTGGGTTCTCGAAAAGTCATGAATCGAGTTTTCATCAAGACCTACGGATGCCAAATGAATGAGCGAGACAGCGAACAGGTCGCTTCCTTGCTGCGCGATCGTGGCTACTCGGTGGTCGATAACGAGTTTGATGCGGATGTCGTGCTTTTAAATACTTGCAGCGTCCGAGATCAGGCCGAGCAAAAGGCTATTGGCAAGGCCGGCTATCTGGCCAAACGCAAGAAAACGGATCCGAATTTCATGATCGGGGTCATGGGCTGTATGGCCCAGAATCGCGGGAGCGAGCTCCTGGAGCGTCTCCCGGATTTGGACCTGGTGGTAGGGACGCAACGGTTTCATGCGGTTCCAGACCATTTGGACCATTTGGTTCAGAGCTACGCGGCCCAAGGTCCGCGACCTTCGTCGATCGTGGATTTGGACGAGGAGGCGGATTCCCAGAATACGATCAAAGACCATTTGCCCAAAGATAATCAAGTGCGAGCTTTTGTATCCATTATGCAAGGATGCAATATGAATTGCGCCTTTTGCATCGTCCCGAAGACTCGGGGAAGCGAACGCTCGCGGCCGATGGAGCACATTGTCGAAGAAATCGAAGAGTTGGCGGAACGAGGCGTGAAGGAAGTGACGCTTCTCGGTCAGATCGTTACCAGCTATGGCCGCCGGGAGTTTCCAGTAGTCGGCGGGAAGTCGCCCTTCGTGCAACTGATAGAAAAAGTTAACGATATTGCAGGCATTGAGCGGATCCGATTCACGTCCCCGCATCCCCGAGGTTTCAAGCAGGATTTGGTCGAGGCCTACAGGGACGTACCCAAGCTATGCGAGTATGTGCATCTGCCTTTACAAGCAGGATGCAACAAGACATTGCGGGCGATGAATCGGCCTTACACCAAAGAGCGCTACCGTGAGATTGTGGAGTCTTTGCGAGCAGTGGCTCCGGATATGTACTTCTCTACGGACATTATCGTTGGATTTCCGGGAGAAACGGCTGCGGATTTTGAGGAGTCGGCAGAATTCTTCGAGGACATCGGTTTTGATATGTCCTATATTTTCAAATACAGTATCCGTTCTGGCACTTTGGCAGCGGACATGAACGACCAGGTGCCGACTGGAGAAAAAGAGCGGCGCAATCAAGTTCTGCTGGACATTCTCTCGAAGCGCTCGCTTTGGAGGAATCAGCAGCTCGTCGGGAAAACCGAGGAAGTGCTTGTCGAAGGGCCAGCGAAAAAGGGTGACCGGTTTACAGGAAAAACGCGGGGATATCGCAATGCCCTTTTCGATGGCGACGAACGACTGATCGGCCAATTGGTCCAACTAAAAGTAGATAGGGCCACGGCGAGTTCGATTTACGGAGACCTTGTCCTGGCGGGAGTAGATATAGACTAAGATTTTTATCACCATGGAATTGACCTTGTTTCAATCTACCTTGCTGGCGGGCGTGCTGCTCATCGCGCTTGGAGCCTTGTTTGCTTCAACCAGTAAGCGAGTCACTAGTCTGGTTAAGTCGTTTCCGAGATCGCGTTTAGCGGCCTATGTGACGATGGGGCTAGGCGGAGCGTGGACCTTGTACGAGGTCGCCAATTTGGGAGAGGCCAACTATGGAGAATATCGACAGTATATATTCGTAGCCTTTGCGTTGATTGGATTGCTGTCGTTTAAATACGTGCCCGATTTTCTGTCAGTCAGAGGCGCTTGCATCATCTACCTCCTCTTAGCCAACTTGATATTGGGAGGAGCCTTCGGGCGTTATGAAGAGCCTTTGCGGTTGTTTATGGTAGCTCCAATTTATGTGGGTATCGCCATATCCCTCTATCTGGGATATTCTCCATTTCGTATGCGGGATTTCTTTTCTTGGCTCTTCGCTACTGATGGTCGCCCGCGTAAGCTTGGGTTAGCGTTTTTGATTTACGGAGGGTTTGTTAGCGCGCTCGCGTTTGCATACTAGGGTAGTCTAAAGGGGCTATATCGTTTGTATCGATTAAATGGATCCGATTCCCGAAAATGAGATCGCTCTCTTGCTGATACTAGCGGGCCCCGCCGGTAGCGGAAAAACGACACTGTGCGATCGCCTGGTGGATGAATACGATAGCGTAGAGCGTGTAGTTACTTGCACGACTCGGGCGCCTCGCGAAGGCGAAGAGGACGGGGTGGATTATTTCTTTTTATCGAATGAACAGTTCGATGCCAAAGTTGAGGCTGGGGAGTTCCTCGAATGGGCCCATGTGCATACTTATCGCTACGGGACTCTGAAATCTACCATCGAGTCCAAGCTGAAAGACGATGTGGATCTTGTCATGAATATCGACGTCCAGGGAGTCGCTGCTGTGCAAGAGGCTGCTCGAGAGCAGCCGACGATCGATCAGCGTCTCGTGACGGTATTTCTAATGCCAGCGAATTTCGACGAACTGAAGGCTCGCCTCCGCGGGAGAGGCAAGGATGACGAAGCGGAAATCGCTCGTCGGATCGAATCCGCGGAAAAAGAGATCGAGCAATGGCGATCCTTTGACTACTTGCTGCGTTCCAGCTCGAAAGCCGAGGATTTTGCAGCGATCACCAGCATCTGGCAGGCCGAAAAGCGACGCGTTTGCCGGTACGCTTAAGGAGCAGGGAGGTCCGGCTCTGTCGAAGAGACGCAGATCGAGCCCAAGTTGAGTAACATCATTTGATGAGGGTAGCGGCCGACCTCCGGACGGCTATTCAACGATGCGATCGTAAATCTGTTCGAATTGGCTGCCCGCTACCTTCCAATCGTCCCCGGGGTATTGAACCAGGGACCTCTTAAAATTTCTTCAAACGGCATTTTCTCAGGAGATTCGCCAAATTTCAGACGCATTCGAGGCAATCAATAGTTCGAAATGGCCGTAATATCCCACTGAGCGCTTTCGATAACGGTTTGTTGTCGATCGGCGCGTCTAATTCGACCTCCAGTACCTCTATAATTGAAACTCCAGAAAAAAGGCATTTGAAAATGGGAGAAGCCGCCATATCATTTTCAGCCAGTTAGACCGATTCAAGTACGATGACCACCAAACAGCAATCGGCGGGAAGGGCGGAGCTTAGCGACGCAGAACTCGTAAAGGCTGGCTATCGTTACGCTTTGTCGATCGCCCGCCACCACCAGGATGCAGAGGATTTGGTACAGCAAGCTGCCCACCTTCAGGTAAAGAATCGGAAGACTGGAGCTTTGTGCACGCTGTACGTGGCCAGTATGAACGGATCGCTTTCCTCTCTCAAGTCCATAGATCAGCATGTGGGTCTAGAAGCTCACGAGATCGATATTTGGGAAGACTCGGACAGATTGTTCGCTCTGGTTGATTGAATCGGCGAATCGAAGTTCGAATTGTCGCTATTCGACATTTTGAACAGCCGTATTCAGCTATCAGTTACCTTTAATAGCCGACTGCATAGGCACCATTGGTCGTACCATTCGCCACTGGATCCACCTCTGGAATAATAGATTTCAAAGTGCTTGGCCATCATTCTTAGGATATCGTTTTCCGTGAATACAGTGCGGGCCTCTTCGGAGCAAACTTTGAAGGGCGGATCGCGAAACCATGATGAAAAAAGTTTTCCGTCTGGCTTGAGTATTCGCGCTATCTCCTCGAGGTAGCGTTTACAAACCATTTGCGTTCCCAAGTGAGTGAATACGGAGCCCGTAATTACCGAATCGAAGCTATCATTTTCAAAGGGCAGAACGACTTTTTCCGGGCTCAACTTCCCCTTGGGGTTGTACATCCTATTTCGGACATTAAGATGAACGAACCGGGCGAAGGGGATCCTAGAAGCCAGCTCGCGATTGCAAAACTGGATGCTTTTGATGACAGGATCTACTCCCGTGTAGCTTCTTATGCCCGTATTAACCAGACCCGCAAGTTGGCGACCATTGCCGCACCCCAGATCCAAGACGTCGGCATTTTCCGTGGCGATGCCCTGTTCTACAAGTTCTCGACCCTCATCTATACTAGCGTCAATTCCAGCTTGTACATCGGGTAGATGACCGTGCGTCGCTCTTTTAAGGATCTCTTCCCACTCGATATTTTTCTCTAAATTATCAAACACGCCTATCGGATAATTTGAACAAATTTTCAAGTCAAACTTGAAGCCCACAGAGTCTATGTTCGGGAACGCTTAGACCGCTTCGTTAGCAACTTGCCATGTGGAGGTCTGCGTGAGATATCAAGTCACACGTTTTCCCAAACCTATACCATTCGTTCACTCGTTTTGGGAATTGGCATTAATTACAGATCACTCATGCAGATTGACTTTCCTTCGAGCCTGGCGGCTCTTCGTCTTACTTTGGCTATTTTTTACTCCCTATTGGGCGGTTTCGCTATAGGGGAGCGCCCAAACATTCTATGGATCACCAGCGAGGACAATGGGATATCATGGGTGAGTTGCTATGGCGGAACTAACGCCAGTACACCGGCGATTGACCAATTGGCGAAGGAGGGATTTCGCTACACCAACTGCTTTGACAATGCTGCTGTTTGCGCTCCGACTCGATCTGTCTGGATTACGGGGATGTACGGGATTTCCAACGGAACGCAGCCGATGCGGAGCCGCAATCTGATTCCCCACGAACAGATCAAGTACTATCCGGATCTTCTCAGGGAGGCAGGCTATCATACGTCGAATCCAGGTAAGACCGACTATAACATCGGCGGCCGGGAGGACAAAGATTGTTGGGATTACAAGGGAGGCGAGGAGCCTTATGGCTGGCGTCTGCGCAAGCCGGGGCAACCTTTCTTCGCGATTGTCAATATCGGCGACAGCCATGAAAGCCGTGCTCATGGAAGCTTAGATGAGATCAGGAAAGATCCGGCTAAAATGAAGCTACATGCCTATCACCCCGATCTTCCGGTGATAAGGAAGAACTACGCCAAGTACGCGGAGGCGGTCGAAAACATGGACCGAAAAGTACAGCAAACTATCGACGCCCTCAAGGCTGATGGACTCTACGAGGACACGATTATAATTTACAACTCGGACCACGGTGGGGTGATGGCCCGCAGCAAGCGCTTCCTTTACTCCAGCGGCGTTCATTGCCCGCTAGTAATTCGAATTCCCGAGAAGATGAAACACCTCTATCCGGGTAGCCGGCCGGAAACGACTGTGGACCGATTGGTCAGTTTCGTTGATATGCCGAAAACGTGGCTGAGCCTTGCTGGCGCGGAGATCCCCAACACATTCCAGGGTACGGTCTTTTTGGGAGATGGTATGGAACCCGAGCCCGAATATCACTTGGGCTTCCGAGAGCGAGCGGACGAAAGACTCGACCATGTCCGACTTATTCGAACAGGACGTTATTCGTATCATAAAAACTACTACCCGTTTGCTCCCGCTGGGCATCATTTGGCCTATCTTTGGAAGGCTCAACTGACGCCAGCCTGGGAGCAGCATCACCGGGATGGCAAGACGAACGCGATTACGGGTCGGTTCTTCGAGCCACGCGTCACTGAAGAGTTCTACGACAACCAAAGCGATTTCGACAACGTACACAATTTGATCGACGCCCCCGCCCATCAAGAGCGGATTGCCAAGATGAGGGCGGCATTGCGGCAAAAGCAACTCGAACTGCGTGACTCGGGTATGTTGCCGGAAAAAATGCGAGAGCGACGAGCAGCTGAAAACAATCTTACCATTTACGAGATGGTTCGAAACGAGAATCTGTATCCGCTTGAGTCTTACCTAAACGCTGCCGATCTAGCTCTGGAGCGAGACAAATCGAATCTGGAGGCATTCGTTGAATGGATGTCGGACGACGACGAAGGCATACGGTGGTGGGCGATTGTCGGATTGCGTTTGCTCGATGATGCTGCTCGCCCTGCGAACGCGATCCTGAAGAACGCCCTCAAGGACGAATCGCACGAAGTACGCATGATGGCTGCCTGGATATTGATCGGCTTGGGACAAGGCGATCAAGCGTTGGAAACACTCGACGAGCTTGTATTTGAAGGCACTGAAAACGAACCCATGCTTCACAATGTTATCGACTGGATCGGCGAGCCCGCATTTCCACTGGTGAGAAAATATCTCGACAACGGAGGCAGTCGCGAGGGCCGATACGGTATCAGCATCTTTGCGCGAATCGCCCAGGTGCAAGGCTGGTAAAGCTGGCCTACTGCCCTACGAGCTCATCCCATACGGCCTGTATTTCTTTCCTGGCTACGACTGCGTCTTGCCAAACGTTAGGAAAACAGTCGAGGGCATATCCAGACCCTTTAGGGCCGAGTTCCACCACAGCCCACAGCGTTTGCCCAGGCTGAGGTCCCGCTAACCAAGTTTCCAAGGCTGGGCGGAGGAAACAGTCTCGCCAGGCTATAAAGTCCAAGTCCAAGTCGCCCTTACCGTTCGTTATGGGAGTTTGGCAATGTGATCCCGTGAAGGTGCGAAAATGAATAAGCTCGCTAGACTGGAAGAGGTCGACTCGGTATTCCGAGAAGCGACTCCAGAAATCTTCTGGTCTGAGGTGTTTGATGATGGCCGGATGGGAATAGTCGAAATTGACGCGCAGGGTCTCGTCGTAGAGGCTTTTGTATTCATCGATCAATGCCAGGCCTTTTTCAGGGGTTTCGGTAGCCGTATCGCGATGCCATTCGATCGCGGGCTTGAGCCCTATGGATTGCCCGTATTGCAGAGCGGCTCGAGCCACCTCTACGGCTTCAGGAATAGGCGTATCGTGGTCGCAAAGCTGAACATTGACATGGACGCAGCCTGTATCGCGGAACCGATCGAGTTTGGATTCCGCCTCTTCGACGCTGCCAATGTCGACCATGCCGATGAGCGTTAATCCGCTATTCTGGCATGCCTGAACGGTTGACGGATTCGCTCCTGCACTGAACCCGACAAATCCGGCTTCCTTGGCTTCCTGCGTTTTGCGATCCATCGACCACTCGTCGGATTCGGAGGGATGCCGCATAAGAGTCCATTCTGCGGCGCAGAGATTTAGTCTAGGTTTTGACACGCGGACCGCATTTCAGGTTTATAGGGTCGCCGTGTCAAAGCCTATGCAGACCAGTATAGTTGCTGGGAAATGGTCCACGGCCTGAGGGTGAATCTTCGCTAGGTCCAGTGCCAGCGGTTAGACTTGGCCACCATTTCGATTTGGAAGACCGAAATGTTCCTCCCAACCATTTGCCGAGCGCTTCACTCGTCCCACTCGATATCGGCTCCGAGCTTGCGGAGGTTTTCCGCGAAGTAGGGATGGGCTCGGCGAATCGGATCGGCTTTGCGTACAATGCTTTTGCCCTCGATGCTGGCGGCCATCATGTAGAGGGCAACGGCGGCCCGAATGATATAGGGCGGTTCTACGGATGCCGGGCGCAAGGTTCGGTTTCCGAATACGATGATCCGGTGAGGGTCACTCATAACCGCGTGGGCTCCGAACTTGGTCAGCTCGGGAAGCCAAGAAAAGCCGCCCTCGTAGACCTTGTTCCAGAAGTGCATGACGCCGTCGGCCTTGGTGGCCAGGGCGATCATCAGGGGAAGCAGGTCGACGGGGAAGTAGGGCCAGGGAGCCGCTTCGATTTTCGGAAGCAAGTTTGTCGTATAAGGCTGTTGAATACTAAATCGCTGGTTGGCCGGACAGACGGCAGTGTCCCCGTCGTGATGAATCTCGACGCCCAGTTTGGCGAAGCTCCTCCCGATCAGATCGAAATGCTGGGGCGTGGAATCGCTGACTTCCACATTTCCTCCAGTAATAGCGCCGAGAGCCAGAAATGTGGCGACCTCATGGTGATCGGATGAAATGCGGGCGCTGGCGCCGCCGAGGGCGTCTATCCCAGTAACCTTTAGAACGCTGGTGCCGATACCCTCGATTTGGGCTCCCATGGATGCGAGAAAGCGGCAAAGGTCCTGAACATGCGGTTCGCTGGCGGCATTGGTCAGCCTCGATTGGCCTTTGGCGATCGAAGCGGCCATGACAAAGGTTTCGGTGGTCGTTACCGACATGTAGTCGGCCCAATGCTCGGCTCCGGTAAAGCCTCCATCGGCAGCGATATGCAGTTCATCATTGTGAGTGATCCTCGCGCCGAGATGCTCGAGAATTTCCAGATGCGGGTCCAGCTCCCGAATTCCCAGGGCGCAGCCTTTTGGATTGGAATCAAGATTGATGCGATTAAAGCGATAGAGCAGTGGAGCGAAAAGCAGCACGGACGAGCGCATCCCTTGAGGCAGGTCTTTCGAATCGAAGGAATCTGTCAGGTTGGAATGATCCAGCCTCATGGTTTTGGCATCGCGATTCCAGTCGATTTGCGAGCCGATTTGCCGGAAGAAAGCGACGAGCTTCTCGATATCCGTTATCGCCGGGACGTTGCTCAGCTCCACGGGATCTGAAGTGAGCAGGCTCGCGCACAATATGGGCAGAACTGCGTTTTTGTTTCCCGAAGGAGCTATTTTCCCGCTCAGCGGCTTTCCGCCATGTACGATTAAATCTGCCATAAGAAGAGGTAGAGCAGAGACTCAGTTCACTCGGACTGATTTTCAACGCCAATATTCCAGGCTACTCCCGCGTTGAGTCATAAACGATCAATAAAGATTGATCTTTGACCGTTTATTATCATGAACGAGCACTCCCGACATCTAGGCCGTGCCAGGTGATTGGGGTAAAAACTCCTCCAATACGATAACAGCTATAGATTCACGAGGATCCTGATCTCTAGGACAGGCACCCGAAATGAAAACGATACCAGAATTCCTTCGTCGGAAAGCGGCAAGGTCGCCTATCACTATGGCGACCTGTTACGATGCTGCTACTGCCAAAATCTTGAACGACACGAGCGTGGATGCTCTATTAGTCGGCGATTCCTGCGCCATGGTTGTCCATGGGTACGATAGTACCGTTCATGCGACGGTGGAAATGATGGCAAGCCATACGGCCGCGGTTCGCAGGGGATCTGCTGACAAGGTCATTATCTCGGATTTGCCGTTTCTATCTTACCGAGGAAGCGAAGACGTCTCAACCCAAGCGGTTTCGACTCTCATGCGGGCGGGGTCGAATGGAGTGAAAATCGAGCGCTGCAAGGGCAACACGGAGCTGATTACTCGATTGGTCGATGCAGGAGTTCCGGTGATGGGGCACTTGGGGATGACGCCTCAGTCGGTGAATGAGTTTGGCGGTTTCAAGATGCAGGCCAAAGATGAGCGAGCTGCTCAAACTTTGCTCGAAGAAGCGCTGGAGCTAGAGGAAGCCGGATGTTTCTCGATCGTGTTGGAGTGCATTCCGAGCTCGGTAGCGGAACGGGTGACCGATGCCTTAGAGATCCCGACGATCGGCATCGGGAGCGGTCCTTCCACCTCTGGCCAGGTTCTAGTGATCAACGATATTTTGGGACTGGATTCTACGTTCCAGCCGTCTTTCGCTCGCCGCTACATGGATGGCGATCAGATGGTCGCTCGGGCGGTAGAGGGGTACTGCGAAGATGTCCGCGAAGGCGAATACCCGAATGAAGGAGAGTTTCGGCCATGATTCCCGTGCTTAGAAAAAAGGAGGAATGGTCGTCCTATCGAGATGGACTGCCTGATGCGAAAACGCTCGGCTTCGTGCCAACAATGGGAGGCTTGCACGAAGGGCACTGTTCCTTGATACGGCGATCGCTGGCGGAAAATGATTTTACGGTTGTCAGTATTTTTCTTAACCGAACCCAGTTCAACAACGTAGCGGATTTCGAGTCCTATCCCGCGAATTTCGAGCAGGATGTGGCTTTGTTGCAAGACTTGGGAATAGGCGCTGTATTCGCTCCTGATTACGATTCGATGTATCCAGATAATTATGCATATGTCGTCAGCGAGGCCTTGGACTCCAAGCCGATGGAGGGAGCCGAACGTCCTGGCCATTTCGATGGCGTTTTGACAGTCGTGTTAAAATTGCTGAATATCGTTAGCCCAGATCGAGCTTACTTTGGAGAGAAAGATTACCAGCAGCTTCAGTTGGTGAAAGGAATGGTTCAGGCGTTTTTCCTGCCTGTGGAAATCGTCGCTTGCGAAACGGTAAGAGCGGAAGACGGATTAGCCCTGAGTTCCCGAAATCATAGGCTTTCTCGTGAAGCCCGAGCGTTGTCAGCTATGTTTCCTCGGATACTGAATACATCGGAAGATTCTAAAGAAGCTGAGTGCGAGCTGAAAAAGGCTGGATTCGATGTTGAATACGTTGAAGACAAGGATGGGCGTCGGTATGGGGCGGTCCGATTGGAAGGCGTTCGCTTGATCGACAATTTCGCTCTGCGGACCATAAGCCAAAAGATTGAGAGGTCCAGGCGATGAACTTGTGTATAGATGTAGGAAATTCTCAGTTGCACGGAGCCGTCTATCGACATTCAGGTGAGCTGAAAATGCAGTTGCGAAAAGAGTCCTCGAATCGGGTTTCCAGCGACGAGATGGGGCTTTTCTTGGTTTCCGCCCTTAGGGAAAAGGGGATCGATCCAGGCTCGATCAGCCGCATTGGGATCAGTTGCGTTGTGCCGGAAGAAACGCACACGCTTCGGGTTGCCTGTCGAGAGTATTTCAATACAGAGCCGCTCTTTTTGGAGGCCGGGGTGAAAACGAAACTCAAGATTAAGACGCGAAACCCGCTGGAGGTTGGAGCGGATCGTATCGCCAATGCGATTGCGGCTTCTGAGCTCTACCCGAATGGAAACGTTGTCGTCGTCGATTTCGGGACTGCCATCACGGTCGATGCGGTTAGCGTTGAGCGGGAGTATCTAGGTGGAGCGATTTGCGCGGGTCTAGTTTTGGCCATGGAGGCTTTGGGAACGAAAACAGCGAAGCTGCCTCACGTTGAGATCGTCCGTACGAATCGAGCCTTAGGAAAATCTTCAATCGAAAGTATCCAAAACGGCCTGTACTTTGGCTATCTTGGACTAGTGAGAGAGCTAGTTGGCCAGATCGGCAAAGAAGCGTTTGGGCTGGATTCCTACAAGACGATTGCGACCGGAGGCTACTCTCAGTTGTATAGAGACGAAAACCTTTTCGACGAAATCATTCCCGACTTGGTGCTCCAAGGCGTGAATACAATTTTAAAATTAAATCCGATCGAAGGAAAGCCAGGTCCCGAGATCGTGGACAGATCATGAAACGTTCAATGCTCAAATCGAAGATCCATCGAGCTACGGTAACCAATGCGGATCTTGAATACGAAGGCTCGATTAGCATCGATCCTGCTCTTTGCGGGGCGGCCGATCTCGTCGAATTTGAAAAAGTCGATGTATACAACTGCGACAACGGGAATCGCTTCCATACCTACGTTATATGGGGAGAGGCGGGAGAAATCTGCATCAACGGGGCGGCGGCTCGACTCGCTCAGCCGGGAGACCGCGTGATTATCGCGAGCTACATTGAGGTTGATGAACAGGACATTGACGCGTTTTCGCCCAAGCTGGTTTTAGTGGATGAGAAAAACGGCGTTTCGTCCCTGAAAAATCCAGGTGTTCGACGACCTTAACGAACATAATTCGTTCGTCTATCTCATCGACTAAAGACCAAATGCGTTTTTCTGTTCAGCCACGAGGCGGTGACTTTCGATTTCTTCGGGTAGCTCGTATTTAGTTTCTCGTGGCAGCTCGTTGATCAGCCGGGCGGCTACGGCCTCGAGGTCTTTTAATTCGCACTCCCAAATCACTAAAACGTTCCAACCGGCCTTCTGGAGAGCAGTTTGATTTCGGCGATCTCGTTCGACGTTTTTGCGAAACTTGGGGAGCCAGTAGTCCTGATTGGATTTTGGCGTGGTAGCGATTTTGCAATTGGGATGCCGATGCCAGAAGCAGCCGTGGACGAAGACGACGGTTCGGTATTTGGGTAAGACGATATCCGGTTTTCCCGGCAGCTTCTTGTTGTGAGGACCGTTGACGGTAAAGCGGTATCCCAGGTTGTGCAGCAGGCTGCGAGCGATGAGCTCCGGTTTCGTATTCCGGCTCCCCACACGGCTCATCACCCAGGAGCGATGCAACTTGGAAATCTTGTCCGGCATTGAGATAGTAAAGATTGATGTCCTCGGGAATGGCCTTCGAACGGCGAATCTTGGATTAGTCCTATGGCCTTGTCTGGGCTAAGACAACGTAGATGTACAAAGCTCGAGCAAGTTTTTGGCAATCGATTAGGTTGGATTCGCATAAATGCGATTGCCCTGAGGAAAAGAGCTGGCACGCTATGGCCGCTACAGGAACTACCTGAAAGAGATTCGAATATGCAGGGGAAAAGATTTTTTAGGGCCGTTGCTGGTCTGGGATTAACGATTTTGGGGCCGATGGTGGTATGGGCATCGCTCAATATTGAGTTCGAGGAGTACGACCTGCCCAATGGGCTGCACGTCATTTTGCATCGGAATACCGATGCCCCGGTCGTTTCGACCTACATGCTGTACCATGTTGGCAGTAAGGACGAGCGGCCGGATCGTACGGGTTTCGCCCACTTTTTTGAGCATCTCATGTTTGAAGGGAGCGAAAACATTGATCGGGGCCAAATTGACAAGCTCATCTCAGGAGCTGGCGGCAACTTGAACGCGTCGACTTCCTTCGATCGCACTGACTACTATATCAATCTTCCGTCCAACGAATTGGAACTGGCGCTGTGGATCGAGTCTGAACGCTTGCTGCACGCGGTAGTCGACGAAACGGGTGTGGAGACGCAGCGGGAAGTGGTCAAGGAGGAGCGGCGGTCGCGCTATGATAATCAGCCCTATGGGTCTTTGATGGAGAATATGGCGGCGGCAGTATTCGCCAACACGTCTTATGCTTGGACGCCGATTGGTTCTGCCCAGTACATCGACGAAGCGACGATCGACGAATTCCGCGAGTTCTACAAAAAGTGGTACGTTCCCAACAATGCGATCTTGTCGATTGCTGGCGATATCGACATCGAAAAGACCAAGCGGCTCGTTGATCGATATTTTGGCGAGATCCCCAAAGGTCCCGAACCTGATCGTGTCGATATCGATTGGCAGCTTGATGTAGACGGGCTCCAGAAGATCGTGGAGGAGCCCATGACCCCGCTTCCTGCGACGGTGCACATTTGGCGGGCTCCGCTGCTCACTCATGGCGATGCCGAAGCGATCGATCTGCTCATAAGCATTCTAGCCAATGGCAAGAGTTCGCGCATGTATCGTCGACTCGTGGATGTGGAGCGGGCTGCGGTGAACTCGGCCGCGTTCACCTGGCTACAGGAAAAAGCGGGATTGGTGGCGGCCTACGCCATAGGAAACCGAGGCGTAACGATTGAGCAACTGGATCGCTTGATTGAAGAGGAAGTCCAAAAGCTGATCGACGATGGGGTTACGGATCGGGAATTCCAAAAGGCCCTGAACCAGAAGGAGGCTGAGATCGCCTCATCGATTGGGACCATGAGCAGTCGGGCCCAGTCACTAGCTTACTATTACCAATGGTATGGCGATACAGGTAGGATAAACAAGGAGCTGGAATCGTACCGTAGCGTAACCAAGGAGGACCTACAGAGAGTAGCCAAGGAGATTCTTGTCCGGGATCGAAGGAACACGCTGCATTATCCTGTGCCAGGAGGCGAGTAAGCCATAGGAGTTTTTTTGAATATGAATTTGAAACACGCTAAAACTCTCTCATTGCTGGCATTCTTTATTTCAGGTTGCGGCAGTGGGGATCAGTCTACCCAAAGCGACGAGTTCACGGTGCTAGACCGATCGACTCGCCCGGCACCGGGACCTGCTCCTCAGTCATCATTTCCTGAATACGAAACAACTCAAACCGAGCAAGGACTGACGATCTATTCGATCGAATCCGATAGGCAGCCGGTCATTACGTACCGACTGCTTTTTCGTACAGGCGGGCTTTTCGATGGGGAGAAGCCGGGATTGGCGGAGTTTGTAGCCAGCATGCTGGACAAGGGAGTCGAGGGTAAGTCGGCCTATGAATTGGCGAGCGAGATCGATTTTATTGGAGCCAGCTTATCGGCTTCCGCGACCTCGGACTTCATCGCGATTTCTGTGTCGGGACTTTCCCGATACAATTCCCAATTGCTCGATATTTTGAAGAGCGTTGTGATGGAGCCCGTTTTCCCTCAGGAGGAGCTGGAAAAGCTGCGGCAGCGAACGATTTCCAACCTGATTTCAGAGAAAAGCGAACCCGATGCCCTCGTCGACAAATTGAGACGAAAGCTGGTCTATGGCGATGGAGCTTACGGGGCGTATAAGACGGAAGAAAGCGTGGCGGCGATCGGTAGAAATGACCTCATCGCATTCCATCGCGAGCATTTTCTTCCGAACAATGCCTCTCTGGCCATTGTGGGGGATTTTGACGGGAAGGAAGAGATCGATCGGGTATCTGGTCTGTTCGGCGATTGGAATCGCGGCGAGCTCCCGGAAATAGCGGAGTTGTCTTTTCCCAAGGTTGATGGGGAAACGGTGCACCTGATCGACCGCGAAGATTCGGTGCAATCAACGCTGCGGGTGGCCCAGCAATCGATCCCAAGATCGAATCCGGACACGCCTGAGCTTAAGGTAGTGATGTCGGTACTAGGCGGTGGAATGTCCGGACGGATGTTCCGAAATCTCAGAGAGGACAAAGGCTACACTTATGGGGCGGGATCCTATTCGGCCAACGCGGCCAATTTTGGGGCCATCGTATCCTACGCGGATGTTCGCAACGAAGTAACCACTGACGCGATCAAAGAAATTTTCCATGAATTGGGGCGAATCCGCGACGAGCCCATTCCGGAATCCGAGCTGGAGATACACAAGAAGTATCGTTCCGGCAGCTACATGCTTAGCTTGGAGCGCCCACTGACGATCGCCGCCCTTGTCCAGGAAATCGATGTCTACGATCTAGATCCGGATTACTACCGTACTTACGTGACCCAGATGATGTCAGTGACGCCGGAGCGAGCGGAAGCGCTGGCAAGGAAATACATTCGTCCGGAATCGAGTGTCGTTGTGATAGTGGGGAAGTGGTCCGAGATCGGAAACGCCCTTAAAGAAGCGTGGCCCGTAACTGTGTACGATGAAGATCTTAAGGTAAAGCAGCCTTAAGGAAGGAGCGGCCGCTTTGATGCGGCAACGTTGGTCAGTTGCAGCCGAACTGCAATCCGATCATTTGTCGGGTTCGATCGCAAATCTCGTCATCCTCGGCCATCACTAAGCAGCGTTGCGTCAGAGAGACGCGGGCGAGTTCTTCGGGACTGGATGAAATGCTATCCGCCGCGGCGTTCAGCATCGACCATTCTTACTCATTCAGGGGCACTTCAATCTTCGTGTTCACGAAAGAGTAACCGGCCCGAATGATCCGAGCTTTAAGTAATTTTCCCGGGAAATAGGTAACGCAGTCTATTCCGCGGGAGTTTTTGCGCGGATAGGCCTTAAGTTGATGCTACTTATAGCCGTTAGAATGCGTGGATTCGTAGATTCCGACGCGAGCGATTCTCGATCGAGCGGCGCTCGCCCAGGTTTGACCGAACTTTCAGGAAGAGAAGAAGATATATGGTTACGCATCCAATACAAATTGAAGAGATCCAATCGGATTTAGATGGAATCGCCGTGTCGCCGCAGCTGCTGCGCAAGTTGCAGCAGATGATTTCGGACTGCAAGACGAACCCCGACGAGATCAGGGACATGATTCGCATGGATTAGGCTTTGAGCGCCATGATCTTGAAGACGGCGAACAGCGCGTACTTCAATCCAGGATATCATATAGATAGTATCGACGATGCGATCATGCATCTCGGGTTCAGCGATGTTTATCAGATCGTGACAATGCTGACATTCTCGGACTTGCGGGCAGAGCCGTTGACTGTTTACAACATCAGCGCTGGAGAATTCTGGCAAAGGTCAGTAGCCTGTGGCTATGCGATGGAAAAGCTGGTCCGCAAGTATGGGGAAGATACTGGCGTTGCCTACACCGTTGGGCTGCTCCTCGGAATCGGCATGGTGTTCCTAGACCGCGAGGTCAAGAAAGCGCCGCATATTGAATTTAAGCATTCCCTGCCTGAAGACATGGCTCTGGCGAATGAAGAGATGGAGGTTTTCGGAATCAATCATGCAAAAGTGGGCGCGGCCATGATGAGGGATTGGGGATTCTCCGATGAGATTGTCGTGCCGGTGCTCAACCAATTTGAACCATCAGAATCGGGCAAGCATGAGCGAATGGCCTGTTTAGTCTCCTTCGCCAAACGCATGATCAGCACAATCATAAACGATCCGAGTAGCAGCGCGGCCGTTCGCGGTCCGGATCCGCTGCTCATCGCATTGCTGCATTTGACCAAGGAAGAGAACCTGAAGGTGGTGGAGCAACTGCGCGTGAGTTTCGAGAAAGCGGAAAGTCTTGTGAACGACAAGAAGATACCGAATGGCCAGGAGGCCCCGGAAAACGGCGAGGTAAAAAAGCGTGTGAAGAAGGCGATCGCGTCGAACCTAGGTTATGGCGAGGGCAGCATTCGCCTATAGTTCTCTTTGCTCGATCTTCCAGGAAATCGGACGCTTTAGCCGCCAGTGGGCGATTCAAGTTTTCAACCCGAGATCCGATTGAATCGAGCGACGGTTTTTATTCCACAAAGATTTTAAGCAACACGAGACATGAGCGATTCAGCACTAATAGATTGGGAACAGCTAGAGATGATCTTCGGCGAAGACGACGAGGATTTCGATGAGGATATGGCCGAACTTTTCCAAGAGTTCGTCGAAGATCGAGTCGAGCGATTCGGCATGTTGAAAGCCGCTTCTTTCGATGCTGAGAAAGACATGCTAGGCAAGGAGTCCCACAAGCTCAAAGGCTCGTCTAGCAACTTCGGATTTGCCCGAGTAGCTTCGGAGCTGGCCAAGATCGAAGACAACATGGCTTCATTGACTTACGAAGCGTTTCAAGCCTCGCTCCTCGAGGCCGAGAAGGCGTTTGCTGCGTCGACTGAAGAGGTCAAAAACAAGTATTCCGCCTTGCAAAACTGAATAGGGCGGAAGCTTGCTTTCGATTCGAGCGGACCGGGATGGTCGCTCCCAACAATTTCCTAGCCGCGATCTTTTGACGATCGCGGCTTTTGCGTCTTGGAATCATTCAGTCGGGCATCTATTGCGATGCCTACCCAATGAAAACCATCAGAGAGGGATTGATCATCTTGGCGATTTCCATCGTTTCTGGAGCAGTCGCGTTTCTCATTCATCCGAAAGCGCCTTCGCTCAGCGCGAGCGACTTGGAATTGGAACTAGAACAAGTGAGGGAGCTGGGATCCGTATTTTGGGTGGATGCGAGAGCGGACGAAGATTTCGAGAGCGGGCACCTAGATGGCGCGATTTCTCTTAATGAAGAGCGTTGGGAAGAGCTTCTGCTTGGCTTCCTCGATAGCTGGGGAGCGGATGACCCGATCGTCGTCTATTGTTCAAGCCAGGCCTGTCTCAGATCGCGCGAAGTGGCGGAACGCTTGCAGGAAGAGCTAGGGGTCGAAGACATTTATGTGCTTAAGGGCGGCTGGGAGCGGTTATTAGAAGCCGGCATGGTTTCGGAGGGTTCGCAATGAAATGGATCGGCAGAACTGCGGAAGGTTTGGTGGGGGTCGTCTTTGCTTGGGCGGGCTTCCTGAAGTTGTTGGATCCCCAAGCTTTCGTATCCTCAATTTTGACCTATGAGGTTTTCAGCTACCAGGTGGCGGTAGTTTGCGCTTTGGTTGTGCCTTACTTGGAGATCGTGACAGGAGTCTGTCTTGCATTGGGCGTTCTGAAGTCCGGTTCGCGGCTAATGGCTTTTGGGATGCTAGTCGTTTTCGTTTTGCTGCTAGCTCAGGCGGCGATTCGGGGCTTGGATGCGGATTGCGGCTGTTTTGGCCATCAGTCGGGGGCTGAGTCCGGCTATGCGTGGCCTATCGCCAGAGACGCTCTAATGTTGGCGGGCTTGGCCATCGGGCTAGTGTTTGAACGTCTATCTCGAGAGACAGAATCGGAATGAAAGCTATCGGCGACAAATTGGACTTGGACTTTGAAGTGGGTTTGGCCCGGGATGGGTCGAAAGAGAAGATTGCCCTTTCGGAATTGCTGGAAGGCCCGACGATCGTATCCGTTTATATGCGAAACAATACGGGAAGTTGCGATAAGCAGATGGTCAGCCTTAACGAGGCTTTCCTGGCATTGAGAAAGCGTGGGATGTCGCTCTTGGGCTTAAGCAAGGACACGGTGGGCTCGCACGTGAAATACGCGGATCGCCATGGGATTCAGTTTCCTTTGATTTCGGATCCCGAGTATCGCTTCGTCAAAGCCGTTGACTCGCTGATCGAGAAAAAGATGTATGGTCGAACGTTCTGGGGGCCGCAGAGAGCCGCCTACCTGATCGATAAGAAAGGGGTTTTATGCGGCATTTGCCCAGAGGTGAACCCGAGCCATCATGGAGAGCAAGCGGAAGCCCTTGCCAAGACGCTCAAGACTTAGGCCATTTGCGGGTAGAAATGGAGCGCCGGGGCAGCCTATTCCTAAACCGGAAGGACAGAATCAGGCTTGTTAAGCAAATTCGTTTATGCCTTAACATTGGACTGATTGACTGCAACCGCTACAGAGCAGCGCCAAGAGAAGTCCCAATGCATTGACGAATGGGATAAGGCCCACTCCTGGCATCCTTTTACGCAAATGGAGGAGTATTGCTCCCTTTCCCCCTTGCACATCGAGCGAGGCCAGGGCTGTTGGCTCTGGGATGCGGAAGGGAATCGCTACCTGGATGGAAATGCGTCCATATGGACGAATGCCTTGGGGCACAATGATCCCGATCTCAATCGCGTATTGCTTGATCAAGTGGGTAAGGTTTCCCACAGCACCTATCTAGGCCTGAGTCACCCTGCAGGGGCGAAACTGGGGAGGCGCCTGGCAGAGTTGAGTCCCGGCAACCTAACTCGAGCCGTGTTCAGCGATAATGGATCCAATGCCATCGAAATCGCCCTCAAGCTATCGTTTCAATACTGGCAGCTGGTTGACCAGCCAGAGAAACGTCTCGTCGTCGGAATGGATGGCGGCTACCATGGAGACACTTTCGGGGCCATGTCGGCTGGCAGCAGCGAGAGTTTTCATGGGAGATTCAAGCCTTGGCAATTTGATTCCAGGGTTTTCCCCGCTCCAAAGTGCACGGAGATCGGCGGAACGATTGTTTCTCAAGATATGAATCGAAGCCTGGAAATTTTGGAATCGATTCTGGGCGAGGAAAGCGAGCGTATAGCTGCCTTGGTCCTTGAGCCATCGATTCAAGGGCCGGCCGGCATGAAGCTACAGCCGCTAGGATTTCTCAAGGAAGTAGAGCGATTATGCCGAAGATACGATGTTCATCTAACCTTGGATGAGGTTTTCGTAGGCTGCGGCAGGACGGGTCCCTTGTTTGTATGTCAGGAATCGGAGGTGGAGCCGGATTTCCTTTGTTTGGCAAAAGGGCTCTCTGCGGGATATCTGCCGATCGCGGCAACGCTTACCTCCGAATCGATTTACGACGCTTTTCTGGGCGATTTCGAATCGGGCAACGGATTTTACCACGGGCACACGTTCACGGGAAATCCGCTTGCAGCCCGAGTGGCGTTGGAAAGCTTGACTAAGATCGGGCGGCTCATCGATTCGGGCCAATTGAGCCAGACCATCGATTACTTTGGAAAGGCATTCGAACGGACGATTGCGGGACTCGAGAATGTTTCCGGAGCGCGGCAACGAGGCTTGGCAGCAGCCATCGATTTGGTTCCAAGCGACCGAGTTGGGCCGTGGCGACCCAATGACCGAGTAGGCTTGGAGGTTTGTTTGGCGGCTCGAAAGCGAGGTCTGCTGTTGAGGCCGCTTTTGGATTCGATTCTCGTGGTGCCGCCTTTGGTAATCGAGAATGAGGAGATCGATTTTCTTTTCGCTAACCTAAAGGAAGCGATACGCACGGTAATGAAGAAAAAGAGTATTTAAAAATGAGATACGATCTAGAGGAAATTCAGCAAATATACAATCTGCCCCTGACGACGCTTATTTTCAGGGCCCAAAAAGCTCATCACGAGTTTCAGGATCCATCGGGAGTCCAGCTTTGCACTCTCAAGTCGATCAAGACGGGAGCATGCCCTGAGGACTGCAAATATTGCCCGCAATCAGCTCACAGCGATACGGCCATAGAAAAAGAAAAACTACTGGATACGGAGACGATCTTGATCGATGCCCGATCGGCAAAAGCGGGCGGGGCCACGCGGTTTTGCATGGGAGCGGCTTGGAAAAAGGTTCCTCATGGAGAGCAATTCGATTCGCTGTTGAACACGGTGCGGTCGGTGAGCGATATGGGATTGGAGGTTTGCTGTACTTTGGGGTCGCTGGAACAAGATCAAGCGGTCGCTCTAAAGGAGGCTGGTTGCCGCGTTTATAACCATAATTTGGATACTTCGAGAGAATTCTATAGCGAGATCATTACGACGCGAACCTATGACGAACGGCTTAGCAATATAGCAAAAGTTAGGGAAGCGGGAATGGAGGTTTGCAGTGGCGGAATCATCGGCATGGGCGAATCGGTCGATGATCGGCTGAAGATGCTCCGGGAGTTGGCGAATATGGACCCTTATCCGGATTCCGTGCCCATCAATGCCCTAATCGCTTGCAAGGGCACGCCCTTGGAATCCCAGAAATTCGTCGATAGTTTCGAGTTCGTTCGCATAATCGCGACGGCTCGGATTCTGATGCCAAAAACTATGGTGCGTTTGTCGGCTGGCCGGACGGAAATGAATGAGGAACTCCAAGCCCTATGCTACTTGGCTGGAGCCAACAGCATATTCTTGGGAGACAAACTTCTGACCACCGCTAATCCCGATCGAAATGAGGATTTTCAACTGCTCGAAAAACTGGGATTAAGTTCACTGGATCCGGATGATGCCAGGGAAATACATGCCCGCTCCGAGCGTCAGCAGACGGTACCTGCCTAGTCGTCAATGAAGACGCTTTTCGTTAGCGGAAGCGATACCGATGTAGGTAAGACTTGGGTGGTCGCCGCCATTGCCCGAGAATTGCTCGAACGTGGTGAGCGCGTCCAGGTTGTGAAGCCCGTTCAAACGGGTGTGGGGAATGGGGCCGAATCAGATGTATCGGTAATGGAACGACAGCTTTCTCAACTGGAATTGGAAACGCATACGCTATTCAGCTATAAATTGCCAATCGCCCCCGTCGCGGCAGCCAGGCGTGAACAGGAGCCGCTTCGTTTGGACTTAATCGTAAGCAGACTGGGCGAATTGCCGGACAATAAGGATTGGAGAATCATTGAAGGAGCTGGTTCGCTGGCGACTCCGATTGCAGAAGGCGGAGAGGATTGGGCGGATTTCGCTAAAGCGACAGATCCTAGTCGCGTTGTTCTGGTGGTGGACAACCGAGTGGGAGGGATTGGACAAAGTCGGCTGGTCTATTCCTTTGCCGTAAGAAAGGGCCTGGAGGCCGGTATCATTCTCAATGAGCGTCTCCAGCAAGACCCTGTTCATAGATCGGCGACTGAGGCAGGCATACGGGAGAGTGGCATTCCTTTGCTGGATACACTGGGCTTTAAAAAAGAGCGTTTTGATGAGGGTTCGTTGAATTGGTTGTGACTGGCGATCTACAAATGGGATTGCAGGCCAGGCTGGATGAGCGGAAGCGGTTGGGGCTTTTTCGTTCCATGAGCGTCGCTAGAAACAATTCCCGCGTTCTCAACTTGGCTAGCAATGATTATCTAAATCTGGCGATGGATAGTCGTCTGCAGTCAGCTGGGATAGAGGCTTTGCGGCAGTACGGCTGTTCGTCTTCCGCATCCCCTCTAGTTACTGGATACGGTCCTGTACACAAGGAATTGAAGCAGACGCTTTGTCGATGGCATGACTTTCCAAATGGACTTGTATGGAATTCTGGTTACGCCGCTAATCAGGCGGTCTTGAGTTTGTTGCCGCAAAAAGGCGATCTCGTATTGGCGGACAGGCTGAATCACAATAGCATTCTTTATGGCGTACTGAGGAGCGGAGCCCGACTTATACGGTATCGTCATGCGGATCTGGATCATTTGGAAGCGTTGCTAGCGGATCACTGCAATGAAAGACGTAACATATTTGTCACTACTGAATCCGTATTTAGCATGAATGGCGATTGGCCTGATTTGAGGCGGATCGCGAAACTTAAGGAACGCTACGATTTTTTCTGGATACTGGATGAAGCTCATGCTCTGGGATGGTATGGGGATCGAGGTCAGGGATTGGCTAACGAACTTGGGGTAGACGGGCAGGTAGACCTTCTAGTAGGAACGATGGGAAAATCCCTGGGTTCACAGGGGGCTTACACCCTGTTTAGGTACGATTGTATCGGAGACTATTTGGTCAATTTTTCGGAAGAGTTTATCTACTCGACCTATCTCAGCCCTGCCAGCGCGGCAATCGCTATTGAGGCTGTGGCAATCATCCAGTCTTCCGTGTCTCTGAGGAGACAGGGACGGAAAATTTCAAAAGACATCAGACACTCTCTACGGGGAATGGGATTTTCCGTTGCGGAGGGCGACTCTAGCATCGTATCGATAGTAATCGGGGATGCCAAAAAAACGATGCAAGCCGGTCGGCTGCTCGATAGTCGAGGAATTCTCGTCGGTTCTATCCGCCCGCCGACCGTGCCCAAAGAAACAAGCAGGCTGAGAATGTCATTAAAAGCGACAATCGCATCAGAAGACATAGAGAGACTGCTGGCGGCTTTCGAGCAGGTAGCCAAAGAATTCGTATGAACATGGTTTGGCTGAATGGCTGGGGATTGAGTTCGCGGTATGTAGAGCGAATCGCGCGTGAGTTGTATCCAGATTCGCTTCACTCAGTCGTTTCGCCGGTATCAACTTGGGTCGAGGACTTATCGTGGCAGGGCTCAGGTCAGGTTCTCGTTGGCTATTCGCTCGGGGCATTTCTCCTATTGAGTCGCCCAGAAATAGGGGCTCGATTTCGTCGAGTTGCCCTATTGGCCCCCTTTCACGATTTTAGAGCAGAGGCTGGTCGAGGCGGCCGCGTCCGTAAGGCCCAGCTAGCCTATCTGCTTCGCTGGCTGAGTAGAAACCGAATGGAAGGACTACGAGATTTTTGGTCGCGGGCAGAATTGGAGAATCCCGAGAATCCGAATGAGTTGAGGACAAGCGATCTCGAATGGGGAATTCAGCGTCTCCTCAAAAGCTCCGCCCATGAATCGGCAGGGAATGGGATCCAAGCCTACGTAGGGGATCAAGATACCTTGCTTGATGCAGAAGAACTAAAGCATCGCTTCAAAAAATTCACTGTGGTTTCTGGGGCGGGGCACGATTTGAAGCCGTTGGCTAGAGCAGCGAAACTAGCGGAATGAATTTCGATAAAAAGGCCGGACTATATCATCAGAATGCCCGTATTCAAAAAATAGTGGCTGATTGGTGCGCGGAATGGATAGAGGAGGATTGCTCAACGCTTTCCGCGTTGGAGCTGGGATCCGGAACCGGCCTATTTACGAGACATCTTGAGCTGAGGGCATTCGAGAGCCTCAGAGCGACGGATTTGTCGAGATCCATGATCGAGGAAGGAAAATCACGACTACCCGACGTAGACTGGGCGGAGCTCGATGCCTGGGAATGCGAGAGCGCTGCGAAGGTTGATAGACTTTACGCGTGCAGCCTATTACAATGGTCGGAAAACCCGCTGGAAACCTTGGAAAAGTGGAGAAATGCTTTGGCTCCTAAAGGGCGATTTCTCGGTTGCTTGTTTGTTGAGGGATCATTGAAGGAGCTAATTGGAGAGGAGTTTCGACTAGGTGAATTCGAATGGCGAAGCGAACAACAGTGGCTAACGTGTTTTGAACAATCGAATTACGATATCAGAAGATGGGATACAAGATTGGATGAAGAAATCTATGATTCTCCGATGCAGGCTCTTCGGCATCTGCACGACTTGGGAGCCACGACAAACCGAAATGCGAATCCCGGAAAACTTAAACAGCATTTGAAACGGCTGGAAACGCATTCGGGGCGATTTAAGGTTTCCTGGAAGACGCTTCGATTAGAGGGTTCGGTCGATTGATTTCACTGCCAATCGTTCAAACTCCATTGCCCAATGTTCGACTCCTGTTTAAGAGCCGATTGCAACTCGGCCAAGTATCTGTCGCGATCAATTTCTTCCGCTCCTAGGCTTTGCAAATGTTCGGATGGAATTTGAGCGTCGATAAACAGAAACTCGTGCTCCATGCAGTAGGAAACAAGATGGCTGAAGGCCACCTTTGAAGCATTCGGTGTCGTGTGGAACATAGATTCCCCAAAAAATGCTTTGCCGATGGACAATCCATAGAGGCCGCCGACTAATTCGTGATCGACGTAGGACTCAAACGAGTGACCAAAGCCCTGTTGATGCAGCTCGATGTAGGCGTTGATCATATCTTCGGTAATCCAGGTGCCCGGCTGTCCGCGCCGTGGTACCGTAGAGCAAGAGCGAATCACGGCGGCGAAGTTGGTGTCTACGCGAACATCGAATCGTTTTGATCTAAGAACACGTTGAAGGCTGTTCGGGCAACGAAATCGATTGGGGTAAAGTACCATGCGCGGATTAGGCGAAAACCATAGCACTGGCTGGCCTTCTGAGTACCAGGGGAAGATACCACTTCGGTATGCCTCCAAAAGGCGTTCTGTACGGAGGTCTCCACCAACAGCCACGAGACCATCGTCAGTGGCGTTGTTTGGATCGGGGAAGGAAATATCGTCGAACAATAGCGATATGGGCATACCCGGATGACTAAACTGAGAATTCGGGAATAGCGGAAGGGTCGCCGAAAGTTAGCAATAGGTTATTGTAGGCGGTTTGCTTTTCGGCGGGTCCGGGGGATTGCTCGAAAAACGTACGCCATGTATCGAGAGAAATGATATCAGTTTCCGTCTCTGAACGAGTGTGGGAAGCGAGATTCGCCTCCGAATCGAATTCGAGTTGCCAAGGCAGCTGGTATAGGGAACTCGCGTTGTCTGCCGTTATCAGTATTGCTCCAAGCTTTGGATTTTCTTCAGGCGCAGCTCGTGACTGTATTGCCGATACAAAGGAAACAAGAGACAATTCGTAGGCGGCGATTAGATCCGTTAAGGAAGAAAGCAAGATTTCCCTCGATTGACTGATTTGCTTTGGAATCGCCAGAGTGAGGAAAGGCCCTTGGGTTCGCTTCCCCAAGAAAATGGGCAGGATGCCTTGGAACTCATCGAAGATATCCTCTGCATGTCGCGCCATTGCCTCGTGGATACCGGATGGATTGGGAGCTTGTTCGGAAAGTCGTTGTTCGAGAGAAGGCATGTAACGAAGGTTTGACAGTCAGCCTTGCGGATTTTGGACAAGAGACGCTGAATTGATGCAATATCGAAGTCCAGTAGGCTTAGGGCCATCGGGAAAGACATGCCCGAGGTGGCCCCCGCAATTGGAGCAATGCACTTCGATGCGAACCATCCCGTGGCTTTCGTCCCGTTCCTCGCCCACATTGTTTTGCTCGATGGGCGTTGAGAAGCTGGGCCATCCCGTTCCCGAATCAAACTTTTGGGCGCTTGAAAAGAGCTTCTGCCCGCATCCCGCGCAACTGTAGTCCCCATCCGCTTTGCTATTCCAGAATTCGTTGTTAAACGGAGGCTCGGTCCCTTGTTGGCGCAATACGCGGAACTGTTCTGGGGTTAGTCGTTGCTTCCATTCCTCTTCAGAGAGACCGAAGTCTCCTTTGCCATCCAAAGAGGCTTCGGATGGCAGACCGCAGGCGGATTTTTCTGGGCTATCGGATTCGGATTCTTGATTCATTTTCTCTTCAAAATGGGTAGTCATTAGATAATTGCCAACAGAATCCTCACTGTTTGGCACTGTGGTGTCTCCTGAACAGCGCGTCCGCTTTTCTAGAAGTCGCGAGAATGCGAATACGAATGCGGCGATGGACAACTCTAGCTGAAGCGTGCAGAAATTGCTGGATAGGCGATAAAAATGGCGTTGACAGGCGTTATTAGCGAATTTTCTTAAACCGCTCGAAAGTAGGGAATTTCAAAATGGCGGAAGAAAAGAAGACTGCGAAGAAGTCGACCTCGAAACCCGAGAAAAAGAAGGGTTCAGCCGATGCTGCCCCGAAGGTTGAATCGAATTCCTCAAGCCAGAATGGTAAGGGCGATGGACCTCGGAATATTTTCTCAGAGGAATTTCGGAGCAATTACGACTCGATCGATTGGGGACGCTAGGAAGAACCTACAAGGGCTATTCTTTCCAAATCCCCTGGGCGACTAGCTGTTTGGTCGCCGCCTCGGCCCAACCTCGGTTCGCTGCGGGACTAGCGGGGGACGGATGAAGAACCTTGCCATGCTTGATGTCGAAGCCGGACAGGCAGTCACGCGCTTTAGATTGAGCGAATCCTCCTACACCCACAATCCATTCTGGCTGTAAGGCTTCGATGCAGGTTCTCAAATGTTGATCGCATGCGTCGAAAAGAGCGGAAGTTTCTTGTGCGGGCAACTTGTCGGGAGTTCGATTGCGAGAGCTCTCCTCCATAAATACAAGTGGGCAGTAGTTGATCACAAAGTGATCTTGAAAGAAATCCTTCGGATTGGGGAAACGGCTGGAAAACAATCCCCAGAGCCTTCTACCCGAAACCTCCGATTTGTCGCATTCGAAGCCCACAATTGGCCGTTTGGGATGTTCCCTTGCCGGTCTATCTATTTTGGCCTCGATCCCCATCCAATCGCGAACGAGATTGATCTCGCCGAAAGGAACGCCTGTCTGCGACATGCCCCAAGGCCCCGGATTCATGCCCATGAAAACGATTCGCTTTGATTCGCCCGCGTACCTCTCAAGGTACTGCCGGTGCCCTTCCCACGCATATTCCAAGGGATTGTATACGTAGGATACGGGTTCCGAGAACTTCAGGCGAGATACGGTTATAGAAAGCTGAGTCGCCGCATCTAGTAGGGCCGGTGGGAGTTGCATGACGGCGTTCTCGGGAATCCGATGGATTCGGTCAAAACAATATCGTACCGTGTCGACACATTCGTTGGGCCGCCTTTTTGGGAGCTCTAGTTTATCTAATATGAGAATATAGTTTTGCCAGATCGCAGGGACTTGCGCGACCGTAATAGGCAGCTAGAATAAGGGCATTCAAAAGTTGCTGGCGTATGGGACCGATTTTAGTGAAACGTCGCGAAGAAGTCACTACAGGAAGACGGGATTTTAAGAAGCGCCCGCGTGACCGAATGCGGTGCTGAATCTCGACGTCCTCAAGAATAGGATACTCTTGAAATCCGCCTACAGACCGGAATGCTGATTTGCGCATGAACAGCCCTTGGTCGCCGTAGGTGAAGAGGGGGGAGTTTATCTTTGAGAAAGCGGCGAATATGCGAAGCGATGGAGAGTCGGGTTCAAACTGGAGATGAAATGCTCCAGCCATGGCTTCTCGATGAATGAGGATTCGCGAAACTTCTTCTGAAGCTCCGTTAGGGAGAATGGTGTCCCCGTGGAGGAAGAGGAGCGTATCCTTGATTGCCGCGGCCGCTCCCCGGTTCATTTGGGTGCCTCTTCCGGGGGAAGTGCTGATTGTCAGGCAGCCGTAGTCGCGAGCAATTTTAAGGGTATTGTCCCGGCTCCCCCCATCCGCGACAATGATTTCCTTTTCTCCTGCCTGCTTTACAACGCTGTCCAGTGTTCGACCCAAATGATCCCCTTCATTGAGCGTGGGAATGATGTAGGCTATCTCCATGAGAGTATTTCATGGAAGGTGCCGGAGCTCGGGGTAGTCAAGGCTTGGGTACTAAAATCGCATCGCCCTGATCGGAAAGCTAAGCTGCTCGAACAGCTCAGTCTGATCGGCCTCGCTGCTCGTCGTAACGGAAAGCGCTGGGAGCCGAGCTTCATGAACGGGCACCTTCGAGCAAATGTTGTCAATGTCTGGATGCACCTGAATACGCTGAAAAACGTGGGCCAGCAAAACGGCGTCTCCTTGGGCATCGTGGCGACGAATCGAAGACAAGCCAGCTGCAAGACGCTCCGCAATGTCGTCCAACGAATTGCGTAGCCTGGAGAAGTCGGGCCAAAGAGCTTCGAAGATATCCATGGTATCAATGAACCGGATTGCGCGCGAGGCTGATGGCTCAGGATCGATATGTTTGGCAATGAACCTGAAATCGAATCGATAAATGTCGTGCCCAAACAGGGTCGCATTTCCCGCGAAATCGGAAAGCATTTGAATGGCTTCCTTTGGCGAAGGAGCGTTAGCGACATCATTATCGCGAACTCGTGTCAGCGCTTGTATATTTGCGGGAATGGGTTTCCCCGGGTTTACGTAACTGGTGAAGGAGCTTTCCATCTCCATACGCATCCCGCCTAGTTTGATGGCCGCAATTTGAGTGATCTCTTCTTGCTTGGGCCGCAGACCGGTAGTTTCCAAATCGAAGGCGACAATTTCCGAGACGCCTAACAAGGGATGGAAGTGCGGTTTTTGAGACAAAGAGAGTGGTTTCACTTGATTGATTCCTGATGGGCCAACGACTGCGAGCGGTGGACCGCGCATGACTTATCATCGTTCCCTAAATTGAACGAATATTAGACCTAGTTTATCGACTAATTTTGTTACAAAATGAAGTCGTCTAGAACAATTGTTTAGATCACTTGGGTTGGACTGTCTTTTTATGACTTCTTCAAAGAGATGGATCGGATGATTTACCCTCACGAATAGAAAGAATCATCTGAATATTGGAAAGGCGATGGGCTATTTCCTGAGCGATATTCAAATCGCTCTCGCGCTCCATGACGGTTCCCAGTCGGCTCTCGATTTGCTCCAAGCGAGCCAGCTCTTTGGCATATTCCTCTCTTAGGGGAGAGCGAGCCTCTAGATTGCTGTGCGTTGGCTGGATCATTTAAAGTCTTAAAGCCGAATTTGCGTCGGATGTAATTTTATGACAAGCCCGATTTACATTTGTTTGATATTTTTTTGGAAACCCTGGTTAGGCTCTTGATGGAGTTGAACTCCAGCCAGTTCACGTATAGTTATTTGAGACTGTAACTGAATTATAGATACGATAAGAAAGTGAAATTTGGCCTTCGATTAGACGCTTGTCTTGAAGGACAGGTTCGCTTTTATTCCAGCCAGCGATGGATACGATTCTATCTGGCAGGGATGTTCTAGTGGTTGATGACGAGCCCCTTCTGAGAAAACGGCTGAAGCGGTTTCTGGAAGGCGAAGGGGCGAATGTCATCGCGGCAGCCACTTTCGATGAGGGCCGAGAAGCCCTGAGCTCCATGCCGTTTGACTACGCGCTGCTTGACGTGCATCTGCCTGACGGCTTGGGGGTTGATTTGCTGGATGCGGCCAAAGGAGTGATTTGCGTTGTTATGACAGCTGACGGCGGATGGGAAATCGCGGTTGAGGCGATTAAACGCGGGGCTGGAGATTATTTGGCTAAGCCCTTTGAGCTAGAGGAGATCCCGCTTATTTTGGGGCGCTGCGCCAGTGCCAAGAGGAGTCGTCGCTCTCGGGAGCATCGCATGGAAATGGAAGCGGGCGGTGGCGACGGAGAGGAACTCTTTTTCGGGGAATCGCTCGCGGATTTAAAGAAGAGCCTAGAGCGGATTTTGGAGTCGGACCGGCGCCTGACTCAAAAACTGCCCCCCATCTTGTTGGAGGGCGAGACTGGCACGGGCAAATCCACCTTTGCCAAGTGGTTGCATGCCAAAGGCACGCGCAAAGACCGGGAGCTTGTAGTGGTTAATTGCGCAGCCTTGCCGGAGAGCCTGGCGGAGTCGGAGTTGTTTGGTCACGAAAAAGGTGCTTTTACCGATGCGAAGGGAAAGCGGATTGGGCTTTTCGAAGCAGCGGATGGAGGAACGCTGTTTCTGGACGAAATCGCCAGTCTTTCATCTCCTTTGCAGGCAAAAGTGCTCCTGGCGATCGAGGAAGGGAAAATTCGCCGTCTAGGGGGCACGCGGGAGATATCGGTGGATTCTCGCGTGATAGCGGCTTCGAATCGCGATTTGCGTGAGCTGGCTAAGGAAGGACAGTTTCGAGAGGACCTTTTCCATCGATTAAATCTGTTACACGTTAGAATCCCCGCCTTGAGAGAGCGGAAAGGGGATCTACTCTCGCTTGTGGGACATCTGGGATCTCGTATCGCAGGTCGCTATGGTGTGGATGCGTTCAATATCTCGGCCAAAGGGAAAAGGCAGTTGGAGGCCCATGACTGGCCAGGTAATATTAGAGAGTTGGCTCACGAAGTCGAACGTGCGATTATTCTTGGCGATCCTGAAAATGCCGAGTTTCCGGCGCTTGCTTATAAAATCGACGGAGAAAGCCTCTTGGAAACGAGCACTCACGGGGATTGGCTGAATCCACATTGGGAATTTCCTGACGAAGGAATTGACCTCGAAAATGCCATTGATCGATTGATCGAGCGAGCCATCGAAAAGGCCGATGGCAATGTTACTTCCGCGGCCCGTCTTCTGGGTGTAAACCGAGACTATATCCGCTACCGCAAGAAGAAGCGTTCAATTTAGCTTTGGGAAATATTTCCCAATCAGTTGTACAACGAGGATGCGAAATTGGGAAATAATTCCTAATTGAGCGTCATTCCAAATCGTCGAATTAGGCGAGAGTGCGCAAAGCACCTAATCACAAGAGAGTTGCAGAAACGTTGCTACATTGGCACGGATGCTGCAAATGCTTGAGGCGAATCATTTTTAGGGCTGGGAGGCCCTTTCACATTTAACACTAAAAAGACAGTATTATGAAATATCTAACTACACTACTCGCATTCGTTCTAACATCTACCGCCACATTTGCGGTAGACCGTCCTGAACGTCATCGTCCTCGCACAGACGCCATGATCGAGCGGATTAAAGCGGCCCTCGATAAGGGCGAATTGTCTGAGCGGCGACAAGCTTATCTGGAGCATAGGCTTTCTTATCTCGAGTTGCATAAGGAAATCCGCACAGCCGTTCGCGATGCGATTGCTGACCTCGGTGACGATGCCACTCGTGTAGAACGTAAGGCTGCCATGGAAGAGGTTCGCGCCACGTTCTCAGACCAGCTACAGGACCTCAAGGATGCTCGTCGGGATGCTGTCAAGAAACGCCGCCATCGCCGTGGCGCCGACGAAGCTGACGGAGCCGAGGGATAAGCCCGGGAGTCCGGCTAAAATAGAAGTTTGAACAGCCAGGAGCGGGTTGCTGGAAAGATTCCAGTAGCTCGTTCACTGGCTGATTGAGTATACAGGGAAGATGAGAGGGATATTTGGAGCCTGGCTATTGGGATGCGTTATTGTGACGCGAATGCTAGGCGATGATATCGAAGACGCGTTCGATGTGGGCATTGGGGAATGGTCCGCCAGCGCAGGGTACGGATACCGGGAGAATGCGCTTTTCAGCGAAATCGCGCCCGTGGATTCGACATTTGGCTATGTGAGCTTCGAAGGAATCGCTCAAAAGGAATTCACACAAACTGGAGGCGATTGGACCTCCATGGCATTGCTGGATAATCGACACTATTTCCAAGGCGATGATTTGCCGGAAGAGACCTTTGGGCTGCTTTTGACCGAATACGGACGCTACTTGACAATCGATGGGCGGCTGACCGGCGGGCTGCAGTACGTATATTTTAACCAGGCCTTTGATGCCACATTCGATGTTTTGGATGTTAGGCAGATAGTTGTTCAAGCCCAGGAACCAAAAGTATATTTGGAGTGGGAATCCTTTTTTTGGCAGTTCGGGTATACGGCTAATGCGGGAATTTCTAGGATGTATTTCGAGGATCCGGATGATGACTACGAAACTCTGGATTGGGAACTAGAGCTAGATTACCTTATCGGCGATTCTTGGAGCTTGATAGCTGCTTTAAACGGATTTGCCAGAGACTACACGGATCGCCCCGCTCGAGAAATATCCGGCTCCAGAGTGGATTCGATCGCTCTAGGCACGGATCAAACGGGCGTAGAGCTCGCTTTAGAATCCAGTCGACCGGTTTTTGGAATAGCAGGCGAGCTTGAGTTGGTCGCTGATTTCGAGGCTCGTAGAGATCGCCACTTTGGCTACTATGATCGCGATCGGTTAAAGTACGGCATTGAATGGAGCGGAGGAGGCGAGAATTGGAATGCTCGAATCGATCTCGGCTACGCGAAGAGTGACTACAATCATCAAAGAGTAGAGGATGGTTCGTTGAGATCGTCTAGCGATTGGGTGTGGAGCGTCGAATTTGAGCGGGATCTGAGCGAGTCCTGGGCGACTTTCCTGCGCGTAGATCGCGATGAATCGAAATCCAATGAAACTTTTTTCAGCTATGAGGCGAATACGGTACTGTTGGGACTGCGGTTTAAGTAGTTCCTGCCGATATTCTTAGTTGCCTCATAGCATTTATGGCTGATCAAAAATCCAATCGATCCCGCATGGGTGGTCCTCTTCTGGTGTCGCTAGCGGCGCTCGGGATGGTGGCGCTAATTTTCGGTGGGTTTATTGCTGTATCGAGTCTCAAACTTCGCTCTGATCTTAGAGACCGCGTAGTTCAGCGCTATGCGGATATCTGGGAACCTATTTCCAAGTTCCACATAGAGCAAGGGCTCGAGGACGAGATTCTCCAAATGCTGGAGATCGAAGACGCGATCATTTTCTCGTTAATGGCGGCCCAAGACATTGAAGGCGCGCACGGCATCCAGATTTTTGATATCGAGGGAAGATTTCTCGCGGGAGCTCCTCCGGATTTGGAGGAAGCGGATTTAGATGAAGCGTCGCTAAGTAGGCTGAAAGAAGGCGTCCCTTGGGGCGTATTTAATAAAAGTACAATCGCTGATGGGGGAACAACTGGCAATTCTGCGGAAATAGTTCTCAACATCCCGATAAGCGAGGGTCTGAACGAAGATTCGATTTATTTGGCCAGATACTTTATGGATGGAGCCGAGGCCACTGCGGAATTCGCCACGATAGATGATCGGCTCATTCGCCAAGCCCTAGTGGCATTCGCCGGCGGCACGATCCTTATCTATCTCGTTTTTCTGTGGTCGTTTTGGCGATTACAAAAGGCCAATAGAGAGGTCGCTGAACGGGCTGCGAGATTGGCCAGGGCCAATGCGGAACTCGCTCTCGTAGCAAAAACCTCTGCAGTGGGGGCAGTCGCGTCGCATCTAATTCACGGATTGAAAAATCCGCTGGCAGGGATTCGGGAGCAGCTGAGCTCGAGTGGAGATGGTAGCCTCGACAGCGAAGATTGGGAGGACGCTGTTGCCGCTACAGGAAGAATGCAATCGATGATCAACGAAGTTGTCGACGTGCTTCGTAACGAAGATGTTGATGAATTGGAGTCGATGACGGGTGATGAAATTGCCAGCTATCTCAGAGCCAAGTTCGACAAGCGAGCCTCAGAAAAGGAATTGGATTTCGGTATCCGAGCTGATAGAGGCGTTGCCTTGAACGCTCGGGATGCCAACATTGCCAAGCTGATCGTATCCAATCTTCTGGACAACGCTATGGACGCCTTGTCTGCCAGCGGAGAGGTCGAAGCAAGAATATCTCGCCAAGATGACAGTATTGCGTTCTCCGTAATCGATACGGGTCCTGGATTCTCGGATCTGGCTAGGCGCCAGTTGTTCAGCCCCGTTAGAAGCCAAAAGGCTAAAGGAGCCGGGATTGGTTTGGCAATTAGCCAACAGTTGGCTCGCCACATTGGAGCCCATCTGGAGCTAGTGCGCTCCTCTTCATCGGGCAGCGAGATCAGATTGAGCATACCTGCAGCTCGAAGTCCGGGCTATACCAATTAGTTGTAGTATGAAATCAATTACGTATAAACTAGCTCATTTTGTTGCCTCTGGAATCTATGCGGTCTGCGTTAGTTCTTCAATGCCTGCCGAGATAGGCGAGGAGCTCTGGAGCTTTCAGACAGGGGATGCTGTATTTGCCTCACCCACGCTCGATTCCGCGGGCAATATCTATTTTGGTTCGGTCGACGGAAAATTCTACTCGATCGATGCTGAAGGCAACGAACGCTGGTCTGTCCAAACGGGAGATTGGGTAGAGTCCACGGCAGCTTTAAGCTCAGACGAGTCTGTTGTGTATTTTGGGTCTTGGGACAATAACCTATATGCGTTGAATACGGAAAGCGGGGCCCAAGATTGGATCTTCCAGACCGGCAGCCTCATATTTTCTTCCCCAGCAGTAGCAGACGATGGGACGATATTCGTAGGTGGAGCGGATGGGCTGGTGTATGCGATAAGCGCTGATGGGGCTCTGCAATGGAGCTCGTTCTTGGGTGGCGAGCTCGACTCGTCGATTGCGATAAGCCCTTCTGGACACTTATACGTGGGAACGACGGAAGGCTTCATTTACGCATTGGATATCCATACGGGCGAAGAGATTTGGAGTTTCGAGATTCCGGTTGAGCCGGGAGCCATAGGCCGTGTGACCTCTATTGTTTCCAGTTGCGCTTTGGATGGATCGGGAAAACTCTATTTTGGCAGCAGTAACTACTTCGTCTATGCGTTGAATACCGGGGATGGGACGCTTGCCTGGAATTTCGAAACCGGCGCAGAAGTAGAATCCTCCCCGACTATTTCAATCGATGGAAATGTACTAATATCCTCGCAGGATGGCTTACTCTACTCGTTGAGCCCGGAAGGTAGTCTCGTTTGGAGTGTGGATATTGGCGAAAACTACTACGCGGCCGCGGCAGTCGATGAGGTAGGGCGAATATACGTTAGTTCGTATATTAGTGATACATTGAGCTATTTGAATTTACTCTCGCCAGATGGCGCTATCCTACAGCGAATAGCGTTTGATAATGTTATCGATTCTTCAGTCGCTCTGTCCCCTGACGGGAGATTGTATGTGGGAAACAATGACGGTAAACTATACGCGTTTTCAAATGGAAGTCGGCTTTCTAATTCCGTTTGGCCAAAGTTTAGGGCAAATCTCTCGGGCCGCGGTTCTATCCAAGGGTATACGGCTCCGATTCCTAACAAGGAGCGGATCTACAACATTTCCGCACGGGGTACGCCGGCTGGTGGAGAGAATGATATCATAGCTGGCTTTTCCATTATTGGAGGGGGAGAAAAGTCGCTGCTAGCGCGCGCCGTAGGCCCAGGTTTAGAAGACTTTGGAGTATCGGACTTCCTGGAAGATCCTATAGTTCGGTTCTATGACGGCGGTGGACAGTTTGGAGCCAATGATGATTGGAACCAAAGCGCGTCCGCTGGCGTACTTGCTAGTGAAATGGCGCGACTAGGGGCTTTTGCTTTGGACGAGGGCTCGACCAATAGCGCGGACTTGCTCACTTTGATCCAAGGCGTTTATACAGCGATCGTATCCAATAATGGTAGCGAATCCGGAATCGCGCTAATCGAAGTTTACAACGCGGATGAAGACGATAGCGAAGCTTCACTCAGCAATGTATCTATGCGAGGTCTGGTTGGCACTGGAGATGAGGTGCTGATCGCCGGATTCGTTATTGAAGGAAATTTGCCGAAACGCGTTTTACTGCGAGCAATTGGCTCAGGATTGATAGATTTTGGCGTAACCGGAGCTTTGACAGACCCAACGCTGAGATTGTTTCGGGACCAATCGGTTATCGAGACAAATGACGATTGGGATGCCCATCCAGAGAAAAACCAGCTAGAGGCATTTATGACGTCGGCAGGGGCCTTTGATCTAGAAGAAGGAAGTGGCGATAGCGCTTTGTTCGCTTGGCTCGAGCCTGGACTTTATACAGCGATCGTAGCTGGGAAAAATGATCAAACCGGTATTGCTCTAGTGGAGCTTTATGATCTCACTGGCAATTAGCCAAGGTTGACCCGAGGGCGGGTCTACCCTACTTGAGTGGGCGTTGAAAGATTCGCTCAACATAGTTTACGAAGACGAGAACCTCCTTGTGGCAAATAAGCCGCCCGGTGTGCTGGTTGATCAATCTGTTTCCAAAGAGGCGTCCTTGAGCGATTGCGTAGCTTCGTACGCGCAGCGAAGTGTTCGCTCTCTACACCGGCTAGATAGGGATACCAGCGGGTTGGTAATGTTCGCCCTCAATGCGAAGTGGAATCGCCAGTTTTCGGAGCTCTTCGAAAAGAAGCGGATACGAAAGGCTTATTGGGTAGTGGTCAGGGGCGATTGGGATGGGCGAATTACAAAGGTCGATGCGAACATCGCCTCGGTTGCGCCTGGCAGATTTTGCAACCATCCAACGAGCGGAAAGCCAGCAGTTACTACCTTTCGGAAAATGGATTCAGCGGAGGGTTATTCCTGGATACAAGCATTACCGAAAACGGGTAGAACTCACCAGATTCGGCTACATTGTGTCGAGGCGGGATATCCGATTGTCGGGGATCGTTTTTACTCGGATGATTCGAGCAACCCATTGTTGCTCCACGCCAGAAGCCTGGTCTTCAAATTACCTTCAAGTTCCCGAGAGCTATCTTTGGTGGCTGAACCGCCAGTAAGTTGGAAACCTTGGCTCGAAAGGTTTGAGAACCGAAAGAGATCTTGAGTCCGACAATAGAGCTAACTAGAGCATGGGCATGTTAAAAGTGTATTCATACAAAGGATGCGATGGGTGTCGAAAAGCCCTGAAGTGGCTCGATGCAAAAGGCATTGATTATGAAAACGTCGCAATTAGGGAAACGCCGCCCGCCAATCGGGAGCTGGAAACTATGCTTAATGCCTACGATGGCAATCTAAGACGCCTTTTCAATGTGTCGGGTGGGGATTATCGCGCGCTAGGGCTCAAGGATACGCTCCCGTCTATGTCCAAGAAAGACGCGTTCGATCTTCTGCGAAGCAATGGAAACTTGGTAAAGCGACCATTTTTAATTGGAGAGGATGTCGCTCTCGTTGGATTCAAGGAATCGGAATGGGTGGACGCTCTGGAATCCTGAGATTCCTAGGTTGTTTCTTGCGGGCGATCGCTATGTCCGAGATCGCGTCCAGGGTCGATACGATCGCGAATGAGCTGCTTGATTTCTTTCGCTTCGGGAAACCGACCCGAGTCCTTTCTCGAGAAAATCAGCTCTTCATTGAGACGAATTTCCATTATCCCGCCGCAACCTGGCTGTAAGGCCACTTCGCCGATGTCATCTGCGAAAGTGGTCAAAATTTCTTGGGCCAGCCAAGCGGCTCTCATCATCCATCGGCACTGACGGCAATAGAGGATCGAAACTCTGGGCGTTTTCAGATCAGTCATGATGGAGCCATTCAAGGCGCCCATCGTAAGACTTCAAAGCGAAAGCGTTGCCGTCGTTTAGTTGAGCTCGGCTTGCTCGATTAGATTCTTTACGCGAGATTCGGGTTGGCGGGCCAGAGTGTTGGCATGCTTGGTAACGATGTTCAACGCAGCGATCCGATACGCTTCGCCCAAAGTTGGGAAATTCATTACGTTCTCCAGGAATACACGCACGTCGTTGTTCGGAAGTCGAGAATCTACCCTTTCTCAATGACTGGGAGTTTTGGGAAACGGTCAATAGATTGACGGTAGGCGAGACTCCTTTGGTTTCAAGTAGTGCTCCTGAAGGCTTTCTTCGACCGCCTAGCGCGATGGCTGACCAGCATTTCCACAACCAAGAATTGTCACTGACCGACTATGGGTGGAAAGTTTTAAGTGAAGGTAGTCACTATGGAGCTGGGGATTATCAGAGCAGGTGGATTGGTGGCGTAGAAGTTTCGAAGGCTTCACTGTTGTGTTGGGACTACTCGAGGAGTTGCATAGAAGTTTGGTCAGAGGCTAATTCCTAGGTGCGGGAATAGTGTGGTAAAGCTTGAGGAGATTTTGATTTGAGCGCGCGGACTACTCAATCTGTTTGTTTTCGATTGGTTCCGCGTCTAAAGTATGCTTTCTGCCTGTTCTATGCAAAGATTCGCTGTAGGCCAACGCTACTTTAGCGAGCCAGAACCCGAATTGGGCTTAGGATCGGTGGTGGACGTAGGAGCTTTCCAAGTTGAAATCGACTTCTCAAAATCCGGAGAAGTTCGACGTTATGCTTCGGATACAAGCGTGCTAAAACGAGTTTCCGTAAGCAAGGGAGAGACCGTTGAGACATCTGATGGTCGCTCGATTCGCGTAGATGCAATCGTCGATGAGGATTTGCTGTATAGATATATCGGTGACGGAGGATCCGCGAGGGAAGATGAGCTTGCCTGGGTGGATTCGTTTGGATTGCCCCAAGATCGTATCCTAAATGGAAATGCTGGATCGAGCTCGGAGTTCGACCTCAGGTATAGGACGCTCGCTATGAGAAATGAACTTAGACGATCGCCCCTCAGAGGTTTCATGGGTGGGCGGGTAGATCTCCTTCCCCATCAGATTTATATCTTGCACGAGTTTTCGTCTCGGCAGATCCCTCGGGTATTGCTCTCGGATGAGGTGGGATTGGGTAAGACGATCGAAGCCTGTTTAATTATCCAGCGGATGCGAGCGATTGGTAGAGCTGAGCGAGTTTTGATACTCGTACCCGAATCGCTGGTTCACCAATGGTTTGTCGAGCTGTTGAGGCGCTTCAATTTGTGGTTCAATATATATGACGAGGAACGCTGCCGAGCGGTTGAGAGTGGAGACGGGGAAGAGAATCCATTTCTTGATGAGCAGCTCATCCTCTGCTCGATTGACTATTTATCCGACAACGATAACCGCAGCGACCAGGCAACGGATGCAGGTTGGGACATAGTAGTGGTTGACGAAGCTCACCATCTAGAGTGGACTCCAGAGCGTTCGAATCTGCAATACGACTTGGTGTCTAATTTGAGTCGCGTTAGCCCGGGCCTGTTGCTGCTGACTGCGACGCCAACGCAGCTCGGTGTGGCAGGGCATTTCGCACGATTGCGATTGCTAGACCCAGATCGCTATAGCGATCTCGAGGCGTTTAGCCAGGAAGCCGAGGATTTCGAATCCATAGCCAGCATAGCGGAACGCATCGTTGAGGGAAGGGAACTCTCAAGCGATGATCGAAGGCAACTGAAACGGATATTCAATAAGGATCTCGAAGGCCTGGAAACGAAGCTGGCTAATTTCGAATCTGGTTTAAAGGGAGCCAAAGAGACGCTTTTGCGGGCTTTACTTGATGAACATGGAACTGGGCGAGTTGTATTCAGAAATACTCGGCTCAATATGAAGGGCTTCCCGAAAAGGAAGTATTGTCCGGCGCCCCTAGATGGCGGTGAGACCAGAAAGGGGCAGATTAGTCGGCTGTTGAAAGAGTTTCTAGTCGAGTGCGGCAAAGCTGAGGGCGGCATACGCTATGGCTTTTCGGACGATTGCCGACTGGATTGGCTGGTAGCTTTTCTGAAAGCCAAACGGGAAGCGAAAGCGCTATTGATCTGCAAGTCGCAGCAGAAAGCCATAGCGCTCGATGCGGCATTGAAGAAAGTATTGAATATAAAGGCGGCTCTGTTCCACGAAGGGCTACCACTGGTCCAACGGGACCGGAATGCGGCTTGGTTTGCTGAGGAAGAAGGGGCCCGCTTGCTAATCTGTTCCGAAATCGGAAGTGAAGGGCGAAATTTTCAGTTCGCTCACCACCTAGTTCTTTTTGACTTGCCCATCAATCCTGGCTTGCTCGAGCAAAGAATTGGTCGACTCGACCGTATTGGGCAAACGGCTACAATTCAGATCCATGTACCTTACCTGGTAGGGAGTCCGCAAGAATTCTTGGCGGATTGGTATCATCAAGGATTGGATGCATTCGAAAGCTGCGCGCATGGAGTGGCTGAGTATCGAAAAGCTTTCGAAAAGAAGGCTCTCAAGGGAGCTGTAGCGTATGGGACGCAAAAAGAATCTCCTGGGAGAGGAGAACTAGAGAAACTTATTGAGGAAACACTGGTTTTCAGAGAATCGCTGAATGAGAAGCTGCGTCGTGGAAGGGATCGCTTGCTAGAATTGAATTCGTTTGACCCTGCGATTGCCGAGAAAGTAATTGAGGCGATTCGGGAATCGGAATCGGACAACCGAGCCAGAGAACTACTCGGGGAGGTAATGGATCTCTTTGGGGTGAGAATTGAGGAGCATGAAGGTGGAGATGTTTTCCTCAATTCTCGACATGCCTACGTAGACTCGTATCCACAAATCCCTGAAGAAGGATTGCTTGCCACGTTCGAGCGAACTCGAGCGATCGCCCGCGAAGATATTCGATTCGTATCCAAAGACCATCCACTCTTTGACGAATCAATGGAATTGCTTATAAACTCGGAAAAAGGAGTTGCCAGTTTCGCGCTTCTCGAGTCGGAGGAGTCGAATCTGTTTCTAGATGCGGTGTTCGTGCTTGAGGCGGTCGCAGATTCCAAATTGCATGTAGAACGGTTCATTGCTACGACTCCGCTACGCGTACTCGTTGACGCTAGCGGCCGAGACTTGGGAACCCATCGAGAAACCGAGATTGTCGAATCAGAACTACGGAATGGATCGATTAATCGCTTCCTTGAAGATACGGGTTTCTCGAAGGAGCTCCTGACAACTCTTCTCGACTCTGCTGAAGCGATGGCAGAGAAGGATGCGAATCAATTGAAAAAGGAGGCCAGATCCAGAATGAGGCGAGCTCTAGGTGGAGAGCTGGAACGGCTGATTGATCTAAAACGGATCAATCCAAATGTCTTGCCGGAGGAAATCGAACTGGCCAAGGAAGAGATTAACGGCATCGATGCCGCAATAAGCTCAGCCCGATTGCGTTTGGATTCTTTAAGACTGATTGTCCAAGGCGAAGTAGATCCGTGGGAAGTCTAGCGTTCTATCCGAGGGCCTAGTTCGGTGCTCATTGGAAGATTGCTTAGCCGGCTAGGAGCCTAACCTTCATATAATTGGCCGAAAATACCTGTTTTTGAGTAGTTTAATCTATTGTCGATTCGCTAAGGATCCTTAGTGTGCAGGGGTGGCTTTTTCGGATGCGATTCCCGTGAACCGGCCCTCAGCTAGGGGCGAGGAATGCCAGGCGCTGAACGAATGCCTGTTGAGGACGGTTACGGAGAGCCAATTCAGAAAGTTGACGTATCTTCAGAGACTTTGGAGCGAAGCGCTAGGGCGAAACTGAAAAACGCCCTGCGACAAAAGCTTGGATATAATGTCCAGGGAAAGCTGAGCTCCACCGAAAGGCTGGGACAGCATCTTTCTGCGAAAGTATAGTGGAATGGTATCAGCTTGCTTATTCGACGGTGACCGATTTGGCCAAGTTGCGCGGCTTATCTACGTCGCATCCCCGTAGATTCGCTATGTGGTAGCTAAGAAGCTGCATGGGAATGCTCGCAAGTACCGGCAAGATGGCTCGGTGGCAATTCGGTATAAGTATCTGGTCATCGACCAGGTCCTCGGGAAGCGGATTGCTCTCATTGGCAACAGCGATAACCGGGGCGCCTCGAGCTTTGACCTCCTGAATATTGGATACGAGCTTGCCATGAATATCAGGCTGGGTTGCTAGAACGATGGCTGGACATTCCCCGCTGATTAAAGCAATGGGTCCATGCTTCATTTCGGCTGCCGGATAGCCCTCAGCATGGATATAGGAAATCTCTTTGAGTTTCAGCGCTCCTTCTAAGGCGATTGGAAACATGTCCTGACGACCTAGGAATAGGCAATCGGTCATATCCTTGTATTTTTTGGATACTTCCAAAATCTGATCATTCAGTTTGACGGTTTCCGCTACCAAAGCGGGCGCTTGCTTGAGGGCTTCGACGTAGTCGAGCCCTTCTTGAAAGGACATGTCGCGGAGCCGGCCGAGATAGAGAGCCAGCATGGACAAAATATGCAGCTGAGAAGTGAAGGCTTTTGTCGAGGCGACGCCGATTTCCGGACCGGCATGTTGATAGATACCGCCGTCAGATTCGCGGGCGATCGTCGAGCCGACGCTATTGTTTATTGCCAGCGTCTTGTATCCTTTTCGTTTGGATTCACGCAGGGCGGCTAGCGTGTCAATCGTTTCCCCGGATTGGCTGATCACCATGACTAGCGTATTCTTGTCAAGCGGCGCGTTTCGGTAGCGAAATTCCGATGCGTACTCGACCTCGACGGGAATACGGGCGAATCGTTCGATGAGATATTCGCCGACTAGGCAAGCATGCCAGGCCGTACCGCAGGCGCAGAGCAATATGCGATCGATTTGCCTGAGTTCCTGGGCGCTGACGTTAAGACCTCCAAACTTGGCGGTGCTTTGATCATCGGAGAAACGTCCTCGCATCGCGTTTTCCAAGGCCTTTGGCTGATCGAAGATCTCTTTCAGCATGTAGTTCCGGAAGTCTCCCAACTCGCTTTCGGCGATTTCCCAGTCGATCTTTTTAACCTCCGGAGTGAGGGCCTGCTCGTCCGAAGTGATCAGATTAAGTTCCCCGTCTTTGAGGCTAACGATTTCCCCGTCGTTCAGGTAGACGACATTGGAAGTTCGGCTGATGATTGCCGATACATCGCTGGCCAGTAGGTACTCGTCGGCCCCAATGCCGACAATTAAAGGCGAACCCTTGCGAGCCCCAACCAGTTCATTCGGCTGTTCCACGCACATCACAGCGATCCCATAGGTTCCCTCGATGTGGCTTAGCGTCTTGCGGACGCTGTTCAAAAACCGGTTGTCCGAATCGGCGTCCTCTTTGGCATAGTGATAGGCGATCAGATTGCAGAGAGCTTCGGAGTCAGTTTCAGAATAGAAAGTGTACCCTTCACCCTCTAAAAACTTTCGAATCGACAGGTAGTTTTCGATTACGCCGTTGTGAACCATGGCGATTTTACCGTCACTGCTCACATGAGGGTGGGCGTTTTCCTCGGTAACGGCCCCGTGCGTGGCCCAGCGAGTGTGGCTGATTCCAAGTTGCCCAGATAGCCCATTGCCGGATACGTTTTTAGCCAGATCAGTGACCCGGCCTTTGTGCTTTTTCAGCTTTAGCGCCTCGTCAGCCAGGACGGCTACTCCAGCCGAATCGTAGCCCCGATATTCGAGCCGTTTGAGCCCTTCGAGCAAGATGGGAGATGCCTCCCGCGTTCCAATATAACCGACGATTCCGCACATGATGAGAGGTGGATTTGATTTGAGTGGATACCTCTTTGGTTTTTTGGCTTCTGGAGACGAAGATTGTTTTCTATTGGTGTTGGTGAAAAGGCCGCTTTTCTCTCAGAGTCGTTTTCTTAAAGTATTTAAATCCCCAATCGGACATAACCTGCGATTATTAATCTAAATTCGCTTCTATATTCACTCGGATTATCGGGACTCTTTTCTTCTCGAATTTTCCTGCCCGCCTTTGTTACCGCCTTTTTTCTGAAGTATGGCCATTCGTGGCCCTTTTTGAACAACATTGAACTGCTCGCGAATTTAGCGGAAAAGGCGAACAATCATCCGACCTGGTTCACGAGTGGCTGGGTGATCACAGCGCTAGGGGTATTGTCTCTACTCGAGTTCGCGGCTGACAAGTCGCCCGAAGCCCGGGAGCTTATGGATGACTTTTCGGTCTATGCGAAAACCAGTCTTTCTGGACTGACGACGTTGGGTGTCATGAATACGGCGGATGCCGAGTTCGCTGGAGATGTGCTGCAACAGGCGGGAATCATCGAGCTGATTCCCGCCATCGTTTCCGCGGGAGCCACCTATTTTGGAGCCACGGTAAGAGGCGGAGTATAGGGAGTTCTCACCGATGCAGATCCAGATGGCACGGTAAAGATTCGCGGATTTATCAGCTGGGTTGAGGACTTTTTAGCAGTCGTCGGAGTTTGGTATCTCCTGTATGCGCCGGCCTTCGCCTTAATCGTGATCCTCGCCTTTTTCGGATCGCTATAACTTATTCGCAAGTACCACGAAGGGAAATTGGAGGATCTCAAGACGCCCTGTGAAAATTGTGGCGAACGCATTCATTCATTTGCGACGGCTTGCCACCATTGCGGAGCTAAACGGGAACATCCGAACTTTATAGGGTTTTTAGGCGGCGTCAAAGATGAGAAGGCGGCATCGGTTGAAGATCAGAAACTGCGACTCATGCGACTCAAGCGCTCGCCGTTGTCGGGCGAGCGATTCGAAGGAAAAGGGGTCGAGCAACAATGCGAAGAGAATGGAACAACCGCGTTTGCCGACAAGGCTTTGACTCAAGCCTACATAGGTTCAGTAGGAGCTAAACTCCCTAAGGTGCTCTTGGTGAGCGCTATACTGGGAATCGTACCCGTGCTGGGATTGATCGCAGGGGTCATTTACTACCGATTGCGTTTAGTAGCCCCTTTCCGAAGATATCTGACGTTCGGACAGAGCTTTGTGACCATATGGCTGCTCCGAATCATACTGGTAGTCTTGGCGATTCTCCAAGTGTCTTTCGGCGGTATCGTGGCTGTTCCATTGATGGCCCTGCTGAATTTCCTATTCTACCGATCAGCTTTCAATAAAGCGCTCTCCAAGGCGAATTTGCTTTAGAATGAAAAAACGGCGCCTTTTCTTTGGCGCCGCGGGATTTACGCGACGGCCGCCCTCGGTGGGCGACCGCCGGTTAGTTTTCTTATTTAGTTATGTTTCGCTCCCATCGTTGGATTCCAAGCGTTGACCGAGGTCAAGTGAGCTAAACTCGATTAGAAACGAGGATGGGTTCCTCGCTTGAAGCTCGATTAAGCTCGCTGCTTGAGATCCATAGCTCCCAGGCCAATTAGGGCAGCGGTTACTGCTAGGCCCGCCACGAGATCTCCGGATGGACCGACGAGGCCCAGGAATCCGAATGGCACGAGAGCCAGGATGATGGATGCGATCAGGTTGCTTTTCGTTTGTGTGTTCATTTTTGCGGTCAGTTTTGGCTGACGCTAGGGATTATCGCGCATTTTAGTTATAACTTGAAATACTTATTAAGTATTAAAACAATAGTTTAAACCTATGGAAATGCATCAGCTCAGGTATTTCTTGGCTGTAGTGGCCGAGAAGAATTTCACTCGGGCGGCGGAACGCTGCCACGTGTCGCAGCCGTCGTTAAGCGCCCAGATCATTAAACTAGAAGATGAACTGGGAGATCGGCTGTTCAATCGATTGGGCCGGCGCATAGAGCTGACCATGGCGGGATCCTATTTCGAGAAGCGGGCTCGGAATATTCTGATGGAGGCCGACAATGCTTTAAGGGAGATTCAGGAAGGGACGGGAGACCCGAAAGGAACTCTCCAAATTGGAGTAACTCCTTCAGTATCACCCAAACTTTTGTCTCCCGTTCTGAGGACCTGTAGGGATCGTTATCCCAATTTGAAGATTCAGGTGAATGAAAACCTTCGCCGGTCTTTGCTAGAGAATCTGATCGATGGCGATCTCGAAGTAGTCATCTCTTCTTATTCCGGAAAATCGGCAAACGTATTTGCAGAACCAATACTCCAAGAATCGCTAAATTTGGTAGTCCCGTCAGGCCACCCTTTAGCCATGGAGGAGGTCATCGATCTTAAGGAGCTGAAAAATGAACGGCTGATACTAATTGGAGAGTCGTCGACTTTGGGGGAGAAAGTGATCGAATTCTTCGAGCTCAATGATTTCGAGCCGGACATTGCAGGGTTGTGTTCCCAAGTACATACGGCCAAGTCTCTCGTGAACTGCGGTCTGGGGTTAGCCATTTTGCCAGAAACGGCTCGAGAAGATGTATCGCCCTACGACGTTGTATTCAAACCGTTGGCCTCAGCCAAGATGTCGAGATTGCTATTCGCTTTGACGCATGAGCGGCGCTATCTCTCTTCTGGGGCTAACCTGTTTTTGGAAACGGTTCGCGAGTTTGTCGATACGAGAAAATCGCCAAACCGCGAGTAGCGCGGATTGGCGATTCCAAATTTGAAGCGAGTGACGGTGATTCGCTAGAAGCGAACCATTTTTGTCCACTTGGTTTTGCTTTGAGAGCTTTTGACTGCCGTGGCGACGAACGCCATGCCCCTCAAACCGTCTTCGACGGTTGGAAAGTCGGGATTTTTTGGAGGCTTTCTCCCGCTTACTTCTGCGGCTATAGATTTGGCAGCAGCAAGGTAAACATTGGCGAACGCTTCAATAAACGCTTCCGGATGCCCGAATGGCGTGCGCGTATTCTCAGCAGCCGCTTTGCAAACGTAGTCGTTTCCTCGTCGAAGAATCTGCCGCGGCTTGTCGTGATATTTGACGATCAGCTCATTGGGATCCTCTTGATGCCATTCCAGCGAGGCCTTGGTTCCGTACACGCGAATATTCAGATTGTTCTCGTCGCCATTAGAGATCTGCGATGCGTAGAGCACGCCTTTGGCGCCCCCTTTGTAGCGGACTAGGATGTTGCCGTCGTCATCTAGCTTACGACCTGGGACGAAGGTAGTCAGCTCGGCGCACATTTGATCGATTTCCAATCCGGTAATGTAGCCGACTAGATTGTCTGCGTGGGTTCCGATGTCGCCCATGCAATTCGACGCTCCGGCGATTTTTGGATCCGTTCTCCAGGAGGCGATTTTGCCGCTATTGTTGCTCACAATATCGCCAGTAGCGTATCCTTGTGGATATTCTGTAACCACTTTAAGAATACGGCCCAATTTACCCTTGCGAACCATGTCCTTGGCCTCTTTGACCATAGGATATCCTGTATAGTTGTGAGTCAGGGCAAAGACTTTACCCGACTTTTTGACGATACGCCGCAGTTCCCGGGCTTCGTTCATGTCGAAGGCGAGCGGCTTGTCGCAGATTACGTTGAAGCCCGCTTGCAGAAAGCATTTGGCTACCGCGAAGTGCAAATGGTTCTGAACGACGATACTGACGAAATCGATACGTTCGCCTACCGGGAGAGCAGACTCCTTTTCGGCCATTTCCTGGTACGACCCATAAACCCTGGATGGATCGAGATAGAGGTCTTTGCCTGAGAGTTGCGATTTTTTCGGATCGGATGAGAAGGCGCCGGCGACTAGCTCGATCTGCCCGTCAAGATTAGCAGCCATACGATGGACGGCCCCGATAAAGGCTCCGCGGCCTCCACCAACCATTCCCATTTTCAGTTTTCTTTTCATAGATACTTTCTCCCTCTAATTTAACAGGCGGCCGGCTTGCCGGACTCGGCTGATTCGTAGATAGCGTCAATAATTTTCATAAGCGAAACCGCTTGATCGGGTGTATTGAGCGGCTCCTCTTTTCCCTCGATGGAATAGATAAAGTTAGCAGCCGACCGGGATCTGCCCATATCTTCGCAGGCGTCTACGATAATGTCGCGATTGACGGAGTTGCCGTTTTCCTGGACGTACAGTTCGCAACTGTCGATGCAGGTTTCATCAAGTCCATCAATTCCGAATAGACGCTCGATTTTCCCGCCTGCTCCGGTGCCTTGAAACACGACGGATACTTCTTCTCGCTTGACGAGTTCGGCCCAAGAAACCTGCAAGCTCAATGTTTGCCCGGTTTTGAATGTGACAAATCCGTGAGCTGCTGCCTCGACGTCATTGACACCTTCAGCATTGTCGGGAATGCCCCAGGGACCTTTGAAGTTCTTGTCGGTAATGAAGTCAGAAAAGGTGTTCCCCATCACGTATGCGGGTTCGGGATACCCCATCAGATGCATTGAAAGATCGACCATATGAAGAAGATCGATTAGCGGTCCCCCTCCGGAAAGGCTCTTGTTAGTAAACCAACCGCCGAAGCCTGGAATGCCTGTTCGGCGTATCCATTTCGCTTGGGCGGAATTAATGTTCCCGATCGTTCCATCTGCCACGTATTCCATCATGGCATAAGATTCGGGGCGGGCCCGATTGTTGAAATTGAACATCAAATGTTTTGATGAGGCTTCGGAAGCCGCTTTCATTTGCTGTACTTCGTCTGCATTCAATCCGGGAGGCTTCTCGCAGAATACATGCTTGCCCGCGCTGAGCGCCTGGACGGCCAGCGGGGCGTGAAACTTGTTGGGAACGATAATGGATACGGCGTCGAGATCCGGCATGGCCTCGAACATCCCTTCGACAGAACCGAAGGTCTGGGCTACCCCGTATTCCTTGGCGGTCGCTTTCGCTGCTTCTTCGTTGAGGTCGGCAATGGCGACGATTTCCGCCCCGGCTTGCCGAAATCCATCGATGTGGTACTGGGCCATGCCTCCAGCCCCTATAATCGCTACTTTCGTGCTCATAAATCTTAGACGCTAATTTGCGTTTATTGGTTTTCTTTGTCGAAGGCCGAGTCGAAGGCGACGTCGCTTGAAGGGAAGTCGACAGAGCGGACAAAGGCGGATGCCTCGGTAGCTCCGTGGACGCGGTCCATGCGAATATCCTCCCACTCAACGGACAGCGGACCTTGATACTGGATGTCGTTGAGGGCGACTATGATATCCTCAAAAGCGATATCTCCGTGGCCTAGCGAACGGAAATCCCAGTAGCGTCGGGGATCACCAAAATCGGTATGCCCGCCGAACACGCCTGTATCCCCATTGCCATGACCCCACCAAACGTCTTTCATGTGGACGTGATAGATGCGGTTGGAAAAGGTTCGAATGAATTTGACGTAGTCGACTCCTTGGTAGCCCAGGTGGGAAGGATCATAGTTGAAACCGAACCGCTTGTGCTCTTTCAATGCCCGGATCGCTCGTGAAGCCGAGGCGATGTCGAAGGCGATTTCCGTTGGATGAACTTCCAATCCGAAATTGACGTTGACTTTGTCGAACTCATCCAGAACGGGGATGAATCGATTGGCGAAGTCTTGAAAGCCTTTTTCCAGGAAGGCCTGATCCGTGGGAGGAAAGGCATAGAGGGCATGCCAAATCGAGGACCCAGTGAAGCCATTGACGACTGCTGGAAAGTCATCCTTCTTTTTACGACCCGGTTTTAGATCGAAAAACTTGCGACAGGCCTTGGCGGTTTTGATCAGTTTGCGAGCGGCCCGACGACGGACGCCCTCCGGTTTGCCATCGCCCCAAACATCGGGAGGGAGAATCGCTTTGTGACGCTCGTCGATATTGTCGCAAATCGCTTGTCCTATGAGGTGATTGGAAATGGAGAAGCAAGTGAGCCCATGATCCGCAAGCAGCTCCCATTTCTCTTTGCAATATTTCTTGCTTCGGGCTGCCTGATCCACGTCGAAGTGGTCGCCCCAGCAAGCGAGTTCAAGGCCGTCGTACCCCATCTCTTTGGCGAGAGGAGCGAGCTCGTTGATCGATAAGTCGGCCCATTGGCCGGTGAATAATGTTACAGAACGTGACATAGCGAGTTTTCAGTAAATGGGGTTCGTGGATAAAAATTCCTAAGAGAAGGTTTTTGTGAACTATTCGATCTAGGGAATCAATGAGAAATGTCGGCCTGAATTGGCCCAGTCGCCGATTCGGGTTTCTTGAAGCCCGGTCCTCTACGAGTTCGGCTAAACGTATTTGGCAACTGAATACAAATAAGCCGAATCCAAACTCGTTATTTCGAGAGGATGGGCGATCAGTCGTAAAGCCAGTAAGCTTGGCTTTGGATCTGGAACTGCTTGGCCTGGCGTTCCCAAACGCCGATGAACCCGGCTCGGTTTGCTTGGGTTCCTTTACGAGAAATTTCGTTCCACCAGCTGGTTGAGCCCACATGTTTGTTGAATAACTCCATTTGCGTATTCGGGGCGCTCGAAAATGGATTGGCGGGATCGAACAGAGCTGTAATTTGCATCATGTGAAAGCTGAGCTCCGTTGGACGCCAGGCTCTCCAGTCAGTAACCTTTACGTACAAGCCTGTATTGCCACCGCCGAATGGTTTGCGTTCGAATGCCACTCCGGGAATAGACCGACGGTTTAGCTCGCGTTCGAGTTGATCGAGCGTAGCGTTGGTGTGGGTCAGAATTCGAAAAGGATATTCGCTTCCGATACCGTGTTTGAAGTTCCCCAATTGAGCGCCGAGGCCTGTCATGGCGTATCCAACTGCTGCTGGAAAATCGGGAATATTCGGGGAGGGGGCAATCCATTTCAATCCGAGCATTGGCCAACTCATGTATCGATTCCATCCGTCCATAGTGACTACGGTCAGCTTGCCGGTCCGCCGTTGAATATCGGTGATGCTGAGAATGCCTGGCTTTGAAACGGCCATTCGCGCAAGCTCTCCGATGGTAAGACCGTGAACGTAGGGTATCGAGAAGGCCCCAACATAGCTTTGCCAGCGCCGCTCGACTATTGGACCATCGACTTTCAGGCCTCCGAGAGGGTTGGGCCGATCTAGAAGGATAACCTCAACCCCGTTCTCGAAAGCGGCTTCCAGCGCGAGTTTCATGCAGCTGATAAATGTGTAGGACCGTGTACCAATATCTTGGAGGTCAATTACGAGGACGTCGATGCCTGCCAGCATGTTCGGTGTCGGCTTTCGGTATTTTCCGTAGAGGGAGTATACCGGGAGCCCGGTTCTTGGATCTATGGCATTGTCGATGGGCTCATTCGCCTTCTCGTTACCGTAGATTCCATGCTCTGGCCCGAAAAGAGCCACGAGATTCACCGCGCGATTCTGGTGAAGAATGCGCACTGTGGAAATTCCCAGGCGATTGACGCCGGCTGGATGGGTAAGCAATCCCACGCGCTTGCCCAGCAATGGAGCGAATCCTTGATCGGCGAGGACGTCGATTCCCAGTTTGATGTGCGGCCTGTAAGGGAGGCTTCCCGTCTGACTCTGAAGCAATCCCTGGAAAGTCGTATTGGAATTTTGGGGAATTAGATTTTGGGCCAGCAGCGATTGCGTGGCAATCAGTATCGCGATGATCGGAAATGCGCGTGTCATAGGAGTCTATCGAGCGGTTTTCCCGCTCTAAGTCGAAAAGGTTGCGCAGGTTTGCAGTTGGGGGCAAACCGGAATGCTACTTTTCGGCATTCTCTGAGGTCGAGCGGGCCGCTTCTTCGCTTGGATGAAAGCGAATCGGTAGACCATATCAAGGAGGAAGGCTAGTGCCAGCCCGGCTATAATGCCACCGGTTACCAAAGAGAATGCGGTGTAGCCGATCTGGGAATCCATTACGTCCAGTCGCAGCGTCTTTATGACACGGTCGCCCAAAAGAGCTAAAGCTGGGTAGATGGCCCACATGGTGGCGAGATTCGTTACCAATTGGGTTCCCATTATTACCGGCAAATTGGCTCTGAGGACCCAGGCTGATGCGAAAGCGAGGATGAATTGGATGCCGACGATGGGCAAAAATGCGATGATGAATCCAAGGTAGAGGGCTAGGCTGACTTCTCGAATCCGAAATGACCAGAGGTCGGGCCGCTTTCTAGCTGTATTGGCGAACCATTTAAGAACCGGCCAGCGATGAAGCGTGGCTTTGCGAGGCAAGGGTCGAAGCAGTTGTTTTGCTCGCCTAATTCGAATGCGCTTCTGCTTTCGCGCTTCGTGTTCGTACATGGCCTCCGCTTCAGCGACGTTCATTGGCTATTGTTCGATTTTTGTCAGAGTTGGGATTTGCTAGGTCCAGTCTCGGTTTTACGCTGCAAATTGCCTGGTCGGCTAGATTTAACTGAGTCTGACACCTCGTTTTAACAATTGTTTATCCGAGGAGAATAAATCGGCCCAGATTACGAAGTCTGCAGCCTAGGTCTAGGAAGATTGGGCGAAATGTTCCCGAAGCGCTTTCCTCATATTTTCTTCTGTTTTTTGCAGAGCTTCAGGCAGGGGCAGACTCGGCGCCGAAATTTGCCTGAGGGAAGCTTGAGCAATTGGGCAATCGGGAATCGACCCAATACTGCCAGCCAAAACTAGAAGCCGCTTGTTCTTGGCAATCGTTTCCAGCGCAAGGGCCCCTGGTCCCTTGCCATGAAGGGATGACTCGTCAAAGCGACCCTCGCCGGTGATCACCCAATCGGCTTGAGAAAATTTTTCGTCAAGACCAATCCAAGCTTTGACTAGACTGTACCCGGATACGATCTGGGCTTCCAAACCAGCTTTGAGTCCAAAGGCTGCTCCACCAGCTGCTCCAGCCCCCGCTTCATCGCGAGATGCTGGGTACGCCCCGTCGGCCTGAATCAATAGATCGGCGAGGCGCTCGGTTTCAGATTCCAACTCTTGAAAACGGTCTTTCGTGAGCCCTTTTTGCGGCCCGAATATAGCTGCTGCTCCCCTGTTTCCGAGCAAGGGATTCTCGACGTCACACGCGAGTCGAATCTGGAAGGACTCAGGAAGCTGCGTCGATGACAGGGAAATCTTAGCTATTCTAGGCCAAATGTTGGGTATTGGAGCCCCATCGATTTGGTTGTCATCTTTATCGAAAAACCTGTATCCAAGTTTCCATAACGCACCCAATGCTAAATCGTGTGTCGCGGACCCGCCGAGCCCGATGATCGCTCCTTGGGCTCCTTTTTCCTGAGAGATTTTCACCAGCTCTCCGAGACCTGCGGTAGTTACGTCCCAGGGGGATCTTCCGTCGATTGGCGTGAGGGCAATACCACTACTCTCGGCCATTTCTATGACGGCGATTTGATCGACCTCCGGGCTCCAGTTTAGAAGCCGTCGGGCCGCCGCGGGAATCTTTTCAGCCGAAACTAAGCCGTAGCGAGCATCCACGACTCGTTGTCGCGGATCCGTGACCGAAGCGATGTGGAAATCACCGTCGAGTATACCCGCAAGCGTGTCGCAGAATCCATCTCCCCCATCGGCGAGCGGGGCCGTGTCGATTTCCCAGTCGGGGCGGAGAACTCCTAGTTCGTCGGCCGCAGCCTTGCAGGCTTCTCGGGCGGAAAGAGCGTCCTTGAATTTATCGAATGCTAAGAGAACCCGCATCGGAAAACCGCGATATTCGAATAGGATTAAGGGGCGATTTTTAACCATGACCGAACGTCTTTGACGTAGCGTGTATCCAACGCGATGTCGCGCGCTTTTCGCTCCTCGGCTCGGGATGAAACGTTTCCTGAAAGAATGACCGATCCGTTTGAGACCTCGATTTCAATATCGCTAGCGTCAATTGAAGAGTCGAGCTTTAGACGACCGCTGATCGCTGCTTTGATTCCGGCGTCCTTAGCGGAATCGATGATCTCCTTACCTTTTTCGGCGATTTCCTCTCGTTCCTCCCGAGTGTTGCCGAGCAAGGATCGAGCTCCTTCTTTAAGATCATCTGCTACCTTTTCCGTAGGCTCGGCAGCTTTGTCATTCAACTCCTTCATGGGCGATTCGGAAGAGCCTTTCTGATGCGATTCGCGATCGGACAGCGAAAGAGCTGATTTGAACGATTCGGGGTCGTTGTAGTAAGCCGTTATCATCGCTCCAATGAAAATGCCGAGTATGAGGGCGGTGAAAAAAGTTTTCATAGCTAAAGAAATATGGATCGGCCATATCCTCTTTAAGCTAGGTGGTTAGTCAATGAGGGATGGGTTGGGTCAGGCAATATTGGGTTGTGTGCAGCTCTGAATTGCAGAATTCTAGTAGAATGATTTCCAAACGGTTTCTATTTGCGTGGATCGCGGTTCTTGGATGGGCAGTGTTTGCCTGGGCGAATACGGATGTCCCGAGCAATTATCCGACGATCGGCAAGATCAACAAAATGGATGGTCGCCTGGATGTATTGATCGATCCAGATGCGAAGATCGAGGTCTTGGCCTCGGGTTTTGTGTGGTCGGAAGGTCCTGCATGGAATAAGCAGGGCTCATTTCTTGTATTCTCGGATATCCCTCGAAATGTAGTAATGAAATGGAGCGAGACTGAAGGATTGAGCGTGTTCATGAAGCCCTCTGGATACACAGGTATCGATGATTATGGAAGGGAGCCAGGTAGCAACGGATTGCTTTTCGATTCTGAAGGGCGTTTGACTCTATGCGAGCATGGAGATCGCCGTGTGTCGGTACTTACGGAAGGGGGGGGTAAGCGAACTCTGGCGGACAACTATCGAGGCAAGCGTTTCAATAGCCCAAACGATCTCGTGTATGCCTCGAATGGAAACCTGTATTTTACGGATCCTATTTATGGACTTCCAAAGAGGGAAAACGATTCGAAAAGGGAGATGGATTATTGCGGTGTGTATTTACTTCGCCCTGACGGTGAAGTTGTATTGCTCACTAAGGATTTTAGCAGGCCAAACGGAATTGGGCTATCGCCAGATGAAAAGACGCTTTATGTTGCTCAATCCGATAGTGCCGCTCCAATTGTGAGATCGTTTCCAATAAGAAATGATGGTTCACTAGGCGAAGGCAAACTGTTCTTCGATGCATTGCCCTACAAAGGAGACGGAGTGGGAAATTGCGACGGAATGGCGATCGATCAAGATGGGAATCTTTGGGCCACGGGCCCCGGTGGCATCTACATCCTTTCGCCCAATGGCGATCTGCTCGGACGCATCGAAACAGGCGAGCATTCCAGCAATTGCGCTTGGGGGGATGATGGTTCAACCCTTTACATGACGGTAGATATGTACGTCTGCCGCGTTAAAACGCGAGTCAAGGGGATCGGGTTTTAGGGAGTTGGTTACTGGATACGAGGATATCTAGTAAACTTCAGCTTCGATCAACAAGGGTTCCGAGCCTAGATCTTCGAGCCAGCAAACTCGCTCGGATACGACATCCAGCTTGAGCCAAAATTTGCCGGGCTGGTCTACATGAAGCGGAACATCCGCTTCGAATCCTTCCTCTGGCTCCAATTCTACAGGAATGGGTAAGCGCGTGTTGTCTTTCAAAATCTCTTTGCTGTTGTAGTCCAGCAAGCGCGAGGCGATGTTCATGACCCCGATGAAGTTTTCGTTTTTGCATAGCCACCTTGAGTCGCCAGTATTTTTAACGGTAACACGCACGTTTTTGCGCTCGCCAGCCTTCAATGATAGATGGGATTGGTCGCAAGTAAGCTCGTGGGAGAGTCCATTAGAGGCGTAGCGGCTGTCGTTCATGGGCCTGCCTTTCTGAAAATAGAAGATTCCGCTGTTTCGCTCAAAATTGGAGATTGAATCTCGCATGCTTTCCGGAACTGCTCCCGAAACACACTCGCGCCACTCGGCATAGCTCAACACGTACTCGGGACATGCGGCGACTTTGAATACAGGCCCCTCAAAGCCAACATTTCGAAATTGAGCGGCGAGTTCATCCATGTTGAGATCATTCTCGAGAACATTGAATTCGCGCATTTCTCGTTGCGATTCCTCCGTTGTCGAGTGGGGCCCGATCGGTTCGTTGAACACGATAGTTCCGCCATTTCTCAACACTCGAAAGAATTCTTGGATAATTTGGTTTTGGTTAGGAACGTGGTGGAAAGCGTCGAAACAGATAATTCGGTCGATTTCCTCATCCTCAGTCGGTATCCGAACTCCATCGAAAAGTCGGTTGTCCCAAGACGCTAGTGGCTTATTGGGAATTGGGTACTCTTCGAAAAGGCGCTGACCAAGACGTAACGCTTCTTCAGATACGTCTGTCGCAATCACAGAACATCCCATTTGCCAAATCGCTTTGGAAATCCAGCAGGTTCCAGCTCCGAAATCTAACACCTTCATCCCGGGTGCGAGTCGAAGGCCCTCGAGCATAAGCCCTAAGCGAACCAACAATTGGGGAGTGTGGTTGGGCATGGAGAAAGGCTTGCCCATCTGAATCTCAACTGCTGGAAGCCTTTTGTAGTACTAGTCCGAATATCGATTAAATTCTTCAATACTGTGCTCGTCGATCAATTTCTTGGGATCGATGAGTTCTTGTTCCATTTTGGCTTCTTTGCGTTGCGGTTGGCTACTGGAGATTATCCGTAGGCGGCACCCGTATCCACGTCGATCACACGGTAATTTTCAACGTGGAAGTGCGGATCCGAGCGGAACGTTAGCTGGGCGTGGTAATCTTTTTCCAGACTGATAAGCAAATCAGCATCCTCTTCCCGCAGCCGGTCGATAATGGCCGGATTTACGAGAACTCGGAGTTTGATAGGCTTATCCGGATCCGTGGCTCGAGTGCGAGCTCGGCGGACGATTCCCGAAAGCTTTCGCTGCAACTCGACGCTCACTGTAGTGGCGGATTTCACGATGCCTTTCCCACGGCAGTATGGGCAATCTGTATACAAGCCTGATGACACGCTCTCCTGCATTCTTTGACGCGTCATTTGCATGATGCCGAGCGGAGAAATAGGAAGGATATGGGTCTTCGCCTTGTCCAACGACATGTGGCGCCGCATTTGATTGAGAATCGCATTCCGGTGCTTCCGCTGTTTCATATCGATAAAATCGATAATGATCAGCCCACCGATGTTTCGCAGGCGTATTTGCCGAGCGACCTCCGCCGCGGCCTCGCTGTTTACGTGGAATATAGTGTTGTTCTCGTTGCCCTTGTTCTTGTGGGAGCCGGTGTTTACGTCGATGGCGATGAGGGCTTCGGTTTCGTCGATGACGATCGCGCCTCCTGACGGAAGCGGCACCGCTCTCTGAAACGTTTGCTCGATCTGATTCTCGATATTGTAGCGCTCGAAAATGGGAATGCTGTCGGTGTACAAATGGATTTTGTTGGTCGACCGTTTCGAGATTTGACTGACGTCGTCGACGACCGACTTGTGGTCTTCAGGATTGTCGATCAGCACGCGATCGATGTTTTCGGTCAGGAAGTCCCGTACGGTTCGCTCGCTTAGATCCGGCTCTTTATACAGGCAAGAGGGGGCTTTTACGGTGTCGATCTTGCTTTGGATTTTGTCCCAAGTCTTGAGCATTATGTGCAGGTCCCTTACGAAATACCGGGCCTTTTTCCCTTCGCCGGCTGTTCGGACAATGATACCCATGCCCTCGGGTATCGTGAGGTCCTGAATGATCTTCTTTAGGCGAGCGCGTTCCTTGGGATCTTCAATTTTCCGAGAGATGCCACATTGGTCGGAATAGGGCATCAGCACGAGAAAGCGTCCTGGTAGAGAGAGGTTCGTGGTGGTCCTCGGCCCTTTTGTGCCGATTGGGCCCTTAGTTACTTGAATGACGATTTCGGTGCCAATCGGGTAGTGATTGGGGATGTCCTTGATCGTGATCTTCTTATTTTTCTTCTTATTCTTGGAACGGTTGACCCGTACCACCTCGACGGAGGAATCCGCGGCTTGCGGCAGAATGTCCCAGTAGTGCAGGAAAGCGTTTTTCGGCAGTCCAATGTCGACGAAGGCAGCCTTCAGCCCCGGGTCGAGATTCTTGATCTTCCCTTTGAAAATCCCTCCGACTATGCGCTGGGCGCTTCGGCGACGCTCGATATCGAACTTATCAAGAATGCCGTCAACCAGAAGGCCAACACGCGTCTCCAATGGTTCGGCGTTGATGATCAGCTCGCGGTAGGGTTCTTTCTCTTTCTTGAATTTCTCGACGATTTTCGTCAGAAGCGGGCGACTTTTGGATCGCTTATCCGCTTCCTCTTTCAGTTTCGCTTGATCGACAGGCTTCGCGGGTTTCCGCGAAGGAGGATTTCGAAGCTCTTCTTCATGCTTGGACGAGGGGTCCGGTTTTTCGGTATTGATATTGTTTTCGCTCATTCTGTAACGTTTCCGAGTTAGCAGAAGGCGCCGATTCATGGTAGCAGGACCGTGTTGAGAAATGCTGTCTTAGGAATCTTATCATTAAAACTCCTTGCGAAATCTGTACACGCTTTGCGCCAGTCCTTGTAGGACGCAGCAGCTCACCATGAAGGTGCCTCCGTGACTTAAGAACGGGAGCGGTAGTCCGGTTATTGGCATCAACCCGATTGTCATTGCGATGTTAACGAAAACATGAATCGAAAACAGCGTTGCGACGCCGATAACCAAGAGCGTACCGAAACGGTCGCGGGCTATCGTGGCGATGCGTATGCTGTTCCCAATAAGCAAACCGAATAGGGTGACGACGACTACGCTTCCCAAAAAGCCTGTTTCTTCCGCGATAACGGAAAAAATGAAGTCGTTATGAGCTACTGCGCGAGGCAGGTAGCCCAGCTGGGCCTGGTTGCCATTCAGGTATCCTTTACCTAGAAGGCCACCAGAACCCACGGAAATAATCGATTGTTCCCGATTCCAGCCGACATCTCTTCGATCGACTCTGTCGGGATAAATAAAGCCCATAATGCGCTGCCGCTGATAGTCCTCTAGGACGGGGATCCAGTAGGTGGGCCCCTCAACGACTTGCTCTTCTTTCGCCTCCGCTTTGGCGATGACATACTCGCTGTACCGATGGGTATCCAACAAGACTAGCCCCACGAGCACGGCAAAGATTGCGAATGCAGTCGTAAAGAAGGACTTGGTTAGATTGGATGCGTACAGTTGGGCGAACACGACGGAAGGAATGACTAGCGCCGACCCTAGGTCGGGCTGGAACAAGATGAATAAGAATGGAATAGAAATCGCAAGCGCCATTTTCGCCAGTGTGAGACGAGATTCCTTGATGGTACCGATTTCGGATCTCGTTAGCAAGCTGGCCCCGATGACCAGGCAGGCGAGCTTAGCCAGCTCGCTGGGCTGAACGGTAGTCACGCCGACGTTGAGCCAGCGTTTCGCTCCGTATATCGTCACTCCAAGTGGACTCAATTTCACAAGGATAAGCGCGATAAGCCCTAATGAATAGAGCCAATGCGAGTATTTTAGGAAGATCTTGTAGTCAAAATAGGACACCACTGCGTAGGCGCTCAATCCCACGAAGATCCAAACGATCTGGCGAATCCAGTCGTTGCTTTGCTGGTAGTGCTGAGCGCTGTAGATAAAGAACACGCCTATGATCGATAGGACGATCAGGCATAGGGGGGAGACCGGATCGAATCGGGAATGCGATTTGTTGACTGATGGGCGTGACACCTTTGGCTCGGCTTGAGAGGCCGTGGTCCGATTGTTGAACGAGGGGAAGTCCGGTTGAAAGAAAATTCTAGCAGGTTTGGAAACTAAAACCAGCGATGGTGTCGTATAGTGCTTTGTCGCTCCTATTGGAGCTGCCGTTGTAGACGGCTTTGGCCAATCTGGCAGGTGTTCCGGAGTCCCCCGATGGGGCTCTGAAAAAGCCCTCGTAGTTACGCGAGGGCTTTTTCCTGCCTGCACGATTGCTGGTTGATCTCGGCTGCTATTTGTTTAGCACATTTTATCGAATGACGGATGAGGGGTTAGTAAAGGCCCGGCTCGATAAATGGCTATGGGCTGTGCGGCTATTCAAAACGAGATTCCTGGCGACGGAAGCTTGCCGGGGCGGTAAAGTTCGAGTGAGGGAAGAAAAGGCAAAGCCGTCCTACTCCATCAAAGTGGGCGAAATGGTGACGGTTCAGTCGGGTCCCATAACGAAAACCATCCGTGTGTTGGGCCTCATAGAGAAGCGAGTGGGCGCCAAGCTAGTTCCGAACTACATGGAGGATTTGACGCCACCGGAGGAATACGAGCTCTTGAAGATGACGGCGGCCCAAAAGGTCCTCCGAAGGGATCGGGGAACTGGCCGACCCACAAAACGCGATCGCAGGGAAATCGAACGCCTGTTCGGGAATGACTAATGCCATCTCTTTGCTGAACGCAATTGAGCCTGCATTAGAACCGCAGCGAATAGGGGAACGCCAGATTAGCCATCAGCGTTGATGGCTAGTCTGGCAGCGACCGATCTCCAAGCTACCGCAAGTTGACGCCCGTGCGGCAGCCTGAGCAGGTTGCTCTGCCGGGATAGTCTGAGAAAATGGTTCTACCGACGACTTCTGCGGATCTTCTTCGCCTTGCGGCTCGAGTGGTAGAAGCGCCAGCAGCGTTTATGGTTCTCCTCATTGCGGGATACGGCATCCACGAGTGGCTGGGCGAGTTCTTCGCTGAGGATTCCCCAGCGATAGAGAATGGATACTTTCAAGAGGAAAATGCGGGGGGAGGGCTTTTTCAGTGAATACAGAAGCGATCTTGCGATCCATTTACTGATAACTCCCTCCTCGTGGAGGCCTCGTATCCATGCTTCCGGGTCGATCGGCTTCTCTTCTTCGGGTTCCTCGAGAATGCAAGGATCTCCGATTAGAGATAGAATGCCATCGTCATAGAAGGAACCATGGATCGTCTCGCCGGTGTCTACCAGGTAATCCCATTCTACGCCCTGCGTTTGGAACAGGGCGTAGAGACCGCAATACCGCTCGAGCGATCCATTGTTTGCGATCAACAACTCATTCTCGACAACAGCTAGATTCGTTAGTCCGTCGAGATTTGTCAGCGAAGCGTAAGACTGTACAACAAGTGTGCTTACATCTGTTAGATTCAGCAACCCCGATGTGTCGACTAGGGCATGGTTACCGCTTATAAATAGGGTGCTGCCAACAGACCTGAGGTTCTCGAGCCCATCTAGATTCGTGATCGGATCAGCTGTGCCTGGCGCAGACTCGATAACCACGTCGAAGATCACTTCGGTAACATCTCTGGAGGCGTCGACTTCAGTTTGCGTTGTCAGAAAGAGACTGTCCACCGTTTGCGCTAAAACGGAAGGAGTTACGATTGCGATGGCGCTCAAAAAATAGAGACCCCGCGCGATTTGTTGGATTCGATTTTTCATATTCCCTTTTTGAGTCCATTGTCTCAGTCTTGGGTGGCTTTCGTCTACGGGCAGGGGCCAAAATCAAGTTAATAGACCGTCAAATATGTTTGGCTAATCCTGAGGGTAGGAGATCTCGTTCACTACCCATTGAGTAACCTCCACGTGCTCGATTATAGAGCGTTCGCTTCTTCGATCGCCCAACGATGAAGCGGTCTAGGTATTCGCACCCTTGAAGGAAACGAGAGCTATCGAGGGGCAGTTTGACTTTGCCAATGAAGCGTTGGGTCTATCCCCTCCCCTTGAGATTCAGTGAAAGGACTCCAATTACGGATATTGATAAAAAGGATGGCCTCCATCCATATAGCTGTTTGCATTGGGTTTGAATGAGTGGCCCTCCCCCACTAGGAAAAGTCATTGTTTTCCCGCTAGTTGTCTCGACCTTGCTGGCGGTGGCGATTGTCGTGTTCGCTCCGCAGCTCGGGATTTTCGCTTGGGGATCCGCTTGGATAGGGACGTTCGCGGTACTTATGGTCTGGAATTTCTTGAACCATGTCTGGAAGTAGGGAAGTAAGCCCAATGGAGCTGGCTAAAACGGGTGTGTCGTATCCAACCGTCGAGGACCTGTTTCAAGCGATCCTGGAAGCCCGACAAAGGGTATACAAGATTGCGCGACCGACGCCGTTCCATCGATTGAGCGAAGACGAAGACCTATGTATCAAGCGAGAGGATCTGTCGCCCATCCACGCCTACAAGTGGCGAGGCGCCTACAACCGAATGCGCTTGCTCAGCGCCGAGGAGAGGTTGCAAGGCGTGGTCTGCGCATCGGCGGGAAATCATGCCCAGGGGGTTGCTTTGGCTACGCAGGCGCTAGCGACTCATGCAGAGATTTTTATGCCCCGCTCGACGCCGCTCATGAAACAGGAAGCGGTTAGATCGATCGGCGGCGATGCCGTTCACGTTAGATTGGAGGGCGATTCCTACGACGATGCATCCCGGGCTGCCCGGGCTTACAGCGAGCAAGAGCAAAAGTCATTCATTCATCCTTACGACGACTTAGCGGTTATGGCTGGCCAGGGGACTTTGGCCGACGAAATCGTTATGTCGGGCGAGGGTGTTTTCGATATTGCCTATTTACAGATTGGCGGTGGCGGTATGGCCGCAGGAGTGGCGTGTTGGCTCAAACGGTACTATCCGAAAATCGAGATTGTTGGGGTCGAAGGGGTGGACCAGGCGTCCATGGCAGCCGCCATGAAAGCGGGGAAGCCCGTGGAGCTCGAGTATCTGGATGTGTTTTGCGATGGAACGGCTGTTAAGAAGGCTGGTGAACTGACCAGCCATTTTTGCCGGCAGTTGATCGACCGGTACCTTACGGTTTCCAATGATGAGGTTTGCGCTGCCATGCAACTGCTATGGGATACGCACCGACAAATCCCGGAACCGGCGGGCGCCATGGGTTTGGCAGGCTGGCTTCAGGAAAAAGAAAGGGTCGGTGGAAAGCGGGCCTTGGCGATTGTTTGCGGCTCCAATATGGATTTTGGCCAACTGTCGCATATCGTTCGGCACGCAGGTATTGGCTCGGCGCATAGAAGGTACTACCGCTTTTTGATTCCGGAGAGAAAGGGGGCGTTGCTGGAATTGCTGGAAACGTTTCTGGACTCGGTGAACATCATCGAGTTTCAGCATGGCATGTCTAATCTCGAAGAGGCTGCGCCCATATTGGGAATAGACGCGATGCCGGAAACCTTCTCAGTCCTTGAAGGCCAACTACTTAAATTGGGTATCCGCTTCGAAGACGCTACGGGAGACGAGGATGTGGAGTTTAGAATTATCCGATATAATGCCGAACTGATACGGAATCCTTGCTTTATCAAGATCGAGTTCCCGGAACGGGCTGGGGCTTTGCGCGAGTTCCTGATCAGCCATTGCCAACGGGCCAGCATCGTGTATTTTAATTATAGTTACACTGGAGAGCGCGTTGGACGGGCCCTTATCGGATTCGACTTCGATTCTGAAGTTACTCGAGAAGCATTTCGCAAGGGGATTTTCGAACGTCCATCAATCCTCCGCGACGTAAGGGAAATCTCTGCATCCGCGTTGGGGCGACTTGTTTGATCGGATTATGTTTACGTTCATTGATCTGTTTGCGGGTATTGGAGGGTTCAGAATCGGATTAGAGCAATTGGGTGGCCAATGCGTATTCAGCTCTGAGATAGACAAGCATGCAGCGGCTACCTATGAGCGAAATTTCGGCGAAAAGCCGGCGGGCGATATTACCCGGATCCATCCAGATGAAGTTCCGCGCCATGACGTTTTGTGCGGCGGCTTTCCTTGCCAGCCATTTTCCGTAAGCGGTAAGCAGAGGGGTTTTGAGGATGCGAGAGGAACGCTGTTTTTCGAAGTGATGCGCCTCGTTACTGCCAAGCGCCCGAGAGCTGTGTTTCTGGAAAATGTCGCCAATTATGCTCGTCACCAAAATGGAGATACGCTCAAAAGAACAGTGGCCATGCTTGAAAGCGAGGGGTATCGCGTTTCCCATGCCATCTTGAATGCCTCCAATTTTGGAGTACCTCAGGCGAGAAGGCGGCTTTACATAGTAGGAGTGAGAAGCGATGTGGAATCTCAGGCTTTTGAGTTTCCCGAGTCGTCGAATAGCGATAAGAAAGTCGCTATTAAGGATATCCTGATTTCGAATGCTGAAGCTTGCGAGCAGATCATAGACAGAATTGATATTCGTTTTGACGATACGAAGACGCAATCAGCTACAAGCCGGCCCTTGCAGATTGGTACTATCAATAAGGGCGGTCAGGGCGAACGCATATACTCTATCGAGGGTCATGGCATAACTCTCTCTGCCCACGGTGGGGGAGCCGCGGCAAAAACGGGGGCCTATTTAGTGGATGGGGTGGTTCGGCGATTGCATCCGATTGAATGCCGTCGTATGATGGGTTTCCCCGAGTGGTTCTCCATCGATTCTCGCCGAGGCCAGGCTTATAAGCAATTCGGCAATGCCGTTGTTGTTCCCGTTATAGAAGCTATTGGAAAAAGGATGCTCGAGTCGGCAGATCTAGCCTGGAAACAAGCTGAATGGAAATTCGACGATTCAAGTAAGGCCAGAAATCTGGAAACAGCGTCATAGGCAGTTTGCAAACTTGCCAGTGGGCGGCGTCTAGGATTGCTTCATGAATGAATCACCCAAGATGAAAAAGGCGAAAGACAAGCGTTCGGTCGATATGCAGATCATGCGGGATTGGGTAGACCCAGGCTCGCGAGTTCTCGATTTAGGATGCGGACGAGGCGTGCTGCTGGAGTATTTGAAGCAGACGAGAGATGTGGACAGCGTGGGAGTCGATCTCAACTTCGGGAAGATCCGTGCCTGTGTGAAACGGGGCATATCAGCTTATCTCGGGGATATGATGGATTTCATGAAGGTGTTTCCCGACAAGCATTTCGATCGAGTTATTTGCTCCAGAACGCTCCAAGAGCTGGATAACCCTTCAGTTGTCGTAAATGAAGCCTTACGTGTTTCCAAATACCTCACTGTTGGATTTGTGAACTTCGCGTATTGGAAAAATCGGTTTAGCATGCTTCTTAAAGGCCATCGGCTGGAAAACGAAGTATACCCAACCTCCTGGGAAGAATCGAGACCGGGCAACCCGCTCTCAGTTCGCCAGTTTGAAACGTACTGCGCCGACAACGGTATTGAGATAGCCAGAAAGGTTTACCTTGGAGGCGATTGGAAGCGAGAAACAACAAAGCTTCCGAATTGGTTGTGCGGATACGCGATATACGACTTGAAGGCCAAGTAGAGCTTATACCCCTTACAAAAAGTTTTGTGTAAATGGCGGAGCGTGAAGCGATTCGCTGCCTTGCGCTGCTCTCCTTTGAGGCAGCACCATTTGCTCAATCCTTTTTGTAAGGGGTATTATACTAGAAGTAGAATGGGAGCTGCGGCTGCTTGAGGACAAGCAACCCTACTTTTGGCAGTGTGGCCTATCAGATTCGCGGTATAAAACCGCTCCAACATTTCTTGAGCTAGGAGGCGAGGAAGTCGCGAACGAGGTTAAAGAGCTCGTCGGACTCTACGAGAAATGAGTCGTGGCCGAGATCCAGGTCTAGTTGCGTGTAGGACGCTCGTACGCCTTGTCTCAACATTGCCAATACAATCTCTCGGTTCTGCTCAGGGGGGAATAGCCAATCGGATGTGAATCCGACGGAAAGGGCTTTGCACTTCAGATTTTGAAAAGCCTTGTCCAGGCTTCCGTATGAATGGGCGAGATCGAAGTAACCGAGGGCTCGGGTAAAGTATAGGTAGGTATTGGCGTCGAAGCGATTGATAAAGCTTTCCCCTTGGTAGCGTAGATAGCTTTCCACTTCAAATTGAATGTCGAACGAGTAACGGTTGCCTTTCCCTGTCGGACGCCGACGTCCGAATTTTCGCTCCATGCCGCGGTCTGAAAGATAGGTGATATGGGCCATCATGCGGGCGATGGCCAAGCCGACGTCGGGACCTTCCCCTTCAGCGTAGTTTCCCTGCAGCCACTTGGGATCCTGCATAATGGCTTGGCGCCCCACTTCATCGAAAGCTATTGCCTGGGCGTTCTGTCGCCAAGTCGTAGCCATAGGTATGATACGCTTCACAAAATCGGGGTATTCGATTGCCCATTGCATTACCTGCATGCCTCCCATAGATCCACCTATGACGGCATAGAGCTCGCTGATTTCCAATGTATCCAACAAAATCTTCTGGGAGCGAACCATATCGCGAATAGCAACAAACGGAAAAGTAAGGTTGTAGGGCTTTCCGGTATTGGGATCGATGGACATGGGTCCGGTTGACCCTTGGCAGCCGCCAATGCAGTTTGCGCAAATCACAAAAAATCGATTGGTGTCGATTGGCTTGCCTGGACCGATCATGCTGTTCCACCAACCAGGCTTTCGATCGTGCAGGGAATGTACGCCTGCGCAGTGGTGGTCTCCCGTTAGAGCGTGGGCAACGAGAATGGCATTGTCCCTTTTCGAGTTAAGGTCACCGTAGGCTTCGTATCGTAGTGAAAATTCTGGGATTGTTTGGCCGCTTTCGAAAGTGAATTCTTTTGAACTGCGGAAGTCTTTGGGCGCGACGAGTCCAATCTCCCCGTCGGTCACTCGTATAAAGTCTTCCTCTGCGTGGTTCATTTCTATTTGGCGCTTGGACAAACACTCATGCTATCGGATCCACCGCGTCAAGCGGGAGCTTCCGATATGACAGAGTTGGGATGGGGTTTGCGAATCTCTTTGCGGAGGCTATTCCACCTCGAGGAAATCGACAGGAATATCGGCGTTGTGAAAGACATTCTGAACGTCATCGAGATCGTCGAGCGCATCGATGAGCCGCATGACTTGCTTGGCATCTTCCGAATTGGCAATCGGCGTTAAACTTTCGGGGAGGTAAGCGAGTTCTGCGTTGTCGGGAATGATCCCCGCTTGGGCGAGAGCTTGGCTGACGTTGTCGAATTCGGTCAATGGGGCCAGAACTTCAAAGTATTCGTCTTCAATCTTCAAGTCCTCGGCGCCAGCATCGATCGTGACGTCCATCAATGTTTCCTCGTCGGTCTTATCTCTGGAAATGATAAATTGCCCGTTGCGCTGAAACATGAAGGCTACTGAACCGGCGCCACCGAGATTGCCCCCGTTCTTAGAGAAAGTTGAGCGAACTTCAGAGGCAGCGCGGTTCTTGTTGTCGGTGGTCACTTCGACGACGACTGCGATACCATGAGGAGCGTAGCCTTCATAGACAAATTCCTCGTAGACAACGCCTGGCAGCTCGCCGGTACCTTTTTTAATAGCCCGATCGATGTTGTCGGCAGGCATGTTTTCCGAGCGAGCTTTGAGTAGCACGGTCCTCAATTTAGGGTTCATGTCGGGATCTCCGCCTCCGGCCTTGGCGGCGAGGGAGATATCCTTCGATAGGCGACTGAAGATCTTGCCGCGCTTAGCGTCAGCAGCCCCCTTCTTGCGTTTGATGGTCGACCATTTGCTGTGTCCGGACATGGGGCAAAGTAAGAAGTAAGAAGTAAGAATTAAGAAGAAAGAAATTGTTGGGATCGTCGAGTTCCCGCATTATCCCTTTTTGCGACGCTTCTTTTTCCCTCCCTCCATGGCCTTTTTCAAGGCTGGCGGAAGCTCAACCTCGAAGTCGTCTTTCTTCCGATTTATCATCCACTGCTGGCCTATGGTAAATACGTTGTTGACGGTCCAATATAGGACCAGGCCAGATGCGAACGTGTAGATAATGGGGAAGAAAATGTAGGGCATGAATTTCATCATCTTCACCTGGGCATTGTCTACAGAGGGTGTAGGCATCATACCCATTTGTATTACGAGCGATACAAGATAGATGAAAGGCAGTATATTGAACTGGTCGCCCATGAATGGAATGCTGAAGGGCATAGTGAAAATGCCTTCCTGCATGGAAAGATCGGCGATCCAAATAAAATCAGCTAGCCGCAACTCTGCAGCGCTTCGCAACATGTAGAACAGGCCGAAGAAAATAGGAATCTGGATCAGCATGGGCAGGCATCCAGCGACCGGATTCACTTTGTTGAGGCGATACATCGCCATCATCATCTCCTGCTTTTTTTGCGGGTTGTCAGCGAATTTCTCGTTGATCGCCTTCATCGGCTCCTGAAGCTTGCCCATTCGCTTCATGGAGCGGGAGGATATTAAGTTGATCGGCAAGAAGATTATCTTGATGGCGAGGGTGAGAAGAATGATAGCCACGCCGTAGTTGTGAGAAAAACTGTAGAAGCCGTTCATCATGGTAAGCAACAGCTTGGAAATAGCTCCGAAAAAGCCGAACTGCATCCCCTCCTCGGTGTTTTCGCCCACTCGCGAAACGCGATCGTATTCTTTGGGGCCAATATAGTAGTCGAATTCAAAGGTTTGTGTGTCCTGGGGAGCGAGCGTAAAACTATCCATTTTCAGCAGACCCGTCATCCCAAGTTGAGGTCGCGACTGATTCGCTAGCTGAGGAAATTCGACGGGTTGGGCGAAATAACCTACGCCGCGCTGGCTTGGCTTAAGGATGGTTATGAAAAACTGATTCTTAAGCGAGATCCAATCCACCGATCGGTCCCCAGCAATATAGTCTCGTGGCTCCGAAGAGAAAAAAGGAATGCTGCTGCCGGTGAATTTGCTTTGGGCCAGGAATTCAGTGTCTTCGCCATCGTAGTAGCCGAAAGTGAGGAGCTGCGCGTCCTGAGGACCCGATGGAGCTACCGTACCAGCATTGAGGCTAAAGTCGCTAATGAAAAGCGATTGGTCGGTGAGGTTGCGAAACTCAAGCTCGTGCTTGATTAGATAGGCTTTCTCCTGAGTCGTATCCTCGTGGATAGAGTAGCGCCGCGTCACTTGGTAGTTGCCCTCAACGACTTTCCTGAACTCTACGATGTTGGGATCGCGGTTGGGCTCGACGAGCTGATAGGGCTCCGCTTTATCAAATCCCAGCAGCCCAGTCAGCTCAAGGGCAGGGCCAGAGCGTTTGCCGTTCATTACGTACGGAGCGGAGTCGTCGCGAGAAGTCTCGAAATCCTTAAGCACGATTTCCTGGATGGCGCCTCCATAGTTGGTAAACCGGGCCTCCATCAGGGCGTTTTCGCGGGTGATTATGACTTCATCTAAGTTGCCATCCAGGCTCTCCAAGATGGCGGGTCCGGTTGCGGGTTGCTGTGCTGGAGTGGCATCGACGGGAACGGCTCTGCCAGTTGTAGGCTCCCCTGTGGTGATAGGTGACGCAGGCTCGCTTGGCTGGGAATTGTCAGCGGGCTGCGCTCCCGGATCGGCCGGTTGCGGGGCCTGATAAAACATCAGGGCGAATGCTGCGAAAAGCAGTAGCAGTCCGATTGCTGTGTTCTTCTTATCCATCCGGGATTGATTCAGTCAGGTTGATTCGCGTGTTGGCGAAGATCGGTCATAAAAGAGTGTGGGAATAGGCAGGCAAGCAGAATAAGAGCCCTAAATGTGAGATGTGGCTTTAGCGTTGGAACTATGGATTCGACCGCAGCAACCTTAGATACTTGATGGCCTGAAGGAAGCGATGTTCCAAATCCTCGAACGATGCATCGGTTGAGGGCCTGCGAATGCTTAGCAACATATCCGAACCCGACCGAAGCCGATGGCGGTTAATTCGAAACAGCTCGCGGTAGTATCGCTTCGCTCGATTGCGGTCAACAGCGTTTCCTACGCGCCTGGAAGCTGATATGCCGATTCGAGCGGGTATGCCTTCATCGCTTAGGCAGGCGAAAAGAATGAAATAAGGGCAGCGAAAGGGTCTTCCCTTTTGGCGAACGCGAACGAAATCCCGATTTCTTTTGAGGCGGGTAGATTCGGGCAGGGTTTGCTTCGGAGACATAATGGAATTCTCCGAGACTCTAATAGATGACCTAAACGTTGACCAGACGTTTGCGTCCTTTGCGTCGGCGGGCATTGATAACGGCTCTTCCGCCGCGAGTGCCCATTCGGGCCCGAAAGCCAATTTTACGGACTCGTTTCAAACGATGTGGTCTGTATGTCGGTCTCATGACTAGAAATTGGAAAAAGAGGGAGAAAATGGAAATAGTGGCGGGGCGCTGTCAAGCTCGGAGATATAAGTTTTCCCTTTTGCCCAAAGGATGACTTAGGTGACCGCCGTTAGTCGACTATAGACCTCGAGGTACCGATTCTGAGTTTTCTCCACAATATCGTAATGCAATTCTGGGCCCGGATCAGTCTTGTCCCAATCCAGTGTCTCCAAGTAGTCACGGACAATTTGCTTGTCAAAGCTCGCGGGAGAGATGCCTTCTCGCCATTCGGATGCTTCCCAGTAGCGGGAAGAATCCGGGGTCAACGCTTCGTCAATTAAATACAGCTTCCCTGTTTCATCTTGACCAAATTCGAATTTGGTATCCGCGAGAATGATACCTGCTTTCCTGGCTAATCTATGCCCGAAATTATAGAGTTTCTCGCTTAACTCCTTCACTTGATCAAAAATCCCGCTTCCTACGATTTCTCGAGCCTCTGCTTCGGTGACTGGCATGTCATGCCCTTCCTGGGCCTTGGTTGTGGGCGTAAATATTGGCTCTGGCAACTGGGAAGCCAGATTGAGCCCCTCTGGGAGGTGAACGCCGCACACGCTTTGGGATTCCTGGTACGCTCCCCAACCGGACCCTGCTAGATACCCGCGGACTACGCATTCGATATCCAAAGGACGCAGCTTTTTGACGGCCATGCTTCTCAGTTGTCCGTCCTCGCTCAACCCGAGTTTGTCTCTTAGTATTTCGTCTTCGTTGGGTATCAGATGGTTGGGAGCAATGCTCTTGGTTCTCTCGAACCAAAACCGGCTTAGTTGGGTAAGAATCGCTCCTTTACCTGGGATACCTCCAGGCAAGATGACGTCGAAGGCTGAAATACGATCGGTTGCGACCAGAAGGATGCTTTCATCCAAATCGAATATTTCCCGTACTTTGCCGGAGGCTAGTTTTGGAGCTTCAATCGATTCTTGGAGTTCTCGAACTGAGACTTTTGGTAGAGCTTTCTTTAATGCTTCGCCGGAAATCATATCGAGACTCTAGAAACCTCTTCGGACGCTGGAAGCTTTTTTGTAAGCATCTCCCAAATGCTGAGATTGGAGGAATCGAGCGCCTTATTTTAGGAGAGGCGGTAGATAGTCTTCGTAGCGATCGAGGCTCAGGTCCCAACCGGTTTGGGCCCTTGTCTGCTGGACGAGTCTCGACGCTCCTTGGTTTTGGTAGCGATAGGCAAGGACTGGCGAATACGGAGCAACCTGGGCATTGTCGGTCAGCGGCTCGATTCTACCGGTTAGGCCGTTGACGATCCAATGTGTATCATTTTCGTAATGAGAGGAATCATTGTATTCGATTTTTCCCGACTCGTCTGCTTGTCCGATAAGATTCATCGTTCCTTTCATCGCAAGACTATAGAAAGTAGCGAACGTTCTGGCCTCATCTGCGAGATTGGTTTTGGATGAGATCCGAAAATGCTCCGTAAGTTGGACCGAGGGAGAGATTTGCTCGACAGAGGATAGCCATTGCCGCTTATCGATTCCATCTGGCGAGATTGATTCGAGCGACTCCTTTTGCATGGCTAGCGATGGCGTTAATGGGAGGCCCCATTTCCAGGGATTTAGCTCAATAAATGCGACCAATTGCTGTTGCCAATACGCTCTAAACGCAGGCGAAAGCGTTCGCAGGCGAGTGAGTTCATCAATCAGTTTAAGTGGAGAAAATCGTTCGCCGCCCGCGAGTACG